>Ga0265760_10000046_pt1 | contig 37190 bp, 33 predicted proteins | sample NZIome_2_FD_200831 | JGI IMG/M metagenome (GOLD analysis project Ga0265760, IMG submission 200831) | Metatranscriptome of rhizosphere microbial communities from Maridalen valley, Oslo, Norway - NZI1 (Metagenome Metatranscriptome) | ecosystem: Host-associated > Plants > Roots > Rhizosphere >...
GGGATTGGGGACGTCGACAAAAGGATAGACACTGGTAGCGCAAGTAAAGAGCGTCGCACAGAAGCCAACGACGCAGAGCACGGCGACCCAGGTCGGGATGCGCACCCGAACGAGCTTCGCGCCGATTAGCGGGATGGCGAACATGGCCAAGTAAGCGAGACCGTAGAGGATATTGGACGCATTGTTGAGGACCGCGAAGGCCTCGGCTGCCCGGACGCCGGCGGAGGCAAGAACCAGCAGCGCGGCGACGATAATGGTGGCAATGAGAATGGAATTGGTTGGGGTGCGGTAGCGTGGATGAAGCCGCGAGAACCAAGGTGGAATGAGATGGTCCCAGCCCGCGACCATCGGCAACCGGGTAACGCCTGTGAAGATCAAGCTGGCGGCGCCGAGAATGCGAATCTGCAGAAATAAAATGACCAGTCGCGCGAGAAAGTCTGCGAGGCCGGAGTCCCCGAATGCAAGGCGAAGCGTCTGCGGAATCGGTGCGATGTAGTTGATCGTCGTGCCGGTGAGCTCGTGGAACGCCAGCACGGAGGCGGTTCCGAGCGTGAACATCAGAAAGATAATGGGCGAGGCGATGAGGATGGAGCGGCCGATATCGCGGCTGGGGGCCTTCGACTCGCCGGCCAAGATGGCGACGTACTCAATGCCGGCTGCGGCAAATAGCGTCTGACCGATGAGGGCGAGCGAAGTCGCGTTGGATTTGGGGAGCTGCAGATCGAACGGTGCGAAATGGATAGGCGCGTGATGCCGCAGCGCCCAGAGAGGTGCGAGGATCAGCAGCGTGAACGCGGCGATCATGACAATGCCGGAGAGGTTGTGGATCCATTTGCCAATGGCGAGGCCCCGAACGGCGGAGAGCGCGAGCACGGTGAGAACGCCGGCAAGAGAGCAGAACACGGCGAGGTGATTTTCCGGAATCCAGGCGGCGGCCGGGCCGACCATGTAAGCGAACTCGCTGGGGATTTCAAACAGGATCGTGGCGATGGTGGAGAGCGCGTAGGCCCAGATATTCCAGGCGACGAGAAAGCCGGCCGTGTCGCCGAACGCGCGGCGGGTCCACACGTAGAGGCCGCCCTCGAGAGGCATCTCGCGATTTAGGTGATAGACCGCAGCGGCCATGGGCAGGTAGAAAGTGCCGAAGGCCAGCAGCCAAACGAGGGTTTGCGCATGACCGAGACCCGCGGCGATGCCTACCCATGCGCTGCCCACGACGGTGAGAACCTGCGACAGAACGAGATCGCGAAGGTTAAGCTGGCGCGGGAGCTCTTTAGCGGCGGTGAAACCGGTAGCCGAGGACTGCGTATCGCTACCCGTTGCTGACATTGACGATGGTCGAGCCCCAAACGCTCCCGGTCAGCTGACGATACACCATCCGAAAGACATCCGCTCCAACTCGCAAAGGACAAAACGCAGGCGCTGACGATCGCGCGTCGCCGCCCCTTGCGCCTGCGTCCACTCGCAGGCCTCGCAGCTCACAGTTGAGCTCACTTATGCGCGCGATCTTAGCCTCCGCATCTCTGACAACGGCGTGGGCATCGATCCCGATATCGCCGATTCCGGTACCGTAATCATCCTTACGGTTCCCGGCGGGATCATCCCAGGTCGCGAGCGTCTACTCGTGCGACTGTCGATCGCGGTGCGCGGACTGCAGAATATTCCGCAGCGACGGCGCCATGCTTTCCAACACGCCGTCGCGGCGCACCAAGCCGTGAAACAACGCTGCGCCAAAATGGGTGATAAATGTGGCTAACAGCAAGAAGGCCAAAACCGTGTGCAGCTGTCGAAGCCCAGAGTAAAGAGAAAGGTTGTGCGGCAGTATCGGCGGCAAATGCAGGCCGCCGAAAAGGACGATCGGATAGCGAGCCGCCGAGAGCATTCCCCAGCCAACCAGCGGCAGCAAAGCCATCAAGATGTATAGAAGTACGTGACTGCCCTTGGCCCCGAATCTTTCCAGGACGGACATGGTGGCGGGAAGCGACGGCGCCGGATTGAATAGACGATTCACTAAACGGACCACGACCAGGATGAGAATCGCGATACCGAGCGGCCTGTGAATCGACACCAGTACTCGGTAGCGCTCGGATACTGAAGCAGCCATGCCGATTCCAATTAATAGCATCGCCAGAATCATCACCGCCATGAGCCAGTGAAGCAGGCGGGAAAAAGCTGGAAAGCGCGCCCGCCCGAGGCTCACGGGGTCGTACCACTTTGGACGGCGCGTCGGTCGACCGCGCTCGGCGGCTTCTCGTGCACCTGTCCCGCGCGAATCGTGAATGAGCGGGCATAAACGGACGATCTTGCGCTCAACAATGGATCATCCGAAGCCTCGATGCCGTTCGGAAGTACGAGCGGGTCAAAATTGATTCCCGTGCAGCTTGATCCGTCTTCGCTCGCCACCTGATCTATCGTGACCGTGCCGGCATCTATTTGCCGGCGTTCGTTGGGCCAGGGCCTGGTGGCATCATCGGTTGGATCATCCGGCTCCGCGACCGTGATCATCAGCCGCCACTGCAGGGGATGTCGCTTGATCTGCGCAACGAGCGCATCAAACAAATAGTTTTCATCCGCGGGAGTCGATTGTGGGATCGGCTCCGTCGGGAGCGATGCTATTGGCAGAAACGACCAACGCACGGGGACGGAAGCGCCAGCTGAGTTGACGAAGCGAAAGGCATTGAGGCCGTTGAATGTCGAATCGAAGAAACCCGAAGAGATGGAGCGTTTCGTGATGATGCTCAGCGCTTTGGCGGTTTCAGGATGTGCGCCGAGAAACGCCGTCATCTTCGCAGGATCAGGCTTACCGGTCTTCGGGTCGGGCGCCGTAGCGAGCAGCTGATCGTAAAAGCCGCGCGCCGAGTTAACGGCAAAGACGGGGATATTGAGCGTCCCGGTGCGCCACTCTTGCGCACCTGCGGGACGAAACTGCAGCGCCAGCGCACGCACTGCAGTCGGCTTGTCGACCTGAAACGGCATGCCGCCGGCGAGGGAGAACCGGCCGACCACGGGAACTTTCCCGACTTGAAACACCGCCGCCTTCGACACAGCGATGGCCTCCCCGGTGCTATCAAACCAACCGGTAACGCACACTCCTTTGGCATGATTGAGGCGAAATCCCGGATGAGGGCCGTTCACCTGCAGAAAGGCCGCGGCCATCCGGTCCTGCGTTAGACGCTGCGGCGACCACCAACCTCCGACGGAGCCGAACAGAATGATCGCGCAGAGCAGCGCGCAGCCAATCAAAGCCCAACGTACGGCGAGATTGCTGAGAATTTCGTGGACCCGAATCATGATTCCCTTCTGTGGGAAGTGCTACCCCTTGATGAAAGCGAGGAGTCGGGATTGATCACATCAGCATTAACCGCAAGCATGCCATGGGAGTAGCCCGGATACACCTTCAGAGTCGATTTCTTAATGATTACCTCGATCGTGAGCGGATTTGCTGATCAGAGCCACCTTTCGCGCGTATTCGTTAGGCGTGTAAGCGCGTATTCGTTAGGCGTGTACGCATGTCTCCGGCCGCTTGGCGACGCCAGTTCCATCCTTGAACCAGAGTCGACCTAGCCTTGAAAGTCGGTCACTATCTCCCAAGATGGGCGTCTGAGCGCGGCCTGTAGGGAAGAGCGGAACTATGGAAACGATCGGCGGTGATTTACGGCAAATGCAGCGCACTCCGCTGGCCGCCTCTCACGTACAGGCGCTGCGCGAGGCGGGTGCGATCGCTACCTATCCCGCGGGTACGTTTCTCGCAAGGCCCGGCGAGCCGGTGGATCGCTTTGTCTATGTCGAGGACGGCGAGATAGAAGTAGTCAATCCCTATACCGACAAACGCCATTTGCCCTCCACTTTGGGTCCGACACAGTTCATGGGCGAGATCGCCTTTTTGAACGGGGGCGCCTGGTCGTTGCCGATGCGCGCGGTTCGGGAAACGCGGGTGATCGAGGTGCCGCGTGAAGCGATGCTGAAGCTGATGTCTGAAATCCCAGAGATGTCCGACATCATCATTACGGTGTTCTCCGCGCGCCGTCGACGCCAGCTCGACGACCGCGACGGCGTCCTACGACTGATCGGCGAAGAGCAGGACCGCGACGTGCGCCGCATCGCCGAGTTTGCCAGCCGCAATCGAATTCCCTACAGCTCCTTAGCGCTGCGAAGTCCCGAAGCCGAGGCGACCGCCAGCAGCTGCGGGATTGATCCGGGGGAGTCGGCGGTGATATTTGGGCGAAACGTTATCGTGGCCGATCCCACGCCTGACAAGATCGCACGACTGCTGGGCCTGCATCTCGACTTCCGGGACGACGAGACGTTTGACGTGCTGATCGTGGGCGGAGGACCCGCCGGAGTCGCCGCGGGAGTCTATGCGGGGGCCGAAGGTCTGTGCGCGCTGGTCGTGGAAGACATCGCAATCGGCGGCCAGGCGGGTACTTCAAGCCGTATCGAAAACTACATGGGCTTCCCGACCGGCATTTCCGGTGCGGACCTGGTCTGGCGCGGCGAGGTGCAGGCGATGAAGTTCGGAACGCGCTTTGCGATGCCGCGACGGGTGACGCGCCTCGAGAGACTCCCGGATCAAAGCTTTTGCGCCACCTTCGACAATGGACAGCGCGTCCGGGCACGGGCAGTGGTGGTCGCGACCGGCGTGCAATATCGCCGGCCGCCGCTCGAGCGCCTGGCCGATTTTGAAGGTGCCGGCGTTTACTATGCCGCCACCGAAATGGAGGCGCGCTATTGCAAGGGAACGGAAGCCGTCATTGTCGGCGGCGGCAATTCAGCGGGGCAAGCAGCGATGTTCTTAAGCCGCTCGGCGAGTTGCGTGCGCGTGCTGGTGCGGGGCGCGTCGCTCGCGGCGTCGATGTCGAGCTACCTCACCAGCCGGCTCGCCGCCGATCCCAGGATCACGATTGAGTATGGCGCCGAGGTGAGTGCATTGCATGGTGTCGAGCATCTTCAGGCGCTGACCATTCGTGACGTGAAGACCGGGGCGACCCGCCTGGTCGAGGCGCGCGCGCTGTTCATCATGGTGGGTGCCGCGCCAAATTCAGAGTGGCTCTCTGGGCTGGTGAACCTCGATGACAAAGGCTTCGTGATCACCGGTTCCGGCGACTGCTCGGCATCTTCGCCCTTTGCCACCTCGATGCCCGGCATTTTCGCGGTGGGTGATGTTCGCGCAGGCTCGGTCAAGCGCGTTGCATCCTCGGTCGGCGAGGGATCTGTCGTAATCTCCAAGGTGTGGGAATTTGTGACTGCGATAAGGGCTTCCCAGGATCGCAAGAGCTGACAAGCACTTGCTTCATTCAGCAAGCTGCTGGCAGATTCTCATGTAGCCGGCTGCGGCACGAGCGAGCAATTCCATGCCACGCACGGCTTCGGCACGCTCCCGTCTCGAGAGTTGGGCGAGCACGGCCTTCACCTTCTGCGGGTCGAGAAAAGAGTGCGCCTTTCGAGTACGTTCGCCCTTACTCGTCAGCAAGAGACGTAGTCTGCGACCATCGCTCTTGTCGCGGGAACGCCGAACAAAGCCGCCCTCCTCCAGCCGGTCTGTCGCGAGTGACATGGTCGATGCAGTCACGCCCATATGCGAGGCGAGCTCCGCGAGGCAAGTCGGCTCGATCGTACTGAGGTGGGCCAAGATGCTTGCCTGATGTGCACTCAGCGTGTGGCCAGTCGATGGATCCTGCACATGGCGTGTATGACACGCAAAATAAATACGTGGATAGCACCCTAGGACTGCACTAACGGCAGACTTCTCCATCCCGCGATGCTGCAGCCTTTAATTTGGTTTGTCAAACCAAACTAAACGACCGCTTCATGGTTTTAATGTTCGATAGACGTTGCGCGGATCCCACATAAGGATCTCCGTAGCTGCACGTTTGCAGAAATCCCTTATTGCGCACACTTCAAGATTTCATTGATGCTGAGTTGGCAAGATTGGGGACGGTTACACGCCCCGCGTTCTTCGACACGAGCTGTTGCCTGTCCGCAACTCCTCGAATTAACCAATCAAGGGGACATGATGACGTACAGATCAACGGGACTTAGTCCCGGCGGAGTCGGCTTGCCTTCGGAAAAGACCTCTCGCCTGAGATGGAGAATTGCCTTCGCGGGCTTGGCCGCTGTTTTAATGAACGCAGTCGCGATGGCGCAGACGGTGGCCACGGCGCCGGCGCCAGAGCTGCAAGAGATTATCGTGACCGGTTCAATGATTAAACGCACCGACACCGAGACGCCGAGCCCGGTTCAGGTTTTGACCGCGGTGGATATTCAGCAGATGGGGTATACGAATCTCTCCCAGGTGCTGTCCAATTTGTCCGCCAACGGCCAAGGTACTTTGAGCCAGTCCTTCGGCCAAGCGTTCGCGGCGGGCGCTTCAGGTGTCGCGCTGCGCGGTTTGACTGTCGGCGGCACATTGGTGTTGATCGATGGCAAGCGCATGGTGGATTACCCCATCTCGGACGATAACCAGCGCAGTTTTGTGGACGTGAGTGCCATTCCGGTCAACGCCATTGAACGGGTCGAAGTGCTGAAGGACGGCGCATCCGCCATCTACGGCGCGGACGCCATCGCCGGCGTCGTCAATATCATCTTGAAGAAAAGCTATACCGGAACCGAGCTCACCGCGGAAGCCGGGACCTCGCAGAAGCATGACGGCACCACAGAACATCTGGCCGGAATTTCGGGAATCGGCGATCTAGCGAGCGACGGCTACAACGCCTATGTTGCGATCGATTTTCATCATCAAGACCAGATTCTGGCCGCGAACCGCCAAGGCGGCTTTACCATGCTGGACTGGAGCGCTATTCCGGGCGGATTGAACACCACCCCGGGATCGTTTGGGAATCCGAATATTCCGTATCCGGTCAGCACCACGGGGTACCTCATCAACCCGAGTGCCCAAAATGCCAACGGCACATTTGCCAACGGTTTGCCGGGCCAAGCATTTCTGCCGGGCTGCACCGCGGCGGCGCAGATGTTGAACCAATGTACGACCCAATACCGTCAACTGCAGATTCAGCCGTCGACCGGACAAACCAACGTACTGGCAAAATTTACCAAGGCCCTCGCTGGGGATTGGACCACGTCGGTCTCGGCATCGCTGTTCGACAGCAAGGCCGAGCAGGTCTGTTGCGCCTTCCCGGGCACCGGATATGCCACCGGCGGTATCGTGAACCTTGCCGTGGCCCCGGGTGTGAATCCCTCCTTCGTCCCCTACCCCGTCATCACCGTGCCCGCCAACTATCCGGGCAATCCTTACGGAGCGGCGGCGGCCTTGGTCTACAACTTTCGCGAAATAGGGCTGCCGACGACGCTCACTGACACCGATACCTACCGGCTCGTCGCCGACATCAAAGGAACGGCGGCCGGCTGGGATATCGATGGATCGTTGGGTGGGATGTACGCGAGAATGGATCTGAAGGAGCTGAGCGAGCTCGAACCCGGCCTGGTGCAGCCGGCGCTGGACGCCGGCTATGTCCTGGGCTCCGGTGCCAGCCCCGCCGCGGCAAATCTGCTGGCGCCTGAAGCCATCTCGCATCCGACGAGTACCTTGTATATCGCCGATTTGCATGGCTCGCGGCCTCTGTTCAACTTGCCCGGCGGCCCGCTGTCTCTGGCCCTCGGCGCTCAATTCTTTCACAAGGTCGAGAATGACCTGCCTCCGGAAACGATTTCCACCGGCGTGCAGGAGGGCAACGCGGCCTTCGCGCTCGGCAGTCAGAATGACGCAGCCGCCTTCATGGAATTCAACGCGCAGGTGATCAAGCAGTTGGAAGTCGATGGTGCCGTCCGCTACGACAACTACAACAACGGGGTCGGCGGCGCGACCACGCCGAAAGTATCGGTCAAGTACAAGCCCATCGAGCAGTTCGTACTGCGCGGCACCTGGGGCAAAGGCTTCCGGGCGCCATCGCCGGCGGAAAGTCAGCAGTCCGGAAATTTCTTTGGCGCCGGTAATACCAATGATCCGGTACTTTGCCCCAATCCCGGTAATCCCAACGCCAAGGGCAACTTCCCCAGCCAGTGCAACATCGCCCTGACCGGCTTGCAGCAACCAGGCGATACGCTAAAGCCGGTCAAGTCGACCAATGCCACGGTCGGGTTCATCTTCGAACCCTCGAGCATGTTCAACGTGTCCGCCGACTACTACAAGATCAAGCTGACCAATGACATTATTTCGGAGCTGCAGGTCGGCGGCATCGGTGCTTATACCAGTCTGGTCCGCGGTCCCGCGGCAACGCTGCCGTTTTGCACTGCGAACAATGTCTGCACCACGAACACGGTGACGCCGGTGGGCTTGACGGCATTCGGAACGTTTCCGTACATCAACGCCGGCGAAACTCAGACAGAAGGCCTGGACGTGGATTTCCAGTCGCACTTCGATCTGGGTGAGTTCGGCAAACTCAGCGCCGAGCTGAACTACACCCACGTGATCGAGTACAACCAGGTGGTCGATGGCGTGACCTACAGTTTGGCCGGAACGCACGGACCGTCGTCGATTTCCGGCGATACCGGCAATCCGAAGGATCGTGCGGTGTTCACCCTGAGCTGGGATAGGGGTCCTATGTTGGTGTCGGCGACGGTGAACTACACCAGCCACTTCTCCATTACGGATCCGTCGTCCGCGCTAAATACCTGCGAGCAGGGCCTGCTCTTTGGAGGAACCACCGCGTACGGTGCGCATTTCACGCCAAATGCGACGATACCGGGCTATCTGTGCACAGTGCACACGTTCGTCGACACGAATTTGTACGCGCGCTATGCCGTCGACGATCATCTCGCGCTTCACGGTTCGGTCACCAACGTGTTCAATCGGCAACCACCGATCGACGCGCAGACCTACGGCGGCGGTGGCCAGTTGGCTTACGATGGTTCGTTGGATCAGGACGGCGCCGTGGGCCGCTTCTTCCTGATCGGTGCTACGTACAAGTTCTAACTCCATTTAAGCGATTAACGGGTTCCCGGGCGTTGCCCGGGAACCCTATTCTTGGTGCGATCAAATAGTGTCGCGGCGCGCCAATAGCACTTCGGCCTCGCCGCGAACCTTGACGTCGCCGAACTGATCGACTGCTTGCAGCGCTATGCGCACCGCGCCATCAGGACCCAAATCCTTGGCGACCACAGCACCCGTGCATGTCAACGCATTCCCGATCCGCGTGGGCGCGACGAAGCGCACCGAATAGGAACGGATGGCGGATGGCGGCACCCAGCCGGTCAAGACTTGAGCGACATAGGCCATGGTCAACATCCCGTGTCCGATGACATCCGGCAACCCCGCATCGCGCGCGGCATCAATATCAATGTGCACGGGATTGTGGTCCGCCGAGGCACCGGCAAACAGCGCCAATGTCGCGCGAGTCAGCGGCGGCTTTGCAATCGCAGGTAGATCATCGCCGACCGACACCTGTTCATACAGAGGCGTGCTCATGGCAGATTTCGCCTACGGCAGGCGATGAGGCCCATCATCTCAAAAACCGGCTGATCCCGCTGATTCCGGCCGAAGGTCATCATGTGAACGAAATCCAACGCACCGCCTTTCTTTTCGTAAGTGTCGGAGATGCGCGCTCGCACTCGAATCACATCCCCGGCGTAGATGGGCACGCCATACGTGAATCGCTGCTCCGCGTGAAGTATTCGCGCAAGCTCAAGCCCCATCGATTTGAAATCGATCGCCTGTGGATGCAGGATGCTCAAGGTGAAGGCGAATGTCGGCGGCGCAAGAATGGTGGGGTGTCCCGCCGCGCGGGCGGCGGCCTCGTCGAAATAGATCGGATTGCTCTCGGCGATTGCGGCTGCGAATTGCCGAATTCTTCCCTTCTCGACCTCGATCGGCATCTCCGCTGTCTCAAGGCCAATGAAGGATCGATCGACCATGGCGGGCTTAAGCGAACTTCCCCGCCTCATCGAAGCTCAACCGCGGATTGCGCGGGAACAAATTCTCATTGGAACCGTAGCCCAGGCTGCAAATAAAATTTGACTTGATGCGAGAGCCTGCGAAAAATTCCGAATCTACGCCTTTATTGTCGAACCCCGACATCGGCCCCGTGTCCAATCCCAATGCCCGCGCGGCCAGAATCAGGTATCCGCCCTGGAGGCTGCTGTTGCGAAAGGCGGTAGTATGCGCCAGGGCGTCGTCGCGAAACAGTTCCTGCATTTTTTGACCGCGCGCGGGAAACAGCTGCGGCAATCGGTCCGCAAAATCCAAGTCGTATCCGACAATCACCGTGACCGGCGCCGCGAGTACCTTCGGCCGGTTGGTTTGCGAAACGAGCGCGGCGAGACGCGCCTTGCCCTCGGTGCTCCTCACCCAGATAAAGCGTGCCGGGCAGCAGTTGGCGGAGGTGGGTCCTAACTTTAGCAACTCATACAGTTCGCGAATTTGATCATCCGAGACAGGCCCATCAGTCCAGGCGTTGCGCGTGCGTGCGAGCCTGAACAACTGATCCAGGGCCGCGTCATCTACTGGCTTCGACATAAAACCTCTTTAGTCAATTCGCCGGCGATTGCTCGGCAATGGCTTTCGCGAAAGGCCGCAGCCCGAGCACGAAAACCGCACAGCCGATCGGACCCACGATAGCAGCGACCACGCTCATCGAGTAGCCAACTTTCGCGGGACTTTTGAAAAAATGATCTGTGAGCAGCGCAATCGATGTCGGGCCGAGGGCGGTTGCAAACAGCGACACGACAAAAAGATATAGCGCCGCCATTCGGGCGCGCAAACGCGGCGGCGTGACCTTTTGAACGGCAGCGGCGCCCGCGGTGTAGGCAAAGCCGCCGAAGAAAAAAACCGTGGAAAAGCACAGGATGGAAACGATGGGCGCACCCACCAGAGGGCCGGCGATACCCGCGAGCGATTGCATGATGATCGAGATCAACCCGATACGCAGTGTCCCATCCTTAAGATGCACCCAGCGGTCCGACAGCGCTCCGCCGGCCAACGCGCCCATTGTACCCACGATGAGGACCGCAAGTCCCAGGCTTTGTCCCGCCTGTGCCGCGGTATAACCATAGTGTCGAATGAGAAAGGTCGGAGCCCACGCGCTCACGCCGGTGAATGCCAGACCGCAAATCGAGAACCCGATGAAATGCGCGCCGATCGCGGCTTTGTGCGCCTTCAAAAAAAATCGAAAAGTTCCCGGCGGGGTCGGCGCCGCCGCCTTGAGCGCGCGGCGCGGCTCATAAATGGTCAAAGCCAACAATGCAACCAATATTCCGGGCAACCCCACCACGATGAATACCACCTGCCAGCTGCGCAACGCGCCAAAGGGCGTATCGATGCTGCCCATTTTAGTGGCCATGGCGACGACCGCGCCGCCGATGAGCAGCGCCAACCCCGCGCCGACGTTCACGCCGGAAGCAAATAGCCCGAGCGCCCGCCCCCGCTTATTTTCCGGGAAGAGATCCGCAATGAGCGAGTAGGTCGCCGGACTAAGAGCTGCCTCACCCACACCCACGCCAAGACGCGCCGCAAATAGCTGCCAAAACGTATTGGCGAGCCCGCAGGCCGCCGTCATCAAACTCCAGAAAAAAATGCCTACCGCGGCGATCGCACGGCGCGAACCGCGATCTGCCCAGATGGCAATCGGCAAGCCCATGGTTGTATAGAAGATCGCAAAGGCCAAGCCTTGCAGGAGGCTGACCTGCGTGTCGGAGATATGTAGATCGCGCCGCAGCGGCTCAACAAGCAAGGAGAGGATGGTCCGATCGACAAAGGAAATGGTATAGGCGAGAAACAGAACGACCACAGCCCACCAGGCACGGCCTGGGCTCGGATACGCCGCCGCTTGCGGCGCTGGGGGGATGGACACCTACGTTCCCGTTTTGTCGCGCCGCTTGAACCGCGCCCGCAACTCGCGTCGCAGCACCTTGCCCGTCGCGCCGTGGGGCAGCTCTTCGAGTGCGAAAATTTCCTTGGGACACTTGTAGTGCGTCAGGCGCGCGCGGCAGAACTGAATCAATTCGTCTGTCGCAACTTGCTGACCTGGACGATTGACCACGGCCGCGCAAACGGATTCGCCCCAAATCGGATCGCTGACGCCGAAGGCAGCGGCCTCCGCGATTGCCGGATGTGCGGCCAAAACATTCTCGACCTCCGAAGGCATGACGTTTTCGCCCCCCGTGATGATCATGTCGTTGATGCGATCGCCGAGGAACAGATAGCCCTCCTCGTCCAGATAACCGCCGTCGCCGCTGCGAAACCAACCATTCTCATTGAGCACTGAGGCCGTGGCCACGGGGTCATCGCGGTAACCGAGCATGCGCCAGGGCGTGTGAATCTGTATCTCGCCCACCGCGCCGGGTCCCAGGATCTCTCCCGACACCGGCTCGACGATTCGAATTTGAATACCGGCGTAGCCTTTGCCCACGGATCCCAAGAGTCTCGTCCGGGGACCCTCGAGCACGTGGTCCTCGGGATTGAGGAAGGTTGCGGGGCAATTGGTCTCGGTGAGGCCATAGCCTTGCGCAAATCGGCATTTGAGAAGTGACATGGCCTCGCGCAACAGCGGTTGCGTCATGGGCGCGCCGCCGTAGGTTACGATCTGCAGGCTGTCGATGCGCACATCGCTCTTCTGCATTTCATTGAGAACCATCCGAATCATGGTGGGGACCAGCACGGCGTGCGTAACCCGCCAGCGGTCGATCGCGGCCAGAATGAGCGCTGCGGACGTGCTCGCGCTGACCACTTGTTGAGCACCCAATACCAAACTGGATTGAGTCCACACAGAGCCGGTCAGGTGAAATACCGGCGCCACAATCAAGTTGATCGAATCTGCTCCCCACCCAAAGGGTGTTTCAGCACTGACCGCAGCATCGGTGCGGGCCAGTCCATGCAGAACGCCTTTCGGTTTTCCGGTCGTCCCGGAGGTGTAATACAGAAATACAGGATCGAACGGATTCGGTTCGAGTGGTGGCAGGGGATCGTGGCCGGACTTGAGCAGCTGCGCGAAGGAGGGGCGCTCGCCGGCGTTGTCCAGGAAAAACAGCCGAGTCCCGGATGAGGGACCGGTGCAGCCTTCGACCAGCGGCGCAAGATCGGATTCTACGACGATGAGCTTCGGTGAGCAGTCGGCCACAATCGCGGCGAGTTCATTGGCCGACAGTCGCCAATTAAGACCCACGACCACGGCCCGGGCACGGCGCGCAGCCACCACGAAAATCGGGAACTCCACGCGATTTCGTCCCAACCACGCCACATAGTCGCCGGGCTCGACCCCCGCTCGTCGAAATCCGTTGGCCAGCCAATCCGCCCGCTGATCGACATCTTTCCAGGTCAACAGCCCTTGATCGGAGAGAACCGCAATGTCCAGTGGTCTTGCGGCGGCATGCGATCGGACAGCGGCATCGACGCTCAGCGAGTTGCTCATCGTTACATCCGCGGTGTGTAGGGTGCGAACGCAGGCAACACCAAAATGCCTGGTGGCGCCCTGCAAACAGTGGGAATCGCGCGAATGACCGGACCTGCAACGCAATACTGCATGGCCTTGGAGCGATCTTTGAGCCCTTCGGGCTCCACCAGATCGATGCGCATGTGAATGCCGGGAGCTCCGCGGATGTCGATCTCCCAGCCGTCGTTCTTGTCCCAACCCGGCATCGTGCGATCGCCGATCCACAACATTTGAATGGTGAAAAATGGCTTCCCGCCCAGCATGCCGCGCCAACGCCAACGGAAATTGACGACGCCGCCCGCGGCCACCTTGCCTGCCGCCAAGTGCACATCCTTTTGTGCGACACCAAACTCATGGTCCGCGACAATTTTGTCGTACTTCGTTTGTAGCGCAACGCCGGTGTAGCCGATCACTTCGCCGAAAATATGTTCGAACACGGCGTGCAGCGGCGTGCCGCCATCGGTGAAAAATTTCAGAGGCTTCCCGGCGCCCACCAAATCGAAGATAAAGGGCACGGATTGCACCTCGGCCAGGTTGTAGACCTCGGTGACGGTGACATCATCAACCTGAGTGCAAGTTCCCGTCATGGCGACCGCAATGCGCTCGGTAATGAAACCGGGATTGATGCCAGTACCGAAAAGGGTTGTACCGCCCTCGCGGCACGCCGCTTCGAATCCATCCGCGTAATTCTCGCCAATTGCCTTCGGATAAATATGCGCGACGGTGGTGATGACATTTTTTCCCGACCGGAGCAGTCGCTGAATCGTCTTGTCATGCGACTTCACATCTCCTGCATTCAGCGGGATGTACAGCACACAGTCGGCCTTCAATGCAACGATCTCATCTTCCGAATTGGTGGCGATGACCCCGGTCTTCGGTCGGCGCGCGATATCGCCGGCATCCTGACCCACCTTGCGGTCCGAATGTACGTAGAGACCGACGAGTTCCAAATCAGGATGATCGATGATCTGGCGCAGACAGGTTTTCCCAATGGCGCCGGTCGCCCATTGGATGATCCGATAGCTCACTTTGTTGTCTCCCCTTTCTTTGCCGGCGGCGCGCTGCGGATGCGGCCCCACTGAACCAGTGAACCGCCGTCGATGACGAGGGTTTCGCCCGTCGTCCAGGACGACTTATCGCTGACCAGAAACCGGCAAGCATCGGCAATGTCTTGCACATTGCCGAAGCGTTGCAGCGGTAGACGCGAGGCCATCGCCGGGCCGCCGGCCGCGATGAAATTGGCGGTGGCATCGGTACTGACGACGCCGGGCGCAATCGCATTGACCCGAACCTTGGGCGCGAGTTCGGCCGCCAGAATTCGCGTCATGTGCAGCATCGCAGCCTTCGAAAGGCTGTACGCGCCCATGCCCGGCTGCAGGCTGATACCTCCGAGGGAGGCAATGTTCAATACCACCCCGCCGTGCTCGCGCATCCACAGCAGCCACGCGCCCTGAATCCAAAGATACGGCCCGCGCAAGTTCAGCTCCCAGGTAGCATCCAGATTGGCCACGGGCAAATCCACCATGGCGCCCATTTCGAGCGGACCGCCCGCGTTGTTCACTAAAATGTCGATCCGGCCGAATCGCTGCATGACTTTCTGCAGGCACGCATCGATGTCGTCGGCCTTGGAGGCGTCGCCCTCGAGAATCATGCATTGCTCGCCGAGACTGGCCTGTGCGGCCTGCAAGGATTCGCGGCTGCGGCCGCTGATCGCAACCTTGGCGCCGGCGCCGGCGAGTTCCGCCGCGCACGCGAGCCCAATGCCTCTCGATCCGCCGGTAATGACAGCGACTCGCCCTGCGAATTCGTCCTGCGTGCGCTGCCGCGGCGATGCCTGCGCATCGTTGGGTCCTGAACTCATGCTGCCCCCCTTATCGCAAATGAGCATCAGGCACGCGCACCATCTTTGTCAATATTCTTTACTTAGTTGCGCGGCTAGCTTATTCTGCTGCGACGCCGCATCATGCTAGGATGTCGACCATTTCCATCTGCGCGGCGGCTTCCAGCGTTGCTTGGATGGCGGGATTCAATTCGCTCACGTAGGCGGCGCCGACGTGCGTCTTGAAGGCTTCCTTGGACGCGTAGATCTCAACGATCCGGAAATTGTTTGGCTGAGCGCGGCTGCGAAGCACGTGATAAGCCAGATTTTGCGGTTCGTGGGCCTTCACCGCCTCGATCAGCGTCTTGATCAATTTCTCGAACGCTTCTCGCTGCCCCTCGCGAACCGTCATGCTTACGGTGACCCCGTACATGCTAAGGACTCTCCCGCGCCTGAAGGTATGTGGCGTATTTGGGGTTGTCGATCGACATCTTACCCATCGTGGTGAGCCTCAAGTGCTCGATGAGCGCGGCATCGCGGTACGTCGCCCGCCGTTCACGGATCCTGGCGCATAACAAGCGATTGAGCTCCGCGCGGCTCCCCCCGGCATGCAACAAATTCTCGAGTCGGGCCGCCTCAGCGGCGTCCAATTGATCGGCGCTCGCGATCTCACGCCCGACGATGCCCAACGCGGTCAGTGCGACCTGCACCTGGTATTTCGAGCTTCCGCTCAAGGCGGGCAGGATCTCGGCCTTGAGGAATTTCTGGACGGCATCCAGAAGCTCCGCACTCGTGGGTCGATTGCTTGGCATCTTTTAAGAGTCCTCCTTCAATTTAATTCGGTACTCATCAGCCTCAACAGGTCCAGCTCAGTCTCGGACGTGCGGCGCCCGATGACCGCGCGCTCGAGCACCGGCACGTCGCCATTCAAAAACTGAAATGCAAAAAACAAACACACCAGACCCCATTTCAGGCAGCCGTATACCTGCCAGAACTTTATCCTCGTCGAGTCGACGCGCAATCCGCCGGCAGACTCGTAAGAACTCAGTAGATCTTGCAGGTGGCCGAACCCGCCGACTTCCCGTTTCAGCTCTCCAAAGCGCCACGAAGGCACGCAGATCCACCCCAGATCTTCCGCAGGATCTCCGATGTGGGCCATCTCCCAGTCCAGCACCGCGCGGATGCCCTCGGGTCCCACGATCAGGTTTCCGAGCCTAAAATCGCCATGCACCAGAGTCGCACTGACCGGCGCCGGCAGGTGATCCTCGAGCCACTGCAGCGCCAACTCGAATACCGGGAGTTCGGCCTCCAAACGCTGATAGATGTTGCGCAGGGCGTCGAGACTTTCGCGCGCCGAGCGTATCGGCAGGGGCGGCAGGGAACGCGAATCCAACTGATGAATGCGCGCCAGTATCGAACCGCACTGTTGCGTCATGCCCGCTCTCGCCGCTGCGAGCTCATCCAGTTTGAGAATGCGCGGGCCGAGCGTCTCACCTTCAATGCGCGCCATCGCATAGCCATTGCCGATCCGGTCGGCATCATCCAGCACGAAACTCACGGCTGCGACGGGCACCCCACCCCGAAGCGCGGCGGATTGAACTTCGGCCTGAAGCGCGCGATCGAGGCTGGCCTGGAACTGTCCGGCGCCTGCCATACGCTGCAGGATGAGCGGCCAGCGCGCCTCTAGGGTCTGCACGTCAAACGCCCAAGTCTCGGCCGATGCACCGCCGGAGAGTGACTTAAGATCCAACACACGTGCGTTCTCGCCGAAGCGGCGCTGTACCGCTGCCGCAAGCAGCTGTGCGAATTCTTCCGCCATTTATCCGCTGTTCCGCAGCGCGGGCGCGCTCGCGACGGGCGCGCCTTGTAGATCCTGCAGGCCGAAGTCATGACCCATTCCGCCGTCGCCATAGCTCTTGAGCAACCGTTTCGCCACAGATTCGATGTGAACCTCATCGGGACCGTCATAAATGCGCGCCTCACGCGCGTGCCGATACATCATGTCGAGGGGCGTATCGGGTGTCAGGCCCTTTGCGCCGTGCACTTGAATGGCGCGATCGATGACATTGTTCAACATCTGCGCGCCGACAACCTTGATCAGGGCAATTTCTACGCGCGCTTCGCGGCCCTCATCCATCTTGCGCGCAGCATCCAGCGTCAGGAGCCGGCTCGACTGTATCTCGGCCGCGCTCTCGAACACATAGCGCTGCAGCATCTGCTTGTCTGCCAGCTTGCTGCCGAAAGCAGTCCGTTCTTGCATACGGCGACACATGAGATCGAATGCCCGCTGTGCCTGTCCCAGCCAGCGCATGGCGTGGAAAATACGGCCTGGACCCAATCTTTGTTGCGCAATCCGGAAACCCTGCCCGCGCGGACCCAACAGATTTTCCTCTGGAACTACCACGTTTTCATATGCCACCTCGCAATGGCCGCCAAAGATTCCGAGCACGGGCGTTTCGCGGATCAGCCGGTAACCGGGCGTATCGGTGGGTACGACAATCATGCTGAAGGACTCGTGCGCGGGCGCGTTTACTTCGGTGCGGCACATGACTGTCGTGTAGGCCGCCTCGTTCGCCCCGGTTGTAAACCACTTTCGGCCATGGATGTGCCATTGGCCACTCTCGAGCGTCGCGAAGGTCTTGATTTGCGTGGGATCTGAACTTGCCACGTCAGGCTCGGTCATCGCAAAGCTGGGCACGATTTCCCCGGCCACCAGCGGCCGTAGATACCTGTCGCGCCAGGTCGGATTCGCATGACGGTGCAACATGAGACTGTCTTGCAACGACTGCGTACCGAGTGCGGGCATCGCATAGGCGGAGCGTCCGATCACCTCGTTAACGTACACATAGTCCATGAAGGCCATTCCCTGACCCCCGATCTCCTTCGGATGCCCGAGCGCCCACAGCCCTGCGGCCTTGGCCTCTCGGGTCAATTCCGTCATCAGCCGCCTGCGAGCCGCGCGATCCGGCCGATCCAACTCAGCTTCCAAAGGATAGACGCGATCCTCGATGAAGCGCAAAACCTTCTCGCGAATCTCCGGCAAGGAATGTGTTTTATTCATGTTCGGCAACTCTTGGCGGCTGGCCTAGGTGTAAGATTTATGCAATTACTCAGCGGTAGCAAATTATGTTCGATCTCACCGCCCACACGGCGCTCGTCACCGGCGGCGGCTCCGGTATAGGCAAGCATTTTGCACAGATACTGGCGCGTCACGGCGCCACCGTCGTGGTGGCCGGGCGTCGTCGTGACAAGCTCGAAGCAACCGCCGAGAGCATACGCGATAAGGGCGGTAAAGCGTTCGTTGTCGAGATGGACGTCGCTCAGGAGAGCAGCGTAGCCGCCGCCATCGAAACAGCGCAACAAGCGGCCGGCACCATCGACATACTCATCAATAATGCCGGCATCGTCGGCACCCAATCCGCTCTGGATATGCCGGAAGAGGAATGGGACGCAGTGATGGCAACCAACCTCAAAGGTTGCTGGCTGTGCGCCAGGCACATTGCGCGTCGGCTGATCGCCCAGCAGCGACGCGGCAATATCGTCAACGTCGCGTCGATCCTCGGGATGATCACTCAAAAAGGTACCGCGCCCTATAGCGCGGCGAAGGCGGGGCTGATCCATCTGACGCGCGTGCTCGCCTCCGAGTGGGTGCGTCACGGAATCAGGGTCAATGCGCTGGCGCCCGGATATATCGTGAGCGATATGGCCGAAGGATTTTTTGCAACGCCCAGGGGCGCGAAGGTCATTCAACTCATTCCGCAACGCCGCGTGGGCACCGTTGAGGACCTGACTGTTCCGATGCTGATGCTCGCCAGCGACGCCTCGGCGTACATGACAGGCGCGACGATCCCCATCGACGGCGGGCTCTCGCTCGGAAACTACTGAGACGCACGCAACGTTCAATTCGCGCTCTCCCTAGACAAGCTCGATTGCGCTCGCCTTTTGCAGGCGCTCGATCTCAGCCGCACTGCAGCCGATTTCCACGAGTATTTCCCGCGTATGCTCCCCGTTTATCGGCGGCGGTGAGCGCACCTCGCTGCTCGTGCGGCTGAAGCGCGGCGCGGGACTGGGCTGGGTGATGCCGCCCATCTCGAGGAAGGACCGCCGCTGCCGCGCGTGCCGATCCCGCGCGGCCTCCTGCATGGTGAGCACCGGCGTCACGCATGCGTCGGTGTCTGCGAAGATCTTGGTCCACGCGGCCTGCGTGCGGGCGCGAAATGCGGCGCGAAACTTGTCACGATATGCATCCCAGAGCAGCGGGTTCTCGCGATCCGGGAATTCTTCGCTCTGCAATTCGAGGCCGCGCAGCAACGCTGCAAAAAACTTCGCTTCCAACGCGCCAACCGACATGAACTTGCCGTCGGCGGTTTCGTATACATCGTAGTAAAAGCAGCCGGAGTCCAAGAAATTCGTGCCGCGTTCGGGCCGCCACTGACCCATCGCCGTCAATCCGAACAAAACTGTCTGCAGAACAGACGCGCCATCGATCATCGCAGCGTCCACGACCTGTCCTTTCCCCGATTGCTGGCTCTCGATGAATGCCGCCAGCACGCCCACCGTCAAGAGCATGCCACCGCCGCCGTAGTCTCCAAGCAGATTGATGGGCGGCACGGGCGGCTCGCCCTTGCGACCGATACCATGCAACACGCCGGCCAACGCGAGATAGTTGATATCGTGGCCCGCCCGAGCCGCGAGATCACCCGCTTGACCCCAACCCGTGGCGCGGCCAAAAACCAATTTGGGGTTACCGACCCAGCAACTTTCGGGTCCAAGGCCCAAGCGCTCCATGACGCCGGGGCGCGAGCCCTCTAAAAGAACGCCCGCTCGTCCGATGAGCGCAGCCGCGACTTTGAGGCCCGCAGGATTTTTCAAGTCCAACCCAATGGAGCGCCGTCCGCGGCCAATCACATCCTGACGCGGATCCACCGCGAACGGTGTGCGCGCATCGCCGAGCCGGTCAATGCGCACCACGTCTGCGCCCATGTCCGAGAGCATCATTCCACAAAAGGGAACCGGGCCGATGGCGGCCATTTCCACAACGCGAATTCCGGTTAACGCGCCCATGGCGCCCTCACGTCACCGATCAGCCCGGCGGCGGGTAGAACTTAACATCGCCCGCGGCCATCTTTCGCAACAAGGCCGGCGGTGAAAATCGTGGTCCATAGGATCGCGTCATGCGATCGCAGTCAGCCACGAACTTTGCGACGCCAATGGTATCGATCATGCAAAAGGGACCGCCCGTGTGCGCCGCGAAGCCCCAGCCAAGCACCGCGCCCAAGTCTCCGTCCGCCGGCTTCGTTAGGACATTGTCTTCGAGGCAGCGTACGGCCTCAAGCGCCTGCCGATAGAGAATTCGCTTCTTCACTTCTTCAACATCCGGCTGCTTGTCAGCCAGAGGAAAGTGCGCCGTGATGCCACTCCAGAGGACCTTCTTGCCGCTGTCCGGATAATCGTAAAAGCCGGCCTTGGTTTTTTTCCCGAGCCGGCCTAGCTTCTGCACAAATAAGTCCAACACCGGTTCCGCAGGATCGGGCACGTAGGCGGCTCCGAGGTCGTTTTTCTCCGCGACGCGCACCTTGTGCATCAGCTGCATGCTGACTTCGTCGGCCACCGCCAGCGGACCCACCGGCATTCCCGCCATGCGGCCAGCGTTTTCGATCAGGGCGGGCTTGATTCCTTCGGCGAGCATCGTCATGCCTTCCTCGGGGAACACCCGAAAGCACCGGCTTGTATAGAAACCGCGCTGGTCATTCACCACGATCGGGGTCTTGCGAATCTGCCTCACGAAGTCCAGCGCTTTCGCGAGTGTCGGCCGTGTGGTCTTGGCGCCGGGAATCACTTCGACGAGCTGCATCTTGTCGACCGGCGAAAAGAAATGCAGGCCGATGAATTGCGGCGGGCGGCAAAACGTCTCGGCGAGCCCGGTAATCGGCAGCGTCGAGGTGTTCGAGGCGAACACCGCTCCGCTGGGGATGACCGCCTGTGCCTTCGCGGTCGCGTCCGCTTTCACGCCACGTTCTTCGAATACTGCTTCGATAATCAAGTCCACGCCGGAAAGATCAGCGAAGTCCGCGGTCGCTTTGATTCTGTCGACCACGCCGCCGTCGATGGAACCGCGGGCACTGGCCTTCTCCAGCAGTGCGCGCGAGTAAGTTTTGCCGCGCTCCGCCAGCTCGAGAGTGCGATCGAGAATGATCACCTCAATGCCGGCGCGCGCGGCCACATAGGCGATCCCCTGCCCCATCATGCCCGCGCCCAATACGCCGAGTCGCTTCACGCTCGAAGGCGCGACCTCTTTGGGGCGCGCCTCCAATTTTTCGGCCGCCTGCTTGTTCACAAAGGTCGTGCGTACGATGTTGCCCGCGACCGGGTTACGCAGCAGTGTGGCGAAATAACGGACCTCAATGGCGAGTCCGGCGTCGAGCGGCACCTGGGTGCCCTCGTAAACGCACGACAGAATGGCTGCGGGGGCAGGATAGTTGTGCAACGTCTTTCGCTGCCATTGAGATGCCGCCCCTGCGAAGAAGCCGGCGCCTTCCTCGGTTTTCTGACCCACGAAGCCGGGCATGACAAATCCCTCCTGGTCCCAGGGCTGCACGTGAGCCGGGGTACCCATGAGCCAGCGCTTTGCTTCGGCGAGCAGATCGGCAGCCGGAACGACCGCATGAATGATTCCGGCATGCAGCGCTTCCTGCGGCGAGAGGCTCGTACCTTCGATCAAGAGGGGCAGCGCCGCTTTGATTCCGATCAGCCGCGGCAATCGCTGTGTGCCGCCCGCCGCCGGCAACAGGCCGACTTTGACTTCGGGAAATCCTAACTGCGCTTGGGGGTTGTCGGCGGCAATGCGGTGATGACAGGCGAGGCACAATTCCAATCCGCCTCCCAACGCCGTTCCCGTGATGGCGGCTATGAACGGTTTGCCGCACCGTTCGAGCCGGCGCCAAATCCCGCCCATCAGTTCCACATGCTTGAGCAGCGCGGCGGCGTCATTCTTCAGCGGCCCAAACGCAAGTTGTTCGAGCTCGCGCAGGTCCGCACCGGCAATGAACGAAGCTTTACCCGAGGTGACAATCACGCCTCTGACGTGCGCGTCGGCGGCCGTACGCTCAATCAGCTGCACCAGATCCTTGGCGAGCCGATCCGAGATGACGTTCATGGAACGGCCCTGCATATCGATCGCCAGCGTAACAATGCCATCGACATCCGTGCGGTAGCTGATGTCGGAATTCATACTGGGGTTGTGCATCCTAGAGCCGCTCGATGATGGTTGCAGTGCCCATGCCGGCGCCGACGCAGAGCACGATCATCGCCGTTCCCAATCCGCGGCGCTCGAGTTCGTCCAACACGGTGCCGACGATCATGGCGCCCGTGGCACCCAAAGGATGTCCCATGGCAATGGCTCCGCCGTTCACGTTGATCCTGTCGCGAGGAACCGCCATTTGTTCCATGAAAAGCAGTACGACGGCCGCGAATGCCTCGTTGAGCTCAAATAAATCGATGTCGGCGGCGCTCATTCCCGCCTTCTTCAAAACCTTTCTCGCCGCCAGCGCAGGTCCCGTCAGCATAATTGCCGGCTCGGAGCCGATCGAGGCGAAAGCCCGAATCCGCGCACGCGGCTTCTTGCCGAGCGCCCGGCCGAGTTCCTCATTACCCAACAGCAAGGCGGCCGCGCCGTCCACGATTCCGCTGGAATTGCCGCCATGATGGACATGGTTGATCTGTTCGACTTCCGGGTAACGCTGAATCAGCACGCTATCAAAGCCCATCTTCTCGCCCATGTTCACGAACGCCGGTTTGAGCGCGGACAAGGCTTGAACGCTGGTATTCGGGCGCATGTGCTCATCATGATCGAGCAGAACCAGCCCTAATGGGTCGCGAATAGGCACGATGGAGTCTTTGAAGCGCCCCTCTTCCCAGGAGCGCGCAGCCCTTTGCTGGCTCTCAACCGCGTAGGTATCGACGTCGGTGCGCGAGAATCCCGACATCGTCGCAATCATGTCGGCGCCTATGCCTTGAGGGGTGTAATAGGTCCGAAAAGCCACCTTGGGATCATTCGCCCAGGCACCGCGATCCGAGCCGATGGCAATGCGCGACATGGACTCCACGCCGCCGGCGACGATGAGATCGGATGCGCCGGCCATCACTTTGGCGGCGCCGATGTTCACCGCTTCGAGTCCCGACGCGCAAAAGCGATTGATCTGCATTCCCGGGACCGATTGGTGGTACTCGGCATTCAAGGCCGCCACTCGCCCGAGGTTTGAGCCTTGTTCCTCGTGCGGAGCCACACAGCCAAGAATCACGTCGTCGATCAGGCCGGTATCCAATGCACTGCGATCGCGGATCGAGCGCAATACCTGCGTGATCAGTTCGATCGGCGTCACCGCATGCAGGCTGCCGTTGGCCCGACCACGGCCGCGCGGGCTGCGGACGTGATCATAGATATACGCCTCACTCATTCGAAGTCGAATCCCTTACGTTGCAGCCAGTCCGCGCACGCGCGCGCAGCTTCCGCGGCCTTCTCCGGCTGCCCAAAGTAATAGTGGTTGGCCCCCTTGATCGAGACGGATTCCTTATCCGCATGTTTGATCGCCGCGAACATGCGCACGCTGTGGCTCGGGGGAACGGCATCGTCCGCCGTGTTGGTAATCGACAAGACGGGGACTGCCACCCGTGCCGCGCATTTCAGGCCATCGGCATTCGATTCGTCGTAGCTCCATTGTGATAGCCAGCTGCGCAATGAGCAGAAGCGCGCGAGGCCGACGGGGCTCATATTCACCACTTTCGGATCGCCCAGCATGCACCAGCGGGGCTTTCGATCGCTGGGATCGACCGCCGGATCGAGCCAGCGGGGATCGGCCATGGTTCCATGAACCACGAAATTGAATTCCTCGTTGGTCCGCCCCGCAGCCTTAAGCTGCGCCAATTTGTCCTTGACCCAAGCGGTAATGCGTCGATTGCGCGCAACCTGAGCCGCGCGATAGCGCTCCAGAAACGCGGGGCTGTACTCTGGCTGATTCTTGTTCGAAGGATCGTACAGATCCAGCTCAGCTTCCCGCCGAGAGGGATCCAGCTCGTTTTGTATCGATGCATCCAACCATTCGGTGAGCGTGCGATTGCGGCTCATGTGGGCCGCCAATAGAATGACCCCATCCGCGGGGATCAAGCTCGCCGTGGTCAAATCCGGCGGATCACCCGCAGGGGTGGCACTCACCGAGGGACTTTGCGCCTCGGCCTGATAAAAGAGCGACATGGAGCCACCGCCGCTCCAGCCGCCTAGGATCACCTTTTCATAACCCAGCCGTTGCTTGGCGTCCTTGATGCACGCCCCGAGATCGACAATCACCTTCTCCATGATCAAGGCGTAATCGGCGCCGCGGTAGCGGGTGTTGCAGTAGATGACGTGCATGCCGTGTTTCGCCAGCGTCGAGGGCATGGGCAGATACTGGCCGCCCCCGATGGGATGCGTGATGATCATGACAGTCTTGGAGGGCCGCCCCTTTGGCACCAGCAGATGCGCCTCGAGCACCACGCGGTCGATCTGACCGCCGTAGGTATCCTTGAAGCCAGATTTCTCATCGAACGCAACCAGATGGGGAATTCGATCGTATTTGTATGCCGTTTCGTTCCCCATGCGAACTCTCCAAAAAGATGCGTGGCCGCTATTCTAATCAGAATTAAACGATAATAGCGACTATTCCGCTTAAGTCAATCTAGTGCCAATTATCCTTATTTTTTGCAATTTTTAGCCACTTATGCGTATCATTATTCGCAATATATGTTGCGGTATATCCAAATTATAGATTAAGCTATCGATATCATGAGTGCGCGCACCGCTGCCAAACGAGCTGCCAAAAATCAACCGGCCAAGAAATTGGCGAGCACCGATCGGATCCTGGACACGGCGATCGCGCTGTTCTCGCGCAATGGCTTCGACGGCACTTCCACGACCGAGATCGGCCTGGGCGCCGGCGTTGCTCAATCCGTGGTGCTGTACCACTTTGCCACCAAGGATGATTTGTGGAAGGCGGCAATGAATCGCTTGTTCGATCGCGTTCACGCGGAATTCCGGCGCGATCGGAATGTCTTGCAGGACCTGAGCAGCATTGATCGGCTGAAGGTCTGGATCAGGCAACTCGTCTTTACCTCGGCTGCGCACCCGGAACTCGGCCGGGTGATCATGCGCGAAGGCACCGCGGGCGGACCTCGTCTCAAATGGCTGATCAGCCAGCACTTGGGCGCGGACTACGAACTCTACGAATTGCATTTTCGCCGCGCCATGGAGGGAAACTCCATTCGAAAGTATCCGACCCTGCCGCTTACCATCCTGGTGCACGCGGCCGCGTCCATGCTCTTCAATCTCCACCCTCTCGTAGAAGCAGTCTATGGGCGCTCGCCATTGGAAGACGAGGTGATATCGGATCAGGCCGATATGGTGGTGGAAATTCTCTTCAACGGACTGCTCAATCGCAACCCATCACTGAAGGAGTAGTTTCATGTCATCGAATGCTGTGGCAACCGGGGCAGCCGGGGTTGTTGCAAAAAATCCCGCAAAGATTCCGCCGATACTGGGCGTTCACCATGCGGCGTTTCTGTGTTTCGACGCCGGTGAGACGCGGGAATTCTATGAAGAGGTCTGCGGCCTCAAAACCATCGCCGCATTTACTTTCGACGGCATCGTCGATACGCCGGTGAAAGTGCGGTACATGCACATCTTCTTCGAGATGGCCGACGGCAACTGCGTGGCGTTCTTCGATCTGCCCAACAAATTGCGGCCAAACGATTTCAAGCGCACCAGCGGCTTCAAGCAGCACATCGCCATGACCGTCGCGACGGAAGAGGAGATGCTGGCCTTCAAGAAGCGTTGGGAGGAGCACGGCTACGCGGTCGACGGCCCTCTGGACCACCATTTCGTGAAATCAATCTACACCTATGATCCGAACGGGATACAGGTGGAGATTACGGTCAAGGCAAAGGAATACGACGCCATCCTCGCGCATGAGCAAGCGATTTTGGAAGAAACCATGGCTGCCTGGGAACTCGAAACGCGTCCGAACAAGGATGCCTACCGCAAAGCTCAAGCGGCGATGGCGGCGGCACCGAAAAAAGCCTGAGTTTCAGCGCCGCTATCGGTCGATGACCGAGGGACCCCAATCCATGGCGAGCGCCTTGCGCAGCGCCGTGACGTTTCTCGTGCCGATGCGGCTCTCCAACTCGCGCTCCAGGCGGGCCAGAATGCGCAGGGCCGCGTTGCGAATGTCGCGGGACTCCTCGCTGAACAACACGACCTGAGCGCGCTTGTCTTCCTGATCAGCCTTGAAGTTGATCAGTCCGCGCTTTTCCATCTCCGCCAGCATCTGACTCATGGCCTGCCTGCTGACGCCAAGATTGCTGGCCAATCGTGCCGATCGCCGTTCTCCCACCATGATATTGAGAAGAATCAGCGACTGCGCGCGAGTCACCGCCTCAAATCCGCTCTTTTTAAGGCCGCTCTGCAGAGCATTGTCGAACCAGTACAGGCTCTTGAGCAGGTCCATGAACAGCGGGTGTTGCGTCATCTTCAAGATTCACTCTGGCGGGTTTTTAAGGAACGGCCACGACAATCTTGCCCATCGCCTCGCGATTGAGCAACTTACGCAGTGCAGCGGGTACTTGTGCCAACGGCACGATCTCGCTCACCGCGGCTTTCAGGCGCCCATCGCTCACCCATTGCAGCAGCTGTCGTGTATTGGCGGCAGCCTTGTCCGGCTCACGCGTAATGAACTCTCCGGTGAACACGCCCAAAATCGCGCACCCCTTCAGAAGCGGCAGGTTGGCTTTGAACGCCGGGATGATTCCGCCCGCGAAACCCACAACCAGGTATCGCCCGTTCCACGCCATGCATCGCAACGCCGTCTCCGCGTGCTCGCCGCCGACCGGATCATAGATGACATCCACGCCTTTCGCGCCTACGAGGGAACGCAGCGCCTCCTTCAAAGACTCAGCCGAATAACTGATCGCCTCGTCGGCACCGCATCTCAGAGCAAAGGCCTTTTTTGCCTCACTGCCGACAGCGGCGATGACTCGCGCACCCATCAGTTTCCCTATCTGCACGGCGGCCGCGCCGCTGCCGCCTGCGGCCCCAAGTACTAGCAGTGTCTCACCCGCGCTGAGCGCCCCGCGCTGTGTGAGGGCGTGGATGGCCGTGCCATACGTGCCGATGAGACAACAAGCTTCCGGCATGGGAATGCCCACAGGAAGCTTACAGACCCTGGCCACCGGCACCACGGTCTCCTGCGAGAATCCACCGTGAAAGCACAGCGCCGCGACAACATCGCCGACACGGAAATTCTCGGCGCCCTCCGCCACTTCGCTCACCGTGCCTGAGATCTCGCCTCCGGGCACAAAGGGCACCGCGTACTTGTACTGATGTTGCCCCTGAATCATCAGCGCATCGGGAAAATTGACGCTGCAGTATTGAATTCTCACCCGAACGTGACCTGCGGCAATGGCCGGCGGGTCGACCTCGGTCAGAACAAGGCTTTCAGGAGGACCGTAAGCGCGGCACTGGATTGCTTTCAATTGCCAAGACCTCTGGATATGCTGATTGAGTTGCCGCAACGCGGGGAGGAAAGCGTGCCGCGCAGAAAACCTGTCGATAAGCCCGATCTGGAAAATACTTCGACGTTCGATAGAAACCGGCAATTCAAACAAAAGCTTGAACTGCTGCTGAAAACCGCCGCGAGCTGCTTCAACCAGAAAGGATTCAGCGGCACCTCGCTACGGGACGTCGGCAACCGGCTGAACATAACTGATGCGGCGCTGTACTACTACGTCAAGAACAAGGAGGAATTGGTCTTCCTGTGCTATCAACGCGCGCTGGATCTTGGCGAGCGCGCCATGCGCAGCGCCGCGCAGAAAGGCTCGACAGGCCTTGAAAAGGTGCAGCTCTATATCCGTTATCAGATGCAGGAGATGTGCGGCAGCAATGGGCCGGTCGCAATCCTGAGCGAAATCCCGTCGCTGAAACTCGCGCATCGCACGCAAATCCTCGAGCGCGCCCGCAATGACAGCAAGACCCTGGCGGCCTTTATCGAGTTGGGCATGCGCGATGGCTCGATCCGGCCGTGCAACGCCGTGATCGCCTGCGCGACGATTTTTGGTGCACTCAATTGGGTGCCGAAATGGTTTCGGGACGACGGCAAATTCGATGTTGCCGAAACTGCCGACACCTTTGTTCGCGTCTTGACTCAAGGTATCTCCGCGCAATGACCCGTACCAATATTCTACTTTAATTCCTGCTAAAATTTTCTATCACTGCCAAGAATTAAGAGAGGTCGCTCGCGTGAAACGCACCATCTACAGCGAGGAACATGAGATCTTCCGGCTCTCGGTGCGCAGATTCCTCGAGGCGCATGCCGTGCCGCACTACGAGTCCTGGGAACAGCACGGACGCACGCCGGATGAATTCTGGAAGAGTGCCGGCGCGCATGGCCTGCTGTGTTGTCAGATACCCGAGCAGTATGGCGGCCCGGGTGGCGACTATCGCAGCCTCTGCATCGTTTCGGAGGAGATGGCGGCGCTCGGCATCATGGCGCCGAATCTGCAGGTGCATTCCGATATCGTGTCCGAATATCTCTTGAATCGAGGATCAGAGGCGCAAAAGCGCGCGTGGCTGCCCAAAATGGTCTCCGGAGAGGTGCGCGGAGCCATCGCCATGTCGGAACCCGACACCGGTAGCGATTTGCAGGCCATCAAGACCAGCGCGACGCGCCAAGGCGATGAGTTTGTCTTGAACGGCACCAAGACATTTATCACGAACGGCGATGAGGCGGGTCTTTGCATCGTGGCCGCCAAAACCGATCCGACCAAAGGCGGCAAAGGAATCAGCTTGTTTCTCGTGCCGCGGGACACCCCTGGATTTGCGCGCGGCCGCAAGCTCAATAAGCTCGGACTGCGCGCCCAAGACACGGCTGAACTTTTTTTCCAGGACGTTAGACTGCCGCGCAACGCATTGCTCGGAACCGAGGGAGAGGGGTTCGTGTACCTCATGAGCGAATTGCCGCAGGAGCGCCTCGGGATTGCCGTAACTGCCGTTGCGGTGGCGCAGCGCGCCTTCGATCTCGCACTCCAGCATGTCCGGGAGAGAAAAGCCTTTCGCCGGCCCGTGCTCGATTTTCAGAATACGCGTTTCAAGCTGGCCGAGGTGCGCACCGAGCTCGAAGTGGCCTGGGCGTTCCTGGACAAATGCATCGAGGCGCACGAGCACGGCGCGCTCACTGTTCCTGAAGTCGCGATGGCAAAATTATGGACTTCCGAGTTGCAAGGCCGCGTCATCGATACCTGCCTGCAATTCTTCGGGGGCTACGGGTACATGCTGGAATATCCCATCTCCAAGATGTACGTCGATGCGCGCGTGTCGCGGATATACGGCGGCACCTCGGAAATCATGAAGGAAATCATCGGCCGCTCGCTCGATGACGCTTGAGGGTACGGCTACCGAGGACGCTTACGCGCGCTGCCGCCGCTTCGTCAAGTGACGAGGGACTTCGGATCGCGAAGTCCCCCGCTCTTAACTAGAATTTAACGCGCGCCTGCACCAAGATCGCGCGCGTCTCGTCCAGATCGGCAACGCCGATCCCACTAAAGTCATAGGCAAAGGATTTGGTCAGCTTGTCGCTGATGTTCTTACCAATCACGGCGATGCTCCAGGCATTTTTGCTGAACGTGAGATTCGCATCGTACTTGACGAAGCCACCCTGTACGCCATAGTTCGGATCCTCAGTCGCCGCTATGGTGTAGCCACTGCGGTAGGTCGCGATCACGGATGCCGTAAAATTCCAGGAGTTGATCAGCGGGTGATTGAAGTCGGCTTCCACATTTCCCGTCCACCTCGAGGCACCCAACAGCGTCGTTCCTCCCAGATTTGTGGTTCCTTGCGCGCTGCAATCGGCCGGGGGTGTCGTGCTCAAGCACTGTGCACCGGGGAAATTGTTGTATTTGGCATCAAGATAGGCACCGGCGGTTGAAAACTTCAAAGACTCCGTCGCCAGCCAAGCGGCGCTCCATTCCACGCCCTTTGAAGTCGCGGAGGCGGCGTTGCCGGTCACGTACGTCAGCAGCGTAGGATCGAATGTGGTGACCTGCAGGTTGTCGAACTTGGTGTTGTAGTAATCGAGATTCAGCAAGAGGCGCTTGTCGAGGATGGTGGATTTGATCCCGGCCTCGTAGGATTTGGACTTCTCGGGCGCGAACTCAAAGTCGGTAGCCACGACGGTGCGGGTGTTGCTCACAAATCCGCCGCCCTTCGATCCTTGTCCGTAAGTCGCGTACACCATGACATCCGGCATGATGTCGTACTGCAAAGTCGCGGTCGGATCGGTGTGATTCTCCGACTCGCTGCCCGAAAGCGGCGGCGCCGTCGCGATGGGGACACCAAAGTCGGTGTTCTCCTGGAAAAACGCGTCCTTCGAATCGTGCGTGTATCGCACGCTGCCCAGGAGCCGCAAGTTGTCCACGATATGCCAGGTTGCCTGCGCGAACGCCGAATAGGTGCTGCCGTGTTGCGTGAAGAGCGTCTGGACTTGACCGGCGAAACCGCCGCCAAAGTTATACGTCGACGCATTCTTCGTGTGGAACTGACTGGTGTCGTAGTAGGCGCCGACGATGTATTCGATGGTCTGGTTCGTGGGCGAAAGCAAGCGCACTTCCTGGGAGTACTGGCTGAAATCGGAAATAAATCCGACCACGAAAACTTCGGGAGCACCCGCGACAGCGCCGAGATTGTACTGGTTGCTGTAGCCTGAATAACCGCTGATAGTCTCCAGTGTGTCGGCACCCACGGCAAAGCGCCCATTGATGGATGCGTTGGACGCGTTGGTCCGATCGAGCTCCGGGATGCCAAACGGCGTCGGCTCGTTCTTGATGGTCGTGACCGTGTTGGAGGTCGTCGATGTTTGAATCAGGTTGTTGCCGGTGTTGTAGTCCTGGCTGTAGTCGAATTTCGCCAGGATGTCGACGCCGTCATTCGGCTTGAATTCCAAAGACGGCCGCACTTGCCGCGTATGATTGTCAGGATCGTTGGTCTGCGTGCCGATATTTTTAACCCAGCCCTGCTCATCGTCGGCGTGAACCGCGAGTCGGCCGTTCAGTGTGTCGGTCATGGGACCCGATACGTAACTGTATATATCCTCGCCATTGCGGCTGAAGTTATACGACAGCGTCGCCGCGCCCTCGAAGGTGTCCGTGGGTTTGGCGCTCGTGATGGTGATCGCGCCCGCGGCGGTGTTCTTGCCGAGCAATGCGCCCTGCGGTCCGCGCAGCACTTCGACCTGCGCCACGTCGAAGAACGGGATCATGAATTGCCGGTTGCGGCCGGCGTAAACACCGTCGTCGTAGACGCTCACCGACTGATCGAACGAGTCATTGGCCGCCTGCGATCCGAAACCGCGAATGAAGTATTGGTTCGGAACGGTGGCCGATTGCACCAAGAGATTGGGAACGTAGCTCTGAATATCTTGGATGGTATCGACGTGGTAGTTCCGCAGCATGTCGGCGCCCAAGACCGTCATGGAAATGGGCACATCCTGCACGTTCTCCGCGCGCTTCTGCGCGGTCACGATGATCGTTTCCAGCGCGACCTCATCGCTACTGTCGGCGGCTGCGGCGATGCCGATTCCGCCCAGCTCGAGCAGGGCTGCGCCCAGCAGCGCTGCGTTTAAAATCGAATGGCTCATTGTTGTCCCCCGTAAGCCGAGATATAACCGCGCGCGTTATTTCCTTATCGTTCCACGCCGCTGGTTGTTCTTACTCTGCTCCTTCTTGCGAACCATATTGTCAACCTTCTTGACTGAAGTCAATCCGTTAAGACCGTCTTGTATGTCAAGAAGGTTGACATCACAGAATGCGCGCTTGGGTGCCGAAGATCGGTGTAATGCCGCGCGCGAGCAGATCGTCACGATGGACGTTGAGGACATCCGCGCCTGCCGGCGGCGCCAGGATCACTTCGCTCCGGTCGCGCCTCTCATAAAGTTCCAAATACGTCTGAGCGATCGTGTCCGGATCGGCGCGCTCATCGCCTTTGCGGATGACGATGGCGATGCACACCGTGCCCGCGAAGACTCCCGTGCCGGACAGGGCTTGATTGAGGCAGTACGCGTATTGCCGCAGCGCAGCCATCGCCATGCCGATCGGCGTAAGAATTTCGATGGGGAAGTACCCTGATCCGCTGGTTGTGAGCAGAATTGCGCCGCGTTTGCGCCGCAGCATGCCGGGAATGACGTGCCGGACGGTTGCAATGGCGCCCAACGCCAGCCGCCGATACTGGCGCTCGGCCATCTCCACGGTGGTGCCGAGCGCGCTCATCAAATTTTGGTCGCGCCCCATGCCGGGCAGCGGGCTATATTCCAGCACCTCGACGGGGCCGCACTGCGCCTCCGCGCGCTGCAACGCGGAGGCAATGGAGGCTTCATCGCTCACATCGCCGGCAAATCCCCAGGCTTCGATGTTCTCGCCGCGCAAGATGTTGACAAGCGCGTCGAGTTTCTCCTGTGTGCGCGAGATGAGCGCCACGCGCATGCCGCTGCGTCCGAATTTACGGCCGATGCTGAGCCCCAATCCCGGACCAGCACCGACGATGACTGCGGTTTTCACTGCAGTCCCCGAATCAGAAGCGCAGCACGTCTATCGGCAGACCCAACATCTGCCGGCCGTAGGCTTCGGTGGCGTCCTCGAGATCGAATACGATGTGCGTTCGTATGGTGTGCACATCGCGCTGAATCAATTGAAAAGCGGAACTCTCCGTTTGACCACGAGACCCCGCGGAGGCGATCAGATAGTCGACGATTTTTGCGCACTCATCGCCCACATAGGCGGCATCTCGCCGATTGCGGATTTTCTGTTCCGCGCCGATCTTCGCGCCTGCGACGAGAGCCTCTTCGATTTCCTCAAAAATGGCGTGTGCCACCCGATACATCGCATCGTAACGCGCCTGCGCATACCCGAGTTTGATCTGCGTGCTCGAGCGATTGGCATGATTGATCCCGCCGATGCCGACACGCGACTTGGTATAGGCAACGAAATCCTCGATCGTGCGCAAGGTCAATCCCAGCAGCGGTCCCAGCACGGCCGACAGAAGTACACTGAAATACGGGGCACCCAACATCACATATTCGGGCAGGGCGCGCCTGCCCGGCGTTTTGCCGCTCAGCATGTCGGCCTGCGGGACCACGCGGCGGCTCGGAACGAACACCTCGCGCAACGCAAAGTCGCGGCTCCCGGTGGCGCGCATGCCGGAAGTGAACCAGGTGTCGGTCACCCGGGTCTCGGAGGTTCGGACAATGAAATTCAGCCGGTCGTTAAGCGGATGGGGATCCTTCTTCAACAGCGAGACCGTACCGCTCACCCAATCCGAGAAATCCACGCCGGTCGCGAAGGACCATTCGCCGTCAATGATGTAGCCGCCCTCGACCTCCTTGGCGGTGCCCCCCTTCCCAGATACGGTTTGCGGAAAGAAGGCGTGTCGTTTGCCGCCGTAGACTTCTTCCTGAGTCTCGAGCGGATAATGCGCGAGAATCCAATGGTGATTGGCCAGCAGGCAATAAAGCCAGGCCGTTGAACCGCAGCCGCGGGCGAGTTCCAGACCAACGTCCATGAGATTTGAAAACCGGTGTTCGAAGCCGCCGAAGCGGCGCGGCACCAAGATTTGAAACAGCTGCGCATCCAGTAATTCGCGCATGGTTTCGTCGGGTACACGCCGCGCCCTGTCGGCATCGAAAGCCCGCATCCGCAACTGCGGAACCAGGTTGCGCGCCCGCTCGATCAACTCCTGTGGGCTGACCGTCGCCGCACTCGTGTTGATATCTACCTCGATCATTGGCGCCTCCTCCATAAGTCCACCAATTAACTACAGGCCACCCAACATGTCAAGAATGTTGACATCATAGTGGGTTGTAGGACTGCGTCGCGCCCTAAATTATCCCGCGCTCCTGCAATTCGCGGTACCGTGCCGGCTCGAGGCCGAGCAACTCCAGATAGACCTCGTCGTTGTGCTGCCCCAAAGCCGGGCTCGGTGTGCGCACACTGCCGGGGGTCTGCGATAATTTCGGGGCAACATTCTGCATCTTCAAGACACCGAAATCCGGATGCGGCACCGATACGATTGCCTCGCGCGCCTGAAAATGTGCGTCGGCGAGCATTTCCGGCGCCCGATAAATCAATCCCGCCGGAACGCCGAATGTGCGCATCCTGCTCAGCAACTCGTCTCGCGTCAGCGTGCGCGCCCAACGTGAAATGCGTTCATCCAGTTCCGCTTGATGACTGCCGCGCGCGGTATGGTTGCAGTATTCGGGCTGGGTCGCGAGCGAGGGCTCGCCCATCGCCTCTGCCAGTCTCTTAAAGACCGTATCCTGATTCGCCGCGATGACCACCAAACTGCCGTCGCGCGTGCCGTACACATTGGAAGGCGCTATCTGCGGCAGGATCGCGCCGGTGCGCTCCCGGATGTATCCGCTTTGATCGTATTCGGTCACCAGCGATTCCATCATGTTCAAGACGGCTTCGTAGATCGCCGAATCGACCATTTGGCCGCGGCCGCTGATATGCCGGTAGTGCAGCGCCGATAGCGCGCCTACCGCGGCAAAGGTTGCCGCAAGTGAATCGCCGATGCTGATGCCGACCCGCGAGGGAGGCGTGGTGGGATCGCCCACCACATAACGGAGTCCACCCATCGCCTCGCCGATGGCGCCGAAACCCGCCTGACTCGCCATGGGTCCGGTCTGGCCGTATCCCGACACGCGTACCATGATGAGTGCCGGGTTCAAGCCCGAAAGCTCCGCATACCCGCAACCCCATTTCTCCAAAGTGCCGGGGCGAAAATTCTCCACCAGGAAATCCGCTTTGCGGACGAGGTCGCGCAGCAGCTGCTGGCCCTCGGCCTGACGCAGATCGAGCGTGATCGCTTTCTTATTGCGCGCGACCACCGGCCACCACAGAGATTTGCCCCCCGCTTTTTCGCGGCCCCAATGACGCATGGGATCGCCCAAGCCCGGCGGCTCGACCTTGATGACCTCTGCGCCCAAATCACCGAGAATTTGGCCGCAGAACGGACCGGCGATCAGCGTGCCGAGCTCGATAACCCGTAAATCGGCAAGTGGCCCGCGAGAGAACTCGGTTTTTTTCTCGGTCATCGCTTAATTTGTTCCTGTTTACCGGCGCAGAATCCGCCATAACCCCGGTTCTTGCAAGGAAAACAGGTGATTGCGATATTGTCAACATTGTTGACAATCAACGCATCAGCTGATTGAATACCCTACAGCTTTGGGCACAAAAGGAATGGCAGTGACCCCGTATGTCGTAGCCTTGGGCGGCAGCGTTCGCGGTGCTTCGACAACCGACAACGTGCTGCGTCTTGCGCTCTCGGTCGCTGCCGCGGCGGGAGCCCGGACGCTTCACTTGGGCGGCCCGGAACTGAATCTGCCTATGTACACGCCGGACAGCCCAGAACGCACGCCCGCCGCCAAAACCCTGATCGCTGAATTGCGCAAGGCCGATGGCATCATCATCGGTTCTCCGAGCTATCACGGCAGCATTTCCGGCTACGTGAAAAACGCTCTCGACTATGTGGAAGATTTGAGCGATGTGCCCTCGCCTTACTTCGACGGGCGCGCCGTGGGATGCATCGCGGTCGCTTCCGGGTGGCACGGCGCAATGTCGACCTTGGATACCTTGCGCAGCATCGTCCATGCGTTGCGCGGCTGGCCGACGCCGCTGGGCGTGCCAGTCGTCGCGCCGCCGCCGTTGTTCGACCCGGACGGTGTTTGCCTCATACCGAAGTTGCGCGATCAAATAGAAATCATGGCCCGTCAGGTGGTGGCGTTCGCAACCTGGCGCGCTTCTTTGGCAACTGCCGCGGCGTAGCGGCTTGCGCAACCACCAGGGTTGCATGCCGCGCAGCCGCTACTCTGGCGCGTTAGGTCTCGACGGTCTTTGGCGACAGCGAGAGCTTCTCCATCTGTTGATGGCTCGCCGCCGCAATCCGATAAGGTGGATATCCGTGTCCTTTTCACTCACCGCGCTTTGCCGCCGACTCCGCGTGACTTTCCGGCCATGACTTCCATGCAAAACTCGATGAACACGCGCACCTTCGCAGCGCGGTGAAGGCGAGACGGATATATGGCGTAAAGGGGGAAGCGCTCATCCGACCATTCTGGAAACAGCTCGACCAGCCGGCCGCTATCCAAGAGATGCCTGCATCCCAGCTCGAGGACCTGGGCGATTCCAGCACCGGCCTCGCATGCGCCGATCAATGTCCCGGAGTCCGATACCAGAAGGCGCCCCTTGACCCGAAGCGGGATCACCTCTTTCTTGCGCCTGACTTCCCAACCGTAAGGCCTGGCGTTTGCTGCATCGTAGAAGTCGATGCACCCGCGTGCCTCGAGGTCCTTCGGGTGGCGTGGACGTCCATGGATTTTGATGTATCCCGGTGAGGCGACGGTCAGTACGCGGGTTTCAATGAGCTTTCGCGCGACGAATGAGCCGACCGGCGGCTCGCCGAATCGCAGAGCGAGGTCGAAGCCATCGGCGACAAGATCGCCCACCGAATCCCTCATGATCAACTCCACCGACACGTCTGGGTAGCGCGTCATGAACGCTGCAAGATGTGCTGACAAGACGATGCGAACGAAGTAAGGATCGATGTTGACGCGCAACCGGCCGAATACCTTGTTCGCGGATCCGGACGCCGCAACGGCTGCCTCCTCAATGCCGGCTAAATGCGGCCCGACTTGCTCATAAAATCGCCTTCCTTCATCGGTCAGCGAGAGCGAGCGAGTGGTGCGCGCCAATAGCCGCACGCCGACGCGTTGTTCCAGGCGCGAGAGTGCCCGGCTTACGCCCGAGGGAGACAGCCCTAAGGCTTCGGCGGCCCGCGCGATGGTCCCCGCCTCCACCACGGCGACGAGTACCGTCAGCCCGGAAAGCAATTTGTTGTCAAAGCTCATGGCATTCCTGACAAAAAC
>Ga0265760_10000047_pt1 | contig 34356 bp, 26 predicted proteins | sample NZIome_2_FD_200831 | JGI IMG/M metagenome (GOLD analysis project Ga0265760, IMG submission 200831) | Metatranscriptome of rhizosphere microbial communities from Maridalen valley, Oslo, Norway - NZI1 (Metagenome Metatranscriptome) | ecosystem: Host-associated > Plants > Roots > Rhizosphere >...
CGCGCACGAATTTTCACTTACTGGTGCTTTTTGCGGTTTTATCGATCGGCCTCGCGGCCTATCCCATCGTTCGGCAACTCAGCCGACGTCTTGAACGCCTGCAGCGCGGTGTCGACTCGCTCGGTGCCGGCGACCTTGGCGCGCGCGTCGCGGTCGAAGGGCGCGATGAAATCGCCGCTTTGGCCGAGAGCTTCAATCGGGCGGCAGCCCAGATTGAGCAGCTCATCCGGGCAAATCGGTCCCTGTTGGCCAATGCGTCGCACGAGTTGCGCACCCCGCTGGCGCGAATTCGGCTCGCGGTGGAAATGTTGAAGCAAACCGCCGATCCGAAGGCCAAAGCCGGCTTGGAGCAGGACGTTGCCGAATTGGACGGCTTGGTCGATGAAATTCTGCTGGCGAGCAGGTTGGACACGGTCGCACAAAACGACATACGCGAGGAAATCGATTTGCTGGCCCTGGCAGCTGAGGAATGTGCCCGCTACGACGAGGTTCAGCTCGAGGGCGAGCACGTGAAGATTCACGGCGACCCGCGGCTCTTGCGCCGGTTGCTGCGCAATCTGTTGGAAAATGCCAAGCGCCATGGCGTGCCGCCGACTCAAGTGAGGTTGCGGCGCGAGGGCAACATGCTGGTGTTGAAGGTCTGGGACAACGGCCCGGGACCCGCGGCGGCGGAATTCGAACAGGTGTTCACGCCCTTCTATCGCCGCCGCGACAGTCACAACAGTACGGGCAATGGCTTGGGGCTATCGTTGGTGCGGCAAATCGCGCGCCGTCATGGCGGCGATGCCCGATGCGCGTCCATGGATGACGGCCGCAGCTGCTTTATCGTCACCCTACTGGGCGGTGACGCCGCATGAGGCGGCGCGCCCCAGCAACAGCGCCCGTTCGCGCGCATTCTGTGCCAGCGCCGCCGCGCGCGTAAATTCGCTGCGAGCCTCGTCGAACCGACCCAGCTTTTGCAACAAATCACCGCGCACGCTTGGCAGCAGGTGGTAAGTACTGAGCCGGGAATCCGAAATCAAGTCATCGACAATCTCAAGTCCCGCGCCCGGACCGAAGGCCATCGATACCGCGACGGCTCGATTCAAATCGACAATGGGTGAGGGCGCGAGCTGCGCCAAGGCATCGTAAAGGGCAACAATGCGCACCCAGTCGGTTTCCCCGGCGCTGCGCGCGCGCGCGTGACATGCCGCAACCGCGGCTTGCAGCGCGTAGGGTCCCAATGCGCCGCCCAACGCCTCCGCGCGCTCCAGAGCCTTGAGTCCGCGACCAATCAATAATTGATTCCAGCGGCCGCGGTCTTGCTCGAACAGCAGGATCGGCTGCCCCGAAGGGCCGACTCGCGCAGCCGCGCGCGATGCTTGAATCTCCATCAACGCAGTCAGGCCGTGCACCTCCGGTTCACGCGGCGCGAGTTCAGCGAGAATGCGACCCAGGCGCAGCGCCTCCTCACACAGCGTCGGGCGCATCCATTCCTCGCCGGCGGTCGCCGCATAGCCCTCGTTGAAAATCAGATAGATCACTTCGAGCACAGACGCGAGCCGCGCCGCGAGTTCTTCACTGCGCGGCATTTCGAAAGGTACATGAGCCTCGGCCAAGGCTCGTTTGGCGCGCACGATTCGCTGCCCTATTGTAGGTTCCGGCACCAGGAACGCGCGTGCGATTTCCGCAGTATTGAGTCCGCCCAACAAACGCAACGTGAGCGCGACCCGCGCTTCCGTCGACAGGACCGGATGGCACGCAATGAATATGAGACGGAGCAAATCATCGCCGACCTCTTGGTCGGAGTCCTCCTCCGGCGAGGGGGTCAACGGCGGCTGCAACTCGGCGTCGTTCGCGATGATCTGGTGCTTGCGCTGCAGAAGCTTGAAGCGCCGCAACTGATCAAGCGCGCGGTTCTTGGCGGTTACCATCAACCAGGCGCCGGGGTTGTTCGGAACGCCGGAGACGGGCCATTGTTCGAGCGCCGTCACCAGGGCATCCTGCGCCAGCTCCTCGGCGCGGCCGACGTCACGCAACATGCGCGCAAGCTTTGCAATGATCTTGGCCGATTCCATGCGCCACACTGCCTCGACGGTGCTCCGGATGTTGGATTCAAGCATGGCGGACGCGAGGCCTTATTCGAAACAGGGTCCGAGTTCGCGAATTTCTATGGTCGCTGAATTCGCTGCGGGGCACTCGGCGGCGATCGCGATTGCCTGCTCGCGCGTCTTGCAGGTCAACAGGAGGACGCCGCCGATAATTTCCTTGGCTTCGGCAAAAGGACCATCGACGACACTAGTTGACCCGCCACGCACACTGACGCGCGCGCCGCGCGCGTCTTCCTTGAGCGATTGACTCAAGGTGAGCAAGCCGCGGGCCTTTAGCGACTCACTGAAGTTCACCATACGCTCGTATATCGCCCGGCCCTCGGCCTCGGTGCGAGACCGACGCAGACCCGGGGGTTCGACGATCAACAACATGTAACTCATCGCATAGCCTCGTTGGTGTGTCCGTGCGACCCAAGTATGACCCAAGCGGGCTCTCGGGTTGAACAGTCGCTATGTAAAGTCTTCCATCTCGTACAGCGGGCGAATCTCGATTTCCGAGTCCCCTGGCATGGGATTCGGACAGCGCCTTACCCATTGCACTGCCTCCTCAATGGAACGCACCTGCCAGAGCCAGAAACCGGCCACGAGTTCCTTGGTTTCCGCAAATGGACCGTCTATCACGGTTCGATTCGGACCCGAGAACTGCACGCGCTTTCCCTGAGCACTGGGCCGCAGCCCCTCGCCGGCAAGCATGACGCCTGCCTTGACCAACTCCTCGTTGAACTTACCCATCTCAGCGAGCAGCGTCCGGGTCGGCAGGATTCCCGCTTCGCTGTCCTTGGTGGCCTTGACCAGTACCATGACTTTCATATCGTCCTCTCCTTCACTGTCTTATCTGACGACGAACCAGCGATCGCGAATTCGACCTACCCCATGTTTTTTGATCACAGACCTTGCCGTATTGCACAAACCCACGCAGCGCATACGAGCAAGACCGCGCCGAGACCCGCGATGACCTGCGTGCGCGGGTCGCGATTGCCGGGAACGCCGCCTCGAACGAGGATCCAGCCGCCGCCCAATCCGAACATAAATCCCAACGCGTGTCCCAGCACATCCACATGCGCGCTGCCCGCGCCGAGCAACGTCAACAGGCAAATTCCCGCAATGAGCGGCGCCCAGCGATACCACAGGCGCTCTCGCAGCGTCAGGCGCTGCCGCCACGCCATGCCCGAAAGCATCCCTAAGGCCGCGAAAACGGCGGTGGAGGCACCCACTGCGCGATGCGTGATAGGCGATATGAGAATCTCGGCGTAGTTTGCCAGCGCGGCGGTGCCCAGGATGCTCGCCCAAGCAACGCCAGGTCCCAGCAGCCGGCTCGCAGCAATGCCCGCGACGGCGCCGAAGAGCACATTGCCGAGCAAATGCTCCTGGTCCAAATGTAATGTCAACGCCGTCACGGCTCGCCACCATTCGCCGCGCGCACCCGCATCAAGCGAGCCTGACGACAGCCAGTCCACGCCAAAGGTTGCCCTGCCGGCGCAATACGCGGTCAACAAAAGAATCAACACATACAGGAACACGCCGATGGCTGCACCCGGGTGCGGCTGCACTGGCTCTGGAACGCTGCGCCGAACACCGCGCTCAACTGAGTAGCGGTGGAGCTCCTCATACGCCCGATGACGCATCCCGACAGGCACGCGGAGCACCCAGGAACTCTCATCCTCGGCTGTCTCATGTTCAATGCCCCGGGCCTCGAGCACCAAGCTGTGCTCACGGCACAGTGATCTGGAGCCGCGAAAAACCACGGCGAAAGCGGGGGCCGGTTCCATGATGTTGCACCTATTGGGACCGCCGGGACCTAAGTCAATGGGCTTAACCTGTGAAATTGCAGCCAATTTGAACTTCGAGCACTGTTTCGAGGCCCAATCCCCTACAGCACATGAAACGGCATTACTTACCATTGACCGCCGCAGTCGCGCTTGCCGCGTGCGGGGGCGGCGGTACCGGCGGCAGCGGTGCATCCGGCCCGGCTACGAGCGCGCCTCCGGCTCGAGGCACGCTGCTGCAGACTCCGCCTGAGCTTCTGTCCACCTTCACGATTTCGGCGCTGCTAACCGAACTCGAACTGCCGGTTAATGCGTTGCTGCTGTCGGTGAGCAGCGCGCCCCTTTGCGATATCGTGTTCTATCACATTCAGTACGCCACGGTCGGCGGCACCGGCGAAGCGACCACGGCATCCGCCGTGCTCATGATTCCGACCGGACTAGGCGCGAACTGCAGCGGCGATCGGCCCATCGTTTTGTACGCCCACGGCACCACCACCGATCGCGACTTCACCATGTCGAATTTGCAAAATGCCGAAACGATTTCTCTGGCTGCATTGTTCGCCTCGCAAGGCTACGTCGTGGTGGCGCCGAACTATGCGGGCTATGACACCTCGACCCTGCCGTATCATCCTTATCTCATCGCCGATCAACAATCGAAGGACATGATCGATGCGCTGACGGCGGCGCGCACCGCGCTGCCCCTGGCGTCTCTGACGACGGTCAAGGATAACGGTCAGCTATTCATTACCGGCTACTCTCAGGGAGGCTATGTGGCCATGGCCACGCATCGCGCCATGCAGGCGGCCGGCATGAACGTCACCGCTTCGGCGCCGATGTCAGGGCCTTATGCCCTCGCCGCCTTTGTCGATGCGGTGTTCTATGGCGAGGTCAATGGCGATGCCCCGGTTTCCTCCGTCTTGCTGCTCGATGCTTATCAGACCGTCTATGGCAACATATATATGAACGCCACCGACATATTCGAGCCGCAATATGCGAATGGCATTCAGACGCTGCTGCCAAGCACTACGCCGCGCAGCCAACTCTATGCGCAGGGCAAGCTTCCCGAATACGCGCTGTTCAGTCTCACGCCGCCCGCGCAGCAATTCGCCTCAATAACGCCGCCGACCACACCCGCGGATCTTGCCGAAGTGTTTGCGCTCGGTTTCGGTGCCGGCAATCTTTTGCAAAATAGCTATCGCCTCAGCTACCTTGCGGATGCACAGGCGCATCCCGATGGAGGTTTTCCCACGATCACGACGGGTGTAGCCGCAGCGGCCCCCGGCCTTCCCTGGCGGCAGGCGCTGCAAGAGAATGACCTGCGAAACTGGGTGCCGACGGCCCCGGTCCAGCTATGCGGCGGCGATGTCGACCCATTGGTTTTCTTTTTCAACACTCAGCTGATGCAAAGCTACTGGGCCGCTCAAGCAGCCTCCGCATCCGTCAGCGTGCTCGACCTGGAGGCAGCGGCAATCCCGAACGATCCGTATGCTAATTTGAAAACGGATTTTGCGATCGCCAAGGCGCTCGTTGCCGCGACCGCCGTGTCGCAGGGCGCGACCGACGGCGGCGCGCTGGCGGTCGCCGAGGCCTACCATGCGATGCTGGTGGCTCCCATTTGTTTCGCGGCGACCCGGTCATTTTTCGCGGGCCAATAGCGGCATACATCAGGCATTCGCGCTCAACGCATATCCGCCCTGTCGGAATACCTGCCTCGCGGAACACTCTGCCTCGCGGAATTACCCCTGCCTCGCGCGTTTTTTACACACGCATGCGCTTCGGCCTGTAATATCGCACAGCGCTTTTCCAGGAGTTTTTCCGCGTGATCTCTAAATTCGCCAAATTTCTGCCTGCTTGATGGTTGAAGCTGAACCGGTCTTGCGTGCCTATCACCGCGCCGGACTTAAGAATTTCGTCGGCCTGCTTGGCCTGATGCTGGCGTCCTCCTCGATGGCCATGGCCGGTACCCCGGACCCTGTCGAGTCGGACCCTGCCGCATCGGACCCGGTCGCATCGCCCGATTCGGCGCCGACCGCAAAGCCCGCTGCGAAAGAAAAGGCCAAGGGGGCCGCTCAAGACACGCTCGACTCGGTGTACGTCGAAGGTAAACGCTGGCTTTTCAATCGGCGCACGCGCTACGCCCACTCCCTACCCGAGGTGGATGGCCCGACGATTACGGTCACCAAGAAAACCAGCGTCGTGCAGCTGAACGACGTGCCGACCATCATTGACAACAACCAACGTGAGCTGTTCGACCGGCTGCCGGGCATAGTCCTGGCGGAACAGCAAAATCCGACCGAGCTGAACCTAAGCTATCGCGGTCTCGGCAATCCGCAGGAAAGCGAGTATGTCCTGCTGATGCAGGATGGAATACCGCTGGAAATGGATTGGATCGGCTACCCGACCATTTACACCATTCCGGTACCGCAGACCTTGAGCTCGGTGCAGATGATCCGCGCGGGATCGGGATTGCTCTATGGACCCGAACCCCAACCGGTCATCAATTTCATTTCGCTGCAACCCTCCACGCGCCCTCTCGCCGGCACGACGGAGCAGGTCGGGGGAAGTAACTCGCTTTTTTCCAGCTTCAACCAAATCTCCGGCACCAACGGCAATTGGAACTATCTCGCGGACTTTTCGCGCCGTCAGTCGGACGGGCAACGCCAAAACGGCGACTACGTGCTGAATACCGGCGATTTACATCTGGGCTACCTGTTTGATGCGCAAAAGCTGAGCTTGGATTTTCACGCCTACTCGCTCGACAGCGGTCTGGCGGGTCTCATGAGCGGCGCGCAGTTTCTCGCCAATCACAATCAGACCACGACGCCGGACGATCGCCTGTGGGCAGATCGCTACACGACTGTGCTGACGTACGAGAACAAAATCAGCGACAAGGATTCGTATACGCAAAAGCTGTGGTCTGGCTATCAGGATCTATGGACGCGCTCGGATACGTACACGGCCGGTGAACCTCCCGAAGGCACCGGCGCCACGCTCAGCGGCCAGCGCTTCAACTACACCGGCCTGGACGGTCGATGGCTGCATCGCTGGGGCGCCGGCGACGCATTGACCGTGGGTTACACGCTGTATACGTCCCGCAGCCCGTACAATGAGTGGCTCACCACGAACCCGGTTGTGGATAAGGACGATGAGTCGGGGACGCCTTTCTACGACGACGCGCGCAAGACCACGTATGGCGCGCTGTTCGCGGAGAACGTGTTCCGCTTTGAGTACTTTCACCTGGTGACATCCGCCAGATTCGATCATGAAGAACTGAGCACGCAGGAGTCGCTCGCTCCGCATCCTTTGCTCGTCAACGAAACCTACACCAAGAACATTCCTCTGTTCGGCATCGGCATCGGCAATGATTTCGGCCATGGCAATGAAACTTACCTGAATGTCTCGCAAGGCTTCCGACCGCTGCGCTATCTCGATATCGCGAGTCCCTTCAGTAATTTTTCTTCCACTAACAATCCGGACCCCACCAAATACCTGACCTATGAAGCGGGTGTGCACGGGTGGCCAAGCCTCGGGCTGTACTACGACGTGAGTGTGTTTCAGGTCAACGTCAAGGACCGCATCGAGTCCGAACAACTCACGCAGACGGAAACGATCGATGTAAACACGGGAAATACCCGCAGTCGCGGAGTGGAGCTCGAGGGTCACTACGATCTGTTTCGCCTGTTCTCGACCATTGAATCGAGCCTGCACCTTGACGCGTTTGCCAACGCGAGCCTGTTGGACGCCCGCTTCACCAGCAGCATTATCCCCGGGCAGGCCGGCAAGATCCCTGCCTACGCACCGCACGGAGTGTTCAAAGTGGGGATCACGGCGCGAAAGGATGCTCAATACAAGGTCAGTCTGGTGGTAGACACCGTGGGATCGCAGTATTTCCAAGACAGCGACCAGTCCCTCGGCTCGACTCCGGCTCATATTCCGACCTACACCGTGGCCGATCTGGCGGGGGACTATGTCATAGCCGGACATTTCAGAATTCTTGGCGGCGTTTCGAATCTCACCAATCGCCACTATTACTCGCGGGTATTTCTTTTCGGCGGAATGCTGGAACCCGCCAGCGATCGCAGCGTCTATGCCGGTGCGGCCTATGATTTCTAGGCGCAAATTGAGGAATCGAAGATTAGGGGAGCTCGCTGCGTGATGGTTAGAATCGTCAAAGTCTTGTTGTCCGGTCTGCCACTCGTCTGTTCCGCCGCCAATTTGTCGGCGGCAGAACCAGAATCGAGCGCCGCGCCACACGAAAGTGCTTACGGCGCCCTGCAGTGGCGCGGCATCGGTCCCTTCCGCGGCGGCCGTGCGGTCGCCGTGGCCGGTGTCCCCGGATCTCCCAACGTCTTTTATTTCGGCGCGGCCGCCGGCGGGGTCTGGAAGACCATTGATGCGGGCGCAACCTGGAAGCCGATATTCGACGCGGTGAACGCCTCGTCCATCGGCGCCATCGCGGTGGCTCGCAGCAATCCCGACATCATCTATGTCGGCACCGGTGAAGCCAACATGCGCGGCGATGTCACGTGGGGCGGCGGCGTGTTCAAATCGACCGATGCCGGCAAGACTTGGACCGATCTGGGTTTGACCGATACGCGGCAAATCGGCGCGCTGATCGTGGATCCAGTCGATCCCAATATCGTTTTGCTGGCCGCGGTTGGCCATGCCTTCGGCCCCAACACGCAGCGCGGCGTTTTTCGCAGCACCAACGGCGGCAAGAGCTGGAATCGCGTGCTCTACAAGAATGAGCTGACCGGTGCCATTGATCTGGCAGCGGACCCGCACAATTCGAAAATCATTTACGCCGCGCTATGGCAGGTGCGCCGCCAACCGTGGAATTTTTCCAGCGGCGGACCCGGAAGCGGCCTGTATCGATCGATGGATGGCGGCCTGACCTGGTCGCAGCTCACGGGGCATGGACTGCCTGACGGGATTCTCGGCCGGATCGATATTGCGATTTCCGCGGTCGACTCGCGGCGTATCTACGCCATGATCGAAGCGAAAGAAGGCGGGTTATACCGCTCGGACGACGCCGGGATGCAGTGGCGCCGGGTCAGCGATGACGGGCGCGTGCGCCAGCGCGCCTGGTACTTCTCGAAGATTTATGCCGATCCCAACGCCATCGATACGGTGTACGCGCTCAATACCGGCATGCTGCGCTCCGTCGATGGCGGCAAGACATTCAATTTGGTGTCTGCGACGCATGGCGATCATCATGCGCTTTGGATCGATCCCAATAATTCCAACAGTTTGATCAATGCCAACGATGGCGGTGCGAGCATTTCGCTCGACGGCGGCAACACTTGGTCGACGCAGGACAATCAACCCACCGGCCAGTTTTACCACGTTGCGACGGATAACCGCTTTCCGTACTACATTTACGGCGCGCAGCAGGACAATTCCAATCTTGCCGTCGCGAGTTTCGATGACGAGGGCGTGATTGGGCCGCGCGACTGGTATCCCGCCGGCGGCGGTGAGTCGGGGTTCGTGGTTCCCGATCCGCGCAATCCAAACATTATTTACAGCGACGCTGAGAATCAGTACGCGCGCTTCGATTATCGTTCGCAACAATCTCAGAACATCAGTCCGGATCCGATCGACAACTCCGGCCACCCCGCGAGCGAGCTTGCGCACCGCTTCAATTGGACCTCGCCGTTGATGCTCTCACCGCACGATCCCGACGCGCTCTATGCGGCCTCCGAAGTCCTTTGGAAATCCACCGATCATGGCATGAGCTGGAAAATCATCAGCCCCGATCTCACTCGTAACGACAAAACCAAACAATCCGCGTCGGGCGGACCGCTGACGAAGGACATCACCAGCGTCGAGTATTACGACACAATCTTTGCGCTGGCCGAGTCGCCGCTGCGCAAAGGCAATCTCTGGGTTGGAACCGATGATGGCCTGGTGCAAATGACGCAGGACGACGGCGCGCATTGGCGCAACGTGACGCCCGCGGCAATGCCGGCGTGGAGCACAGTGAGCATGACCGAGCCCTCGCATTTCGACCCGGCGGTCGCCTATATCGCCGTGGATCGCCACCGGCTCGATGACATCGCGCCGTATGCGTGGAAGACGGCGGACGCCGGCAACTCGTGGGTGTCGATTGCCGCCGGCCTGCCCTTGGGCGCGGTCGTGCATGTGGTGCGCGAGGACCCGGTGCGGCGCGGCCTGCTGTATGCCGGCACCGAGCTCGGCGTATTCCTATCCTTCGATGACGGCGCTCATTGGTCGCCGCTGCAACGCGGTCTACCGGTGACGCCAATCCATGACCTGACTGTGCATGGCGACGACCTCGTTGCCGCCACGCATGGGCGCGGATTTTGGATCTTGGATAACCTGACACCGCTGCGCCAGGCGCAAGCATCGGCCGATGAGCTGGTACTGTATTCGCCCGCGACCGCGCTGCGCCTGTACTATCCGGATCAGGTGAATTCACGCCGCCCCGTGGGCGCGAATCCGCCGGCCGGTGCCGTCATCGACTATGTGCTGCCCGCCGATGCCTCGACCGAACTCACAGCGGATATCGTCAATGCCAAGGGCGAGCTGATTCGCCATCTCTCCAGCACGAAGACCAATAAAGAGGTGCAGCCGCCTGAGTGGCCGGATCAAATCGTTCCCAGCGATCTGATCCCCGCACATGCCGGCATGAATCGCCTGATTTGGGATCTGCGCTACGACGATCCGGTGCAAATTCCCGGCGCGTTTTATGAGGGTGAAGCGCCGCGCGGACCCATTGTTGCGCCGGGCCGATATCAATTGCGTCTGAAGCTGGGTGACAAAACGCGCACGGCCGCGCTCACCGTCGTCGCCGATCCGCGTGTGCCGAACAGCGATGCGGCGATCGCAGCGAAAACCGCCCTGGCGCTGGCAACCTACCGCGACATCGACACCTTGCACCGCGCCGTCAATGACATCCGCGCCAGGCGCAAAGCGCTGAAATCCGCCGCCGCCTCCGCCGGCCTGGACGCCAAACTCGCGCGCATCGAGGAAGCGCTCGTGCAGGTGAATATGAACGGGTCCGAAGCCAACCTCGCATTTCCGGGCATGCTCAACGAGCAGCTCGCCGCATTCGCCGGCTCGCTCGAGGACGCCGATACGCAGCCCACGACTCAACAGCAGGCGTTGTACACCGCGCTGCACGAGAAGCTGGAATCGCAACTCGTGCTCTGGCGAGGCCTAAATCAGCACTAGTTCGTCGGCGCTGTGAGTTTGAGCGGCTCGCACGTCCTGCGGGATAGGAAGCTTCGAGGCACGGAAGAGCAGTGCCTCGAAGCTTCCCCTCCCGTAGGACTTTCAAGCTGGATGCTCAAAATCACGTGCCGCGGAACTAGTTTCGATGCTTTATCGGTCGGCTGCAGATGTCGTCCCACACTCGCCGTTAGAGGCGGCATGTGATATCGATCGTCTCGAGTATTCGGCAGGGAGCGTAAGGCAACTCAAGGCACTGCTGCCTTCGTGCCTTGAGTTGCCTTACCCTCCCTGTCGAGCGAAAACCTTCTCTTCATCGTTCGACTCGCCTTCATCCGCTGCGGCTGCATCGCTGCGCAGCACCGGCAATTTTGCGCGTGTCAGTGCTTGATTCAGCGGCGCAAGATCATCTTGCCAAATTTTCGCCGACGCGGCGGCGAGCGACTGCCATTCTTTGAACAGGGAGTCGGCTACCGATTGCTGCGTGCGGGTAGGCGCGGTATCTGCCCCGAGCAGCTGAGTATATAAACTCAAGATGTCGCCGTTGACACGCTCGAGGCCGCGGTGCGCACCGCTCGGTTGCGCATTGGCGCCTTGCTCCATGAGCGACTCGAAGTGCTCGTCGAGCTCTTTCGCCTGCGCCGCAACCGCCGCTGCCTGCGGGGCATGGAGTGCTTTAATCTGCGTGCGCAAAGATTTTACTTCTTGTGCTTTCGCGCTGCTTGCATCCAGCGCCTCGGCCAAGCCTTTCGCCAGGGCGAACTGAGCCGCGTAATCTTGCTGACTGATGCTGACGCGAGGATCGGGCATCACGGTGAGCGGCTGCTCCCATTTAAGGCGGCCAATCTCGAGCCGCACACGGTAAACACCCGGAGCCACAGGCGGCCCCCGGGGCTCCTGCGGTGTGTCCCCAGCGACCGCGGAAATCGGAAAGCCGCGTCTCACTGCGCGCGGAGTCGTGCCGTGCAGATCCCAGACGAAGCGGTGCATTCCCGCCGTCGTGGCCGGCGCCTTGGGCTGGCGAATCCAATATTGGGGGATCAACTCCTTCTCGCGCTCCGCTGCGCTAAAGCCAACGGGGTCGGTGCTCGACAGGCGCCTCAGGACCGCGCCGTTCGAATCCAACACCTCAATGGTGACCGGGCCTTTTGCGGCTTGCGGCAAATAGTAGTCAATCACCGCCCCATCGGGCGGGTTGCGTCCAGCAGGTTCGTCCGGCGGAATCGGCGTGTCGGTGCCGGTACTACGCCGCGCTCGCACTGCCGGCGAGGGCTTGAGCAAAGTCACGGCAGTCGCGGCGCTTATACCTTCGCGCAACGGACCGATATCATCGAGCACCCAGAACGAGCGGCCGTGTGTGGCAACAATCAAATCCTGATTGTGAATGACCAGGTCGCGCATCGAGGTGTGCGGCAGATTGAGCTGCAGCGACTGCCAGTGATCACCGTCGTCGGAGGACATCCACACCGCTCGTTCGGTGGCGGCGAACAGCAGTCCGCGCCGCACGGGATCCTCGCGCACGGCATTGACGGGGGCATCCTGCGGCAGTCCGGCGGCGATCGACTGCCAGCTCTTGCCGCCGTCGCGCGTGCGGTAAACATAGGGCTTAAGATCATCCAAGCGAAAACGGCTGACCGACGCATAGGCGACATTGGCATCGAAGTGCGATGCCTCGATCTGCGTCACCTTGCTCCAGGGTCCAAGTTCGGACGGCGTCACATTGCTCCAAGCACCGCCTTCATTGCGGGTCACCCAGATCAAGCCATCGTCCGTACCCGCCCACAGCAGTCCCTTCGTCACGGGCGATGCGCCCACGGCGTAAATCACCCCGCGCTGCAATTCTGCCTTGTCCGCATGCATTTCCCCGACTGATGGCGGCGATCCGCTGCTCGGCCGCGTCAGGTCATCGCTGATCGTCTGCCAGGACTCGCCGCCATCGCTGGTTGCGTAAAGGCGGTTGGCTGCGTAGTACATCCGGTGTGGATCTTGCGGCGAGAACAGAATCGGCTCGGTGCGATCGGTGCGCACATCGGGCGATGGCAGCGGAATCGGCGAGATGTTTTGCACCTGGCCTGTCGATAAATGTGTTTTGGTCACTTCGCTGCGGCCGGCGCCAAAAATCACGTCGGGATCGAGCGGGTCGGGTGCCACATAGCCGTACTCGATCACACCCACAGGATGCCACTCGCGAAAGGTGACGATGCCGTCGTTGCCGCGATTCGAGACGCACACCGAACCGCTTTCCTGCTGCCCGGAGCAGAGCCGATACGGATACGTCGGCGTGACACTGACGTGATACAGCTGCGCGGTCGGCTGGTTGTACCAAGTGCTCCAGGTGCTCCCGCCGTTGACCGTGATGAGACTGCCTTGATCACCGACCAAAGCGATGTGCTGCGAATCGTCGGGGCTGATCCATATCCCCTGATAGTCATCGCCGCCGGGAGCCCCCTTGAAGGAAATCCAGTGCGAACCGCCGTCGATTGACTTCATCGTCACGATCGACGCGCTGTACAGCACGTCCGCGTTCTTCGGGTCGACCGCGAGAATGGGCAAATCGCCGCCGCCGATGCGCAACGCCGGGCGCGGATCGCTCGTGGCCACGTGCCAGTGCTCGCCGCCATCATCGGAACGGTAAATGCCCACGCTCGGCGCCGCGCCGCCTTGCGCAGCCGGGTTCGAGCTGGTCGCGACGCTCGCATACAATCGTCCGCGTGCGCTCGGCGCTATGGCGACATCGAGCTGCGACAGGCCCTGCGGTAACCCGTCTTTCAGGAGCCGCCAGTGATCACCCCCATCAGTCGACTTGAACAGGCCGCCCTGCGGGCCGTTGTACATGGTCTTGTCTTCCCACGGCCCGGAACGCGCGTTCCAGAACCCCGCGTACAGGATATTGGCATCGAAGGGATCGATTCTGACGAAGGAACTGCCTGTGTTCTCGCCTTGGTCCAGCACTTTGGACCACGTGGCGCCGCCATCCAATGATCGGTACAGGCCGCGCTGCGCGCTCGGGCCATAAGGATGGCCTAACACCGCGGCGTAGACGCGGTTGGCATCATGCGGATCGACCGCAATGCTCGGAATTTGTTGCGAATCATCGAGCGACAGGTGCACCCAGGACTTGCCGCCATCGGATGAGCGGTAGACGCCGTTGCCCACCGATAGGTCCGGACGATGCAGCCCTTCGCCCGATGCCACATAAATAATCTTTGGATCCGAAAGCGACACGGCAATCGCGCCGATCGACTGCGTGGGCTGCGAATCGAAAATCGGCACCCACGTGCGCCCATCGTCGTCGGTTTTCCACACGCCGCCATTGACCACACCGGTCAGAAAAGTATGCGGCTGGCCCGGCACGCCCGTGATCGCACGTGTGCGGCCGCCCCGAAATGGACCCACCAAACGCCAGTGCATGTCTTGGACAAGCGGCGCTGTGCTGATGTCCGCGCCGCTCAACTTAGGCAGAGCGAGGATCAAGAGGGCGGCGGCGAGGTATCGATGGAAACGAATCGTCTGCATGTTCTAACCCTACGCTTGAAGAGCGCGACGCCGAATGATAGTTCATTGGGCGAGCGCGCGGCGCGGGTTTCCCCTTCGACACCTCTAAGGCGTTCCCCGGTAGCCTTACTTTTTGGCTGCCTCGCGTGCCGCTTCTGCCTTGAGATACTGCTCATAGGCTTTCTTCTCAGCCGCCTCGGCAGTGATATGTATGTGGATCTCGTCACTGACCTGGGGCACATACAGACCTAAGCCGAAATCGGAGCGCTTAAGCGTAGCCATCGCTTCGAAACCTACTGTAGGCACCTGGTTCCTGGGGTTGATGCCGACTTTATTGATGGTGACGTCGAGTGCGACCGGCTTGGTGATTCCATGCAAGCTCAAATCGCCCACGACTTTGAGGGAGTTGGGCGTAGCGCCCTGCTCCACTTTGCGGCTTTTGAAGGTCGCCGCGGGGAATTTGGCGAAGTCAAAAAAGTCGCTCGACTTGAAATCATCGTTAAGCTCCGGCACCCCGGTGCTCATGGACGTCAGCGGTATGCTCACCATCACGGAGGAGTGCGTCGGATCGGCCTGGTCGAATTCCAGCGTTCCCGCCACATTGTTGAATTGAGCGGTCGGATTCGCGAAGCCCAGGTGATTCCATCGAATCACTCCCTGGGTGTGTTCCGGCTCAAACGTGTAGGTGACGGCATAGAGAGGCGCAGCGGCAAGCAGCGCCGCAGCCGCTAAGATTAAGCGACGAATCATGGTGAGAGCTTCCTTTAAGTGGCGAACAAGGCGTTAGCTTGCCGCGCAGGGACCTTGGAAGTCCTGAATTACCCCTGAATCGTTCTGAAAAAACCTGACAAGAGTTCGCTACTTGCTCCAAGTCCACTGCTGGCTGCTGGCACGGCAGCCACCGCCGGGATAGCCCGTCCAGGCGCGACCGCGGACAAAGCGCCCGCTTGGGTTGCCGGTGGCATTGCCATTGTGCAAAGCTTCAATTCCATTGATCCAGACCTCCTCCACGCCGGTCGAGAGTTGGTGAGGCTTGTCGTACGTCGCATGATCTTGCACGGTGGCCCGATCAAAGATCACCACGTCCGCAAAATACCCCTTGCGAAGCATGCCGCGGTCCTTTAGCGATAAGTTCTGTGCGGGCAGCGCGCTCAGCTTGCGAATTGCTTCCTGCAAAGTGATCACTTTCTCGTCGCGCACGTACTTCGCGAGTACTCGCACAAAATTTCCGTAGGCGCGGGGATGCTCATTTGACTGCAGAAATACGCCCTCCGGCGCCGGCGCGCTGGCGTCAGAGCCAAAACTGACCCAGGGCAACGCCACTTCGCGCCGAACATTGTCCTCCGACATGAGGAAGTAGGCTGTGCCGACGCGCGATCCATCCTCCACGACCAGCTGCATGGCGGCCTCTTCGGGGCTGACGCCGCGCATGGTGGCAACTTCGTCGAGCGTCTTGCCAGTGAGCGGCTTCAGGGCCGGATTCTTGAATTCAAGCAGCAGCGCGCCTTTCGGGCCGGCACGCTGCAGCAGGTTTTCCCACGTGGGAGACGGATCGCGCATTTCGGCGAGGACTCGAGTGCGGATCGCGGGATCCTTCAATCGCGCGATCCATTTGTCGAGGCCGCCTTCTTGAACCCAGGCGGGCATTGACACATCGAGCCCCGTGGCCCCGGCCGTGTACAGATACATATCTGCCGTGATCCGCGTGCCCGATGCCCGCGCCGCCTGCACTTGGCTGATGACTTGGTCCAGCTTGGACCAATTGACACGTCCCGCGACTTTCAAGTGATAGATCTCCGCGGAAGCGCCCGATCCTTTCGCGATATCAATCGTTTCCTGCACCGCCTCGACAATGCGATCTCCTTCGCTGCGCATATGGGCGATGTACATGCCGCCGCAAAGCGCCGATTCGCTCGCCAGTGCCGTCAGTTCCGGCGTTTTGGCATAGGTGTTCGGGTTGTAAATCAATGCCGTGGTCACGCCCAGCGCCCCTTCTTGCATCGCCGCGCGCACCAATCCGCGCATTTGCGCAAGCTGCGCCGGCGTCGGTTGCACATTATCTTCGCCCAGCACATTGATGCGCACCGTGCCCGCGCCAACGAACGCCGCGACATTCGGTGCGATGCCTTTACTCTGCAGGTTCTCGAGATATTCGCCGAGCGTGGTCCAATCGATGTCGTAGTGAAGGTCGCCCTGGTGACTCTTCATGTCTGTTTTCATGGCCGGCGTGAGCGGCCCCATGGAATCCTCGCCCATGACCTCGAGCGTCACGCCCTGCGTGATGTCGCTGAGCGCACGCTTATCCACGAGCAGCGATTCCTCCGGATGGGCGAGCATATTGATGAACCCGGGCGATACTGCCTTACCCTGCGCATCGATCTCCGAGCGCGCCGTGCCCGGCGCGTGCGGGCCAACATAGGTAATCCGATCTCCATCGATGGCCACATCCCCGTGGAAAGGCGCCTTGCCGGAACCGTCATAGATAAGGCCATTCCGAATGACGGTATCGTGCTGAACCTTCGTCGGTGCTGCTATGGCAGGCAAAGCAAGACCTGCGAACGCCAAGGCTGCTAAAACTGTTTTCACGCGCGCGTCTGCGCCGCCGGCCATTGAATTGACTGTCATCAGTCCCCCTTTTGATGCCTATTCTAGTTCTTCGCGCAGGGCAATGCCGCCAAAATGTATTTCTCCAGCATATCCACGGTCTGAATGGATGTTCCGCGCAGCTTGTAAGCCATGCGCGTCACCACGACGGCCGTGCGCAGATCGCGCAGCACCAGAATCTGGCTGCCTCCGGTGCCCGCCATGTACCACACGGGAATCTGTCCGCAGGCAGTCTTATACTCGCCTTCAAAAATGAAATAGCCGTAGTTTTGATTCGGCCGCGATACGCGCCTGACGGTAAGCGCCGCATCGATCCAGCTCTTCGGCACGATCTGGTTAGCCTGCCAACGGCCATCGCTCGCGACCATCCAGGCGATCTTCGCCAAATCACGTGATCGCAACTCCAAGCCGCCCCCGGTCATCGTTTCCTTCGACGGTGAGTACGACCAGTGCCAACGGTGAATGCCGAGCGGTCTAAGGATCTTCTCCTCGGTATAACGATCCACCGGCACACGGGTCGCTCGCTGAATGATCTGGCCGGTCAAAAAGGCATTGGTGGTGCAGTAGCGAAACGGGCCAAGGCCGGTGGGATCGCGCGTAAACCCCCGCAAGGTCGGCAAATCGACCGCCCATCGCGTCCAGTTCCGCTGCGGATGCATGTTGTCTTCGTTGCCGGGACTGTCATCTTCGGCATCGTCGCAAGCGAGCGCGGAGGACATGCTGAGCATGTCCTGCAGCGTGATCGCCTCCTTGCTCGGGGTGTCATTCTTGAACGGCTTGAGGTCCTTAAGGAACGCGAACGCCAGTGAGTGTTCGGACAGGATCGCTCCATCGCTGATGGCAGCGCCCAGCGCGAGCGTGGTGATGAATTTCGTCGCCGAGCGCGTGTTGTTGAGAAACTCCGCACTGCCGTCGCCGAAGTAGTGCTCATAGGCCAGCTCACCGTCGCGCACGATGAGAACGCTGGTGGTACTGGGATAGTCGCCGTGCGCAATGGCCCGCTCCAGAGACGCCAGCAGCTCGGGATCGAGATCCGACGGATTCAATCGCGCGAAATCATTGGCCGCGGCGAGCACGACGCCTGGTACGGCAGCGGCGGCAACAGCAAGCAGGCGGGTAACGAGACGCATACGGATAACCCTTGAGAATTCCTATGGTAGGTTAACCTCACTGACAGGTCGGCACAGCGCGTTTGAAGGCACTAAATTGCGGCTTGACCGCATCCGAGGGAAGAATGGATCGGATTGATCGCAAAATTCTCAACATCTATCAACTCGACACCCGTCGCATCGCCGAGTCGATTGGCGATGAGGTCGGCCTGTCGGCCGCGGCCGTACAGCGACGGTTGAAGCGTTTGCGCGCGGACGGTGTGATTGCCGCGGAAACGGCGGTGCTCGACAAGGCCTTGGTTGGCGCCTCCATGGTGACCTGCATCGTCACTTTGAGCATGGCGGCCGTGCCGGCTCCGGCCGCGCACTTGGATCGTTTCCGCCATCAAATGATCGATCATCCCATGGTGCAACAATGCTATCACGTGACCGGCACGTTCGACTTCATCGTCATCGTGATTGCCGGCAGTATGGAGGCCTACGGCTTGTTCGCGCGCAAATGGTTCGAAGCCAATGAGCACGTGACGCGTTTCGACACGCACGTGGCGTTGGAGCGCGTCAAGGTCAGCCTATCGCTGCCCATCGAGGACCTTTAGGTAACTGCCTCCTTCAACATCGCGCGCAGCGCTGCGACAAAGGCGCGCCGCTGCGCCGCTGGGATCGGTTTCATCAGCGCCGCCTCATGCTCCGCGAATGCGCTTTTGATTCGGGGAATTAGCGCCCGCCCCGCACGGCTGAGAACGAGTCCATGGGATCGTCCGTCCACGGGTTGGCGCTCAATCAGATCGCGCTCAGCCAGTTTCGAAATCAGCGGCGCCATATTGGCGCGCGCAATGTCCAGCATGCGCCCAATCTCGCTCTGTTTTGAGTTGGGATTCGCGTCAATAACATTGAGGACGGTGGCGTCGGTCGGATTTAAATGCAGTGCCTTCAGGTGCTTGGCGAGCCGCGCTATGGCGATCGCCGATGCCCGGCGCAGCAAATATCCTGGGTAGTCGCTCATTGGATCAATCATGAGGAATTCGCCTCGTCGCCCCAAAACTTGATTTAGTCATATTGCTATACTATATAGCTATCATAAGGCTGCCGTTAGCACAACATAGACCAAGGGGACACCGCAATGGAGTTTGAGCGCATTAATCCACTGACCCATGAACCAGCCAGCAAAGCCGCGGCGATGTCCCCCGGCGAGGCGCGCGCCGTCGCGGATCGTGCGGCCAACGCATTCCCAGGTTGGTCGACGCTCGGACCGAATGCGCGACGCGCACTGCTCGTGAATGCCGCCACCGCGCTCGAGGCGCGCAAGGACGACTTCGTGCGCGCGATGATGACCGAAGTCGGCGCAACCGCCGGATGGGCCATGTTCAATTTGATGCTGGCGGCCGGCATGATTCGTGAAGCGGCCTCATTGACCACGCAGATCGGCGGTGAAGTCATCCCGTCGGATAAGCCGGGATGCCTGGCATTGACGCTGCGCGAACCGGTCGGCGTCATTCTCGGAATTGCGCCTTGGAATGCCCCCATTATTCTCGGCGTCCGCGCCATTGCTGTGCCGCTCGCCTGCGGCAACGCCGTCATCCTGAAGGCCTCGGAGCTTTGTCCGCGCACGCACTCGCTCATTATTGAGGCCTTCGCCAGCGCCGGATTTCCCGCGGACGTGGTCAACATTGTTACCAACGCGCCCAAGGATGCCGGCGACGTGGTGGGCGCCCTGATCGACCACCCGGCCGTCCGGCGCATCAACTTCACCGGCTCGACCGCGGTCGGCCGCATCATTGCAAAACGCGCCGCGGAAAATTTGAAGCCCTGCCTGCTCGAGCTCGGCGGCAAGGCACCATTGCTCGTTCTTGAGGACGCCGACCTGGATGAGGCGGTAAAGGCTGCCGCCTTTGGCGCCTTCATGAATCAAGGACAGATCTGCATGTCCACCGAGCGCATCATTGTGGTCGAGCCAGTGGCGGCCGAGTTCGTCAAGCGCTTCGCGGCAAAGGCCAAGTCCCTTGCGACTGGAGACCCGCGCGAGGGCAAGACTCCATTGGGTGCGGTGGTCGATCAAAAGACCGTCAAGCACGTCAACAGTCTGATTGATGATGCCACGGCGAAAGGCGCCAGCATCGTCGCCGGCAGCAAGGCGCAGCACGTGCTGATGCCGGCGACCGTCGTCGATGGCGTTACGCAGGCCATGAAGATCTATCGCGACGAAAGTTTCGGCCCCGTGGTCGGCATCATTCGCGCGAAAGACGAAGCCGACGCCATCCGAATCGCCAATGACAGCGAGTACGGCCTGGCGGCCGCGGTCTTCACTCGCGATACGGCGCGTGGCTTGCGCGTGGCGCGTCAAATCCGCTCGGGAATTTGCCACGTCAATGGAGCGACGGTACACGACGAGGCGCAAATGCCCTTTGGCGGCGTGGGCGCGTCCGGCTACGGCCGCTTTGGCGGCAAGGCGGGCATCGAACAATTCACGGAACTGCGCTGGATTACGCTCGAAACGCAACCCGGCCAGTTCCCCATTTAACGAATCTCAAATGAAACACCACGATCGCCAAGACAACTGCCGCCCTCGCCCGAGGATGGCACGGTCAGGCGATGGCTCATCCTGTGTCTTCTGGGGTACCACGGACTGGTGAGCGTTAAAAATGTTGCAGGAGTGCCTCAATACGAACTGTGGTATGTGGTGCGTGCCGCGGTCCTTAAGGGCGGCACCGCAGCCCTGATTGTCACCGCGGTGGATTGGCCGACTCGACCAGGAATCATCGCCTTCGACATCAAGGAATCGAACATTCAGATGGTTTACTAAGAAGATCCCCCTTCGCGATTTCTCGCGGAGGGGGATCGCGCGGGTCATCACCTGTTGACGGGCCCGTGGCACGCGCCTTCGCCCTTATCGGTGTAAGTCCCAGTCGGCGCGACCGCCGGCCATTGGCCGTTGTTCACGGGACCTTGCAATGCCGACTGGAAATGCCACTTGTAGCCATTCTGGTCGAGCGTTAGGGCCATCACGCCCCAGTAGTCCCCGGTTGCCGCCACGAGATTCTCTCCGTTGAAGTTGGTGTTGCCGCTCGGATCCTCCAAGTTGGTTTCGCCTGAGCCGCTCGTCATAGGAGTTGTGACGACAGGATCGAGTGTCTCGCCGCCGGTGCCCACGATGAATTCCGTGATGCCTCGGCGTGGATCGAAATTCCCGTTAGGATCAAGAGGGCGGTAGCGGGCGTAGAGGTGGTCGTGTCCGTTCAGCACCAAGTCGGCTCTGTGCTCGTAGAGCAGTCGCCAAAAATGCTGAGCGGCAATGCCCTCTGGGCTGATGCCGTTCGTGGCGCTGAACGTGGGCTGATGCCAGTAGGCGAGGGTACACGCGGCGTGGTTCTCATCGAGATCCTTTTGCAGCCATGCAAGTTCGGCGGCAAACCAGGCGCCCGCGGTCGAACAGCCGCCCGGCTGGGTCGAGCACTCTATGTTCAGTGAGATAAGGTGCCAGGAGCCGAGATTGTACGAGTACCAGCCATCTGCGACTCCGGTTCCGTTCTGTCCTCCGTTCGCCCCCAACTCGAAGTGACCCGCCTGTCCATTGGCGCGCGGAATAGGTTGGGGACTTAAGTCAGTAGCGGGGGTTGAGCCCGGACCGCAGGCTGGGTTTGATGGGCACGGGTCCGGGATCGTCGTCATCAGAGGCTTACCCTGATTGGCATCGGCGGTGGTATCGATCAGGAAGCCATTGAAGTAGGAGAAGTAGCCGTAGCCGGCCACGCCGGTCTCGCCATGCTCATCATAAAACTCGTGGTTGCCTGGCGCGGGCCGGCTGATCATTTTAAAAGCGCCATACGTCAAGTCGTACGAGTTCTCAAAGTCCGAATATCGGCCAACCTGGTATTGCAGATCGCCGAGGAGCGCGACCGCGTCAGGCTTCATGGCCTCAATCTGATTCGCAGTGGCCTCCTGGGATGCGTACAAAGAGGTGCTGGTGTAGGGCGCCTTGGGGTCGGTGCAGACTTCTGTCGACTTCTCACCACTCGCCTCCTCGCCGGGTTGGCAGGAGATGTCACCAACCACCGCCAGTACGGGGGACGACCGCTGCGGACTGTTGTACGGCCACGGATTATCGTGCGCCGGCGGATTGCCCCACCCATCGCCATGGTTTTTATTCTGTGCCAGTGCCCCAGCTGCAAATACCAATACCGAGACGGCCGCTCCCATGAGCATTGCCACTCGGAACCTTTCCCCGATCGTTTTCATGCGATTTCTCCGGCGCTTTAGATTAAGGACAAGACCACTCATCCCAGCGCTTCATTGTTTCTTTTCTATGTCCGATGTGTGAACAACTTGTGACAGTGATTTCTTCGCAGGTCCGCTTCGCATGCGGCGCGCTGCTCAGGCGTAGCGAAATAGCGCCTTGAAACCAAAGTCCATGTGATGCTGGATATGGCAGTGAAACAGCGAGAGGCCTGGCTGGTCGGCGATCAGATCCACGGCGGCGCGACCAAATGCGGGAACAATCACCGTATCCTTCATGATGCCGGCAGTGGGTTTACCGTTCAGTTCGACAAGCTCGAATACGTGCCGGTGCATATGCAGGGGGTGAGAATCGTCGCTGCGATTGTGAAACACCAGCCGATAGCGGCCTCCCCGCCGCAACACGAATTCCCGCTCGTGCGGATATTCCTTGCCGTTGACCAGCCAGTGATTGAACCCATGGGGTCCGCCCGGCACTTTTTCGAAAACCATGTGAATAGTTTCATCTGGCAGGGGATGTGCAGCGGCCTTGCCAAAGATGGTGTAGTCCCAGCGCGCCTTCGCAGGCGCAATCCACTGCGCGCGCGGCTGTGCCTGATTGGCGTACTCCACCACGAGCCCTAAGCCGGATTGCCGCGCGGCATCCCGCAGCTCACCTAGAATCCAAACGCCCGGCAGATTCATCTCCACGATTGCATCCACGCGCTCACCCGGGGCGATCTGAATCACATCGACGGTCTGAGGCGTGGGCACGGGATTGCCGTCGAGCGCGATCACCTGGAAATGGTGACCGAATAAAGCTATGCGATGAATCTGCGAGGCGCTGGCGTTGAGCAGGTGCATCAACACGCGCTCGCCTGGACGCACGCGCAGCGGCTCCCCCGCGCCAAGCATTTTGTCGTTAATCGAGTAAAGAGGAGCGCCGACTTCCAGCCCGTTGGGACGCAGGTCGGCAGTGGCGGGTTTTTCGGGCATCGGGTCGTCGGGATCCGCCGCCATATCGTCCTGATCCAGGGTAGTCAGATAGGGCTGCCATTCACGCAGCGCGAGAAAGACCTCTTGGTCGTAGCGCCCTGGGTCACTCGTGGAATCGATCATGAAAAAACCAAACTGGCCGGTGTAGGAGCCGCGATGCAGATCCAGCATGGCCTCGGTGTGCGAGTGGTACCACCGCGAACCGGCGGGCTTGGCTACGAATTGATAGCGCCGGCGCCCATGCGGCGGTACCGGAGGTGTACCTTCTTCCTCAGCTCCATCAACGTCCGAGGGAACGAACAACCCGTGCCAATGCACAAATTCCGGAACGTCCGTGTCGTTGACAACCTCGACGGCGACGCGTTGGCCCTCTCGCACCCGCAGCAAGGGGCCAGGGATCTTGTCGCTGTAGCCGATGGTGCTGATCGCGACGTGAGGAGCCAGCTCGACAATCATCGGTGCGATTCGCAGCATGAAATCCGCCGCGCTCGCGGTGGCCTTCGGTTCCGAGGCCAACATCGGATGCGGTAGCGACCCCGGACCCTGCCCCGTCGCTCGCGTCCCCGCAAACGCCGGCCGCAGCTTGCCTGCCCCCGTTGCGATCAGGGTGGCCAATCCAAGTCGTACAAAATCTCTTCGGCTCAAGCAGCCTTCATCCCGGTTGCAAACGCCACAGTCAAGACGAACGCCTCAATGAGCGCTGCCAACTACGGAAACACGGGACAGGATAGCCTATCGGCCACTCTTTTCACCAAAGGCGCTCAGGTGCTGGACCATGAGTCTTTAATGGCCACCATGGTTCGAGTGCCCGACATGTGATATTGATCGGCTCGAGCGCTACACACTAGCGAGCGACTTTCAGCCGCGGGAAAATCCTGCGAGCGTTGCCTTCGAAAATCTTGTAGCGATCGGATTCGCTCAAGTTCAACGCATCCAGGTAGCGCTTGGTGTCATCATAATATTGACCGGTCTCAGGATCGATGCCGCGCACCGCGCCGACCATCTCCGCGCCAAAGAGAATGTTGTCCGCCGGAATCACCTTGAGCAGCAATTCAATACCGGGCAGGTGATACACGCAGGTGTCGAAGAAGACATTCTTCAACACGTAGTCGCCGAGCAGCGGACGCTTCAAATCCTGGGCCAATCCCCGATACCGGCCCCAGTGATACGGCACCGCGCCGCCACCGTGCGGAATGATGAAACGCAGGGTCGGAAAATCCTTGAATAGATCGGCGCTGAGAAACTGCATGAAGGCCGTCGTGTCGGCATTGATGTAGTGCGCCCCGGTCGCGTGGAAGTTGGGATTGCATGACGAACTGACATGCACCATGGCCGGGACATCGAGCTGCAGCATTTTTTCGTAGAAAGGATACCAATACCGGTCGGTGAGCGGTGGTGAATTCCAATGACCCCCGGAAGGGTCGGGGTTCAAATTGCAGCCGATAAACCCGAGCTCGGACACGCAACGCTCGAGTTCCGCGGTACTATTCTCCGGCGGCACCCCGGGCGATTGCGGCAGCTGACAGACCCCCGCAAAGTTGTCCGGATACAGCTGGCAGACCCGATGTATGAGATCGTTGCAGGCGCGTGTCCAGCGCTGGCTCGTGGCTTCGTTGCCGATGTGGTGAGCCATGGCGGAGGCGCGCGGCGAGAAAATCGTGAGATCCGTGCCGCGCGCGCGTTGCAGTTTCAGCTGCGCGTTCTCCAAGCTGTCGCGAATCTGATCGTCGGAGATTTTTTCCTGAGCGTTGAGCGCTAGATCGACACCGGCCTTTAAGCCCGCGATCTGTGCATCGCGAAATTTTTGCAGCTCGCCGGGCGCCGTGGTGTAGTGACCGTGGCAATCGATGATCATGACCAATACATCCGCGTGGGATTGTCCGCCAAGATGCGCCGCTGAGCCGCTGGATCCGGACAAATTTGGGCAAATAGATTCACCAGCTCACCGTCATTCGGCATGTCTTTGGTGATGTTCGGATGCGGCCAATCGGTGCCCCACAAGATTCGGCTGTCATCCTCCTGGATAAGCGCCTGAGCGAATGGGACCGCGTCGAGATAGGGCCGTTTGCCAATGGAAACCCGCTCGGCGCCGCATACCTTGATCCACGCCAGAGGATTGTTCCGGTACAGCGCGAGCAACGATTGAAACGGCGCTTGCTGCAACCCGTCCGCCGCTTTTACCCGACCCATGTGATCGATGATGAACGGCACCTCGATGCGGCCCAGCAGTTCGCCTTGGCTGACGATGTCGTCGGCATCGAAATGCAGCACGACGTGCCACGCCAAGGGCTTGATGCGCGCGACCAGACGGTGGAAGACGCGGAGGTCCGGTACCCCACCCAAATGCTTTACGAAGTTGAATCGAATCCCGCGGATGCCTCCCGCATGCAGGCGTTCGAGTTCGCGCTCCGTCACGCCATCCTCGACGCAGGCAACCCCGCGATAGCGCCCCGCGCTCGAGGCGATCGCATCCAAAGTGACCTCCATGTCCGTGCCATGGCAACTGGCATGGACGATGACGGCCCGGGAAACTCCCAACTTTGCGTGCAGCCGGCGCAAGTTTTCCACCGGCGCATCGGGCGGCGTGTAGCTCCGGTCAGCTGAGTAGGGAAATTTGCTCGCCGGGCCAAAGACATGGCAATGCGCGTCGCACGCACCCGGCGGCAGCACCAAGGTGGGTGAGACCGGATTAGGATCGGGTGGCGGGCAGAATTTAAGTGGATTTCTCGCAATGGCACTCATTTTGGCGATCCCTGGGAAAAGGCGCCCTCGTCCGCGAAATACCGCAGTCCTGCCTTGGCGAGCGGCTCGCGCATTCCATAAATGTCCAAGCCCAGTTCGCCCGCAGCCAATTTTTTGCGGTTGGTGGCTTCCTTCTGCTCGCGCACCGCCGCCGCCGCCGCCGCCGCCGCGGCGTTCGCGCGTGGAACGATCACGACGCCATCGGCATCGCCAATGACCACATCGCCGGGGTAAACCAGCGCTCCGGCACAAATGATGGGAATGTTGACCGAACCGACAGTGGCCTTGACCGTTCCCTTGGCGTGAACGGCTCTGGACCATACCGGAAAATTCATCTCGGTCAATTCTGCGATATCCCGGCAGCCGGCATCGGTGATCAAACCGCGTGCGCCGCGCGCACGAAACGAGGTCGCCAGTAGTTCGCCAAACATGCCGTCGGTATTCTCGGACGAGGTGCCCAAAACAACCACATCGCCGGGCTGCAGAAATTCCGCGGCCACATGCAGCATCCAATTGTCTCCCGGATGCGCGAATATGGTGATCGCGGTCCCGCAGACGCGCGCGCTCGGATAGATCGGACGCATGTACGATGCCAATAGACCTGTTCGGCCCAGGGCCTCGTGGACGGTTGCGACACCAAACTTTGCGAGTTCAGCCACGCTGTTCGAGTCCGCGCGGTTGACCTGTTTGATCGCGATGCCAGATTGTCCGATCATCGAATTTACCTCGCCGGCTATGGCTTTAAGGAATGTAAACCTCGCCCCGCATGATGAGGCGCGCGGTGCGCAGCAGCGCCGCCCGCACCACCTCGGACGGATTGCTCGGATTCATGCCGAGCACCACGGTGAATTCACCGCTCGGGTGCTCGACGGAGATGCTCTTGTTCAGGCCCGGGGGCACGACGGCACAGCGATGCGCAACGCTTCCCGGAAGGACGGCCGCGGTCGCGACAGTCACCGCGCCGAGCACGCCGACCGCCGCGTGACAGTCATGCGGAATGAAGGTTCGCGTTGAGATGTGGCCTCCCGCGCGCGGCTCGGCGACCAAACACATCTTCGGGACCACCAATTTGGCGACATCGCCTAAATTCATCTTAGGACCTGCCTGCAGACGAATCGATTCGATTCTCTTCTTCAAAGCGGCGTTGGCGTTGAGCGCATCGCGGCTCTCGTATCCCGTTACGCCCAGATCGGCGGCCGAGATGATGACGACTGGCATGCCATTATCGATGCACGTGACCTCCACGTCATCGAACCGGTCCACCACGTGTCCGGTCGCCAGCAGCGACCCGCACACGGATCCCGCGGTATCCAGGAAGCTGATGCTGATCGGGGCGGACGTTCCAGGAACTCCGTCGATGCGCGCAGTTCCGGCATATTGAATCTGCTTGCCTGGCGTGCGCACTTCGATATCGCTCAAGGTACCGGTGTTGCGTGTCAGCACACGCAAGGTGGTGGTGTCCCCGCGCGCCTTCACCAGGCCCGTTTCCAGTGCAAACGGCACCACGGCAGCGAGCATGTTGCCGCAATTCGGGGTCGTGTCGACGCGCGCTTCTTTCACGGAGACCTGCGCGAATAGAAATTCGAGATCGATGCCGGCTGAAGTTCCCGGCCGCACAATGCCCACTTTGCTGGTTAAGGTATCGGCGCCGCCAAGACCATCGATCTGACGAGCGTCCGGCGACCCCATGATGGCGAGCAACGCGGCATCGCGCGCGGATGCCTCGCTAGGCAAGTCGCTCTCCAAAAAGAACGGCCCCCGCGAAGTGCCGCCGCGCATGAATAAACAGGGAATGGATCGCTGCATTGAACGCTCGGCGCCGGTGTTCGAGAAGCGTATTATGGCGTATGACGGTGTCGCGCGACTACGAAACAATTCCAGGAACCTACGTGTACGACGCGCGCCGCGGCCGTCAGGGCTATGCGCTGAACATGTTTTGCATGTCGCTCAATGTTGCGGAGAACCGCAGCAAATTCAAGGCGGACGAAGCTGCATACCTGGAAGGATTTGCACTCAGCCAGGAACAGCGGCGCGCCGTCCTGCAGCGCGACTGGCTCGGCATGCTCAAGGTCGGCGGCAATATTTACTACACGATAAAGATCGCCTTCTGCGACGGCCTCACTTTTCAGGATGTGGCTTCGATGATGTCGGGGGTATCAAAAGAAGAATATGCGCAGATGATGCTGGCCGGCGGCCGTTCCGTCGAAGGCAACCGCTACAAGGATGAGACTGCTTCGGGTGCTTCAGGTGGCTAGCATCGTCGCCGGCATCGGTTGTTCTCACGTACCCGCCATCGGTGTTGCGATGGATCGGGGCATCACCGCCACGCCGTACTGGGAAAGTCTTTTCAAAGGCTACGAACCCGCGCGCCGGTGGCTCGCGAAGCTCGCGCCCGATGTTGCCATCATTGTCTACAACGATCATGCATCCGCCTTTTCATTGCAAATCATCCCGACGTTTTTGATCGGCGTGGCTGATCGCTTCCCCATCGCCGACGAAGGCTTCGGACCGCGTCCAGTGCCCGTCGTGCTTGGGTCTCCGGCGCTCGCCTGGCATCTGGCCGAGTCCCTCATCTTGGATGAGTTCGACATGACGATTGCGAATGAAATGCCCGTGGACCACGGTCTGACCGTTCCGCTCTCCGTCACCTGCGGCCAGCCGCAGCAATGGCCCTTCCCTGTCATTCCCTTGTGCGTCAACGTCGTGCAATATCCGCCGCCCACCGGCGCGCGCTGCTTCAAACTCGGCCAGGCGATCGGCCGCGCGGTTGCGAGTTTCGAGCAAGACCTGCGCGTTGTCATTTACGGCACCGGCGGCATGTCGCATCAGCTGCAGGGTGAACGCGCCGGCTTGATCAATCGCGAGTTCGACAGGGCTTTTCTCGATGGCATGACCCGGGATCCGCTTGCCCTGACCCGCATCACTCATACGGAATACATGCGCGAAGCCGGCTCCGAGGGTGTGGAGATGGTGATGTGGCACGTCATGCGCGGCGCCCTCGATGCCGATGCAGCCGAGATTTATAGGCACTACCACGTGCCGGCATCGAACACCGCGGCCGGCCTCATGATCTTGGAGAACAGGAGAATCGCGTGAAGGTCTGTCTTGCGGGTACTGGGGCGTTCGGGGTCAAGCATCTGGAAGCCATGGCCAAAATTCCCGGCATTGAAGTTGTTTCCCTCGCAGGCTCGAGCACCGAGTCCGCTCGCGAAGTCGCAGAGCAGTGGAAGATTCCGCACTGGACCGGGAATTTGGCCGAGAGCCTCGCCATACCCGGCCTCGATGCGGTGATCTTGAGCACACCGACGCAAATGCATGCCGTGCAAGGCGAGCAATGCATGCTCGCGGGCAAGCACGTGATGATCGAAATACCGATGGCCGATTCGCTCGCCGACTCAGCGCGTTTGGTGCGCGTGCAGCGAGAGACCGGCGTGATCGCCATGGCCGGCCACACGCGCCGCTTCAATCCCAGTCATCAATGGATTCACAAGCGCATCCTTGCCGGGGAACTGAAGGTGCTGCAGATGGACGTGCAAACCTATTTCTTCCGGCGCACCAATACCAATGCGCTCGGCAAGCCGCGCAGTTGGACCGATCACTTGCTGTGGCATCACGCCTGCCACACCGTGGATCTTTTCGCATATCAAACCGGGCAGCAAGCTGCCGCCGCATTTGCGCTCGAGGGGCCAAAACATCCGTCGCTCGGCATTGCAATGGACATGTGCATCGGCCTGAAGGTGGCGAGCGGCGCCATCTGCACACTGTCGCTATCCTTTAACAATGAGGGACCGCTCGGAACCTTCTTCCGTTACATCTGCGATAACGGCACCTACATCGCGCGCTACGACGAGCTGCTGAACGGCAAGAACGAATCCATCGATGTGACAAACGTGGATGTCTCGATGAACGGTATCGAACTCCAAGATCGCGAGTTCTTCGCCGCCATCCGCGAAAAGCGCGAACCCAATGCCAGCGTAGCGCAATGTCTGCCCGCCATGCGGACCTTGGATCGATTGGAAAAGCAGCTCGCGGCCGCTGTCTAGGACCCTCTGCGAGCATTCCCACGCCGCTTACTGCGGCTTCTCGAACGGCAGCCCGACATAGTTCTCCGCGAGACTGGTGAGCGCCGCGCCGGATCCGCTCAGGTAATCCAGTTCCGCCAGTTGCACGCGGTGATTGAAGGCATCGTCAGAGAACTTGTGCATGATGGAGGTGAACCACCAGGAGAAGCGCACTGCATTCCAGATTCGCCGCAAACACAGCTCCGAATACTGATCCAGAAGCGCTCGAGTGCCGGAGAGGGTGCCGCGGTAATGTTCCACCAGCCCCTGATGCAACACGCGCACATCGGCAGCCGCCAAGTTCAGCCCCTTGGCGCCGGTCGGCGGCACAATATGGGCCGCGTCGCCCACGAGGAATAGTTGCCCGAAGCGCATGGGCTCGACCACAAAACTTCGCAAAGGCGCGATGCTCTTTTCGATCGAAGGACCGGTCACCAGGCTCTCAGCGATCCGCTCAGGTAAACGCCTGCGCAGTTCATCCCAGAAGCGGTTATCGGGCCACGCTTCCAATTTATCCTCGACCGTGCATTGCAAGTAGTAACGGCTGCGCTTGGCTGAGCGCATGCTGCACAAGGCAAACCCACGTTCGTGATTCGAATAAATCAATTCGTGATCGGCCGGCGGCACATCCGCCAAAATCCCCAGCCAGCCGAAGGGGTAGACCCGCTCGAATGACTGCACCGCCGCCGGCGGAATACTGCGGCGGCAGACACCATGGTATCCGTCGCAGCCGGCGATAAAATCGCAAGTCAGCTCGTGGTCCTTGCCGCCGTGACGATAGCGCACAGTGGGATTCGCACGGTCGAAGCCCTCGATCGACACGTCGGCCGCTTCGAACACCAATTTCGCTCCCGCAGCGGTAAGGGCATCGACGAGATCCTTGGTGAGTTCCGTTTGCCCATATACCGATACGCTGCTGCCGGTCAGCGCTTTGAGGTCGACCCGGATGCTGCGGCCGGCGAAGGCAAGGCTGACGCCATCATGCACCAGGCGGTCCTTGAGCATGCGTTGCCCGACCTTCGCCTCGAGCAACAAATCGACGGTCCCCTGCTCCAGCACGCCGGCACGAATGCGCCCCGCCACGTGCCGAGAACTCTGGCGCTCTAGAACGACATTGTCGATGCCATTGAACGACAACAACCGAGAAAGCAGCAGACCGGACGGTCCGGCACCAATAATGGCGACCTGAGTTCGAGACATGCACACGCTTCCACACGAGAGCTGCGCCCAAGACTAGCAGCGGTAATTTCTAGGAAGCGTACGATTCCGCTGTATACCGGTACTTATCCGCCACGGTGCAGGCGACGAAATTCGTGCGGCGCAACACCGCTGTGGCGACGGAAAAAGCGCGAAAAATATGCCGAGTCCTTGAATCCCAACGCACCGGCAATGCCGCTCACAGAGTCCGCCGCATAGATGAGCCGTCGCCGCGCCTCCAATGCCAGTCTTTGTTGCAGCAGGTCAAATCCAGTGCTGCCGGTCAAGCGGCGGCACAGTCGATTGAGGCTGGTTTCGGACAGGCCCAGTTCTCTGGCAAAACGTTGAATAGGCCAGTGCTGCGCATAGCGATTCTCGACCAACTGACGAAAGCGCCGCAATCGCGCCAGATCTGTACCGCTATAGGACTCAGGTGCGCTTGAATGCTTGACCGCCTCGGCAACGGTGTACAGCACACAACATGCCAGCCAGCCGCCGACCGGGTTTGAAGCAGCGTCAGGTCTCCTCAGTTCCTTGCACAAACATTCCAGCATCTGGCAGGCACGATCCGCGAGCGCCGGATTGAAACTGAGGTCAAGCACGCGCGGCACCGAAAACAGTTCTTCGATCGGCGCCTGATGCGCTGCCGAGGCCAGTTCGGTCAAGTGCTGGAAATTGATCGTCAGCACGTAGCCCTGCGTGTCCGCGCGAAATCGAAAACTGTGAATCGCTCCCGCCGGTATGACGATGAGGGCCGGCCCATCCAGCTTCGTCTGCAATTCCTCGATGACAACGCTTGCAGGTCCCGCGGTGAGCAATATGCACTGACACAACTCGGCATGCCGATGCGCGCCGATCTGCCAAAGATATTTGCGGCTGCGGGATTGAATGTCTTCGACGTGCACCGGTCCGGCTACGCGAGTCGCCGCACCTTGCTCGCCGTATAGTGAGAAGCTCGGGACGCTTTGCCGGACGGATCGCAACCCTAAGTTCCCCCGTTGCGCAGCTTGGAATAACCAACCAAAATGCTATGACCAATAGCCTTTACAGTCTACAACGGGGAACGCCGATTGACCAAAACCAATACCGATTCTGCAGCGTTGCGCGCGACCATCGTGTTTTGCGTGCTCACGGCGTTCTGCGAGGGGATAGACCTGCAAGCCGCGGGCGTCGCGGCCGCGGGGATCGGCGTGGAATTCAAGCCCACGAGCGGCCAGTTTGGGACTTTCTTCAGCGCCAGCACGCTGGGATTATTTTTTGGCGCCCTGATCGGAGGCCGTCTTGCCGACAGCATCGGCCGCAAAAAGGTGTTGGTGGCTTCCGTCGCATTGTTCGGCGTTTTTTCTTTGCTCACCTCATTTGCCTGGAGCATTGAGTCGCTGGTCATTACCCGCGCCCTCACGGGCTTGGGACTAGGTGGTGCCCTGCCAATGATGCTGGCCCTCGTGGCCGAGACCGGTCCGCTTAGGCAACAGGCCGGCCGCGTCGCCATGGTCTATGCCATGACGCCAATCGGCGGCGCGCTGATCAGTCTGCTCAGTATGCTGATTGCAGCAACACAGTGGCGCACGATGTTTGTGGTCGGGGGCGTCGTGCCTCTGATACTGGCACCCGTCATGGCATTCGCTCTGCCCGAGTCGAGCGCTTTTCAGCGAATTCACGCGGCGCCAAGCCGCTCGCCCGCCGATGCGGCCGGCGTGCCCAAATCCGGCAGCTTCATGGCCATATTCTCCGGTGGCCGTGCGCTGCGAACGATATTTCTATGGACCAGTTTTTTCCTCGGCTTGCTGCTGCTTTACTTGCTTTTGAATTGGCTGCCGACGCTTCTGACCAGCGATGGACTGACTCGCGCCGAGGCGGCGGGTGCACAGATCGGCTTCAATATCGGCGGAGCGCTTGCCGCGATATTGATCGGCTATCTGCTCAATGGGCGCCTCAAGAATTGGGCGGTGGTCATCACCTTCGTGTCGCTGCCGATTTTGCTCGTCATCCTGGCGAAATCGCCCGCACAACTTGCGATCATTTGCACAACCGTATTCTTCCTCGGCTGTGCGGTGATTGCCGCCCAAGCATTCTTGTATGCGATGGCGCCGGCAGCCTATCCCACCAGCATTCGCGGCGTAGGCGTGGGCGCCGCGGTCGCCATGGGAAGAATCGGTTCGATCGCCGGCCCCAAGTTGGGCGGGATGCTGAAGGCGGCCGGCCACTCGCCGTCGCAATTGCTCATGGATCTGCTGCCGATCGTCGTTGCCGGAAGCATTTGTGCCCTGCTCCTGGCATGGGAGGTGCGGCGCGCGGCCTTCGTCAAATCCTGACACGCCCTGTCAGGTATGCCGCGTATGCTGGCCACCGTCACTTTCACTCAAGGCAGAACAGCATGCGCAATTCGACTAAATCGCCACTGCAATGGTCACGCGTGGGCTGGGCGCTCGCGGCCGCGGCATTCCTACTCTTGTCGCCCCGCCTCACCTTCGCGCAGCAAGCTGACCAGCGCGATGGGCAGCGCGACTTCGATTTTCTCGTCGGCTCTTGGAAAATTCATTTGCAGCGATTGGTGCAAGCGGATCATGGACCCCAAGAATGGGTCGAGTTGGACGGCACTGTGGTTTGCCGTCAGGTCTTCGACGGCCGCGCGGAAGTTGAAGAGTTCAACGTCGAGAGCCGCGACAAGAAAATGCGCATCCAAGGACTGGCCACGCGCTTTTACAATCCGGCCTCGCATCAATGGAGCATTTGGTGGGCGAACGCCAAGGATGGCGCGATGTTTCCGCCTCCCGTCGTCGGCGAATTCAAAAACGGAAGCGGCGAATTCTACGATCAGGAAATAGTGAATGGCCGATTCGTATTTACCCGGTTTGTCTGGACCGCGACTACCACGAATTCACCGCACTTCGAG
>Ga0265760_10000049_pt1 | contig 34038 bp, 31 predicted proteins | sample NZIome_2_FD_200831 | JGI IMG/M metagenome (GOLD analysis project Ga0265760, IMG submission 200831) | Metatranscriptome of rhizosphere microbial communities from Maridalen valley, Oslo, Norway - NZI1 (Metagenome Metatranscriptome) | ecosystem: Host-associated > Plants > Roots > Rhizosphere >...
AACCAGGTCTGATAGTTCAGAAACAGGATCGCGGCCAGCACGCCCCACAGCAGGAGACGAATATTAGGCATGGGTCGCCCCCTTTTCCGGGACGGGGTCGTAGCCGCCTTCCCTAAAGGGGTGACAGCGCAGCACGCGCTTCAGTCCCAGCCAACATCCTTTGAGGACACCGTAGCGTTCGATGGCGGTGTGCGCGTAGCAAGAACACGACGGATAGAAGCGGCAGCTGGGCCTAAGCATGGGTGAGATCGCCAGCTGATAGCCGCGGATGATCCACATCAAGAGTTGGCGGGGCGTTATCATTTTTGGATCGACTTCCAATGCTCATCGAGGCTTAAGCGCAATTCGCGAAGGCTGGCCGCTCGCGCGGCTTCCCGGGCGGACACGGTAACATCGACCGGCGGCAATGAGTGTTGGTTCAAGCGAAAGGACTCTCGTGCGAGGCGTTTGATCCGATTGCGCGCTACGGCGGTACCGAAGGTTCGCGTCGCGATGCTCAACCCCAAGCGAGCGTGGGTTTCATGATTGGCCAGAACAGACAAACTGAAAAACGCGTCCGAGAGTTTTTTGCCGCGCCGTTTCACGTCGCGAAATTCGGCCGGCTGGTGCAAACGCTTGCGCGGCTCAAACCTCTGTTTACGGATCTGAAAGCGCCCTTCTTAGGATCGCGTTACGGGCAGAGCTTCTTGCGGCCCTTGGCACGGCGGCGGGCCAGCAATCGACGGCCGCTCTTGGTGGCCATGCGCGCGCGGAAGCCATGGGTACGGGCACGATGCAAATTACTGGGGTTGAAGGTACGTTTCATAGCAGCGCGACTCGAGCAAAAACCACGGGGTAAATCAATGGGCTGGGCGTTTTACGAAGGACGGCAAGGGTACTGACCGAGCCTTGATGTGTCAATAGACGCCCCTTCAACTTGGAGCTAGACTCCCTGCCCTTTCGTCCGCTTTGCCCCTTGCCACAAACCTAGGAGAGCGCTCTTGCCGGAGTCGCTATGGAACCGCTGTCTGCGAGTACTCGAGGGCGAGCTCCCGGAGCAGCAGTTCAACACCTGGGTGCGACCCCTGCAAGCCGTCGAGCGGGATGGCGAGCTCAAGCTGCTGGCGCCGAACCGTTATGTCATCGAGTGGCTGGGTCAGAACCTCCTTCCGCGGATCAAGGAGCTCATTCTTGCCTTTGCGGACGGGCTCGCTCCGGAAGTTGCGCTGGATGTGGGGACGCGAGCCGGCATCATCGTTCAGGTTCCCCCAGCGGTCATGCGGGATGACGGCGCGGGCGCGGCGGCCAGAGCGCGCAAGCTCGCCCCGGTGGTGCTCGGCAGCCGCATCAATGCAGAATTCACGTTCGACAGCTTCGTCGAGGGCAAGAGCAACCAGCTCGCCAAGGCGGCGGCAATTCAAGTCGCGGGAAATCCTGGGCGGGCGTACAACCCGTTGTTCATCTACGGCGGCGTCGGCTTGGGCAAGACGCACCTGATGCACGCGGTTGCCAATAAACTGAAAGAACGCAATGGCGAGGCGCGCCTGGCGTATGTGCACAGCGAGCGATTCGTGGGCGACATGGTGCGCGCCTTGCAGCACAACACCATCAATGATTTCAAGGCGGCGTATCGATCCTTGGATTGCCTGATGATCGACGATATCCAGTTTTTCGCGGGAAAAGACCGCTCCCAGGAAGAATTCTTCCATACCTTCAACGCGCTGCTCGAGAGTCAGCAGCAGGTAATCTTGACCTGCGATCGCTACCCGAAGGAAGTCGACGGTCTCGAGGAGCGCTTGAAGTCGCGCTTCGGCTGGGGCCTTACCGTCGCCATCGAGCCGCCGGAATTGGAAACCTGCGTCGCAATTTTGATGAGCAAGGCGGCCATGACGCACGTCGATCTTCCGGAAGAAGTGGCTTTTTTCATCGCAAAACGCATTCGTTCGAACGTGCGCGAGCTGGAAGGCGCGCTGCGCAGAGTCGTCGCCACCTCCAACTTCACCGGCCGACCGATTACGCTGGAATTCGCCAAGGAAGCGTTGCGCGACCTGCTGGCGTTGCAAGAGAAACTGGTGACGATTGAAAATATCCAAAAGACCGTGGCCGAATACTACAAAATTAGGATCGCGGATCTGCTGTCGAAACGCCGTAGCCGTTCGATCGCACGTCCGCGGCAAGTCGCCATGGCATTGGCCAAGGAGTTGACTAATCACAGCTTGCCGGAGATCGGCGACGCTTTTGGCGGGCGCGATCATACGACTGTGTTGCATGCTTGCAGGCGCGTGAAAGAGTTGCGCGAGACGGATCGGCGCATCGGCGAGGACTATCTAAACCTGTTGAGAACCTTGGCCGGATAGGGTAGGAAAAGCTGTGGATGAAGCTGTGGATAAAGATATCCACAGGAGAACGACAGTTTGTAGGCTTAGTGTGGACAAGTATCGAGGGGTTTTCGTTAGTTTTTAGTGTGTTGATTTATCTAATGTTTATTGCATTATCCACAGAAATTTGGTCCTTCATTAATCATAGTAATAATCTCTTTTAAGAATCTAAATCTAAGACGAAGACGGGTGAGCCCATGAAATTGACGGCAGAGCGCGAGAAATTATTGACCCCCCTGCAGGCGGTCATTGGGGTGGTCGAACGACGCCAAACGATGCCGGTGCTGGCCAATGTGCTGCTGGGGGTCCGTCAAGGGCAGTTGTCGATCGTGGCGACGGATCTGGAAGTGGAACTGGTCGCACGGACGGATGTGGCGGTGCAGGACAGCGGCGACATCACCGTTCCTGGGCGAAAATTTCTGGATATTCTGCGTGCATTGCCGGAGAAGGTTTCGGTTTCCTTGAGCGTCGAAGGCGAAAAAGTCGTCATCAAAGCCGGCCGCAGCAGGTTCAGCCTTTCAACGCTGCCTGCTGCTGATTTTCCTGTGATTGACGACATCAACTCACAACAGACGGTGCAATTGCCGCGCAAGGAATTATTGCGGCTGCTGGAGAAGACGCATTTCTCCATGGCGCAGCAAGACGTCCGTTACTACCTAAATGGCATGCTGCTGGAAATCGATGCGTTGGTTTTGCGCGCGGTCGCGACCGACGGGCATCGCCTCGCACTCGCCGAGACGGCCTTGGGCGCGAAGGCCAAGACCTCGCAGCAGGTGATTGTGCCGCGTAAAGGTGTGCTGGAGCTGCAGCGCGTGCTCACCGATGAAGGGGTTGCCGAGGTTGCCATAGGAAGTAACCACGTTCGCGCCCAGATTGGCGACATTCGCTTCACTTCGAAGCTCATTGATGGGCGGTTCCCGGAATATTCTCGCGTCATTCCCGCCGCACCTGCTTCTGCCATTCGTGCCGATCGGGACGTATTGCGCCAGGCGTTGCAACGCACCGCGATATTATCGAACGAGAAATATCGCGGCATTCGGGTCACCGTGAAGAAGAACATGCTGACGGTTCAAGCGCACAATCCAGAGCAGGAAGAGGCCGAGGAAGAGATCGAAGTGGGCTACGAAGGTGCCGACCTCGAGGTGGGCTTCAACGTCAATTACTTACTTGACGCCCTCGCTGCCATTGACGGACAGGAAGTCGAGCTGGGGCTTACGGACAGCAATAGCAGCTGTCTGATCCGATCGCCGGGGAATGCCAACGCGCGCTACGTTGTGATGCCAATGAGGCTATAAGCCGTGGGCTTGAGCCGACTGCAAGTAACGGATTTCCGCTGCTTGCAATCGGCGGAGATATACCCCGACCCTCACTTCACGTTGATCAGTGGACCCAACGCTTCAGGCAAGACCAGCCTGCTCGAGGCCATCTACGTTCTGGGCCGTGGCCGGTCGTTTCGCACTCGACGATTGGACCATCTCATTTTGCATGGGGTCGAACGGTTCGTGGTGTTCGGTGAGGTCGAGACCTCGACCCGGCGGGTCCCCATGGGAGTGGAGGGATCGCGAAAAGGGATCCGCGCGCAAATCGATGGGGATAAGCCCTCCTCCCTGGCCGAGTTAGCGTTGTTCCTGCCGGTGCAGATTATCGATCCCGAGGTGCATCATCTGATCGAGGAAGGCCCCAGCCGGCGTCGTCGTTTCTTGGATTGGGGAGTGTTCCACGTGGAGCAATCCTTCGTGGGTCACTGGCAGCGCTATCAACTGGTGCTCAAACAACGCAACGCGGCCCTGAAGGCGCGCCAACCTAGGGCCGTGGTTTCGGTGTGGGATAGCGACCTCGTGCGGTCGGGGGAGATGCTTGGCGCCGCACGTGCGCGTTACGTGTCCCTGTTGAGTCCGTCCGCCGAGCTTATTGGCCGAAACCTGCTGGGAATGGAGCTCTCCTTGAGCTATCGGAATGGCTGGCTTAAGGGTCAGAGCCTGGCGGAGGCGCTCCAGCAAAGCTGGCACCACGATCTGGAAATGGGCGCCACCCAAGTGGGGCCGCATCGGGCGGAACTCAGCATTCGCTTAGGAGGAACGCCGGTCAAAGATCAGGTATCTCGAGGGCAACAGAAACTGCTCGCTGCGGCGCTGCTAATTGCCCAGATCAAATTGTTTCCGGAAGACTCGCCGGTGCAACCTACCTTGTTGCTCGACGATCCGGCGGCCGAATTGGATGACGAGCGCCTGGGGGGTCTCATCCGCGAGGTGTCGTCGCAATCGGTGCAGCTGATTGTCACCACGCTGCACGGCGACATTGCGGCCTTTGGCGAGCCGGGCAAGCGCTTCAAAATGGCGAGCGGGCAGCTGCTGCCCGCTTAGTTCCACGTGGAACGTAGCGCGGAAATCACGTGTCCGTGACCTCTATCCTCTGCTCAATCTCGCACACATCCGGCGCCGCGTGCCACGGCACGCCCGACCGGCCACGTCATGTGCGAACGCCACACGCACTCGCAATCGCATGGTCGTGGGCTGATGTGGTCGCGCCGATCCTCTTGTCGGACCTGCGCGCTCCGGGACCCGGGCCGGCTCACGCCTCTTCCGCAAACAATCCGTTTCATTCGACTTGCGCCGCTTCCTGTGTTTTTTCAGGTCCGGCTTGGCTCCCCATAGCCTCATGCAAGTCCGCAATTTCCGCCCAAAAAATAGCCGACGCTGGATACGTCAACCGATGCGTCGATCCGCGGCTCACATAGCCATATAACACTATGATTTATAAGGAGATTAATAGCCAAAATGATTAGTTTTTGGCGCCAGAAACTGTTAATATGCTGGGTCGCAATTTAGGATTGAGTATGGCGCAGGACGACGTTTACGATTCGAGCAAAATCAAAGTCTTAAAAGGCCTGGACGCGGTCCGAAAACGCCCCGGCATGTACATCGGCGACACGGACGATGGCAGCGGCCTTCATCACATGGTTTTCGAGGTTGTGGATAACGCGATTGACGAGGCATTGGCCGGTCATTGCGATCGCGTTGTCGTGACCATTCACGCCGACGAATCGGTCACCGTGACCGATAACGGCCGTGGAATTCCTGTGGATATCCACGCCGAGGAAGGCCGCTCAGCGGCTGAGGTCATCATGACCGTCCTGCACTCCGGCGGTAAGTTCGATGACAGCTCGTACAAGGTCTCCGGCGGTTTGCATGGCGTCGGCATCTCGGTCGTCAATGCCCTCTCCGATTACCTGGAACTCAATATTCGGCGCGACGGCAAATTGCATCGCCAGGAATATCGCCTTGGTGAGCCGCAAGCGCCGATGGCGGCCATCGGCGATGCCACTGGACACGGCACCACACTGCGCTTTAAACCAAGCGCGCAGATTTTTACTCACATCTCATTCAATTACGACACGCTTGCCAAGCGCTTGCGGGAATTATCGTTCCTCAATTCCGGCGTACGCATCGAGCTCGTGGACGAGCGTGATGAGAAGTCCGAGGTGTTCCAGCATGAAGGCGGACTCAAGGCTTTCGTCACCCATTTGAACCGCAGCAAAACGCCGGTGCACGACACGGTACTGTGGTTTCAGACGCGCGATGGCAATACGCAAGTCGAAGTCGCGATGCAATGGAATGACTCGTATCAAGAAAGCATGTTTTGCTACACGAACAACATTCCGCAGAAAGACGGCGGCACGCATCTTGCGGGTTATCGTGCCGCACTGACGCGCACGCTGAATAACTACATCGAAAAGGAACTGGCGTCGAAGAAGGAAAAGATTCAGACCACCGGCGACGACTCGCGCGAGGGACTGACTGCAATACTCTCCGTGAAATTGCCCGATCCTAAATTTTCCTCGCAAACAAAAGACAAGCTGGTCTCTTCTGAAGTGAAAGGTGTGGTGGAATCCGCCGTCGCCGCGCGACTCGAAGAATTCTTGCTGGAACATCCGCAAGAAGCCAAGGCCATCGTCAACAAAATTCTCGAAGCGGCCTACGCGCGCGAGGCCGCGCGCAAGGCGCGCGAAATGACTCGCCGCAAGGGCGCGTTGGATATCGCGGGACTGCCGGGCAAGCTCTCCGACTGTCAGGAAAAAGATCCCGCGCTCTCCGAGATTTTTTTGGTCGAGGGCGATTCCGCCGGCGGGTCCGCGAAGCAAGGGCGCGATCGGCGCACGCAGGCGATCCTGCCGCTCAAGGGAAAAATCCTCAACGTCGAGAAGGCGCGCTTCGACAAAATGCTCGCCTCCGCGGAAGTGGGCACGCTGATCACGGCATTGGGTTGCGGCATCGGTCGAGATGATTTTAATGTCGATAAATTGCGGTATCACCGCATTTTTCTCATGTCCGATGCGGATGTTGACGGAAGTCACATACGGACATTGCTGCTTACTTTTTTCTATCGGCAAATGCCGATTCTCATCGAGCGCGGCCACATCTACATTGCGCAACCGCCTTTGTACAAAGTCAAAAAAGGCAAACAGGAAACCTATGTCAAGGATGACCTGGAATTGAATGCGCTGTTGCTGAATACTGCGATCGAGGGCGCAGCACTGCATGTCAACGCGGAGGCACCGCCGCTATCGGGTTTAGGTCTCGAGTCACTGGCGACGAAGTATGTCGAAGTGCAGAGCATCGTGACGCGATGGGCGCGTCGCTATGATGAGCGCTTCCTGGAGCAACTGCTGTATGTTCCAAAACTAACTACTGACGCATTCGATCGAGTCGACGCGCTCCGCGACTGGTGCCGCCACCTCGAGCAACGGCTTAATTCGCTGGACGATGTTTCGCGCCGCTACCGTGTTGTGGTCGACGCACTGCCGGCCGGGGGTCACCGGATCAACTTGCAGCGCTTTGAGCATGGCCTGACTTCCGAAAAGCATGTGCCGCGCGAGTTTTTCGATTCAGCGGAATACATTCGCATCGCCGAGCTCGCGCAGACTCTTAGTGATTTGATCGGTCCGGGCGCCTTTATCCGGCGTGGCGACGACAAACACGAAGTTGCCAGTTTCAAAGCGGCGATGACTTGGCTATTCGAACAAGCCAAGAAGGGCCAGACGATTCAGCGCTACAAGGGCCTGGGCGAAATGAATGCCGATCAACTCTGGGATACGACCATCAATCCGGAAACGCGCCGCGTCCTGCAGGTGCGGATCGAGGACGCGGTGGCCGCGGACGATATTTTCACGACGCTGATGGGCGATGCCGTGGAACCGCGGCGCGAATTCATCGAGAAGAACGCGCTGAACGTGTCGAATCTAGATATCTAGATATCTGTCGAATGACACAATTAGTGAAATTCGTGACAAGAAAGTGAAATTTCTCTGTCATAGATAATGAAATTATCCGTTCGCCGGCATCGCCGTGGCCGCCTCGGGGGGCGGGTAACCGTCCCTGGCTGCTTGGCGGCCACAGGTCAAGCCGCTACAGCTACTCACTATTGGGGCACGCGCCGGATGCACTTATCGAAGCACCGCCTCGGTTTTGGCGGGAACTCGCGAGCGCGTCCGTTTGAGGAAGTCGACAAAGACACGTAGCTTCTGTGGCATGCGGCGCCGATCCGGGTAATAAAGACGAAAAGAGGAAATCGGCGGGCTCCAATCAGCAAGCATCCTGACCAGCCGCCCCTGTTCGATGAATGGATCCACATAGCCGTTGATCATATAGGTGACGCCAAGTCCGTCCAGCGCTGCCTGCACCAATGCGGCGGAATCGTTAAAGATGAGGCGACCCGACACTGATAGATTGAGGCGCTCGTCTCCGTTGACGAATTCCCATCTTTCCACCACCCCTGACGGCATATGTCTGTAGCCGATGCAGTCGTGATGCACAAGCGCGCGGGGATGTTCGGGCAGACCGCGTTGGGCGAGATACGTCGGCGAAGCTAACACGTGCGCGCTAAGCAAGGGACCCACGTCAATTCCAACCATGTCCTTCTCTACAACATCGCCAAATCGAATGCCTGCATCAAATCCGTCGAGCACCACATTCGCTAGACCATACTCAATAACCACCTCGACATTAATGTCAGGATAGGCCGCGAGAAACTCCGCTAGAATGGGCTGCACTACCATCATGTGTGCCGCGCGCTGCGCGCCGATGCGCAGATTTCCGCGCGGTCGCACTGCCGCCTCGCCGACTTCCTCCTGTGCGGCCGCCAGTTCTGCCATGACGGGATTCAGCAACTGAAGGTAGCGTGCACCGGCCTCGGTCAGGGCGACGCTGCGGGTGCTGCGATTGAACAACGCCGTGCCGAGTCTGCGCTCGAGCGCACGGACCGCCTGACTCATCGCAGACGGTGACACGCCAAGTCGTACAGCCGCCGCGGTAAAACTGCCCGCCTCGGCAACGGCCAAGAAGTGAGTAAGCCCGTCGAGATTTGTCGGTCGCGCCATATACGCAAACCGTCCTATTGTGAAGGTTAACGTTTATAGATCATGCCGATAATACCTCTTTCTCATCGATATCGCCCGGCCTAATCTAGGTCTCGCGGGCGATTAGCCACTTTCGCCCCCGAGTTCACTCGCTTTCTTCGTATGAAGTTGATGACCTAATTACCACTGGAGAATTATTCCCATGACTTCCATTTCTGAAAAACTGATCCTTATTACTGGAGTCAGCAGCGGCTTTGGAAAGGCCCTTGCGATTGCAGCCCTTGCGGCCGGACATCGGGTCGTTGGCACGGTTCGCAACGAAGAGGCGCGGCTCGCCTTTGAGGCTTTACGACACGGCCGCGCGACTGCCAAGATCCTCGATATCACTGACTATGACCTCATTGCACCGCTCGTTGCACAGATAGAGGCTGAGATAGGCCCGATCGATGTTCTGATCAACAATGCAGGCTACGGCCACGAAGGCTTGCTCGAGGAATCGCCACTGCAGGATCTTCGCCGTCAATTTGACGTCAACGTCTTCGGTACCGTTGCAGTCACAAAGGCGGTGCTACCTTACATGCGGGCGCGACGCGCCGGGCATATTTTCACCATCACCTCGATGGGCGGGCTCTTCACGTATCCAGGTCTCTCGTATTACCACGGCAGCAAGTTCGCACTTGAAGGAATCTTCGAGTCGCTTGCGCAAGAAGTTGCTCCATTCAATATCAACATCATCAACGTGGAACCGGGTGCATTCCGAACCGATTGGGCAGGTCGGTCGATGGTGCGGAGCAAACGCACCATTAAAGACTACGACGCATTGTTCGATCCCATCCGAAAGGCGCGTATGGAGCGTAACGGTCGACAACCAGGCGATCCAGAAAAAGCGGCGAATAGCATATTGGAGCTAGTTGGCACCCGCCGTCCGCCCTCGCATCTCTTGCTTGGCGAAGACGCGGTGACAAGTGTTCGTCAGAAGCTGGCTTCGCTAGGCGCGGAAGTGGATGCGTGGGAGTCAGTCTCGACAGCCGTGTCGTTCAGCGCCCAGAAATCCCAAGCCGAATTGCCAGCCGAAGCGATATAAAAAGATTTGGATGCCGGATTGGCGCGACAGCCAATCCGGCGAACCGAATGTGTGGCGCGGAAAGTTTCACTATTTGTGCCAGGAGTGTCAGGGAAATCTCACTAACTCTGGCAGGACGATGGATTCTCTCTGCCGCAATTAATGAGAAACTGTCGATAAATCAACGTGATCATTTTCGCTATCTGTGTCACTCGACAGGCGATATATCTGTCTATCGCCCGACCAAGCGCTGCATCTGTTCGGTATACCTCGCCCCGGTCACGCTAATTTTCGCGACGCTGTCTCCGATCTCGCGCAGATCAGCCGCGGTGAGATCGAGGGTTACCGCGCCGATATTCTCCTCGAGTCGATGTAGTTTGGTGGTGCCGGGAATGGGAACGATCCAGGATTTCTGCGCCAGGATCCACGCCAGTGCGAGCTGCGCCGGCGTCGCATGCTTGCGCGCAGCGATGGCGCTGAGCACATCGACCAGGGCCTTGTTGGCCTTGCGTGCTTCAGGCGCAAAGCGCGGTACATTGTTGCGGAAGTCCGTGCTGTCAAAGGCGGTGTTCTCGTCGATTTTCCCGGTCAGAAAACCTCTGCCGAGCGGGCTGAATGGGACGAAGCCGATGCCCAGCTCTTCGAGCGTCGGAAACACTTCCGTTTCCGGTTCTCTCCACCACAGGGAGTATTCGCTCTGCAGCGCCGTCACCGGTTGAACCGCGTGTGCGCGACGGATGGTCTGGGCTCCTGCCTCCGAGAGACCGAAGTGTTTGACCTTTCCCTCCTGGATTAATTTTTTTACCGCACCCGCGACATCTTCGATCGGTACCGCCGGGTCAACTCGGTGCTGGTAGAAAAGATCAATCGACGCGACCTTGAGGCGCTTCAGCGAAGCCTCCGCGACTTCGCGGATGTGCTCGGGCCGGCTGTCGAGGCCGCGCTGCTTGCCTGACTCGATCTTGAAACCGAACTTTGTGGCGATCGCGACGCGGCCGCGGAACGGCGCCAAGGCCTCGCCGACCAATTCCTCGTTGGTGTAGGGGCCGTAGATCTCGGCGGTGTCGAAGAAGCTGATCCCGCGCTCGACCGCGGCACGGATTACCGCAATCATTTCCGCCTTATCGCCCGGCTGCCCATAGCCATGGCTCATGCCCATGCAGCCAAGGCCTAAGGCCGAGACTTCCAGGTTGCTGTTTCCAAGTTTGCGCTTTTGCATGGCCTGCCCTCTTGTTGGCTGCGTCGCCCCGCTCATGTCTCCATATTCAACCCTCGCGCCTCGAAACGGAAGACTCGCGCGACGGATATGGGGGCGATCTTGACGCTCCTGCGCCGGAGCGCGTAAGTTAGAACCCCAGGAAGCCGCGCTCGTCGCGGCTTTTGCATTTCCGGCCGCCGCGCTGACGTTGTTCAGATCGCGGCTTTGTTTTATTGGACCGCCCGTAAGGAGTTCGCATGCTCGCATCGTCCAGGCTGCAGACCATCGTTTGGACCTCGCGTATCGCCGAGGCCGAAAAATTCTACCGCGACGTGCTGGGCTTGCCGCTCAAAGGTAAATCGCAGGGCGCGCTGATCTATGGTGTAAGCGGCAGCGACCTGCGCGTATCGCCCGTGCCCTCAACGCAGCCCTCGGCGCATACGGTGCTGGGTTTTGCAGTGACTGATGTCCGCGCAACCATGCAGTCGCTGGCCGAGCGCGGCATCACGCTCGAGCGCTTCAAGGGCTTTCCCCACGATACAGCCGGTGTTCTGACGACACCCGATGGCGCGCAGGTCGTCTGGTTCCGCGATCCGGATGGCAATCTTCTGTCGGTCGTGCAGTACGCTGCGCTCTAGGGCTTTTCCGCGAGCGGACTGCCGATGATCGTCGGCTTAGGACTCTCGCCGCTGGGCTTTTCAATGGTCACGTCCGGAAAGAGCATCGACGGCACAACGTACGAGGCCAACGGCTGAGCGCCGGCTCCCGCGTTGAAACCAAACGGGGATGCGCTTTTGGAAAGCGCAACCTCGGTGTAGACGATGCGCTGATCCGAGACCGCGCTGATGTTCCTAAAGCTGGAGGATGTCAATTCGGAAACGTCGGCATTGCGAACCAGCTCCTCATGGCCGTCTGAGACCCGGTAGGCGAGAGTCGCCGTTTTGCCTGAAAGGCGCCGCACGATGATTCCATAGGAATATCCCTCCGTCTTTGCCGACTCGACCAGAATTTTCCGCAACTCCTCTGGGGTTGAGGTTTTATCGGAACTCACGAACAGGTTGCTCGGCGCGACGCCCAGCTCGCGCATGTTGCCGCTGCTGATGAATATGCCGCGCACCGGTGCGCGCGACGTCAGCAGCGTCTTGAGCATTCCGTGCTCAACCAGCCTGGTGGGCCTGGGAGTAACGCCTTCTTCGTCCACCTTATAGCTGCCGAACAGCACATTCTCCTTGTCGTGCGTCACCGTCGCATCGTCCACCACGCTCATGAAAATCGGCAGGACACGCAGTCCCACCTTATCGAGCATGCCGCTCGATTGCTGTCGAAACAGCTGTGCGGCCTGATCGTTGCTGGAAACCTGCGGCGGCACGGCGCTGAGGTCGGCCGCAAAATGCCGCGAAAAAACTTCGGCGGCTGCCTGTCCCTCGAACAGCACCGGTCCTTCGTAGCGCTGCTGGAGCGGCGCCGCCTGCAGCAAGCCGATCTCGGTCTGCAGGTCGCGCGCTTGAGCCAGCACTGTCGCGGACGGCAGATCCTTCATGGAGTAGCCGTAGTCGGCAACGAAATCGCTGAGCGGCATGCCGTCGGGCGCCTGCGCCGACGCCGCTATACGCAACGAAACGCGCGGCTGCCGCCGGGTGAAGCTGCTGCCCTCGCTGTTCAGATAGCGTTCCTCGTGGGTTGACATGACCAGTTGCGCTCGTGAGGTCTGAATCGAAGGCGTTTGCCGAAACACCGCGGACGCTTCGCGCACCAGGCTGGTCGCTTTCGCGAGATCAAAATCTGCCGGCGGCGCAATATCGGTGCTCGAGACCGCGGCTGTCCTGCTGAAATCGGCGATCGTTTCGCTGCGATTTTTGTTTTGCAGCACCGCTTGCTTCGCTGCGAAATCCTCCAGGGCCTTCTTGTACGCGCGATCCGTCGCCAGCCAAATCTTGCGGCGCAATTCGTCGTAGTTGTCGTCGAGCGGGAGCTGCATCGCGCTGGCCGTCAAGAACACCGTCAACCCCCCGGCTGCGGACGACATCGACAGAAAATTTCCGCTGTCCGTTACATAGTCTCCAACCCGCACGACCACCTGCAGCGAGCGTGTTTTACTCTCGCTACTGGAAAGCACGCTTCCCAGAGTCGCCGCGACTTCCTTGGAATCATTGTCCACCACCGCATAGGAGATGAAGTACGGTTTGTCGAATTGCTCGAGCTTGAGCTTCTGCATGGAACGCTGCATTTCGTCGTGCATGGCGCGGCCGATGAGATCCTCTTCGGCGCGCAACAGCGGGCTGGCGAGCACCAGAGCCAGAAACAGCAGCGGTTTTGTACGCATCTTCATTTGTCCTCGAACGGAGCGGGCAGGATCGGAGCGCGTTCCTGGGATTTTGATTTTTTCTGTACCTCGATTTGCGATACCAACATCGCCGGAGCGCTGGCCGCCACGGGCACCGCTCCCGATTCGGCGCCGCATACACCATTGAAAACCACCGACTCATCGTCGGCCGCCAGGATTTTGCTGAACACCGTCAATGGCGTGCCGATCAAGTCGACTCCGCGGACCAATTCCTCGCGGCCGTCTGGATAGACCCGATACACCATGAGCGGCAGCACATTGAACGCATTGGGGATGGTACGGCCTGTAATGGTGAACCCGCCGGCGATGTCATCGAACAGTAGACCGAAGGGTTTGTCCTGCTTCTTGATTTGTTCCACCAGCAGGGCGAGCAGGCGCTCGTGCGCAACGGGACGCGAGTTGAGCACGATCAAATTGGATTGCCTGGCCACGGGACCAAATCCCGGCTGCGCGCGGCCATGGCCATTGGAGGCTGGAAAACCATCGATCGGCGTACGCGACATGAGGAAATTCTGCATGACGCCGTCGCTCACCACCTGAACCCGCCGCGCCTTCACGCCTTCGTCGTCGTAGTCGTACGATCCGACCAGATCGACGCCGCCGTAGCGGCGCAGCGTTGGATCGAATACCACGGAAAGGTAATCTGGCAGCACCGGTAAGCCAACCATCTTTTTGAAGGTTTGACCCTCGTTTTCGCTCTTCTGCCGATGCCCCTCGATACGATGGCCGAATACTTCGTGGAAGAACACGGCGGCCGCGCGGCCCGATAGAATGGCCGGTCCCGTATAAGGATCGACAATGGGCGCTTTGCGCAGAGCTTCGAGGTCCGCGATCATCTTATTCACGGCTTTGAGAACGGCTGCATCACCAGGCAAGCCTTCGGGGGTAAAGGCAAAAAACGATTCGTAGCGCGGCAATTCCATGCCATCGTCGGCTTTGGAGAAGGCGGTGATCTGCAGCTGATAGTAGGTCTGCGAAGCTTGAATGCCCGAGCCATCGCTCGAGGCGAACCAGCGCGTGTCCTGATTCGCCGAAAAGATAGCGGTCGCCTCATAAAGATTGCCAAACCGTTGAAACGGCGCTGTATACCGGCGAACCTTGTCCTCCCAAACTTTTCTGTTCACCGAAAAGGGCGCAATCGCCGCGATGCTCTGCTCCGCCGGCGCCGCGGAAAAATCCGCGGACTTGTCTTCGCGTTCGACATTCACTTGGCTGACGGTTCGCGCTGTCGCCAACTCCTCGACGGCCCGCTTAAACCTTCGATCTGTCTGGTACCAGAGCACGCTGCGTATCGCGGCTGGGTCATCCTCGATCGGTATGGCGATTGGCGAGTTGGCGAGAGCGCCCGGGCCGGCCCGCACCTGGCGCGTGTTGTCCAGGGCGTAGTCGCCGACGCGCAAATCGACCCGCAGCACGCGGTGCCGGTTCTCCGAGCTGTGCATCAGCGCGCCGAAGGAGCCCACCACGGTCGCCGCGTGCGTTTCAACGATTTCGTAGCTCAGGAAGTAAGGCGGTACCTCCTGTTTCTTCAATTGTTCCATGGAGCGCGCCAGCTCCGCCTTTTCGGCGCGCAGTACTGCAGGATACGGCCCTGCCTGGCCGGCATACCCCGCCGTCGTGAAGCCCAGCAAAATCCAGCCGAATGCACGCATCACAAAGTCCTTTATTCTCAAAGTGGATGATTTTTGGGGAATATCGTCCTTGAAAGCGGCGATGGTTTGGAACCGGAAAGGACCCGCGCCAGTCGGGGAAGTTCCCGTGCCGCAGGCCGTCAGCGCTTAAGAAAATCCTCCAAAACCTTGTGATACTTTTCGGGTTCCTCGTATGCGGGCAAGTGGCCGCTTTTCTCGAAAAATACCAGTTGCGCCCCCGGTATGGCGTGCGCCATGCGCCACGCGGTGAGCGGCGCGACGTTCATATCGTAGCGGCCCGTGATGACCAAAGTCGGGAATCGAAATCCCTTGAGCGTCGCCGTGAGATCGAGATTCTCGGTGGCTTGTTGAACGGCACGGCCAACCGCAGGCTCGAAGCCCAGATCGCCCATGTGCGCAAGATAGGCATCGCGCATTTCCGTGGAGTAAAACATCTGGCGCATATGATTGACCAAGCCCGCACGAGCTGCCGCCTCAGGATCGGCGGCAAGTCTTTTGGCTTCCCTCTCGCCCTGCTCCTCGCGGTCCGGGAAGACCTGCGGTAGCAGATGGACCAAGCCTTGCCACGAGGGCGCGGCCGAATCGGAAAGAATCAGGCGAGCGACGTGCTCTGGATGAGCGGCGGCATAGGCCATCGCGATCATTCCACCGTAGGAGTCTCCCAGGACCGCGACTTGATCAAGCGTCAACGCCTCGCGGACGGCGTCGAGGTCGGTGACCTGCGCCTCCATGCTCTGCGACGCATTGGGCTGAAGGTGCTTGGAGGCGCCGGTGCCGCGCTGGTCGTAAAGAACGACCTGGCGGTGCGCCGCCACGCGCTGCCATAAGTCGTTTTGCATCATGTAAGCGTGGGACAGTCCCGGTCCGCCGTTGACGGCAATGATGGGAATTCCCGCACCCGCTACGCCAAAAGTCTCGTAGCCCAAGTCGACCTCGGGCGTATGGACCGATCCCAAGCGGTGCGCAACCTGGGCCGACAAGACGGCCGGCATGAGGATCGCCAATGCGCACAAAAGCTTCGTCATGCGCCCCGCGTGACTCAAGCCAGCCACCGGATCGCGCCGGTGATGACCTCATGCAAAAGTGTCAAGAAGTGTCGTCGGCTCGTCATGAATTTCTCCCTGAAATAGCAATGAGTCCGTGGGCGCCGATTGTAGTGCAGGCAAACCTGCAGCGTTACCGCTTTAATGTCGACTTAGGTCCAATCCGCTATTCTTCGTGTATGACGGTTCACGAGTGGATTCGAAAGGGCCGCGAACTGGGCGCGAGCGATCTGCACATCGAAGCGGATACCGCCCCGGTCGCTCGAGTCCGCGGCCAGCTCTCCGCCATCGGTCAGCCGATCGCGGGCGCGGCGCTGGTGCAAGCGGCGCGCGATCTGCTGGGCAACGACGGCTGGGCGCAATTCCTAAACCGAGGCTCCGCGGATGTTTCCCGCACCCTTTCCGGCGTGCGCTGCCGGATCAATATTTTTCAGACGCTGCGCGGCGTGGCGATGGCGGTGCGGCTCTTAAGTTCTTTCCAAAACAATTTGCGCGCGTGCAACTTGCATCCGGACTTGAAGCGGCTGACGGAGATGACGACCGGCTTGATCGTCATCTCCGGCCCCACGGGCAGCGGAAAATCCACGACGTTGGCGGCGCTGGTCGAGGAAATCAACGCAGCCAGCGCCCGTCATATCATTGCCATTGAAAGCCCGCTTGAGTACGTCTTTACGAATCGACGCTCCTTCATCAGGCAGCGGGAAGTGCCGACGCATTCTCCCACCTACGAGCAGGCCTTGGTGGACGCCTTGCGCGAGAATCCCGATGTTCTTGTCATCGGTGAAATGCGCACGCCGGAGGTGATGCGCCTCACGTTGAGTGCGGCTGAGACGGGGCACCTCGTCATCGCCACCATGCACTCGGCGACCTGCGCCGAAGCGCTTACGCGCATCTGCATGTCCTTCCCCGCGGAAATCCAGGGCGGTATCCGCGCACAGCTCGCCGACTGCTTCGTTGGCATCGTCTGCCAGCGCCTGGAATTCCTCGCCGAGTATCGTCTCCGCGTCCCGGTATGCGAAATCCTGCTGCCGAGCGCCGCCTCCAAGGGGACGATACGCGGCGGTCAATTCAGTCAGATTGCCAACGTGCTGCAAACCGGCGGCGAGACCGGGATGTGGAATTTCGATCGCTATCAACGCTGGGTGGCGCAAAAGAAAGATTGGGTGCAGCCCACATTGGCGACGCCCTTGGCGGAGGAACGAGTTGCTCCCGCGCCGCTTAAAATCCAGCGCCAAACGATCACACCGACCGTCGTGAAAGACGATTCGTTGGAAATATCGATTGACGAGGAAGTCGATCTCGACGAACTGGCGAAGCGCATCGAGCAGCGCACGCCCGGATCGCGGGAATAGAACCCGTCAGCTCTTTGTCGCGATGATGCGCACCATGCCGTTTGGCGTCGTATCGCGCTTCACGCCGAACCCCAGCCCCGATAGTGTGGACATCAGCCACCCCGGTTCGAGCCGAAGCTTCGGGTAACTGCTGATGCTCTGCCGCCACCCACCGCCCTCTTTCTCGTGCAACAGATCGTGAACGGTAACGTGATGTTCTTCGTACTCGAGAAAGCAGGTCATGATCCGGTCCGCATCGGCGCGCACCAAAATGAAACGCCGCTCTCCTTCCAATGCGTAAGTCGCGTAATCGCGAAAGGTCGCCGCGAATACCCCGCCCGGCGCCAGTGAAGCGGCCACCTCTGCCAGCAGCGATTCGACTGTCGACAGCGCAGGCAGGTGCGTGAGCGTGTCGCCCATGCACACGATGACCTGCGCCTGACCGCTCACGAAGCGGCGGAATTCCCGAAGATCGCCTTGGTGACTGGCAATCGAAGCGGATCCCAAGCGTGACTGCAATTCGTCGAGCAGCGCCTGGCAGCTATCGATGGCAACGACATCAAAGCCGCGCTTCGCGAGAGCACTGGCGTGCAAGCCCAACCCCGCGCCGAGATCCACCGCCACGCCGCGGGCGACGGGCAGGTGCAGATCCTCAATTTCCGCGGCGCTGCGCGCAAAGGCGGCGTCCAAGTCGCCCAGCATCCAAGAATAGATCGGACCCAAGAGCGTCTTGTAATGAGTCTCCGATGTTGCCATCGTCAAAAGGGATCTATTCCATCTGCAGATCGCGCATCGCGGGAGCCGCGAAGGCGACGCCGCCGTCGACCGTCACGGTCGATCCGATCACATAATCGCCGGCGCGCGATGCCAGGAAGATCGCGGTACCCGCCATGTCCTCGTCGGTGCCGATGCGCCGCGCGGGAATACGTTGGGCGACCTCATCGCCGCGGTCGCGCGCTTCCCTGTTCATGTCGGACTTGAACGCGCCCGGGGCGATGGCGGTGACATGGATGTGGTCCTTGACCAGGCGCGCCGCCATCAGACGCGTGAGCTGAATGAGACCGGCTTTGCTGGTGACGTATGAATACGTTTCGCGGTGAGTCAGGTAGATGCCATCGATCGAGGCAATGTTGATCACTTTGGCGGGGCGAGCCGCCGTGGCGGCCTTGCGCAATGCGGGCGCCATTGCCTGAGTCAGAAAGAACGGCGTCTTGGCGTTTAGATCGAGCACCTTGTCCCAGCCCTCTTCGGGAAACTCGTCAAAGGCGGCGCCCCAGGCAGCGCCGGCATTGTTGACGAGAATATCCACCTTCGGCTCCTCAAGCATCACGGCCGCCGCGAGTTCCTTGGCCCCGGCGACCGTGGAGACGTTCATGGGTATGGGAATGCAGGTCCCGCCGTCTTTGGATAATTCCTTTGCAGTTTGATTACAGGCGTCGGCTTTGCGCGCCGAAATGTAAACCTTGGCGCCTTGCGCGATGAACCCTTCCGCAATCATTTTGCCGATGCCGCGCGATCCGCCGGTGATCAGCGCAACACGGCCCTTGAGCGAGAATAGGTCCTTCGTATTCATGGCATTTCCTTCGCGAGGCTTGTGATTATTCGGGGCGCCATTCTAGCGCACGCGGCGCCCGCGCTAAGTGACTGTCGCTTGCCCTTCCCTCGGCCATCGCTCATGACACAACGCCAGAAATCGGGTTCCCGCCTGCGACATCGGCTGATGCTTCAGGCTGTAAGCGCCGACCTGGCGATCGATGCTGGCATAGGGCAGACCTTCGACGGGGATCAATTGCGGCGGCACTTCGGTGAGCAAGTCCGACACGTAAGTGACGCCTTTGCCGTCCGCGACCAGGGCGAGCCGCAACTCCATGTGGCTCACTTCCCACACCGACCCGAACGCATCGCGCAATCGCTCACCGGTGGAGCGGCGCGCGGTCTCGTCGAGAAACGAGGTCACCAGCGGCAATTCACGCATGGTGCCGACGGCGTCGCGCGCCAAGGCAGCGCGCGCCGGATGATCGCGCGCGATCATGAGGCGGCGGGTTTCCGAGAAACAGGGATGCAGCACGAAGTGCGCCGGCATGTTGTGATGAAAGGGTCCGAATCCGAGTTCCCAGCGGCCCTCGGCGACGCCATGCACGATCTCGCGGCTGGGCGCGACCACGACTTTGAGTCGGGTGAGAGGATTGCGCTCGCAGAATTCCTTGAGCAGCGCCACACCGATGCGCGAGTTCGCGGCCGGGGAGAGTGCCAGTGACAGCGTCGACAGCGCGCCGGTCTTGATCTGGCTGATGTCCGCGAGCGCCTCGCGTTCCTCGTTCAACGTCGTTTGCGCAAATCGCAGCAGCCGAATGCCGGCCTCCGTCGGCCGCGGCGGATTGCCTCGGCGCAACAAACTCGTGCCCAATCGATGCTCCAGATTGGCGATGGTCTGGCTGACGGCCGATTGCGAGAGATCCAGCCGCTCGGCCGCACGGCTGAAACCTCCCGCTTCGATTACGGCGTGAAAGCAGCGCAGCTCATTACGTTCAATCGACATAGGAGCCAAGGATAACCGAGCGCGCCGCAGGTTTGCGCCATTGGTTGTTCGCCTCTGCGCGCCTATCCGCTTCACTGATACTTCCATCACTTCTGCTATCTGGTCTTCTGAGCCCCGCGGGTTTTTACTAGAAGCATTGGAGGTCGAACCATCGGAGGTGGCCCGTGAACGCTGTGGTGGATATCAAGAAAGGTCTGGAAGGCGTGGTGGTGGACAGCACCTCGATTTCCTTGGTCGATGGCGAAGCGGGGCGCCTGTACTACCGCGGCCTTCCGATCGAAAAGCTGGTCAAGTATCCCTTTGCCGCGGTCGCGCACCTGGTGGTGTTCGGCGATCTCCCGGACGCAGGAAGGCTGCAGAAGTTCGAGGATTTCCTGTGGAGCGCCGGGCGATTGCCCAGCGAACTGGCCGGCACGCTGGAGAAACTGGCGCAACTGCGCGGCCATCCCATGGCGACCCTGCAGGCGGTGATGCCTTTAATGACGTTTTCGCCGCCCGCGCAAGCATTCGGCCGCACCGGCGACGAACAGGAAGCACTGGTCGCGGCCGCTCGATTGCCCACCGCGCTCGCCATGCTGCTGGCACTGCGCGCAGGCAAGACACCCACTGCGTACCCCGAGACGCGCCGTTATGGCGAACGCTTCCTGCAACTGGCGGGACACCTAAAGCCTACGGAAAAGGAGATCCGCGTTTTCGAACAAACGCAAATCCTGCAGATCGATCACAGTTTCAATGCCAGCACCTTCACGGCGCGCGTGGTGACCTCGACCTTGGCGCCGCCCGCTTCCGCCTTGGCAGCCGCGATGGGTTCGCTCTACGGCCCGCTACACGGCGCCGCCGATCAGGGTGCGCTCGAAATGGCGCAAGAAGTTGGCGACCCGCAGAGCGCCGCGAGCTTCGTGGCCGACGCCTTGGGCGAAGGAAGGCTGGTAATGGGCATGGGCCATCGCGAATACCGCGTCGTCGATCCCCGTTCGAGGATCGTCAAGACGCTGGCCGAGGAAATCGCTTCGACGCCTGTCGAGAAGCGTCTCATCGAAACCTTGAAGGCCGTTGATGAGGCCTTTGTCGCGCAGACCTTGCACAAGAAGCGTGCGCTGCGCGCGAATCTGGAGTTCTACAAGGGCGTCGTTTACCTGGCGCTCGGATTGCCGAAGGAATTCTTCACGGCGACCTTCGCCGCCGCACGCATTTTCGGCTGGTCGGCCCACATCGTGGAACAGCGCAAGGACAACCGGATCGTTCGGCCGTCGGCAAACTACATAGGTCCCGCTCCGCAACCGGATTAGTTTTTAAGCCGCGAGATTCTTCCGGTAACATCGGGCGCATGCTGTTTTCGCAGACTCTGGCGTCGATGCAACCGCGGGATGGCGGCTGGCGCGCACGTATGGGCGAGGATTGGTCCCAAGGTCGCGCGACTTTCGGCGGTATGGTCGCAGCCCTCGGCAATGAAGCGATGCGCCGTCTGGTGCCGGCGGATCGCGAGCTGCGAGGATTGGAGACTACGTTTGTCGGACCTGCGCTCGCCGGCGAAGTCGGCGTGGATGCCGAAATTTTACGCGTCGGCAAGGCCGTCACCATCGCCCGCGCCCGGCTTTGGAGCGATGGCAAGATTGCCGCCACCCTGACCGGCATCTATGGCGCCGCGCGCGCCTCGGCGCTTGCCATCACGCCCACTGTTGCAGCCGGCGTGCGCTCAGCGTCGGACCTGCCGGACTGGTCGGGCGCCGGTATGCCAGGCGCGCCATCCTTCGCGCGGCATTTCGACTACCGTTGGGCCGAGGGCTCGCGACCCTACTCTGGCTCGAGCCTGCGCACCTCGAAAATCTATGTGCGTCACCAGGATCCCGCGCCGCTCACCGAGTCCCATGTGGTGGCGCTGATCGATTCCATTCCTTCCGCGATCGTGCAGCTCATGAAATCGCCCGCACCTTCGAGCTCGCTCACCTGGACACTGCAATTTCTTCGTCACGACTACAGTTTCGCGCCCGAGGCTTGGTGGCGCATCGATGCGGAGGTTAATTCCGCCGGCAGCGGATATTCCTGCGAATCCTGCATATTGATTGATCCTTCCGGCGCGCCCGCGGCCGTCGCCCGTCAAATGGTGGCCGTGTTTGGCTAAAAAGGCCCTGACGGTGACGGTTTACACGGAGTGCGGCAATTGCGGCACCACCCTGATGGGACCGTACTGCTTCGACTGTGGTCAACACAGGCACGAGAGCGCGCGTTCCGTCGCGGCGCTGTTCGAAGACGCCTGGCACGTCGCGACCCATATTGACGGCCGATTCTGGCAAACGCTGTACATCTTGCTGTTCAAGCCGGGCAAGCTGACGAAGGAATACTTCGCCGAGCGGCGGGCGCGATACCTCCCGCCGGTGCGTCTATATCTGGTGTTGAGCGTGCTGTTCTTCGCGTTCGGTCTTGCCTCACCGAATATAAACGTCGCCCCGCCGCCGATCGTTGCACCACCCGGTACGGCTGCGTCGAGCACGGGACATAACGACGCTGCCGCCGACAAAACCCAGGAGGCGAAGAAGAAATCGTCCGTCACCATGTTTGATATGGCCAATTGCGACGATATCCATACTTCGTTTACCTGGTTGCAAAATTCTCTGCGTCAGTCCTGTGTGCGTAATAAGGAAAACCACGGCGCATCGGTGCAGCACGCGTTCGTGGCCAACATGCCAAAAATGATGTTCTTATTCGTGCCGCTGATGGCGCTGGCAATGTTGATCTTGTATTGGTGGCCGCGGCGCTACTATGTGGAGCATTTGGTGTTTTTCATACACAACCACGCCGCTGTATTCTTGTTGCTGCTCATTCAAGCGCTGTTGTCCTGGATCGCAGTCTGGCTGGCCTGGCACACCTTCAAAGAATGGGTCTTTGCAATCATCAGTCTCTATAGCGTCTGGTACGTGTACCGCGCCATGCGCGTCTACTACGGCCAGGGGCGCATGCTGACTTTCGCCAAACTCTGCGTCGTCGGCCTTACCTACATGATTGGATTCTCCCTTACGCTGGCGGCAACGGCGCTCCTCAGCGTGATCATTGCGTAAGGCGATCATCCCGCAGGCGCGGCCATCCCGAAAAGGCTCACCTAAGGCTGCTTCGTGACGAAAATGCTCTTCGGCAGCTTCACATGCACGCCGACATTGGGTTTGTCCACGAGCTGCGTGATGGCGACGTTTCCGGCGATGCTCACCAGCTGATAGGCCTGATGTCGCGACAGCTTCTTCTCCGACACCAGAAAATCGATCATTTCCTGAATCGCGGTCTTGGTGGCGATGACAAGATCCGGGTCGGTCGCCATGCTGATGTAGTCGGTCGCGGTTTCGGCGCGCGGCCATTTCAACTTCATGTCCTTGCGCACGGTGAGTTGTAAGCGCCCCCGCAGCGAAGTCTCGATCGCGGTTTGATCCACCTCGCCGTCGCCCTGCGCCACATGTCCGTCGCCAATCTCGAACAAGGCGCCGCGTGCGAACACCGGAATGTAAAGAGTGCTGCCGGCAACCAGCTCGCGATTGTCCATGTTGCCGGCGTGGCGGCCCGGCGGATTGCTGCTGACACGGCCCAGCTCCGGCGCCGGCGCGAGGCCAATGCTGCCGTAGAAGGGTTTCAGCGGGATCACGATGCCGGGCAGGAATTGCGCCGTCATTTTTTTGCGATCGAGATGGATGATCTTGACGGGCGCGCCGGTTTCGCAATTCTCCGGCAGGTAGCCGCTGCAGCCGTTGTAGCCGTAGTCGAGCGGCAAGTCGATTGAGAGGATCTTGACCTCCAGCACGTCGCCGGGTTCTGCTCCCTCGACATAGACCGGACCGGTCAGGATATGGCCGCCCGGGCCGCGGCGCTCTCCCGTCACGTCGCTCACGATGGCTTTGAGGGACGCTTGAATCTTGTCGTCGGGCACACCGGCCTTTGCCAATCCCGTCGGCGTGTTGGTCAGCAGCGTATCGACATCGACGATGTCGCCGGAATCGATCCGCAACACCGGCCGCGCCTCCGACCAGTAGTACCCGTAAGCGACGGTAGCGGGCGTCGCTTCAAGCCGGTGCGTCTTCGGCGGGTGTGCGAAGGCGGCGGCGGGGGCGAGAGAGACCAGAGTCGAGAGGACGATGAGGGTTTTTTTCATGGGATCTCACGCTAACACAACCGTACCCGACGAACGCTCCGAAAGATTACCCCGGCCGGTGCGAAAGCACTAAGATTCGCCTGGAGAAAACCTAACGATTCTTGGGGAGAACGCATGATCAAGCAACTAACATTCGCCGCCGCGGCGCTCGTGATGATGAGCATGACTTCGGCTTCCGCCGCCGGCAGCGGTTCGAAGGCCGCCGCGCCGTTGAATCTGACGATTTACCACATCGAGGGACGGCGCTCGGAGCGCATAGTCTGGCTGTGCGAGGAGCTAGGGCTGCCCTACAAGCTGGAATACAAGCGTGGCGATATCGCCGCTTCGATGAAGACCATTCATGAAGTGAGTCCGTTGATGCCGGTGGCGCCGACAGTGCGCATCGGCGATCAAGTCATGGTTGAATCCGGCGCGATCATCGAATTGATTCTTGCCCGGGCCGGCAACGGCCGGCTTGAACCGGCGGTGAACTCCCCGGACTATCCCTATTATCTGCAGTGGATGCACTTTGCCGAGGGCTCATTTGCCGCACGTGCGATCGCCGACTATCGCGTGGCCATGATACAAGGCAAGCCCAAGACGCCCGCCGGCGGCTACAAGCTGGTCGATACGGAAGCGGTGTTGGCATTCATGGATGACTTTTTGGCCAAGCACGCCTACTTTGGCGGTTCCGCATTTTCGGCCGCTGATATCATGATGCTCTTCCCAACCAATCTCACCGAAGCATTCAATGTCGCGGATCTTTCCCCTTATCCGCACATCATTGCCTGGCGTACCAACGTGCAAGCCCGTCCCGCGTATAAAAAGATGCTGGAGGTTGCGCGCCCCGATGGCGTGCCGGGAATGCCGAAGCCGTTGCCGAAGACTTAAGGGCTTACGGCACAGCCGCGGCCGATTCGCATCGCAACCGGAGCGCAAGGATGCGCTCTGCGACGCTCTTTGCGCGCGGACTAGTTTTTCCGCGCTTTGGCCTGGTTCTGCCTCACCCGAAACTTCACGATTCTCGCGACCAATGCATAGGGAATCGGCTCATCGAGAGGGAATTTCAGATTTCCTTTCGGTCCTGCATACTTCGCCAGTTCGGCTTTCAGCTTCGCGTCGCCCCTTAGCGGCGGGAACATCCCGATATGGTTCTTGAACGCGGCGAAATAGACCAGTATTCCGTGCAGCGCGAAGGCAGGCATTCGATAACTGATGAGTTCCTCGGTTTCAGGCGGCGCCGCCCGCTTAACGGTCGATCTCAACTTTCGTAAAATGGCGCGCGCTTCAGGCGCGCACGCCGCAATGTATTGATCGATGCTCTTAGGTTTGGCGCGCGCGGTCGCCACGCTAAGCCGCCTTGGCGGCCGAGGTCTCGGCAATTCGTGCAAGTCCGGCTTCGATAGATCGCCTGACCTCATCGTTGAGCTCGCGTGCATCCTTGCCGGCGGCGGCGATGGGTTCGCCGATGACCACCCGAATCGTGCCGGCCTTCTTGATGATCCCGCGCCTCACCCAGAAGTCGGCAGCGTTGTGCGACAGCGGCACCACGAATTTTCCGGTTTCCGTCGCCAGCAGCGCGCCGCTCACGCCGTATTTGCGCTTCTCGCCGGCCACGACGCGCGTTCCTTCAGGAAAAATAATGATCCAGAGGCCATCGGCCAAGCGTTCTTTGCCCTGCTCGATGACTTGGTTCACGGCCCGGTGTCCCGCCCCTCGATTGATCGAGATGGGCCGCAGGAGTTTCAAGCCCCAGCCGATGAGGGGAATCCATAGCAACTCGCGTTTCAGGACCCAGACTTGCGGCGGAAAGATCAGAAACTGCGCGATGGTCTCCCAGGCGGAAGTATGGTTGCTCATCACGATGTGATTGCCGGCGGGTATTCGTTCGCGGCCTTCCACGGCGAATGTCAGGCCGCACACTTTTCCCAACAGCCAAAACTGCAGCCGCGCCCATGACCGTGCGATGCCAAATTGAGTCCGGTAGGGCGACCAGAAGCACAATGTCATGAATCCGCCGAACGCCAACGCGGACACCATCATGAACGCGGTGAAGAACAGCGACTTTAATAACTGCATGCTAGCCCGGCAACCGTGACAGATCCGCGACGCCGCCGAGCAGGAGTTGAACATCGCGCAGCAAGGCGAGGCGATTGTTGCGCTTGGCCGCATTCTCATCCATCACCATGACCCGATCGAAGAAATCATTCACCGGTGCGCGCAATCCTACCAACGCTTGCAAACTGTCCGCATAACGTCGTTGTCGGGTTGCATCGAGCACAGGATCGCGCAAGTTTGTCAGCGCGTGATGCAATCCGCGTTCCGCCGCCTCGTTCAACCCTTCGGGATCGACGACCCAATCGTGGCTCACTTGCGTCTTCTTTAGAATATTGGCAATGCGCTTGTTGATCCCCGCCAGCACAACGGCATCGGGCAATAGCAAAAATTCCTTCAAGGCCGCGAGCCGGGTGACGGTGTCGAGCGGCGAACGCGGGTGGTTGGCCAGCACCGCGTCCAGCATCTCCGGGGTCGTACCGGGTTCCTCGAGCTTGAGGCCGCGCAAACGCTCGGCGATGAAATCATAAACCTCGTCGGCCACACCAGGTCGCTGCAGCGGCTGCGCGGCGGCGGACGCCGCCAACACCTCGCACAAATCCAAGTCCAAGCGCGACTCGAGCAAAATTCGCAGTACACCTAAGGCGGCACGGCGCAGGCCGTATGGATCCTTGGTGCCCGTCGGCCGTTGCTCGATGGCGAATATTCCGACCAGCGTGTCGATCTTGTCGGCCAAACTCAGGGCTTGCCCGATTCTCGTCGACGGCAAGGCATCGCCGGCATAGCGCGGACGATAGTGCTCCTCGATGGCGAGCGATACATCGCGGGGCAGCCCCTGTGCTTCGGCGTAGTAGCGCCCCATGATGCCTTGCAATTCCGGAAACTCCCCGACCATGGCCGTCATCAAGTCCGCCTTCGCAAGTTCCGCGGCTTGGGCGACGTCGGGGCCGGCGCCGATGCGGCTGCCGATCAGTTCCGCCAGCATGAGTAAACGCGCGGTTTTCTCCGCATAACTGCCGAGCTTGGCCTGAAAGATCACGCCGGACAGCTTTGCGGCATGGGCCTGCAACGTCGTCTTGCGGTCCTGCTCCCAGAAGAAAGCCGCGTCGCTGAGGCGCGGGCGCACCACGCGCTCGTTGCCCTCACGTACCTTCGAGGGGTCGCGGCTTTCGATATTGCTGACGGTGACAAACCAGCCGGACAGCTTTCCATCTGGCGCCTGCACCGCGAAATAACGCTGGTGATCCTGCACGGTCGCAATAACCACTTCGCGCGGCAAGCTCAAGAATCGCTGCTCGAATTGACCGGTCAGCGGTACCGGCCACTCCACCAGGGCGGTGACCTCGTCGAGCAGCGCATCTTCGATCAACGCCGTGCCGCCGACCTGTGCCGCCGCCTCGATGACGCCGGCGCGAATCAGGTCGCGGCGTTTGGCGAAGTCGGCGATGACTTTGGCGCGGCGCAGTTTTGTCTCGTAGCCCTTGGCGCTCTTGAGTGAAATGGGCTTCAGGTGGTGGAAGCGATGGCCCGACGTCACGCGCCCTGATTGAAGGCCCAGCAATTCGATCGGCACAACCTCATCGCCGTAGAGCAGCACCACCGAGTGCACAGGCCTCACGAACTCGGCGCTGTGTGCACCCCAGCGCATGCGTTTTGCAATCGGCAGCGCGGCGATCGATTGGGACAAAATGTCTTTGAGCAGTGCGGTGGTCGTCGCGCCGCGCTCGGTGCCGCGAAATTGCAGCCACGCGCCTTTCTCGGTCGTGAGCTTCGAGAGCTCGCCGACGGCGACGCCGCAGCTCTTGGCAAAAGCCGTCGCCGCCTGTGTCGCGCCGCCTTGGGCATCGAAGGCTAGGCTAAGGGGCGGCCCGCGCCGCTCCACTTGCCGATCCGGCTGGTGCTGCGCCAGTTTCTCGATCCAAACCGCAAGCCGCCGCGGCGTCGCGAAGCTATGAACCTTCCCATGCGGTAGGCCTGAGGCGTCGATGCCTTTGATCAAGTTTTCGGTCAGCGCGTTGGACAGCGCCGGCAGTGCGCGCGGCGGCAGTTCCTCCGTGCACAACTCGAACAGCAGGTCCTTTGCGCTCATCAGGCCACTCGTTGTTGCGTGGTGTTCTTGAGCAGCGGAAACCCGAGTGCTTCGCGGCTGTCTCGATAGCCCTCGGCGACGCCGCGCGCCAGAGTTCTCACACGCAGGATAAAGCGTTGGCGCTCGGTGACGGACACCGCGTGGCGCGCGTCCAGCAAATTGAAGGCATGCGATGCCTTCACCATTTGTTCGTAGGCAGGAAGCACCAATTTGTCCTTGAGGAGCAGCCGGCAGGCCGCTTCACAGGCATCGAACTCCGCCAACAGCACCGCGGTGTCGGCTTTTTCGAAGTTATAAGTGGATTGCTCCACTTCGTTTTGATGAAACACATCGCCATACGTCACGGCGCCGAACGGCCCCTCGGTCCAAACGATGTCGAAAATACTTTCTTTGCCTTGGATGTACATGCCGAGGCGCTCGAGGCCATAGGTGATCTCGCCCATCACTGGACGACAATCGAGTCCGCCCACTTGTTGAAAGTAAGTGAACTGGGAAACTTCCATGCCGTTGATCCAAACCTCCCACCCTAAACCCCACGCGCCCAAGGTCGGTGATTCCCAATTGTCCTCAACGAAGCGAATGTCGTGCGTGAGCGGATCGAAGCCCAGATATCGCAGCGAATCCAAGTACAGGTCCTGAAAATTGTCCGGCGAGGGTTTGATGCAAACCTGGAACTGATAGTAGTGCTGCAGGCGAAACGGGTTGTTGCCATAGCGCCCGTCGGTGGGACGGCGCGAGGGCTGCACGTAGGCGGCGCTCCAGGGCTCAGGGCCGACGGCGCGCAGAAAGGTCGCTGCGTGGAATGTCCCCGCGCCCATCTCCATATCGTAGGGTTGCAAGACGATGCAACCGCGATCCGACCAGTACTTTTGCAGCGCAAAGATCAGGTCTTGAAAGGTGCGCGGCGGAGCGGGAATAGGCATGAATGCTCGCGGAACAAAGTCAGCGAGTATAGCGACGGAGCCTTTAGGTGTCGTGAGCTTCCCCACGCACTCAATTGGCTCAATGTCAGCGAGAAATCACAAGATCGGGCGCGATTTGAATTTCTGGCAGGACTTTGCACCAATATGACGCGTGAATTTTTGCGATTTGATCCATAATGATGCGAGCAGGTCGAGCGGCCATCCCAAGTGCTTGATCTGTCTGCTGACGCGAATGGCACATTAGCTGCATTGCCCAAGAGCCCCGGGCTGGCCGGGCCACCTGTACACCATTGCGAGGATGCAAATGACTCCCGCCGATGTTCTGAAATTGATCCAAGAAAAAGACGCGAAATTCGTCGATCTCCGGTTTACTGACACGATTGGCAAGGAACAGCACGTAACCATCCCCACGCGGCTCGTCGACGAGGGATTTTTCAAGGACGGCAAGATGTTCGACGGGTCTTCCATCGCTGGGTGGAAAGGCATCAACGAGTCGGACATGATTTTGATGCCGGACCCCTCCACCGCGGTCGTCGATCCGTTTTACGAAGAGACCACGCTCAATCTGCGCTGCGATGTCATCGAGCCGATGACCATGCAAGGCTACGGACGCGATCCACGCTCCTTGGCAAAACGCGCCGAAGCGCATTTGAAAGCCTCCGGTATCGCCGACTCGGCATTGTTCGGACCGGAAAACGAGTTCTTTATCTTCGACAACGTCACGGTCAGTTCCGGCATGAACGGCTGTGCCTACGAAGTCGATTCTTACGAAGGCGCCTGGAACTCCGGCAAGGCCTATGAAGAAGGCAACCGCGGGCACCGGCCGGGTGTGAAGGGCGGCTACTTTCCAGTTCCCCCCGTGGATTCACAGCAGGACATTCGCACCGCCATGTCGATGGCCTGCGAAGAAATGGGTTTGAAGTTCGAAGTGCACCACCATGAAGTGGCGACCGCCGGCCAGGGCGAGATCAATGTCGCGGCGAATACGCTTACCAAAAAAGCCGATGAAGTGCAGATCCTGAAATACGCGCTGCAGAACGTCGCTCACGGCTACGGGAAAACCCTGACTTTCATGCCGAAACCCATCGTCGGGGACAACGGCAACGGCATGCATGTGCATCAGTCGCTGCAAAAGGATGGCAAGGCGCTGTTCGCGGGAGACAAGTACGGCGGCCTGTCCGATATCGCGTTGTACTACATCGGCGGCATCATCAAGCATGCGCGCGCGATCAACGCCTTCACCAATGCCAGCACGAATAGCTACAAGCGCCTGGTGCCCGGATTCGAGGCGCCGGTGAAGCTCGCGTATTCCGCGCGCAATCGTTCCGCCTCGATACGAATTCCTTGGATTTCCAACCCCAAGGGCCGGCGCATCGAAGTACGTTTTCCGGATGCCACGGGCAATCCCTATTTCATGTTTTCGTCCATGCTGCTGGCGGGACTGGACGGCATTCAAAACAAGATTCATCCCGGCGATCCGGCCGACAAGGATTTGTATGACTTGGAGCCGGAGGAAGACAAGAAAATTCCGACGGTTTGCCATTCGCTCGAGATGGCGCTCGATTACCTGGACAAGGACCGTGGCTTCCTGAAGGCCGGCGGCGTGTTCACCGACGATCTCATCGACGCCTACATCGAACTGAAGATGAAGGAAGTAACGCGCCTGCGGATGACGACGCATCCGATTGAAATTGAGATGTATTACAGCTTGTAGTTGGGGGTCTCTCGGCGAGGCTCCGTTGGGTGCTTAGGCCTTAAGGTGACGGCGGTCACGCCGTCGTCACCTCGTTTTGTGGTCCGGAGGCTATAGGTCTATGCTTTGCAAATATGCACCCGCGACAGACCTGGTTGGCGATTGGCCTTCTGACGGGCTTTACCACGCACGCGGCCGTCATTTACAAATGGGTCGACGCCGATGGGGTGGTTCACTACTCCGATCAGTCCTCGCCGGGGGCCGAAAAGATCGTCACGGCCGGGTCCTCGTCTCCCGCCACATCGAGCGCGCGCAACGCCACCGGGCCGATCGCGCCTCCGAAGACTGCGCAGGGCGGCCTCAACTACACCGATTTTACGATCACCTCGCCGGCGCCGGAGCAAACCTTTTTCGGCGACGACATTGTGCCGGTGCACTTGAATCTCAATCCGTCGCTGCGGCCGGGTCAAGGCATCACCTGGCATTTGAATGGCCAGCAGCTGGATTTCCCGCCAAACGCCGTATCGTTTGCTCTGCCGCGTTTGGATCGGGGCACGTACTCGCTCGCCGCCACCATCACCGATCAGCAAACCAGCGAATCCGCAACCAGCAACAGCGTGACTTTTTACGTGCGTCAGCCTTCGTCGCTGGCGCCTCAGTCGCCGCTGAAAAAGTAGCCCCCAACTCGCGGCTACCGGATGCCCAGCTTGTCGGCTGAGCTCCAAATGAGCACGGTACTAGTCGACGGCACCGAACTGCTCGACGCCATGGTGACCAGCATTTTTCTGCTGGATCAGGAACTGCACGTTACGTATTTGAACGCCGCGGCGCAGACACTATTAGGTTTGGGGACCAATCAAGCGCTGGGCCGCTCGATCGCTGAATTGACGCGCGGTGCGGAGAGCTTGCTGCCGATGTTCGACCGCGTGCGCGAGGGTGACGAAGGCGTCGTGCAGCGCGAACTCGCGTGGCCGGCCGCGGGAGGCGTGGACCGCATACTCGACTGTGCGGTGACTCAAGTGATTTTGGGCGGGAAGAGTTTGCGGCTCCTGCTGGAGATCGAGGACATCACGCAGCATCGGCGCCTGACTCGCGAGAATGCCTTGCTGGCGCAGTTGGGCGGGAGCCGCTTGATGGTTCGCCAGCTTGCGCATGAAATCAAGAATCCGCTCGGCGGCTTGCGCGGCGCCGCCCAGCTGCTCGAACGGGAGCTCCTGGATCCGGCGTTGCGGGAATACACGCGCGTGATCATCAGCGAAGCGGATCGTCTCACCAATTTGTTGGATTCGATGTTGGGTCCGGGCCGACCGCCATCCAAGCAGTTGATCAATGTGCATGAGCTGCTGGAGCGCGTCTATCACTTGCTGCGCAGCGAAGCGCCCCCGCGCGTCGCCATCGATCGGGACTATGACCCGAGTCTTCCGCCCTTGACGCTCGATCCCAATCACATCATTCAGGCGATGCTCAATCTGGGCCGCAACGCCATTCAGGCGCTCACCGGCGCCCCCGTCGATTCGCCGCGGCTGATCTTAAGAACCCGTGCGGCGAGCAATGTCAGCGTCGGCGCGCATCGCCACCGGCTGGTCGCCTCGATTCAGTTCGAGGACAACGGTCCGGGCGTACTCAACGAAATACGCGAGACCATCTTTTATCCGCTCGTTTCCGGCCGCGCCGACGGCTCCGGCTTAGGATTGGGGATAGCGCAGGATCTGGTCAGCCGGCATGGCGGCTTGATCGAATTTGACAGTGCTCCGGGGAGAACGATATTCATCATTTCCTTGCCGATGGACTCGGTATGAGCGTGAAGCCGCTGCAAGTCTGGCTGGTCGACGACGACTCATCTATTCGCTGGGTGCTGGAGAAGGCGCTGAAGGGCAGCGGCATGACCGCCAAGTGCTTCGACCAAGCCGACAATGTCTTGACGGCGCTGCGCGGCGCCGCACCCGATGTGCTCATGACCGATATCCGCATGCCCGGACGCAGCGGCCTGGATCTGCTCAAGGAAATTCAGATCTCGCGCCCCGGTTTGCCGGTCATCGTCATGACCGCGCATTCGGATTTGGACGCGGCCGTCGCCGCCTATCAAGGCGGGGCATTCGAATATCTGCCCAAGCCCTTTGACATCGACAAGGCGGTCGACCTCGTGCGCCGCGCCGCGCAACAAGCCAGTCTGTCGACCGATGCTGAGGCCACCCGGCGCAGCATCCCGGAGCTTCTGGGCCAAGCGGTTTCCATGCAGCAGGTGTTCCGCGCAATCGGCAGATTGTCCCGCTCCAGCATGACGGTTTTGATCACGGGCGAGTCGGGCACCGGCAAGGAACTCGTGGCGCGCGCTCTGCACCGCCATAGTCCCCGCTCGAACAAGGCTTTCGTGGCGCTCAACACGGCCGCCTTCACCGCGGACCTGCTGGAATCTGAATTGTTCGGCCACGAAAAAGGCGCTTTCACCGGCGCGGACGCGCTGCGCAGGGGACGCTTCGAACAGGCGGATGGCGGCACGCTGTTTCTCGACGAAATCGGCGACATGTCGCCGGCGCTGCAGACGCGCCTGCTGCGCGTGCTGGCCGAGGGTGAATTCTACCGTGTCGGCGGGCAAACGCCGGTGAAGGTCGACGTCCGCGTCATCGCCGCGACTCACCAGGATCTCGAGATGCGAGTTAAGTCCGGTCACTTTCGCGAAGATCTCCTGCACCGGCTCAATGTGATTCGCATCGAGATCCCGCCGCTGCGCGAGCGGCGCGAGGATATTCCGGAATTGTTGCGCCACTATCTGTCGGTCGCCGGCCAGGAACTGGGGGTGGAACCAAAACTGATGACCGGTCCTGCGGAATCCGCGCTCGTGACCTTTGATTGGCCGGGCAATGTGCGGCAATTGGTGAATGCCTGCCGCCGTCTGACCGTCACCGCGCCGGGCCGCGAGGTTCGCGCCGAGGACATTCCGCCCGATCTCGGCGGGGTGCCCGCGGGACAGACCACCAATCACGATTGGATGGCCAAGCTCTCGCATTGGGCCGAGCAGGAATTGGACTCAGGCACCCGGCGCCTGCTCGATACGGCCGTTCCCGAAGTGGAGCGCATCCTCATCCGCGTGGCGCTGCGCAAGGCCGATGGACTGAAGCAGGACGCGGCAAAACTGTTGGGCTGGGGCCGCAATACGTTGACGCGAAAAATGAAAGAACTCGGCATGCAGGACGTGGGCTAGTCAGGGACGACAAGAAGATTCTAGGCCCGAAGGCAACAGGGCCTCGAGGCTTCTCAGCCTTCCCGACGAGCTTGCGCCGATCG
>Ga0265760_10000050_pt1 | contig 33540 bp, 26 predicted proteins | sample NZIome_2_FD_200831 | JGI IMG/M metagenome (GOLD analysis project Ga0265760, IMG submission 200831) | Metatranscriptome of rhizosphere microbial communities from Maridalen valley, Oslo, Norway - NZI1 (Metagenome Metatranscriptome) | ecosystem: Host-associated > Plants > Roots > Rhizosphere >...
ACCCCCTTGGGCGGCGGGGCGATATTCCACACCGATTACAACGACATACAACCGCGAGTAGGGATGGTTTATCAACTGTTTCCCAACACAGTATTGCGTGCCGGCTACGGCAGATTCTTTGACAACTGGGCGGCGATCACTCAAACCGCACAAAACTACGAAGGCACTTGGCCCAGCCTGGACCAACTCGGAGCCAGCAATATTAACCCGGTCACCTCTGGCGCGCCGACTACAACGGCGGAAGATCCCCTCAACCAGGGCAGCGGACCCCCCATCACTGGCCCAACGCCCTTCACCCAGTCCACCTGGTTTGCCGATCCGTATCTGAAGAGGCCCTATGCCGATCAGTGGAACTTCGGCGTCCAGCAACAACTAAGTTCCAAAGATGTGCTGACCGTCAATTATGTCGGCTCGGTCGGCAGACGCTTGGATATCGGTGGGGCGTATAACGTGGCCATGGCCGCGGGCGGAAACGTTGGCTGTCCCTCCTACGCCGCAAACCCGAACGACTTCAACTGTGGAGCGCCTTTCCCCTACATCGGGGCGACCGCCTATGATCGGAGCCAGGGAAAGAGCACCTATAATGCTTTGCAGGTTTCACTCAACGGCAGGCAGCAACACGGTCTAACCTACCTGATCTCATACACGTGGTCGAAGAGCCTGGATCTTGGCTGCTCCGGGTTTTATGGAGTAGAAGGCTGCTCCATTCAAAACCCGTACAACCTGCAGGCTGACAAGGGTCCTTCCGCTACCGACCTTCCGCAAATTTTTTCTGCCGCATGGGTTTATACGTTGCCATTCGGGAAAGGCGGTAAGTTTTCCTCGGGTAGTCGCGTCGTGAATGCGTTGATTGGAGGCTGGAATTTGAATGGCATTCTCTCATTCAATTCGGGAACCGCCTTCGACGCAGGGAGCGGCAAAGACCAGGCAGAGACGGGTAATTACAACTATGGCAACGGATATGGCTACGAGCGGGCCAACCTGGTCGGCAGCCCATATCCGAGTAGTAAATCCCCCGCGGAGTGGATTAATGTCTCATCGTTTCAATTGCCCGCCTTGAATACGTTTGGGGACTTGGGCCGGGACTCACTGCGTTCGGACTGGTACAAGAATCTGGATCTTTCGATCTTCCGCCAATTCCCGATTACAGAGCGATTTCGAATGGAGTTTCGCTTCGAGACGTTTAACTTGACGAATACTCCAGTTTGGGCAGTCCCGGTCACAAGTATGGAGGCTCCAAACTTCGGGGCAGTCACCAGCACCGCCAATACGGCTCGACAGTTGCAGTTCGGACTCAAGCTTTACTTTTGAGCGTGGTCAACGGCGGCGCCCAGGCGGGCATGACATCGAGGCGGGCGCGTTCCGCCAAGGGAGACGGAAGCGTCCGGCCAGCGTTTCTTGAGCAACGGGCATGTGGCGTTTTCACTTTGACCGGCAGAATAACTCGATCTAGGCGATACACTTTATGCGAGCACACGTTTGCGGGGCCCTGTGGCACAGCGATGAATCGTGCTCCGGGACGATGCGATTGGCGGATGACGGGAATGCCTGCAAGCCTGAAGGCCATGGGAGATGTTGGCGCCTAGGACAGAACGCGCTCGACCTCGAAGGTATTCGCTCTTGGAGCTGAGTGCCCGGATGACAATTGCGGGCACACTCTGCGTTGCCGCACAGAACGCCACGCCGGGCCACGCAGTGTCCGCCACCCGCCCCTCCGCCTTACCCAAGTCGTGCCTGGAGCAGAGTCGTGCTTCCGAGAAGATCACGGCCTTGCTCGAGAGCGTTCACGATCACCCCACGGCTGGTGCCTACAACACATTGGGAGTTTTGTACGCCCAGGCGGACCGAGTTTCGTGTGGCATCGCCGCATTCGAAGCGGCTCTAAAGCTGGGAGACCAGAATTGGGAAGCTCACTACAACCTGGCCCTGGCGCTTCTTAGAAAGGGAGATCAAGCGCGATCCATCCATGAGCTGCAAACCGCAGTGCGGCAGAAACCGGACTCGGTAAGCTCCCATTTCGCTCTCGGAAGCGCATTGGAAGACGAAAAAAAATTGGGCGACGCGGAAGAACAATTTCGCTCGGCGCTGAAGATTGATCCACATTTTGCGCCCGGCGCTCTCCGGCTGAGTGAAGTCTTACTCACCGAGGGCAAGCCTGAGGCGGCAGTTGCGTGCCTGGAAGATGCGGTTAAGCAAGCGTCTCCAGATCAGTCTGAGCCGGTGCAGGCAGCGCTGGGCGTGGCTTACGCCGAAAACGGTGAGACGGGAAAGGCCTTGGCGACGCTTAAGCATCTGGTTGCCGTTCAACCCGGTTCTGCGGATGCCCATTTCAATCTGGGGTTGGTCTACGCTAGGTACGGTCCGTCCACCGACCAACAGGGTGCTCTGACAGAATTCCGTGAAGCACTCCGGCTGGACCAAGGCATGGATCCGGCCAGAATCGCTCTGGGGCGAGTTCTAATTTCCCTGCAGAAGTATTCTGACGCGGCTCCGGTCGTTCTTGAGTACACCCGTCACCAACCAAAGGATGCTCAAGGCTTCTACGCCCTAGGCCAGGTATACCGGGGACTCAAGAGGTCGGACGCGGCAGTTGATGCGCTGGAGCGCGCGGCTGTGCTTGATCCCAGAGATGCGGCAATCCGCTTCGATCTTGGAATGCTGTTGGTGGCCACGGGAAAAACACGTGCGGCCATCCCGCAGTTCGAAGCTGCCGAGCGCTTCCATCCGTCCGACATTTCCACCCACAACGAACTTGCTTTGCTATTGGAACAAACCGGCGATGAAGACGGGGCGCGCGTCGAAAGGGCGAAGCTGGCTGCTCTGAAATCAGATAGCGACAAAGAAAGTGCAATCGCCGGATTCAATGAGAGAGCAGGCGAATATCTCACGGCAGGAAATGCGAAAGCAGCCGCAGAAAGCTATGGAAAGGCCTTGCAGCTCAGCCCCCGCGACCCCAAACTCCACTACAACCTGTCGCTCGCTTTGGACAGACTGGGAGACTTCCCTTCGGAGCGGCAAGAGCTGGCGAGAACGATCGAGTTGGATCCCCATCTTGCGGTTGCGCAAAATCAGTTGGGGTTGCTCGCCTTGCGCAGCGGACAGCAAGCCGAGGCGGAGCAGCGCTTCAAGAAAACATTGGCAATTGATCCCCGGTTCTCCGAAGCACAGAGCAACCTCGGCGTGCTTTACAGCCAGCAAGGGAAGAATGCAGAAGCGGCGCAGTCGTTTCAACAGGCGATAGAAAATGACCCCAAGTACTCCAAGGCCTACGTCAACCTTGGGTTGCTCATGTCGCAACAGGGAGCATTCTCCGAAGCTGAACAACGATTTCGCATGGCCATCCAAATCGATCCGAACTATCCAGGTGCTTATGCCGCGTTAGGTATGCTCCAGGCCAAGACCGGGCACGGTGCCGAAGCCGTCAAGAGCTTTCAGGAGGCGGTGACACTCGAACCGGCCTCCGCAGAGGCCCACCTTAACCTGGGGATTGCGCTGGTAGACCAGTTCGACCGCTCCGCTGGGTTTAAGGAATTTTCTGAAGCCGCCCGACTGGATCCCAAGCTGGCCGCCGCGCACTGCAATCTGGGCCGATTCTTCTTCGAGACGGGCGCATACGAAGACGCGGACCGGGAGCTTCAAACCGCAATTGGTTTGCAACCGAATTATGCCAGTGCGCTTTATTTCCTCGCGCTCACCGCAAAACAGGAAAATCAAGTGGAGCGGTCCACCGACCTCCTACAGAAAGTGATCGGGCTGCAGCCAGACAACGCCGACGCGCAATATTTGCTGGGACAGAACCTGGAGCACTCGGGCGACAGCCTTGCGGCTATTCAGCACTGGAAAGCAGCGGTGCAAGCCGACCCAGGTCATTCCCAAGCCCTGTACAACCTGGCCAAGTCTTTGAACAAGATTCATGATCCCGAAGCGAAGCAGTATCAGGATCGCTTCGACGCGCTGCAGAAGAGCCAGCAGATCGCCGATCGGGTTTCGCAGTTGGGAAACTTCGCGCTGGAAGCGGCCAACGCACAGAATTGGCCTCAGGCGGTCGAGCAAATGAATGAGGCTATTCAGCTTTGCGGTGACTGCCCGCAAAGCGCGCACCTGCACAAGAATTTGGGTTTCTTTTACGGGCGAACGGGAAATCTCGGCGAAGCGAAGAAGGAGTTGCGGACTGCCCTTCAGCTGACGCCTGACGACGCCGATGCCCAGAACGCGCTAGCCATGCTTGAGCGTGCGCAGGATGAGCAGGTCAAGTAGATTTGAGCTTTAGATTGAAGTGGGGAGGTCTTTTCTGAAGGGTAATTCACACGCTTTTCGCCTCAATGGCAAGCTTGCCGTAGTTACGGGAGGGGCTAGCGGGATCGGTCGTGCCGTCGGTCAAAGGTTTGCCAGTAGCGGAGCCTGTGTCCGCGTGCTGGACATCGACGAGGACGGTGCCAAGAAGGTTGCAAGCGAAATCGCGTCGAGTGGCGGCAACGCGAAAGCCTACAGGTGCGACGTCTCCCAGAGGGATTCAGTCAAGTCAGCATTTAACGAAGTATTTCAAGAGGGGCGTGTTCATATCCTGGTGAACAACGCCGGAATTTCCCATGTTGGCAACCTGGAAGGTACTTCGGAAGCCGATTTTGACAGAGTCTTTTCTGTAAACGTCAAGGGCATGTACAACTGCATGCAGGCATGCGCGGCCCACATGAAAGCGAACGGAGGCGGCATCATCTTGAACATGGCATCGATTGCCGGAACATCAGGTCTAGCCGATCGTTTTGCCTATTCCATGAGTAAGGGCGCGGTCGTAGCGATGACCTACTCTGTGGCCAAGGATTACCTGGCCCACAACATTCGGTGCAATTGCATCTCGCCGGCAAGAGTGCATACACCCTTTGTCGATGGTTTCCTGCGCCGGAACTATCCCGGTAAGGAACAAGAGATGTTTGAGAAGCTGGAAAAATCGCAGCCCATCGGGAGAATGGCTCAGCCCGAGGAGATCGCGGCCCTTGCTCTTTATCTATGCTCGGACGAAGCCTCGTTCATCACGGGCTCGGACTATCCGATTGACGGAGGTTTCCTGAATCTGCGCGGCTAGGGTTTCGATCATTGCCGCGACAGGGCAGGGCGCCACTACCTGTTTGGCGCGCGGTTCACGTTCTGTCACACCCACAACCTTGTTCGTGGCTGGGCACCCTCCGCTGTGCCTGTAGTTTTGGGGATGATCTGGGAAGGTCAACCGCCTCACCCCTGCCAAGCTCACCGGGGCAGAACTCAACGCAGCACTACGAACGTTAAGCGTTGCGTTCGGTTTTGCCCAGCGTGCCAGGATCGACTTTCGCATCATCCCCGCCCCCTATTTGTGCCCTTACCGCGGGGTGCGGCTGACGATCCTCCTCTTCGGCGACCGCGATCTGCTTGGATTTCCGATAGACGTTGGCAACGGCCATCGTCCAGAAAGGTACGAGGTCGACTCCAGGGACGAGCTTGGCGAGGAACGATGGCAGAAATTCCCAGTGCCAGCCAAGAAGGTTAATGAGAATGGCTGCGATGCCGAAATCCAGTACGTCCTCGGCGGGCGATAAGGCACCTTCGACGAATGCGGGGAAAATGATGATCTGGAGTGCGTCCGCAATGATCGCCAGTATCATGGCGGCTCGAAAGCGTGCACCCGGCAAGATCGTGATGGTGTCCTGAGTCATGGCAGCGTTGATCTCGTGCTTATTCTAAACCGCAGCTCCGGGAGTGTCAGTCCGCATACCAGTGCGAAATTCTTGCGGGAGCGAGTCAAGCGCCTCGACGATCTGGGCTACTTGTGCACGCGTCATTCCTCACCCACCGAAATAAACCAGAGCGCACTCACTCCGAATAACCGTCGTCGTTGTCATCATCCTCGTCATCTTCTTCTTTGCCGTCGCCTTCGTCTTCCTCGTCCTCGTCTTCTTCCTCGTCGGGCTCTTGTCGAAGGATGGGCTCGTCAGCTAGCAAAGGATCAGGAGTGGCCGAGCTCGGGCATTCCGGATTTATTCTGCTCATGCTCAATGGTACGCCTCGTTCCGCTTGGCGATGACGGAGTGCAATCGGTTCTGAACTGTTATAGTTGGGGCTGGGGCGGTTACGTTTTTCTCCTCTTTCAGGTCTTCTGACCTAAGCCAGTCCATCTGAAGTTCTCCAACCTTAGGCTTTTCAATGCGTGAACGGTCTGCCGAAGCCGTTTGCCGCGACTTGCTCGGAGTCGATCAACCCCGCGACGTCAGCGCGTGGCCCCTGAGCGACTGGCCAAGCCGATGCAGAAGTTGCCAAGAAGGGTCGCTTTTATGAACGCAACCAGCATTTTCATCGGTCTGCTTATCGTGTTGTTCACGATCCTGGTGCTCCGTGGGATGCGCAAGGCGAAAGCACGGGGCGCGGGTTCGGGATCACAAAGGATGTGCCCGAATTGCGGACTGATCACATCTCGACTGAAGGCTCGTTGCTTGGAGTGTGGCGAGCCCCTTACGAAAGTTGAGTACTCGATTTCAAAGAAATGAACCGCTGTTTTGTTCACGGTTCCTTTAGCGTTTCTGCGAGGGACCGGAGTGACACCTAGCAACGTCACGAAGTTTGTCGTGAAAGTGAGCCGTGGTAGTACACGCGCTCCGGAATACGTGGAGCGGATTGATCGGACTCCCGTCCCAATGACAACCAACCGTAAGCGAGCACTGGTGATGGGAAAGTTCACGGCAGAAGACGCCGTCAAATCAATCCAAAACTCCCGGTGGATCCCGGAGTTAGCGCCCGTGCAGGTCGGGGCCTGAAGTCTTCCCAGCGTAGCCTTGCTGCGACACTGTGGGGGGGGTAAAAGTCTCTCCACGCGCCGGGCGGCACATCGCAAATCTCAACACACCCTCTTGTCTGGATCAGGAATGCGTTACATACTCAGGCTGGCACTCGGCGATGCGCTGGGCTTGCCTGAACGAGATGATGCCTATGAAGACGAGCCCTCGAACGCGATTCCTCATGCCGGCGGTGTTGGCGGTTCTAGTCTCTTCCGCTGCGTTCAGCCAGACAGAACCGCAGAGCGCCCCCTACGTCAACAATCTGATGCCGCAACCGGCCAGTGTGAGTGTCGCGCCGGGCCGGTTCGTGCTCACGGCACAGTTTTCCGCGGCCCCTACGGCTTTTGACAACTCCCGGCTCGATGCGGCAATTTGCAGAGCGCTAGTGCAATTACGCCAGAAGACAGGTCTGCCCTTCGCAGGAGAGCCCCTCCCTTCCGGTCATGTCGCGCAGCTGAGTTTAGCCGTGCAGGCTGCAGGCGAAGAGATTCAGTCGACTGATGAGGACGAGTCCTACACACTGTCCGTAATGTCTGCCGGTGTTCGCATTGACGCTCCCACTGTGGTCGGAGCCATGCGCGGCCTGCAGACGCTCGTCCAGCTCGTGCAGCCTTCAGGCGGCGAGTACGTGTTGCCGGCTGTCTCCATCCACGATTCTCCGCGCTTTCCGTGGCGGGGTCTGATGATCGACTGTGGACGCCACTTCGAACCGATGGACGTGCTCAAGCGGACGCTCGAGGGCATGGCAGCCGTCAAGCTCAACGTTTTTCACTGGCATCTCACCGAGGACCAGGGTTTCCGCATCGAGAGCAAACTCTTCCCACGGCTTACTGCCATGGGTTCGGATGGCCTGTTTTACACGCAGCAGGACGCCGCGGAAATCGTGCGCTATGCCCGCGCTCTTGGTATCCGCGTGGTGCCCGAGTTTGAGATGCCGGGCCACTCTACCGCCTGGCTGGTAGCCCACCCCGAACTTGCCAGCGCTCGCGCCCCCCACTCGATCCGCCGTGAGTTCGGGGTCTCCGACTTCGCCCTGGATCCCACCCGGGAGGAGACCTACCAGTTCATCGAGCGCTTCCTGGGCGAGATGGCAACCATCTTCCCGGACCCCTACGTGCACATCGGAGGAGACGAGACAAAATCTCCCGAATGGAAGACGGACCCCAGAATCCGAGCATTCATGCGAGAGCACCAGCTTCAGGACTCCGACGCTCTTCAGAGTTATTTCAACCAGCGGGTCCTCAAGATACTCATCGGACTTCACAAGCATATGGTCGGCTGGGATGAGATTCTCACCCCAACGCTTCCCAAGGACGTCGTCATTCAGTCGTGGCGCGGTGAGGCTTCGCTGGTGAAAGGCGCGATGCAAGGCTATCAGGGTGTACTTTCCGCTGGGTACTACCTCGACGCGATGAAATCCGCGGGAGAATACTACCTCGTAGATCCCCTGCCGTCGAACGCGGGCCTGTCCCAACCGCAGGGAAGACTCGTGCTTGGCGCCGAGATTTGCATGTTTGGAGAACAGCTCAATGAACGCACCATTGACTCCCGCCTGTGGCCAAGAACCGCGGCCATGGCCGAACGTTTCTGGTCAGCGGAACAGGTCAACGATGTGGACGATATGTATCGACGTCTGGATGCGGTCTCGGTTCAGCTCGAAACGATGGGACTTCATCACCTCACCCAGGAGGACGCCAGTCTGCGCGAGTTGGCCGGAACTCAACATATCGGTGAGCTCCGGACCTTCGCCTCCGTGCTGGAGCCTGTCAGCTTCCACGAGCGGTACCACCAGCAGAAGACCTCGCAACTCACTGTGCTCGATCGCTTCGTCGACGCCGTCCGTCCCGACCCGCCCTCGCGATACGAGATCGAGCGCCTCACGCGGAACTTTCTCAAAGCCCCACACCCCGACGTCGCAGACCGAGAGGCCCTTAACCACTGGTTCGAGACCATGGCTGACTCTGTTCCCGCAGTCGAGCGACAGATGGAGCAATCACCGTTGCTTGCCGAAGTTAAAGTTCGCGCGACGCAACTACCCAATCTCGCAAAAACCGGCCTTGAGGCCGTGACCTTCCTCTCTTCGGAAACGAAAGCGCCAACTGGCTGGAAGGCGACGAAGCTTGCAGAGATCGAGGCGGCCAGGCAGCCCGGCGGGATTGTACGGTTCACCTTTTTGGACCCACTCGCTTCTTTGGTCAGCGCAGTACAGGAGTAGACAAGGATCGAGTTACCGGCAGAACCGAGCCGGATCTCGCGTTGGCAGCTAGCACGCGACAGGAACTGCTGCTGTGTGTTTCACCGTTTCCGTTACGAACTCTGGAGGTGTTTGCTATGTCAATACATTTTCCACCGCGCCCATGCCGAGTGGCTTTGACAACTTTGTTGGCCGTCGTTGCATGTGTCTCCCAGTCGTTTGCGCAAGCGCGCCATCCGGACAAGATTTTTGGGGGCTGGTTCGAAGAGTGGGGCATCCATTACGCCGGCTACAACATTGCGGATTTGCAAAAAAATGGCGTTGCCGATGAACTGACGCACTTGTTCTACGCCTTCGGCAATGTAACCCCGACCGCGGCGCCCGTATGCGCCGTTGCTGATCCGAGGGCCGCCTATCAGGATTCCACCCTGCCTAGTGTGAGTGGCAAGGCCTACAGCGCGCCACTCTACGGAAATTTTGGTGCGATCCAACAGCTCAAGGAACTCCATCCCAATCTGAAAGTGTTGATCTCTTTGGGCGGACAAGCGGGCAACGTTGCGGGCTTCGTGACCGCCGCTGGCACCGCGGCCGGGCGCGCTGCGCTCGCCTCTTCGTGCATCGACATGTTTATCAAGGGCAACATCGCTACGGGGGTTACAGCTCCCGGCTTGTTTGACGGTTTCAATATCGATTGGGAGTTCCCAACCGCGGCGGACAAGCAGAATTTCACCGCCCTGCTGAAAGAGTTCCGCGCGCAACTCAACGCCTTGACAAAAACGACGGGCAAAAAATATTTCCTGACGTTCGATTCGCCCGCGAGCCCGAAAAAATATGTCAACATCGATCTTAAGGCCACCGCCGCGCAGGTGGATTTCCTCACAATCGACGGCTACGACTATGCCGGAACCTGGGACAAGCAAACCAACGAGGCCTCTTCCCTGTACGATTCGGCCGGGGACCCTGGGTATGCCGACGGCCGCGACATCGACGCGACCGTGCAAGCCTATCGCAAGGCTGGCGTCCCGGCGGCCAAGTACACCATGGGTTTGCCGTTGTATGCCGTTGGCTGGACGGGCGTTCCCAACACCAATCATGGCCTGTACCAGAACGCAACGGCCGCTTCTCCAGTTCTCTTGGCTAACGGATCGGGTTTATGTCCGAATCCGAGCCAGACGGCCACTTCGCCAGGTTGCGACACCCTGTTGACTGCTGGCTTTCTGACCTACTCGACCATCGAGAACCTCATCAACAAGAACGGGTATACCGTTTGGTACGATTCGGCAAGAGTCGGAGCGACGATCTACAATCCGGCCACCGGAACCTTCTATACCTACGATGATCCGACTTCAGTAGCAGCGAAGACAGCCTATATAAGGAAGAACAAGCTGGGCGGCGCCTATGTGTGGGCGCTGAATGACGACGATGCCAGCGGGTCCCTGACAAAAGCAATTGCGGGAGGCCTTAAGTAATCGAGACTTGAGTTGCTGGCCAGCCGAGTAGACGGCAATGCTCCTCAAGGACTTGTTGCCGATATGGCGGCCGGCTCCTGACGCGGATCGCGTCGGCTCCATGCGATCCATACGCCCACTGCGATGACTGCCATGGTAGGAATCATATAAATGCTGCCTTCCGGCCCGGTCGGGCCACCACTCCATATCAGCCCGCCCGAAGGGTGAGTGGCAAACAGGTGTCCGCTCGCCACCTGGCCGCTATCAGCTACTCCATAGAGATAGGACTGAGACCAATCCCAACCAGCGTGCAGTCCCACCGCCCAGTAAAGCGACTTGGTCAGCCACAGGCTCAAGCAAAACACCAGACCGGCGGCCACGACAGAAAAAATCCCAATCGGTGATTCTCCACGGTTGGGCAGATGCGTGGCGCCGAAAGCCAGTGATAGCAGCACCGCAGCCCACCAGAAACCAACGCCGCGCGTCAGCGTAGATTGTAGATAGCCGCGCAAAAGCGACTCCTCGAACAAGGCTGTGAACAGGAAAGCGACACCCCACTGCAGTCCATAGCTCCATGCGCTCTTACCGTGCAATGCTCGCCCATCAAAGATCAACCAGCCACTCATTTTCAAGGCGAGAACCAAAGCGGAGAGCGCCGCAACGCCTCCCGCAATCCCCAGCACGAAGCGCGACAGTCTACGCTTGTCGATGAATCCGTAGGAAAGCACCGGACGCTGTTCGATTTTTGCCATGATGGCGGTGGCGGCTAGAACCAGAAGCGCCAAAATGCCCGCTGCGACCACGGGACTCCATGCCTCGAGACTCGGGTTATGCTTCATGGAGTGCAACAGGTGGTTGATCGGAACGCGGGTGATGAGGACTTCGACCACAACAATCGTGGTGAAAATCAGCATGCTCCAGCCCGAGCGAATTCCCTGCGGCCCAACGAAAGACGACCGCAGAGTCCACTTACTCGAAGGCGATCGAGGCGCTGGCTCGCTGTCGACATCTTCCGAATCCAAGGTGCGATCACCTTGCCCGTCAAGACCGTTCATGGTGTCCCTTTGCTAACGGTCATCGACTGAGCCCCAAATGGCGAACCTCGTACGGTCGTGTAGACAGCATCGAAGACGCTCAGTCCTTGGATATTCGCCACCCCACCGACGGTGATCGGAGCGGCGAGGTATTGGACCTTGCTTTCGGCGTTGGTGAATGCAGCCCACAACGGAAGACCCGGGCCGTTCGGATTGCCGGACCTTGCGAAGTTGGTCCAGTAGCTGGACATTTCTTCAGCGAGCTTCCGATCTGCCGCAGTCCAGTTCCAGGGGGACTGGTCCAGATGGTCGAAGACATACCAGAGCTCGGCGAAGTGGCTCGCGCCCCACCCCGCGTACACGGAGTCAGCCGGGAACGGCGGCTGCTGTCGAAACGAGTAGTAAAAGACAGGACTCTTGCCGGTTCCGGCTTGCAGCCTCGCCCATGCCCACATATCCCAGCCGAAGCGGAGATCGCGTTCAAGGCCGAGTCGCGCCTGTCGTGTCTCCTCGTCGGTCACGTGGGGATATGCCGCGACCAGCGCCGGGGGAAGTTGGCCAACGCTTTGCTCCAGGTCGCTGTCGAACGTGGCGGCCGTCTCGTGGGAGACATCTATCAAGGCACGTGCCTCCTCGGTGTTCGAACCGATTAACAGTGGGACATCGTTCTGATGCCCCGAAGTGAACGCCTCGTAGGGGGAAAGGGGGAGCACATAGGGTTCGATTACCGGGTGGACGATGCCGCCCGCATTGCCGGTAAGCAGGGACGCAGGCAGCTGGCGCAGTTCCTTGAGCGCGGGCGCACCCAGCGAAACAGCATACTTCTCCCCGTCGTGTTCCGCATTGGCCAGCAGAAACTTTGGTCCAAGCTGGAGCGGCTCAAACAGGCCGCCGCTCTCTCCGATTGCGCGGTGAAACAAGCCTCTTGCAAGGGGCGAGGCCATGAGGATGCTAACCGATATCGAACCGGAGGATTGACCAGCGATGGTTACGTTCTTCGGGTCGCCGCCAACGGCGGCGATGTTCCGCTGAATCCATTCGAGCGCGGCGATCTGGTCCATCAGGCCGTAGTTTCCCGACGAATGGTGCGGGGACTCGTGCGTTAGCTCAGGAAGCGCAAGAAAACCAAGAGGACCGAGGCGATAGGCGATCGTGACGACGATGACACCTTTTCGCGCGAGCCGGTCGCCCCAGTACAAGGGCATCGAGGCCGACCCGTTAATGTATCCGCCGCCGTATATCCATACGATGACTGGCAGGTGCTCGTGCGCGGTCTTTGCCGGTGTCCAGAGGTTGAGGTAGAGGCAATCTTCGCTCACTACGGGAGGTGTTTCGCCCGGCATGGATACCCCAACTTGCATGCATGCCGGAGCAAACGCATCCGCCTTGCGCGTGCCAATCCAGGGTGCCGCAGGTATCGGGGCTCGCCAACGCAGGTCGCCGACCGGCGGGGCGGCGAATGGGACTCCTTTGTAGACACTCAAGCCACTTGCGCTTACCCCGGATATCATGCCGGATTCCGTCATGACTTGCTGCGCGACCCCTGCAGTGGCCAAATTTGCCACTGCCAGCACCCATGCGAGTTTCAATCGATTCTGCATTTGGTCCTTCTTCCTGCTTCCTTATTCTGTAGGGTTCCTGCGTAGAGGGTGGGATTTCTGATTTTTCGAACCTCGGAATGATGGCCAGGCAAGTCGGAGGCTCTATCCTGAACCTCTGGCCGGCCATTATTTACCTCTTGGCGCATTCGCGCTGAGCAATAAAGCTCAGGTGGCCAGAAAGTCGGATGTCGAAACCCAAGGCCTGTGGCGCTCGCTGGACACCGCAGGGTTAGATTCTGAGCGAGCCGTCGGCATCCGGAAACTGGCCCGCCGCTGGATAGGTATAGGCAATGATACGTCGGCTTCGACGACTCGAAGCGCGTTTGCGAGCACATGAGGTCGGTCGTGATCCGATGTTCCGGCCCCAGCACGCGCTGTTTGGAGGCCAGAACTTCGCGATCCATCCGTTCGGCGCGAGGCGACAGACCAAAGAGAATTCTATCGGGGCCGTCAGGTACAATCTGCTGGGCAGTTCAATGTCGCCGTGCCGACAAAGCGCACCGTCGATGAAACGACAACCAATGTTTCTGCACTTTCAGGCAAAGTAACTCCTGGGCAACCCCAAGACTTGTGCACAGAGGAGCCAATCAAAATGGAAATGACGCGCAGACAATTCGCCCTGTCTATGGCAGCTGCTGCTAGCCTGCGGTCTTCGTTATTCGAGCCCCTTTCCCCATTGGGAGTTGCTCGCGGCGTAGTTCCCGGCCGAGTCACTTGGGCGCACGATCCGGCGGCGGTGACCTGGGATGGCACAGGTTCTTGGTGGACCGATGCCAACAACAACCAGTCCGTGGTTGACCGCATGGTTTCGCGGTCCCTTTGCAGTCTTACCAATCAAAAAAACGATGCCCAGGCATGGAACGCCATTTTTCACTATTACAATCAAACGCACGGTCGCGGCAAAGCCGGATACAGACACGGCGAGAAGATCGCGATCAAGGCGAACCTGAACAATACCACCGATCATGGAACGATCGAACGCCTGAACTCCTCGCCCCATTTGGTCCTTTCGCTCGTCCGACAGTTGGCGGGCTCAGGACGAGTGCCGGAATCATCGATCACCGTCTTCGATTCCAGTCGGTTCATCCCGAGTAATCTCTACGACAAGATTCACCATGAATTTCCCGGCGTCGTGTTTGTGGACCATATCGGAGGCGATGGACGACTAAAGGCCGAGTTCAAACCCAACGCGATCCCTTTCTCAGTTGATGGCAACAACGCCAAGGGGCTCGATACCACAGTCGTTGAAGCCGCCTACTTAATTGATGCCGCAGTATTGCGAGCGCATGTGAGTTCAGGTGTGACCCTTTGCGCGAAGAATCTGTTCGGTGCTACGAGTATCAATCCCGACTGGCGCAAGAACGCGCACGATGGTTTCCATCACAACAATGATGGTTCGGCAAGTTACTCCGCATTCACCGATTTTCTGGGTCATAAGGATCTTGGCGAGAAAACCATGCTCTTCATTATTGATGCGCTGTATGGAAACGACAATGTGGATGGTCCGCCTCACCGTAAGTGGAAGATGCCGCCCTTCAACGATGCTTGGCCGAACAGCATTTTTATGTCATTTGACGGGGTGGCGATCGATTCGGTGGGCTTCGATTTTTTGACCTCGGAATGGCCCGACCTTCCGGATATCGCGAATGCCGATAACTACTTGCGCGAATCTGCCTTGGCCAACGATCCGCCTTCGAAGACGGTCTATGATCCTGAACGTGACGGCATCCGTTGCCGCAGCCTCGGTGTGTATGAGCATTGGAATAATGGGACGGACAAGAAGTACTCGCGCAATCTCGGAAAAGCGCACGGGATAGAACTGTTTCAGGTCAGCTGAAGTAAAGGACACACCTGAGCCGCCGCTGCATAGCGGAGTTGCGCAAGTATCGGTGGTTTACGGGTTACCGAGCGGTTGATTCCTCAGTGCGAACCCAGTCAATCGGAGCATTCGATTCTTGGGCATAGCACGATCGGTCTGAGGGAAGATGGAGCATGAGCCGCAGAGCGTTTTCCTTATGCGTCCATAGCAACATTGACTTTCACGACAACTGCTTTTCCCAATCATTTTTGAGCCAATAGAAAGGCTTGCCTGCCCGAATGATAATGAGATCTACCTCAATGAATTTCGGTATCCAAGAGTCCCCTATTGCAATTTCGCGTACTCTGCTTTGGCCTGCTTCAGGACAGGAATGTCGGGGTCGGCGTCCTCCCAGAGGGTGAGGAAAGCCTGATATGCCGCCTTGGCTCTGGTCGTGTCACCTTGCAGGGCATAAGCTCGACCCAGTTGGAGATGAGCGAGTACGGCGATAGGATCCCCGACCATGATCCCGGGGTGATCCAGAATTTTCTGAAATTCCCTAGCGGCCTCAGCCCCTTGGTGCGCCGCCACATACGCCTGGCCACGCGCATAGATGGGATAAAGAGCTCCGAAGAAACCCGTTTGAGTGCTGCGCGGCTGGCCCAGTTCATAGGGAACGGCAACTTGGAGAAGTTCGATCGCCTTTGCGGGATCGCCATGATTCAGCGCAAGAAACGCAAGTACGGTGGGCATGTAATTGAACTTAACTGACGTATCTTCGGGGAAACTCCTTTCTAAGTCGTTGGCCAGGGTTTGAGCCTGCGAAGAATCCCCCGCAATAGCCAGGGCGACGGCCGCTCCATACTGCACCTCCCGGTTCCTGGCAAGCGCAAGGGCTGCCATTGCCGCCGGCTTTGCGGCTGGCGCGTTCCCATAGAAGGCTTCCCACAGCGCGGCTCGGGTTTCAAATACAGCGGCCTTTTCTCGATGGGTGGCCTGCTGGGCCAAATCGCTTGACCGACGTAACAACTTCGTGGCCGCTTGCAGGTGACCGGCATATGCGAGGGCGAAGGCCTGGTGGTCGGAAATCAATTCTTCCGCTCCCGATTTTCCGTGAGCCGCGGCCACTTCCCGTTGCATGCCGCCGCTGTCGCCTTTCAAGAAAGCGACATCGTATCGCAGGAGGGCTAACAGAGGGATTTCAAGTTTTCGCTCGGAGGCTCTGCGAACCGCGTCTTCGGCCGCTCCCAGACGGTCGAGGCTCAGAGAGTTGAAACCAAGAAGGGCATAGCCAACGCCAAAGTCCGGAGCCAGTTCAATCGTCTGTTGGGCCGCTTCGGCTGCCTTTTCGGGTTCGCCGAGCACAGGATAAATGAAGCCCGCTAAGAATGAGTGGGGCTTCCACTCACGAGGATAAGCTTGTGCCCACGCCTCGCAGGTCTGCTGCGCCTTTTTCTGGTTTCCGGTCGCCCGTCCATCGTAATAAGCAGTGATAAAGAACTTCTCGTTGTCGCTGACGCGGTCCCGCAGTTGGTAGGCTCTTTTAGTATTTTCCGTACCGAGCTCCGTTTCGCCCATGGCACCGTACATGAGCCCCAGCGACGCGTAGGCGATTGCAAATTGGGGGTCGATCTCCACCGCATGTTTGAAGAAAGGAACAGCGGCATCCCCACCCTGGGAGGCTGTAACTTTCCAGCCCATGCTATAAGCTTTCAAGGCTTCCAGTGACGGGGTCGTAGCTTCGGCGAGCGGAGTGTCGTGCTTTTCGACCGTCGCCAGGGATTCTCCGACTCGCATTCTGAACTTGCTCGCAATTTCAGTCAGAGCATTCAGTACATCTTCTTTCCTCGCCACTTCCACCTGCTCCTCATCGAGGATGTCTCCCGTGCGACAATCCTTTGCGCGTAACCCCAATACGTACTGGCTTCCGAGACTTGCAATCGAGCCATCGAGAACGGCCGCGCTCGCGGTGCGCTCGCAAACTTCATGGGCCAGCTCTGGAGTAAGCCGCGCATCGGATGACTGGCCCATCAAGGACAGCGTGCGCAAGATACGCTCTTCTGAAATGAGGCTCAGGAAAGGCGACTGTTCCAACTGGACGGCCATACCTTGCCGCAGCGTCCCGTCAAACACGGGATCGCCCGTCGTGTTCAGGAAATCAGCGAGGACGATTGTGTCTTTGTCGGTCAGCCTCGGCGCCCGATGGAGATAGAAGTAACCACCAATCGCAAGAACCAGAACAGCCGCTGAAGCAAGAACAATGCCCATCCCATGTTTCTTGATACGCGCTGAGGTTTCGGTCCCGGTGGTCGCCGGCAGTTGTGCCGAATCGGTGTCTCGTCTCAGCCGTCGCAAATCAGCTTCTATTTCAGAGGCGTGCTGGTAACGAAGGTCGAGGTCTTTCTCCAAACACTTACCGATAATTCTTTCCAGTTCGGGCGGCAGGTCCGCATTCACTCGCACGGGAGGGACAGGGGACCGGTTAAGGATGGAGTCGAAGACCACTCCCGTGGTTTCCCCGCGGAATGGCAGCATTCCGGTTGCTGACTCATAAAGCACCACACCGAAGGAGAACAGATCGGAACGAGAATCCAATTTCTTTCCGCGAACTTGCTCCGGCGACATGTAGGCGACTGTCCCCACGGCAGTGCCCGGGTTGGTGAGAGATTCCTCCTTCGTCGAGGCGTCCAGATCCGCGTCTTCCTGGTTGAGGGAAAGCTTGGCCAGGCCGAAGTCAAGAATCTTTGCGTGTCCGCGCTTGGTGACAAAGATGTTTGCAGTCTTGACGTCGCGGTGGACGATGCCAGCGGCGTGAGCTGCATCCAGTGCGTCCGCGATCTCGATGCCCAGCGACAAGATCAACTCGGTTTCAAGGGGGCGCCCCGCGGTGCGATGCTTCAAAGTCACACCGTCCAGAAACTCCATGGCGATGAAAGACTGCTCATCGTGTTTGCCAATTTCGTAGATGGTGCAGATATTGGCATGATTGAGGGCAGACGCCGCTCGCGCCTCCCGGCGGAACCGTTCCAAAGCTTCTGGATCGCGGGACAGGTCCTCAGGCAAAAATTTCAATGCAACAAAGCGGCCAAGTTCTGTGTCTTCGGCCTTGTACACTATGCCCATTCCGCCACTACCCAGCTTTCCCACGATGCGATAATGGGAGACGGTGCGGCCAGTCAGGAAATCGTCGCCCTCTTGTGCCTGCTTGCTCTGCTGCTGTGCCAGGGCAAGAGCGGCTGCTTCGATGGCGGGGCTCTCCAGAAAACTTCCAGCCTGCTGCTGCGCCCGCAGCAGGGAACGGACTTCGTTTTCCAGGGCTTGATCATCCGCGCATGCGTGCCGCAGAAATGTATCGCGCTCCTCAGGCGGTCGCTCCAGCACCGACTGCAGCAGGCTGTCGACTTGTTGCCAGCGGTCAGAGTCCATCGTTCGAACCGCCAGTCAGTTCGCGATAGAGCCAAGCCTTGGCAGTGCTCCAGTCGCGCATCACGGTGATGGGCGAGATCTTGAGCACTTCCGCCGTCTCTTCCACGCTGAGCCCTCCGAAGAAACGCATTTCGACGACCTGCACCTTGCGGTGATCAATACGGGCCAGCGCAACCATCGCGTCATCGAGCGCGACCAGATCCGCAGCTCGATCGCCGCCCATGATGGCCGTCTCTTCCAGAGAAACGTGCTGCACCCCGCCTCCGCGTTTCAGATTGTGACGCCGCGCATGATCAACCAGAATGCGCCTCATTAACTGCGACGAAACCGCGAAGAAATGGGCTCGATTCTGCCACTGCATGCTCTTGTAGTCGATCAGTCGAATGTAGGCCTCGTTCACCAAGGCCGTGGTTTGCAGGCTGTGGCCGGGGCGCTCGCCTCGCATGTAGCGTCTCGCGAGGCGCCGGAGTTCGTCATAAACGATGGGGGTCAGCCGGTCGAGCGCGCCTCGATCTCCGTCGCTCCAAGCCCTGAGCAACCCACTCACTTCCCCATTATCAGGAGCCGGCGCCGCGTTCACCGGCAGCTCTGAGTTCCCCATAGCCCTCCGCACCGGGAATCATACCTTGCCAAGACAGCCCTTCAAAGATAAAGAGGCTTCGGGATGACAGTTCCGCGCCACAGATTGCGCCTACTTAGACAAGAGCGAAACGAGCTCACAGATCAACCGCATACAACGCGGACAAAACTTAGGAGGCCATATGAAGTCCCAATCTCTGCTGTCGCTTTCGGCGTGGTTACTCGCGGTGCTGACAGTTCCACTGACCATCGCCGCGCAGGACGCTCAGCAACCTACCCACCCAGCCGTCCAGTACACCGTGACCGATCTCGGCACTTTGCCTGGCGGCAATTTCAGCCAGCCATTCTTTATGAACCGGTATGGTCTGGTGAGTGGCTCGTCGAGCCTACCGGACGGCAATCAGCACGCAACCCTTTGGCTGGAAGGGCTGAAGGGCGACATCGGCGCGCCCGGACTCGGAGGGCCGAACAGCATCGCGTTTGGCGACAATGAACGATTCCAGGCCGCCGGTGAAGCGGAAACCGCTGCTTCGGATCCCAACGGTGAAGATTTCTGCGGATTTGGCACCCACCTCACCTGTCTACCTTTCCTGTGGCGGGACGGGGAAATGGTTCAACTCCCGACCCTCGGTGGCAACAACGGGGTCGCTATGACGATCAGCAATCGAGGAGAGGTGGCCGGATTTGCGGAGACCTTGACGCCGGACCCAGGCTGCCCGGCTCCCCAAGTTCTCCACTTTAAGCCCGTCGTCTGGGAAAGTGCAGGGATACACCAACTGCCTACGATTGGGGGCGATCCAGATGGCGTCGCCGAGGAGATGAACGACGACGGACAGGTCGTGGGCGGGTCGGGCACTTGTGCAACTTTCAACACCAATCTCCTCTACAACCTCGTGCCGGTTCATGCCTTGCTCTGGGAAAAAGGCCACGCGACTGATCTCGGCAATCTCGGCGGTCAAACGGGACAGGCGGGCGGAAACATCGCCTTGGACATTAATCACCAAGGCCAGGTGGTCGGTAACTCGGACCTGCCGGGCGACACAACTTTTCACGCTTTTCTCTGGACCAAGAGAACTGGGATGCGGGATTTGGGCACACTCTCCGGGGACGTCGCGAGCCTCAGCATCAGCATTAACGATGCCGGCTCGGTGATTGGAGCGTCCCTGGACGCGAACTTCAACCCGCGGGCGTTTCTGTGGGAGAAAGGCGTGATGACCGACCTCAACACTCTGATTGCAGGTGATTCTCCTCTGTATCTGCTAACGGGTTGCTCCATCAATTCCCACGGGGAGATCACTGGCTTGGGTCTCACCAGCGCCGGCGAAATTCACACCTATCTCGCGACCCCTGCACAAGGTGTTGCAAGCGCTGAGAGGATGTCACAAGGCGTGATCAGCCGGAGGATTCTGAGCGAGGATGCCCGCAAAGTGGTTCAGCAGCAACTGCGCTTCGGCCGATCCGGAGCCCGGTTGTTGAGGCTGCAATAGTGATGTTGGTTTCCCGCCACTGTCTGACCGTCGAGAAGTGGTGGAAAGGTGCCGTGGTTGAGAGGGCAGGATAACTCCTGCTCTCTCTTCTAGCTCCGCGCCGAGATCCCAACCGGATTGCGGGAGGCGACCGACGAGGGTCCGCCCCAGGGTCGGCCTGGTTCAGCAAACACATGATCACAGGGCAGTAGAATCCTCACCCTTGCGGGCGCAATCCTGGCGCATGGAGCGACGTGCTCGAACCTATCCCTGAAAGGCAAGTACGGCCCGAGCATCTCCGGCAACCTTCTGCCTGCACTCGGCGTGGTTCAGCCCCAAAACGGAATCGCCATGATAAGTTTCGACGGGGATGGAGAATTCACCCAAGAGGATTACGTCGCCATTGGCGGAGCTCCCCAGACAACCGGGGTTCAGACCGGCGAAACCGGCACCTACGGATCAACGCCGCCTGCACCGGGACCGCGACCATGAACTACGCGAACGGGGAGTGGATCGACCTGAAACGCATCATGTCCAGCAAGGCTCTGAGTTCTACACCGTGGTATCATGCCCGACTCAAGTCCGAGCGAAATGCCTCGAGCAGGTTGCGAACGTTGGACTTGCGGTATTCAACTGATCAGCGAGAGGATTAGCCGGAAAGTGGAAAGAGGGTCGCAACGTTTCATGGGGCGGCTACATGGCTGACTCATCTGTTCGATCGACGCTGAGCCTCTGGCGGCCGCTGCGCGCCGCCATATTTCGCAATCTTCTTATCGCCGATGTTGTCTCTGATGTTGGTACGTTCATGCAGAGCGTGGGCGCGGCCTGGCTAATGCTCTCTCTCAACGCTGGACCGATCTACGTAGCTCTGATCCAGACAGCATCCGCATTGCCCTTTTTCATCTTCGCGCTTCCGGCCGGCGCGATTGGTGACATCGTCGATCGCCGCAGGCTCATCCTCAGCACCGAAACCTGGATGCTTGCGGTTGCGATCGCCGTTGCTGTCCTGACGATCATGGGTTGGATCTCTCCGTTATTACTCCTCATTCTGACCTTTGCGCTCTCCGCCGGAGATGCTTTCGAGACCCCTGCTTGGCGTGCCGTCTTGCCCGAAGTCGTGCCAAAGGAAGATCTTCCGGCCGCCTCGGCATTGAACGGGATCGAATTCAACCTTGCGCGCGCCGTGGGACCAGGACTTGCTGGTTTCATCGTCGCGGTGGCAGGCGTTGGTGCCGCCTTTCTGCTTAACGCGGCCTCGTTCCTCGGAGTCATCGCCGTGATCGCGCGATGGAAACGATTGGCTCCCAGGCGGACAGCACCTCCTGAGACTGTCTGGGGCGGCACCATCGCGGGACTGCGATACGTTCGTTATTCGCCGGCCATTCGCCGCCTGCTACTTCGAATGGGATTGGTCATATTCTTCGCAACCGCGCTTACAGCCTTGCTGCCTCTCATCGCTCGCGATGTGAAGAACAGTCCAATTACCTTTGGAATCCTGCTCGGTTGTTTCGGTTTAGGTGCGGTGGTCGGCGCTGTGCTCATGCAGCGGGCCCGTGCGCGCTGGTCGGCCGAGATCGTGGTCTCGGTGGGTGTTGCCATCTATGGCCTCGCCACCCTCGCGGTGAGCAGCGTCCGAGTACTGCCCGCGTTGTGCGTAACCATCTTTGTCGGCGGCTCAGCTTGGATCTTGTTCGTTTCTATTGTTAACGTGCTGGTTCTAAATTACTCCCCTGACTGGGTGCGCGCGCGTGTCTTGTCTATCTCTACGCTCGTGGTACAAGGCTCGGTGGCCGCCGGAAGCGCAGCCTGGGGCACGGTCGCGGCACATTTCGGGCTGCATGCCGCACTTTTGTGGGCAGGTGCCGGAACAATTGCGACAACCGCACTGGCTTTCTTTCTGCGACTGCCGGACGCGACTGTGGACGTCACGGCTTGGAACCATTGGCCCTTGCCGGACCTCGCTCGTGACGCGCTCCCAGCAGGCTACGATTCTGGCCCCGTATTGGTCGCCGTTGAATACGAAGTACCTTCCGAGAATGTCCACGAATTCCTGAAGGCAGTTCGTCGCTACGGTCGTATCCGGCGCCGCGATGGTGCGTCGCGGTGGGGCATTTTCCACGATTTGGAACACGCCGGTCGATATGTTGAGACGTTTATAGTGAGTTCGTGGGCCGAGCACCTGAGACAACATGAACGCAGCACGCGCGCTGATCGCGAACTGGAGGATCAGTTGCAAAGATACAGCCACGGCAGCCCCAGGGTCCGGCACCTGATATCCGTCGCCACGGACGAGTGAGGATCTGCTGCCGTCATTCAGAAAAACAGCCCACTAGGGTAACGCTTTTGTGTCCACGATCAGTCCGTCTCCTGAACCGCTGATTTCTCGTGTCCTTAAAACAATCTAGATAAAAAGAATCCTCAACAAGGGCAATCACCTCTTCTCTTCTTGTCTGTCCCAACTTGAGTGTCTCCCAACCGGACAGCAAGCCTGCGATGGGGGGAAGTTCTATGTTCCGCAAACTGATGGCAACAGATAACGACGCTGCCAATAGCTATTCTTCGAGGGCGGGCGAGAATTGCTGCTTAAAACTGCGGGGAGAAATGGATTCATAGGGGCCTTCGAATTCCGAGATCCCGCGAATATCAGGAGTCACAAAAATGCAGATCGGTGTCGACAGCTTCGGAGCAGTCATCTCGGAACCAGCTACAGGGGTTACTCTCAGCCCCGTCCAGCGCATTCAGAATCTAGTGGAAGAGCTTGTGCTCGCCGATCAGGTTGGTCTGGATGTTTTCGGCGTCGGCGAACACCACCGTAGTGAGTTCGTTGACTCCGCCCCAGTCGTCATTCTCGCGGCAGCCGCTGCGCACACCAAGAATATTCGCCTTACCAGTGCCGTGACCGTTCTCAGCGCGGCGGACCCGGTCCGAATCTTTCAGGAATTTGCCACTCTGGACCTGATCTCCCAGGGGCGTGCTGAGATCGTTGCGGGACGAGGTTCGTCCATCGAGGCTTTTCCGCTCTTTGGTTTCGACTTAGACGACTACGACTCGCTCTTCTCAGAGAAACTGGATCTTCTGCTCAAGATTCGCGAGAACACCCATGTTCACTGGACTGGTAAGCACCGAGCGCCCCTGACGGGACAGGCGGTCTATCCGCGACCGCTGCAAAATCCGTTACCCGTTTGGGTCGGCGTCGGGGGAACTCCTGAATCATTCGTTCGGGCCGGCACGCTCGGACTTCCACTGATGGTCGCCATCATTGGCGGCGAACCCAAGCGATTTCGGCCCCTGGTCGACCTTTACCGCGAAGCTGGACGCCGTGCTGGACACTCCGCGGAGAAACTCATCGTGGGCCTTCACGCCATCGGCTTTCTGGGGGACACAACCCAGCAGGCTGCGGAGGATTTCTATCCAGGATATGCCCACACGTTCACTGAGATAGGTAAAGAACGCGGCTGGCCCCCAGCTACGCGCGCACAATTTGACGCTCTGCGAGGCCCCACGGGTGCGCTGCTTATCGGCGATGCCGAAACCATCGCACAGAAGATACTGTATGTGAATGAAGTCCTCGGAGGCCTTGCCCGTATTACTTTCCAGATGGGCGTGTCGGCGCTCCCGCACCCGAAGATGTTAAGGTCGATCGAGCTTCTGGGAACCAGGGTCGCTCCTCTCGTCCGTAAAAAGCTCGCCGCTGTCACTTCGCTTTCCTGATCGAGAACTCTGCTCCATTTCGAAGAGCGGGGATCTCGTCCGCAGCTCCAGCTTCTTCGGACGACGCGTCTCTGTAGCGTAGGCCTAGAAGCATCCCGGCCAGGAGGCAGCCACAGGGTCGCCTTCATCGCGTTCCCGAATCTTCGCAGTCTTACTCGCTAAGTCCGTGGCAACATAGACTGAGCAGATTCCAAGGAGGTATGAGGGTGCGGCCCCAAAGGGCCAGCCGCCGCACTTCTCAGAATAATGCGACCTTTAGCGGAGTGGGATCATCAATTTGCGAGTAGCGCCGGCCCGCGACCCCACACCAAGTTGGTGCATTGGAAAAGGCCATGAACAACACAGCACCTGTCATCGAGCGGGAAACGAGCAGCCATCGCTACGAGGCTGTGGTTCGCATCAGCGAGGCGATCGCGGCTTGCCGTGATCCGGAAGAACTGGCCAGTACTCTCGCGGATGAAATTGGCGACTTTCTCCACTTCGACCATCTCTTCCTCACTGTATTCAAGGAAGACTCCAAGGAAATCGAATATCTCGTTTGGGGTAAGGGCGCTTTGCCTTTCCCGGACCTGCCTATCGAAGATTCGCCTTTGTGGCGTGTTATGGCGAGCGGTGATCCACAGCATACTGCCGATTGGGATACCGAGGAGCGATTTCCGCAATTCAAGGAGTGGGCCAAGAAAATGGGGCTCGGCTCGGGGATCCGGGTACCGTTGACGACGCCGCATCGACGGCTGGGGGTTTTCGGAATCAGCCGCGACACCGTGAATCCATTCAGTGAGGAAGACATATGCTTCCTCCGACTGGTCGGGCGTGTCGTCGCCTTCGCGCTGGATGATGGTTTGAACCTGAGGCGCGCGCAGAGTGCGCATGCCTGCCTACAAAGTCAAAACGAGCGCCTCCAATTGCTTCTGAACCTGACCAATCGAATTACCTCGAACCTTAAGCTTCGGGAACTGTTACGTGCCGTCGCAGCGAACATTCGCGAGGTCATGCAGTGTGATGCCGTCGCGGTTTCGCTCGTAGATTCGGCTTCCGGCACCTCCAGGTTATATGTGCTTGATTTTCCTCAGGGCAAAGGTCTCATTAAGGAGGAGCGAGTCCTCACAATAGCCGGCCCCGCCAAGCGCGTTCTGGAGACCTTGAAGCCAGCAGTGTTTGGCAAGGCCGACCCTTCCGAAGTCCCCCTTGAGATCTACAATGAAATGGTCGCCGAAGGCCTGGAGAGCAGCTGTCTGATTCCGCTGATTAATCGGGGGCGAGCCCTCGGAATCCTGAGCATTGCACGGACTACCCAAGTTCCTTTCGCCTCATACGACGTTGAATTTCTGACACAAGCTGCGGGACAGATCGCAATCGCGATCGAAAATGCCTTGGCATACCACGAGATTTCGCAACTCAAAGACAAGCTTGCGCAGGAAAAGTTGTACCTCGAAGAAGAGATTCGCGGCGAGATGAACTTTGAGAACATCGTTGGCAACAGCCCGACATTAAAGCATGTTCTAGAACTGGTTGAGACCGTCGCCCCCAACGACTCTACGGTCCTGCTGCTTGGCGAGACCGGTACGGGCAAGGAATTGATCGCTCGCGCCATCCACGATCGCAGCCGACGTAAGGATCGCACGTTTGTGAAGATGAACTGTGCTGCCATTCCCACGGGGCTATTGGAAAGCGAACTATTCGGGCACGAAAAAGGCGCGTTCACCGGTGCCATCGCTCAGAAAGTCGGGCGGCTGGACTTAGCCGATCAGGGAACCCTCTTCCTAGATGAAGTGGGAGACATCCCGATCGAGATTCAACCAAAATTGCTACGCGCTCTGCAGGAACGAGAGTTCGAGCGTCTGGGCAGCACACATACGCGCAAAGTGAACGTACGACTGGTGGCGGCGACCAATTGCGATCTGGAAGAGATGATTGCCAAAAAGGAATTCCGCAGTGATTTGTACTACCGCCTCAACGTATTTCCGATCCGCATACCGCCCTTGCGGGAACGCAAGGAAGATATTCCTCTGCTGGTGAGCTTCTTTGTACAAAAGTTTGCGAAGCAAATGCAGAGGAAAATCGAAGGTATTTCACCGGCCGTTATGAAAGGGCTGACCGCATGGGAATGGCCCGGTAACATCCGTGAGCTCGAAAACTTCATTGAGCGTTCGGTGATCCTTACCCGCAGTAAATCGCTGGAAGCGCCGCTGGCAGAGCTTCGCAGATCCAACTCTCGGGAGCCCGCTGTTTTGATGCAGGGTTCCGGCAAGGAAGACATTGTACGAATCGTGAAAGAGACCCTCCACGTTCTCCATGGGAACAAGACTGCCAAGGATGAATGGGATCAGAAGCAACGCGACGAAATTATGCACGCACTCGGCGAAAGCAAAGGTCGCGTCGGCGGTGCCGAGGGAGCTGCTGCACGCATGGGTATCAATCGCACCACGCTTCTGTCACGCATGAAGAAATTCGGCATCGAACCCGGTCAGTACGCTTAACCGGGTTCCTCATTTTACCGAGCGCAGCTCGCTTGCCCGTTGCTCGTCGCCCGGCGAACTGTTACCTGGAGTGCAGGCGTCAGCCTTGTCTTGACATCTTCGACAGTTGATCGACAGCTCCGTCATGCACTCGCCGCTGCCCGCTTATTTCAAACGACTTAATCGAGAGCTGCTACTGGCATGAGACTTGCATCTATTGCAGCATGGCTGCGCCCTAAGTTATGCGTCGAAGCGGCAAGCGAAAGCTTCTTGAGTGAGAAGAAAGGCAGTTGAAAATGAAAAACAAGCTGGTCGTCATCATAGCCCTATGCATCGCTATTCCGTCTGTCGCGCTGTCTGCTACCGACGCGAAGGCGAATGATCAAATCAGGGTTTCTCGGTCGCTTATTTCTGACTCCGAGAACCAGAGTTCGACGATCCACTTAACTAGTCCGGATGTTCGGACGGGCGAGCAGCAGGAAAAACCCGAAGACTACGAGGGGGCGATGATAGCCATCACCCAGAGGTTCTCCGCCACACTCGCAGCAATTGCCGAGGCCGTGCAACAAGGAAAAATTAGCAGCGAACAAGGCAAGGAAATGAGCGTCGAGCAGTATCAGTTGACACACATGCAGGTTGAACTGCTGAGTCTGTGGCGTGAAATCGCGCAGGAAGAGGTGGCGCGAATCCCCGATGCTCCGGCAGAACCCGCTCCGACACAGGACAGCGAAATCGTGATGGTGGCTCTCCCATTCTCGTCCTTTCAGCTGAATCCTTCCCTCTCTGATTATCTGAGCCTAACGCCCTCACAGGTTGCAGCCATCCAGCAGGTGATGGTGCTCGAGCGGCAGAGTCTACAGCCCCTGACAACACAGCTGCGCATCACGAGGGAGAAGCTACTTGCGACCAGCGGTGATCGCATGAGTGAAAAGGAGGTCAAAAGCCTGGCCCAGGCGGAGGCGGCTCTACTGGCGAAGCTGATCGTAGCCAACGCTCGCATGCAGTCCAAAATCGATAGAATCCTCAGTCCGGACCAGCAAAAAAAGCTCAGCGATCTCGAACGAACCCAGGGATCATCAGCCGCCAAGGAAAGTCAGTAGCGAGCGTATTAAATCAGATCGACCCAGACCGAGTGCCAACATGCTTTGAGCGCCCAAGAATACAGATGAAGTCTGAGCCAGCGATGATTTCAAGGGAAAGGTTGACAATCTTGCCCTGTATTCAGATGAATGGGGCACCCTAATAGCCGGCGTCCCGGTGGTCTTTCGCTGTACGTTCACGCATCGTGCCCTTCGGCAGTCTGCCACTCTCCGTTTCGTCCCCGGTCGACATCCTGATATTCGTATTCGGGTCCGGAATCGAAAGCCACTGTTGTGACGGGATGTCAACGACCTTCGACACTTTCCACCCGTCAACACAAAGCGCCCCGCCCATCGATCCGGACGGCCCTGTGTTTCCAGCAGATTACGGGTCCACGGCCTTTAACTCCGTTTTGGCATGTTAGTTGCTTTAGGGTGATTCGTTGGAGGCACGGAACAAATGGCTCCACAAATCAGCCAAGCGGCAGACAAAAATATCGAGTCCGAACTCGATCGGCTTACGTGTTCCGCCTATCTGCTGACAGTTGACCCCGGAGTGGCCGTTTCCCTGGTGATGGCGGCGATTGATGGATCTCTCGCGGAAATCACCGCCGGGCCAGATTCGCTCGAACGAACCGTCGACCTCGCGTTAGAGCAGCTACGGTGCGAATCCAGTTCGGAAGGGGATGGTGAGTCATCGGTCTTCGATGCTGTGCTCTACGGACATTCCGCAGCGATCAACTCACCCACATTTCAATCGTTCAAGGACCTGAGCGGCAACCCCATTCTGCTGCTCGATTCCACTTCCCGCATAGCCTTTGTTCTGCACCATGTGCTCGGGTACAAGGTTGGGGAAGCGGCTGCGAAAGCGCAGATGGACGAGACAGAATATCGCGCGCAGTTGCGGAAAGCCTACCTGCGTTTGGCATCGTTTCACTCTGAGGAGCAGAGCTCAGGCGACAAATTTCTCGAGGAGCCTGCGCTGGCCTAGGAGAAACATCATGAGTTGGCTGAGTTGGATTTTGGCTTACTTGTTTGATTGCGTCCATCCACACACCACCTGGCCGCACCGTCACCGGGCCGGATTCGCGTATGTCGCGTGCCTCGATTGCGGCAGAGAGCTGCCCTATTCGCTGGATCACATGAGGATCGTAACCAGAGTGGAGTCTTTGGCAGATCGCGAATGGCACGCATGGCGAGGAACTTGGCGCCACGAGAGATCTGCGCGCTGACCGGCTCGTACGAATGTTTGGAATCACAACCTTCTGAGAGGAATGAGACCCATGGCAACTGCCGAAACTAAGTTTCGCATCGATGTGAGCATTCGCAATCTTCTTCAGGATTCTAAGGGACAAAGCCCGCGGGCAGCCGAGCCGAAGGGCCTCACTCTTCCCTTGCCGGTGTTCCCGCAATATCCGGAGAAATTGAATGATCCAGGACCGGAGCGAGCGCCCGACGGAAACCGCAAATGGGGCGTGAAACCCATTTACCGTGCGATGCGCGGGTGGCTAACTCCTTACATACGATCGCGTGTGTTGCCCGGAGACTTCCACCCCATCACGTCGTACCTCTTTGTCGAGTACAAGTGCAATCTGGATTGCTGGTACTGCTGGTCCTTCGATAATCGTGTGAAAGGTATGACCGAGGACGTCGCCCGACGGTCCATCGACTGGCTCCATGATCATGGGTGCCGCGTTCTCGCCTGCATGGGTGGCGAGCCCCTGCTGCGCCCCGAATTCATCCACAAGGTTGTTTATTACGCCGCGAAGAAAGGGTTCTGGGTTTACATCGCGACCAATGGCAGGCTGCTTCGGCCGGAATTGGCCGACCGTCTCGGAGACGCCGGAGTTTCGATATTCAACTTCGCCCTGGACTCCTGGGATCTGCAGCCCAGCCTGCCAAAGGCGTTCATTCCGGCGCAGGCCAATCTGGAGCACATTCTGCGCAAACAATACGTTTACGACTATCTTGTCTTTTTCAATATCAACATCTGCCGAAACAACCTCGAAGATGTGAAGATGCTGACTGAGTACGCGCACGATCATCGCATCGCTACTGACTATCACATTAACGAAACACCGATGCTCGAACAGGATGAACATTTCAAACACCTGAGCGAGAACCCGACCTACTTCCGGCCGCAAGACTGGCGCGATCTTGACCACCTCATCGATTGGATCATTGAGAAAAACCAGGCCGGATATCAGATGGTGAATTCCGTACAGCGGCTGCAAGAGATGAAGACATTTGTGCGCATGTCATCCGGCCTCAACATCCGTGAGGTCGGCTGGTACGGGGACGGCAATGGATCAGAGAGGGAAACCTCCGAGATGCTGAAGAACGCCGCGGGAATAGTGCAAGATGCGGATGGAGAGCTCGGCTTCGGCGAATGGAATTGCCGTGCCGGACAAAATAACGTGATCGTTCGCACGGACGGAACTGTGGCGCCATGCTTCCCCATGTATTCCGCCTCGTTCGATTGGGGCAACATCGACCAGTTCAATTTCAGTCGCGATCAGCTGGACGGCATGAAGAAGACCTGCCAAAAGCACTGCTTCTCCACGCTGAATCACAATCTCGCCTACTGTTACAACGACGAGCGCGTAATCAAGTGGATGTGGGAGAACCTGAAGCGCGGGTTCCAGGGCGGTGTTCGCAGTTTTGAAGACTGAAATCAGCACGGCGGGTGGCGAGGATCTTTGCGCGGTCAACGAGATCCTCGCCGATCTCCCATCAGCTTTCGAGAATCACGCCCGATTGCAATCTTGTGCTTGCCGTACCGAATGTCTTTTTCCCGGTGTCAGTTCGCTGTCATTTGCGTTCGACACTGTCAACTCTCGACACGGCTGCTCGCATTCACAGCATCAAATTCAATCACTTAGCCCGAATTGCGATTGGCATATTCCTTGCCTACACAGAAGAGAAGGACAATCGCATGTCAATTTTCTCTCCCATACGTTATGCGATCCTGCTAGCTATCGCCTCAGTGCTTTCCCTGACCGTGCATGGACAGAGCCTCGAAGGCAAGCAATCTAAGCCAGGAAAGCTAGTCGGAACCGTTACCGATGTGAACGGTGATCCGGTCCCCAATGCGACGGTTGTTCTGGAGACTCCGGAAAGCAACGATCGAAGCACCCTCGTCACCCCCGAAAGCGGGTTTTTCGAATTTACTGGCGTAAAGCCGTCCACTCCGTATGAAATCAAGGTCCGTGCAAAGGATTTCGCGGACTGGACATCTCCCACCGTCACCATAGATCCAGGACAATTCAAAATTGTTACTGGCATCCAACTCCGGATTGAGCCTGAGCGAACAACGGTTGACGTTCATTACGATCCTGTAGAAGTTGCCACCGAGCAGTTCAAGTCCGAGGAGCGGCAGCGCGTTTTCGGAATCATTCCAAACTTCTACGTTTCTTATGAGAGTGATCCGGCGCCACTCACCGCGAAGATGAAATTCAAGCTCGCCCTCAAGGTTTCCACTGATCCGGTCACCGCTGCCGGCGTCGCCTTGATTTCTTCCTCCAGGCAAGCCGCGAATACTCCGAAGTACGGCCAAGGCTGGGGGGCTTATGGAGAACGATTTGGCTCTACTGCCGCCGATGGTTTCTCTGACATCATGATCGGCGGCGCCATACTGCCTTCACTGCTGCACCAGGACCCACGCTACTTCTACCAGGGAACTGGCACGACCGGTTCGCGAGTCCGTCATGCGATGTTTAGTCCGTTCGTCGCGAAGGGGGATAACGGAAAGTGGCAGCCGAATTACTCGAGTTTAGGCGGAGATTTGGCGTCATCGGCCCTCTCAAACCTTTATTATCCCCAGGCCAATCGTGGTGCCGGGCTGGTGTTCGGAAACTTTGCGATTGGTACTGCTGAACGGATTGGCGCAAGCCTAGCCCAGGAGTTCGTTTTCGGAAAGTTCACCCGAAGGGGTGGTCATATGAAGTAAGCGCACGATTACGAGACTCTCCACCCGGGCGCGAGTGCCAGGAACCTGCTGGCGACTTGCGACTCTTCCTTTACGCCCCCCATGACTCCTGCCATTCCGGCCCGGGCTTCATTGCCCGGGCCCCCGCCTTTTGTAGGGACCCAATCCCGAGGGAGGCGCAGAGTCAGAGACACTTTCGACAATTTCAACTCTCGACAACAAGCCTGAAAACCAGCATTGCAATCCTTGCACTTAGAGTGCGGGAGGTTTGGCAAGCTCCTTGCCTACGTCCTTACGTTACGGAAAGGACCCATGCTGAAGATCTCGATCATTGAGGGCAGCACCGAGCGGCGGTTAATTGTGGAGGGCAAGCTAGTTGGGCCCTGGGCGGCAGAGCTAAGGGGTGCGTGCGAAAACGCGAATGCGGAGCTTTTCGGCCGCAAGCTCCTTATCGATATGAAGCATGTAACGGCAATTAGTCAGGAAGGCGAGAACGTGTTGTTTGACTTGATTCAGAAGGGCGTCAAATTTCGCTGCCGCGGCGTATTCACGAAGCACGTTTTGAAGCAGGTCGTCCGTCGCGCAAACGGCAACCCTGGGAAGGCGGAGAAATGAGGGAGCAGGCCCGCAATCAAGATCGCAGAAACGAGCCGAATCCATACGCGACTCGCGAGGACTTTATCAAGGTTTTTCACGAGGATATGAAGGGACTCTACCAGCTTTCCTTTCTGCTTACCGGAGATCACGAAAGGGCGGCAAAGTGCTTCGTGGCCGGTATTGAGGATTGTGTTGGAGAGAACCGGGTGTTCCGGGAGTGGGCACGTTCCTGGGCGAAGCGCATCATCATCGAAAAAGCAATTCGTGAGCTGAAGCCGCGCCCAAGCCTCCCTAGCTCTCCTCCGTCTGCGACAGTTTTCTCGCACAACCAGCAGTCAACCGGTTCAGCTGGGCAGTTCGAGCTGGAAACAGTATCAAAGCTTGGAGATTTCGAGCGGTTTGTTTTCGTGATGTCGGTTCTGGAGAACTATTCGCACCACGACTGCGCCCTCCTTCTCGGTTGCTCGGACTTGGAGATCCGGCAAGCTCGCCTCCATGCCCTGGAAGAGCTGGCCAGCTCGGGCCAAGTGGTTTCTTTCGCACCGTAGCTTTTTGAGCTAATCCAATCAACGCTGTCTCGGCTTGGACAGCAAGCCCATCGCTCCTGGGGCCGCGGCGGAGCTAAAGGAAGGACAACAGCATGCCAAACACCAATGCATACGTCGGGGCTGACGGACCTCTCGAAATTCCTAGCAGAGAAGAAATAACTCAGGCGTTTGGGAATATTTTATCAAGGCGCCTCGCATCCTTTTACAGGAAGGCCTATCGGATGCTGGGGAACCGAGCGGACGCCGAGGATGCCGTACAGGACGCTCTTCTCGCTGCCTATGCGCACCTGGATCAGTTCAAGGGGCAATCAGAGATGTCCACATGGTTGACTGCCATTGTGCATAATTGCGCCCTGCTACAACTGCGGAAGCGGCAACGTCACGTCTACGTGTCTCTCGACGAACCAACGGGAGAACCTGATGCAGCTTCGGGAATGGAGCAACTAGCAGATCACAGGCCTAGTCCCGAAGATGAGTGTCAACATTCTGAGCTAAGTACCCGCTTGACCCACTTTTATGCTCAGCTTTCACCAACGCTGAGCAGAACATTTCGGCTGCGCGACATTGAAGGTTTATCGATCCGTGAAACTGCGCAGGTTTTGCGAATACCTCGGGGTACTGTGAAAGCTCAGTCAGTGCGTGCGCGACAAAAACTCAAGGAATTGATGCAGCACGCGCTCAGGCCACGATCTCCTCGTCTGTCCAAGAACCAACCGGTAGCAAATGCAAAGCCCCAATGCACTAACCAGAACGTCTTATGCTGACTAATCCCGAGCCAAATCGGAACATCGAAGAACTGAATGATGACGAAATCTACGCTGCCATTTGCTATCTTGAACCGGCGCCAAGAAGCCCAGGTGAGCAGAGGG
>Ga0265760_10000051_pt1 | contig 33527 bp, 29 predicted proteins | sample NZIome_2_FD_200831 | JGI IMG/M metagenome (GOLD analysis project Ga0265760, IMG submission 200831) | Metatranscriptome of rhizosphere microbial communities from Maridalen valley, Oslo, Norway - NZI1 (Metagenome Metatranscriptome) | ecosystem: Host-associated > Plants > Roots > Rhizosphere >...
CAAGCCTACATGTGGGGTATGGCATCGCAACTAGACGACGCGTCGATCAGCGGACTTGCTGCTTATTTTTCTAAACAGTCCGCCGCTGCAGGGAAAAGCGGTAATGTGGCGCTCATTGCCCAGGGCAAAAAAATCTTCGTGGAAGGCGTGCCAGGACGGCAGATTCCAGCCTGCGCGTCCTGTCATGGCGCCCAAGCGCAAGGCAATGGACCGTTTCCGCGCCTCGCAGGACAGCATGCTCCCTATCTGCTCAAACAGTTGCTGGTGATTCAAAGCGTGCTGCGCACCGCGCCGGTGATGCATGGTGTCATCAAAGACCTGACCCGAGACCAGATGCAGGCCGTCGTCGCGTATTTAGAATCTGTTTAATTTGCACTCAACCAGAAAGGGCGAATGATCATGACAAAAAATATTACACGGCGTGCGCTCGTTTTTCGTGGTCTCGTTGTCGGATCGATCATTCCGGTCTCGCAGACGATTATCAGCTCCGTGGTTCGCGCTGAATCACCGTCGTTGGATCCAAACGATCCCACGGCAAAAGCGCTCGGTTACATCACCCAGTCAACGAAGCCTGCGGAAAAATGCAGCAATTGCAGTCAATTTCAAGGCAATGGCGGAAGTGCCCAAGGTCCCTGCACAATTTTTCCGGGAAAAAGTGTCGCCGCCGCTGGATGGTGCATGAGCTGGGTCAAAAAGTCCGCTTAAGCACCAAGATCGGCCCGGCAACGGAGCGTTGGCGACGGCGGTATGCCACCGCACAGACGCCCCGGAGGGCTAGAATTAAGCTAAGCGATGCTCCATGATTTTATCAAGACGAACCGCGCCAGCTTGATTGATCAGTGCCGAGCCATGGTTGCGAGCAGATCTGAACCAAAACAAACTGGCAATGATCTTCCTCATGGAATACCAATCTTTCTCGATCAGCTGATCGAAACGCTTGCTATCGAGCAATCGTCCGAATCGCTGTCGGACAGCGCGGCGACGGATCTTCCTCGAGCCGCGGCTTCCGAAATTGGATCGATGGCGGCATTGCACGGCCGCGACTTGCTTGAACGAGGGTTCACGCTTGAGCAGGTTGTTCGCGACTATGGCGATGTTTGCCAAGCAGTCACGAATCTCGCCCATCAGAAGGGTGCGCCGATAGAAGTCGATGAATTCCGCACCTTTAATCGATGTTTGGATAACGCCATCGCGGGCGCCGTCACCGAGTACGCGTTTCGGCAAGCGGCCGTCACAACGGAAAACAGCTTCGAGGCTTTGAACTCAAGGCTGGGTCCCTTGGCCCACGAGCTTAGAAACTACCTGCATATTGCGACTTACGCCGTCAAGGCAATCAAAGCTGGCAATGTCGGTATGTCGGGCGCCACCGGTGCCGTGCTTGACCGCAGCCTCATTGGAATGCGCAATCTCATTGATCGGTCGCTGGCGGAAGTTAGGGTGACAGCAGGGCTGCCGCCCCGCTTCAAGGAGGTTCGACTTGCGGATTTCTTAGGCGAAGTAGCTGCGTCCTCATCGCTCGATCCGCTGGCACGCCAATGCAAGTTCTCGGTCACGCCGGTGAGCGAGGACGTTCGGGTGCAAGTGGATACAGAGATGCTCACGGCGGCCGTGGGCAACCTGCTGCAAAACGCGTTTAAGTTCACGAAGCGCCACACAGAAGTGCGCTTGCATGCGCACCTCCACGAAGGCCGTGTGTTGATTGACGTCGAGGATCACTGCGGAGGACTTAGCCCCGGGATCTCTGAAAAGTTGATGTTACCGTTTGTTCAAAGTGACGACGATCGATCCGGACTGGGGCTAGGACTGGACATCTGTCGGCGCAGTGTCGAGGCGAACAATGGTGTCTTGAGATTTCGCGACGTGCCGGGCCTAGGATGCGTCTTTTCCATCGACTTGCCTGCGATGGGGTCCACCGCACCAAAGAACTAGCGACTACTTTCAGCGTCGGGAGCCGACCGAGGAAGCGGCATCCATACCGTAATCGCAGTGGCGTTTGCTTCATTCTTAGAGATCTCAATCCTGCCGCCGAAAGAGCGGATCCGATGGCGCATGGACGCCAAGATCATCGCGGGGTCTTCCGATTTGTTTTCTGCGTCGGGCGTTCCGTCATCCGAAAAACTCATCCAAAAGTTAGATAGGTCTGCCCGTACGGTGAGGTCAGTTGATTTCACTGCTACACGCATGAGCGCAATTGACAGGGCTTCTTGAGCGATTCGGAAGAGTGCGATAGCAGTGCTCGATTCGAATACCGGTTCGACATCCGGATATGTTTCGCTTGCTACGACCCCCGAATTGCCCCAGGTTTTCTTGAGCTGCCACCGAAGTGCTGCAAAGAGTCCAAAATAATCCAATATGCTCGGCCTTAACTCTTCGATTAGACGGCGCTTCAGGTCGATCGCCTGTTCGAGCGTCCTCTTTACTCGGTCAACTCGCTCAATTGCATTTTGACTTAGCGCAGGTATCACACGGCGCACCGATTCTAGATCCATTACAGCGGCACCCATAAGTCCGCCGAGCTCGTCATGCAACTCATGGGCCAAAGCGGTGTCCTTTAGTTCGGCGGCATCTTGCAAATACGTGACCAATCGTTGGACTTCGAGCAGCGTTTCCTCAATTGGAGCAGACATGGGCGCCACGGCTTGTTGGCAAGGCACGGACAAAGAGTGGCGGCGCGTTGAGAGATAGGACGCAGATCCGCTTGATTGAGGTCCTGATACTTTTGAACATGAGATGAAGCCGCTACTCCTGTAACTACGGCCTACAATCAGGATAAGGCTCATTGAGTTTGTAACACAGACCAGAGAGGTGGAATGCCACGTAAGACTCCCCCTACTCAAGGGGCATGCCGATATGCAGATGACTTGGGGCGCGCGTCGCGAAGACTCCGAAGTATCTGGAAAGGGTGCGATGCGGCACCTTCGGTGCAAGCAGCGATGCGGTCAATCAAGACCATGGTCGACAAGCTGCCCGATTGACGCTCCTTGAGAGCGAAAGCGCAAAGTTTGCAACCGAAGAGGACTAGATCAGAACGCGTTAACTCGCTAATTTGCTTGGAAGTAGCCGGCCGTATTCCTTTTTGACCACCGCGTAACACTCGCAACTGCGTTTCTCCAATCCTTGACGGTCAAGCACGGTAATATGTCCGCGGGCATAACTGATGAGCCCCGCCTTCTGCAATTTGAGGGCACCCTCGGTGACCCCCTCGCGACGCACACCGAGCATGTTGGCGATCAGTTCCTGAGTCATCACGAGCTCGTTACCCTGCAGACGATCCAGACTTAACAGCAGCCATCGACATAGTTGTTGGTCCAATGAGTGGTGACGGTTGCACACCGCGGTTTGAGCCATTTGCGTGATTAGCGCTTGGGTGTAACGCAGCAACAAGTGAAGCACCGGACCCGCCTTGTCGAATTCCTCCTTCATTACCTGCGCTTTTAAGCGAAAGCCGCTGCCGGCGCTTTGTACGACGGCCCGGCTGGGCGTGGAATCACCGCCCATGAAGAGCGAAATGCCGACGATGCCCTCGTTTCCCACCACGGCGATTTCGGCTGAGGCGCCGTTTTCCATCACATAGAGAAGCGAAACAATGGCGGTTGTCGGGAAATAGACATGGGTTAGCGTGCTGCCTGCCTCATACATGACTCGACCGAGCGGCATGTCGAAATATTCTAATTGCGGCCACCAGCGTTGCCTCTCTGCTGGAGGGAGCCCCGCGAGTAAGTGGTTCTGCACAGGCGAAGAAGGCGGATTATTCACGGAATTCCTGGGCGCATCTGAAGAGCTTAAGAACACCCATCGGCGAGGCGAGCCCTCGCATTGAGACAAACTCGGTAGCCTCTATTCGATTATACGTGCGCTACCGTACACATGAGGGCGAGCGGACGCAACCTTCAACGCGCACCGAGGGCGGCACCCGCTGGTTCCGACCCACCACAATCCACCGGATTGTCGGTTTAACTTTGGAGTGCCGGCCTATCTATCCTTTGGACCACTTTTCATCCTCGCCGGCCCCATTTGCATTCGCTTCACCTCCCCGGAAACGAGATCTGTTGGGTGCGCCAGCGCACAGACTTGACTGTCGGACGGCTCCTAGACTTTCAGCCTCTCGCACCGCAGCGGAGGTAATTATGTCCGATATATACATTTATTACTTCATGTCAAACGAAGTGAACGGCGAAAATAGTGTGTCCGTGCGGCCCGCAACTCTTGAGGCGATCAAAGGCCGAGGTCGGCCCCTTATGGAGTCACAAATCGTCGTCGACCACACGGAACTCGATAGCTTCCTGGCCGGCGGCGGCGAGTCGCATGGAATGATCGATATTGATGCTCAGATTTGGTCCCTTGGAGTAGGGGCGGCCTCCCGCGATAGGGAAGCTATCGAAAGTACAGACGACATGGTGAAAAACATGCGGGATCTCGAAAGCCGCGAACGGCGCAAGCAGGCTCGACCCCTGAGGAGTCAGCGCATCGAACATGCGGCGAGTGAATCAAACAATCAAACGGACGCGAGAGATTTCATGCACTTCGGAGCGGGACTCGCGACCGAATAGGAACGACAGAGGCACGGGCGACTCAAAATGACTGGATACTTTCATCACAAGCTCTCAATGCTCCATCAAAGCCTGCTGCACGGAGACTTGCCGCGGAGCCTGCATTGGAGTGATGCCTTTGAACTCATCCGGCACTTAGGACAAGTAGAACCGAGAGGCCACGATGAATTCGCCTTTGTTGTCGGTACTCAACGGGAGTTATTTAAACGGTCCCGCGCATCGCAGTTCTCGGTCGAAGAAGTTTCTCGCTTACGCCAGTTTCTCAAAAATGCTGGATCGGCAACCGCTCCGATTGTGTAAGCCTACCCCCAGACGTGGCCCTCGATAGCATGCTCGGTTCGAATATTCTTCGCATTCTCATCGTCCGCTGATGTTCGGATACAGCCACCATTTCGTGGGGGCATGATTGGGTTCTGGTGCATTGAGGGCTTCAGGGTAATCCATGGAATTAAACTCGACCGGAACAATTTGGATCCGATGTTGCGCGTGCCACCGCAACTGACGACCTAAAGATCATTCCGAAGGGCTTCTGATTTTTTGGCGCAACCCTTGTGTTGTTATTTCTTCAGTTCGCCAGAATCGACTTGGCGCTCAGCGGAACGTTGTGATGAATTCGCAATTGTTCACTGCCCTGCGCGTATTCACCGTAACGCCGCTACATCGCTTCTTTTATCCGTCGGCTGCCATGCGGTATACGTTCAATACCATCGTCCAATTGTTCCGGTGCCGAAGTTTTGGTGTTCTAAAACCGCGTCGACTGCGCACGGCGCCGAGCAGCCCGAGCGCGTGAAGCGAATTTGCCTAAGGAGTGGTTTTGGAGTGACACTTACTAGCGCGCATAGGCTGCCGAGGTCAAAAGCATGCCGGATTTTCAATTTAGCGTGAACGGCAAAGAGGTCGTCGCGCACAGCGACGATCCGGCGATGCCGTTGCTTTATTTCCTCAGAAACGATTTGAAGCTGCACGGGCCGCGCTTTGGTTGTGGATTGGGTCAGTGCGGCGCCTGCACGGTGCACTTGGATGGCGCCGCGATTCGCTCTTGCGTTTATCCAATCGGCGTGATCAAGGGCAATGTGACGACGCTTGAGGGCTTAAGTTCGCCGCAGGGTCTGCATCCCTTGCAACAGGCCTTCATCGATGAGCAGGCCATGCAATGTGGCTACTGCATCAACGGCATGATCATGCAGGCGGCCGCGTTTTTGAAGCGTGTACCGAAGCCCACCGCAGCGCAGGTGCGCGAGGAGCTGGGCGCTAATCTTTGCCGCTGCGGCACGCACTTGCGCATCGTTCGCGCCGTGGTGCGCGCGGCGCAATAGGAACGCGTATGGCAGCAGTATTCAGTCGTCGCACGGCACTACAATTGTCGGGTGCTTTGATCGTCAGCTTTGCGATTCCGCTGGACCGCGGATTCGGGGCAACGCAACCGGGAAAAAAATCTGTAGATCCCAGCAGCGTCGAGAGTTTTTTGGCCATTAACCCCGATGGCAGCGTGACGGTATTCTCGGGCAAGGTGGATTTGGGTACCGGTGTGCGCACAGCACTGACCCAGATGGTTGCCGATGAGCTTGACGTTGGCTTCTCAAAAGTCATTCTCATTCAGGGCGACACGGATTTAACGCCGGATCAAGGGGTCACGTTTGGCAGCTTATCGATCCAGAACGGCGGGGTGCAGTTGCGACAGGCGGCCGCGACCGCACGGCGCGCGTTGCTCATGGAGGCGGGCAGGCGATTTAAGGTCCCGCCGGAGAGCCTGCGCATTGAAGAGGGTATGGTGCATCCGCTGCAGGGTGAACCCGTGCCGTTGGCAGCACTCCTGGACAAGCAAGGCCTCTCGCTGAAGCTCGATAAGACTGCGCCTCTGAAGGCGCCTAAGGACTTCAAGCTGGTAGGCAAGTCGCAGCCGCGCCTCGACATACCGGACAAGGTCACCGGCCAATTCACCTATATGCAGGACTTCGCGCTGCCCGGCATGTATCACGGTCGTGTGATACGGCCGCCGGCGCTGGGCGCCACGCTCCTTAGCTTCGATGAAGCATCGATCGCAGACATTCCCGGCATCGTCAAAGTGGTGCGGCAGGAAAATTTTCTCGGCGTGGTGGCGCAAACGGAGTGGGCGGCAATCAGGGGATCGCGGCGCTTGGCGGCGACCTGGTCGGAGTGGTTCGGGCTCCCTGACCGCATCGAGCTGTGGGAACACGTGCGCCGCACCAAGATCGTCAAAGACGATATCACCAGCAATATCGGTGATTCCGCCAAAGCGCTCGGCGAAGCAAAGGAGCGCCTCGCGGCCACGTACGATTTTGCGATTCACACACATGGTTCGATCGGACCCTCCTGCGCGGTCGCACAATTCGACGGTGATCGTCTCACGTGTTGGAGTGCCTCTCAGGCAACGCACAACCTGCGCAAACAATTGGCCGCGATGTTTTCGTTCAAGGACGAGCAGGTGCATTGCATCTACATCGACGGTTCTGGCTGTTATGGGCGTAATGGCCATGAAGACGCCGCGGCCGATGCCGCGCTGCTTGCGCGTGCGGTCAATGCGCCGGTGAGGGTGCAGTGGATGCGGGCCGATGAGCATGGCTGGGACCCGAAAGGACCGCCGACCCTGCTCGATATGCGCGCGGGCCTAGACGCCGGCGGCAAAATTACCGCCTGGGAATCGGAGCTTTTTATCCCGAACGGAGGTGCCGGCTTCGTCGCCTTGGTCGGCGCCGATCATGCGGGACTGAATAGTCTAGGCACTTTGAGTCCTGGCGGTGTGATTCAGGACTTGGCCATTCCTTACGTCATCGATAATGTAAAAACCACGGCCCATCGGCTCGAGAGCACGCCCTTCAGGCCTGCTTGGATCCGCTCTCCTGGGCGCATGCAAAACTCCTTTGCCAACGAATCCTTCTTTGATGAGATTGCCGCGCACGCGAAAACGGATCCTCTCGAAGCGCGGCTGCGCCATCTACAAGACGAGCGCGGCAAGGCATTGCTCGAGCGCCTGGCCAACTTGAGTGCGTGGCGCACCTGGACGAAGTCATCTCGCGGCGCCAAACACACCGGGCACGGGCTCGCATATACGAAGTACGAACTCGTGCGAACCTACGTCGGCGTGGTCTGCGAAGTCGAAGTCGATCGCGAGAGCGGCGAGATCGCCGTCAAGCGTTTTTTTGTCGCACATGATTGCGGTCAAATCATCAACCCCGACGGCTTACGCAATCAAATAGAAGGCAATGTGGTGCAGACGGTAAGCCGGGTGCTCAAGGAAGAGATTCTATTTAGCCAATCCAGAGTCACGAGCGTGGATTGGGCCAGTTATCCCATATTGCGGTTCCCCGAAGTTCCCGAGGTCGTGATGGATCTGATCGACCGTCCTGATCAGGTCCCGTGGGGTGCCGGTGAGCCGACGGCGGCGATGGTGCCCGCCGCGATCGGCAATGCCGTGTTTGACGCGATTGGTGTGCGGCTGCGCTCCGTGCCCTTCACGCCGGTCAAGGTTTTGGCGGCCATCAAGAAATCGTAAGGGGAGCCCGGTGGCCAGGCCCAAGGGCTCTGCGCCGTCAACTTCGTCACGCCAGAAATGCGAGGTGACGAGAAAGGATGAAGCAGTAAAAACAAGGCGGTTAGATGCAATACGCGTGCCGCATTTCCGCAAATAATCTGTGCCCAGCCGGGATCGCATTCCCGAACGAAATAGCCGGGACTTCAAGCATTTCTGCCGATTGCGAGGCCAATGCTCTATCCCGAGCACACACTGGACGGGAGGAAGGTAGAACATGGCGAATGAAAGTACGCGAACGGCAATCGTGACAGGCAGTTCGCGCGGTATTGGAGCGGCCGTGGTGCGGCGCTTGGCTAAGGACGGCTTTTTGGTAGTGGTAAATTATTCAGGCAATGCCGCCGAAGCTGAATCAGTGGTCGGCGATATCAAACGAGGTGGGGGCAACGCCTTAAGCATCCAAGCCGACGTGAGTGACTCGGCCGCGATGCATCGAATGTTCGATCAGGCGGCAGCGGTGTCGGGGGGCGTCGATGTCCTCGTAAACAATGCCGGCATCATGCAACTGGCCAAAATCGGCGATGCCGATGATGGCTTCTTCGACCGGCATATTGCGATTAACCTTAAAGGGGTGTTCAACGGTATGCGCGAGGCCGCAAAGCGCCTGCGAAGCGGCGGCAGAATCATCAGCTTTTCATCCAGTGTTGTCGGGCTCTATCAGCCGACCTACGGAGTCTATGCAGCCACGAAGGGGGGCGTTGAGGCCATGACTCACGTCCTGGCCAACGAGCTGCGCGGTCGAAACATCACCGTCAACGCCGTTGCACCGGGTCCAACAGCCACCGATCTGTTTCTGAAAGGAAAGCCGAAGGAGGTCATCGACCACTTGGCTAAGCTTGCACCCTTGGAACGCTTGGGCGAGCCGGGAGACATCGCGGCGGTGGTAGCGTTTCTTGCAGGCCCTGACGGGGGCTGGATCAACGGACAAGTTCTGCGCGCCAATGGCGGAATCGTCTAGCTAAAACATACCGCTTTAGAAAGTAAATTTGATACCGAGGAGTTTACCGATGAATAAAGTTGTAATTGTCACTGGTGCTTCGAGCGGATTTGGTCGCCTGTCCGCGAACACCGTGGCCCGATCCGGACATACTGTCTATGCGTCGATGCGCGAGACGTCGGGTCGGAACGCTCCACAAGTTGCCGAGCTTCAAAAGTTCGCAACGGACAATAAAATCGATTTGCGAGCCATCGAACTTGACGTGCAGTCGCAGGAATCTGTCGACCGCGCCGTAGCGAAAATCATCTCGACTCACGGCCATATCGACGTGGTGGTCCATAACGCGGGACACATGGATTTCGGTCCGGCAGAGGCGTTTACACCAGAACAGCTCGCCGAGCTCTACGACATCAACGTGCTCAGCACGCAGCGTGTGAATCGTGCGGTGCTTCCGCACATGCGCAGACAGAGAAGCGGGCTACTGGTGTGGGTATCTAGCAGCAGCGTCGCGGGTGGTACTCCGCCGTATCTGTCCCCGTACTTCGCAGCCAAGGCGGGAATGGACGCGATCGCCGTGAGCTACGCTCGAGAGTTGAGCCTGTGGGGAATCGAAACCTCAATCGTTGTGCCAGGGGCTTTTACCGGTGGGACGAACCATTTTGCACATGCCGGCCAACCCGCAGACACGGCTCGGGCTGCCGAGTACAACGCCGGTCCGTATGCCAACTATGGAAACAAGATCATGAAGGCGTTCGCGGCGATCGTACCGGCCGATGCCGATGCGGGAGCGGTCGGGGATGCGATCGCCAAGATCATCGACATGCCATTCGGCAAGCGTCCCTTTCGCGTGCACATCGATCCCACGCAGGATGGAGCTGAAGTGTCCTTCGCTGTGATAGATCGAATGAGAACCGAGATGCTCCACCGAGTCGGACTTGATGAGTTGCTAGTGCCTGCCAAGATCGCGCCGGAGCAACGAACCAATTAAATCGACTGTGGCGCGGCGGTGGCGATCCTCACTTTGAACTCGGCCCTTATCGTGGCCTCGACCGAGCGTGAGCGTTGAGGTCTGAAATCATGCCCCGCTGACAAGATCTCTGGCTGGCGACTTTGAAGAAACCGGCCAACTGTTGATACACGCCAGGTTAGAATAGCGCGGCAAAGCCGCCTTTCAGCCTACTTCGACAAAGAAACATGAGTCCGTCAGATGAGATTGATGTGCTCGATCAGGAGCCTTCGTGCGGAAGGTTGATCCGCCATTTTGGTTTTCGCGGCGACACCAGCGACACGGAGGTCCTGCCGCCGTGGTCATGAGTGCCGCGTGCCGTTCGAGAAGTTCATGAGTGTCGGTCTCAGATTTCCGCCTGCTTCTTTGCCGGCGACCATCCCCGAGCTTCGCGCAGAGGTGCGCGCATTCATCTCTGCTGAACTTGGCAACATCCCTGCTATGCACCGCGCTAACAGCTGGGCACGCTTCGATGCCGCGTTTAGCAAAAAAGTGGGCGAGCGCGGGTGGATTGGTATGAATTTTCCGAAGCGCTACGGCGGCCATGAACGCAGTTTGCTCGAGAGATATGTCGTGGTTGAGGAATTGCTCGCCGCCGGCGCTCCGGTCGGAGCCCATTGGATTGCCGATCGCCAATCGGCTCACAATATCTTGCATCACGGCAGGGAATCCGTGAAAGCCAAATGGCTTCCGAGAGTTTTTCGCGGCGAAGCGTTCTGCGCCATTGGGATGAGCGAGCCCAACTCCGGATCGGACCTTGCTTCGGTTCGCACGCGCGCCGCACGGGTAGATGGCGGTTGGAAGATCTCCGGTCAAAAGATCTGGACCTCTCAGGCGCACAAAGCACAGATAATGATTGCACTAGTCCGCACGTCGGACGCAGGTGACCAGCGTCACAATGGTCTATCGCAATTCGTCATCGAATTGAATTCACCGGGCGTGGTCGTTAGGCCCATTCCTGATTTGACCGGAGAAGTACATTTCAACGAAGTGTTCTTAAACGCCGTATTCGTACCCGAAGAAGCTTTGCTCGGAACAGAGGGAGACGGTTGGAAGCTAGTAACCTCGGAGCTTGCCCTTGAGCGCAGTGGACCCGAGCGCTATCTGTCCAGCTTTGCTCTATACGTCGAGTTCATTCGCGTGGTGGGGCCTAACCCGTCAGGCGTACTGCGGTCGCTCATCGGCCGTATTGCCGCGCATCTATGGACACTCCGTCAGATGTCGCTCTTCGTAGCCTCCGCTTTGGCGGAGGGCAAAGATCCCGCGGTCGAGGCGGTGATCGTGAAGGATCTTGGCAATTCCTTTGAGCAAAACATTCCCAGTTGGATTCAGGCTGCAATCGACGATGGCATCGCTCTTGAGGACGATAACGAATTTGCTACCGCCCTGGCGTACGTACTGCAGGTCTCTCCTTCGTTTTCGCTGCGTGGCGGGACCCGCGAGATTTTGCGAGACATCATCGCTCGGAACCTTGGACTTCGATGAGCGACCTTGCGCGACTCCTCACCGATGCGGCGGAACGTTTTTTCGCCGATGCCTGGAGCAAAGGGCTGCGAAGTTTCGATGATGCGCACTGGAATCGGGTCGTCAACATCGGCCTGCCACGCATGTTATTACCCGAAAGCGCTGGCGGTGCAGATGCGAAGTGGCAGGATGTGCAAGGCGTGTTTCACGCGATCGGCCGCCACTCCTCTCCAATTCCGCTGGCCGACACGGTGCTCGCCGCCGGCGTCCTTGCCGCGGGTGGCCGCCCCATTCCAGATGCCCCTTTGGGCTTAAGTGTGCGATGCACTGGCGATCTACGACACGTCGATGGGCGGTGGCGGTTTCGAGGCGAGCTCGCGGGTGTGGCGCTGCACCCGGCGTCCGCACTCATCGTCGGTGTAGCCGGCAGGGACAATCGGCAGAGTGCCTTCGTTGTCGAGCCTGGCGCCGCCCGGGACATCCAGCGAGGACAAAACTTGGCTGAAGAGCCGCGGGCTCGGTTGTTCTTTGAAGATGCGGAAGTGATACTGATTGACGCAGAGGACGTATTCATTGAACACTTGCTAGACCAAGCAGCCTTGCTGCGATGCGCGCAGATCTCTGGCGCGCTGCTCGCAACGCTGGAGCTATCTCTTGATTACGCCAGCAATCGAAAGCAGTTCGGGCGGCCCATAGGACAGTTTCAGAGCGTGCGCCAGGCGCTTGCTTTGTTAGCCGAGGAATATGCGGCTGTCGACGCCGCATGCTCCGGTGCGTTTGTTGCCGCGGACTGCGGTTCCTTCGCCTTTGAGATAGCGTGCGCGAAATTGCGCGCCAACGAGGCGATTGGTGTTTGCACCGCTATAGCCCACCAGGTACATGGGGCCATCGGCTTTACGCGCGATTTCGCTCTACGGCATTTCACGCAACGATTGTTGTCATGGCGCACCGAGTACGGTAACGATACCTACTGGGCGCAGCGGCTCGGGACAGCAGTCGTCACTCGCGGCGCCGCCAATTTCTGGTCCGACTTAACAGCGCGCGGCGACGCGGCCGCCTGTGCACGACCTCCCAAGCGCATTTAGAATTCGGGGACCATCCATGGAAAACGAGATCTCTGTTTTATTTGAGATCGAGCCCGATTCGGGCGTCGCCGTACTTACGCTAAATCGGCCAACTCGCCTCAATGCATTCAATCGGGACATGGTTGCCCGGTGGAGAGGTGCACTCGAGCAAGTAATGAGCAATCCCGAGATCCGTTGCCTGGTTGTGACTGGAGCGGGTAAGGCGTTTTGCGCCGGCGGAGACATCGACGACCTTGAAGCGTTTCTCACAGGGGACGCTCTAACGCGCAAGAACTATCTTTGGGAACACGTGCAGCAGATCCCTCTTTTGCTTGAACGGATCGACTGCCCCGTGATCGCCGCTATCAATGGCACGGCTCGCGGCGCCGGTCTCGACATGGCGCTGATGTGTGATCTGCGAATCATGGATGCCGAGGCAGTCGTCGCGGAAAGTTATATCAGCATGGGCTTGGTGCCAGGTGACGGGGGCACGTGGTTCTTGCCGCGACTGGTGGGATTGTCCCGTGCACTTGAATTGCTCTGGACCGGCGATGCTGTGGACGCGGACATGGCCTTGCGAATCGGCATGGTCAATCGGATTGCGCCTGCGGGTACGGCGCTGGCAACCTCTCTGGAATTGGCGCGCCGGATTGCGAGGCAACCAACCCAGCCGGTGCGGATGATGAAGCGGCTAGCCCATCAAGGACTGAGCATGACGCTGCGGGCTCACCTTGACCAAGTATCCTCGCACATGGCTGTCGTTCAGGATTTACCAGAATTCCGGGAGCGGCTAAAAGCGTTCCGGGAACGCGGGCGCTGAGGCCATTGCAACAGCCTTTAGACGAACCATTGATGTGCCACGACCTGCCGGGCGAGTGAGATCGCCGACATATTCGGATGAGACTGGATCTCGAATAGAAATCCGACGGCTCCCATGATCAAGCCGTTCACCAACAGAGCGGCGGCCAGGGCGGTCAATTTGGAAGAGAAGGTGTTCATGTGTGTCTCCGCGAGTAATTGTCATCCATCCTTGCCCCCATAACACAGCAAGGGCCGTGCCAGTTGCAAAGGCCTAGGGAAAAGGCTCAAGAGGCTCGCTTCCCGATGGTGCTGATGGGATATTTGGATTGTGCGGGCTCGTCAGCCGCACAGCGACCGCCACGACCAAACTCTCGGGAGACATCGAATGAGATGGAGCATGGATTTACTGTTCGTTGGCCTCGGTGGGACCGACCTCGCAATCGCCCTGAACCGGATCGCGGTTGGGGCATTCTTCATGCTGTCGGGATATCACAAGCTGTTCAATGCCGAGCGTCACCGTTCAGTCGTCGATGAACTGAAGGCGCTCGGCGTTCCAGCCGTGGGCTTCAATCAATGGTGGGTGCCCTTGGTCGAGTTCACCGCCGGCGGCGCCGTCCTGGTCGGGCTCTTGGCGCCGCTCGCCGCGCTCGGCCTGCTTGTCATCATTCTCGTCGCGATGGCGACGTCCGGACGGCAGCGAATCAAACTCTACAAGCCGATCGATGAATCGGATCGCATCGACGATTGGCTCTATTTGCCGGAGACGCTTTATGCTTTCATGTTGATCCTAGTCGTCTCGGCCGGCGCCGGGCCATACAGCCTCGATGCCCTGATCCTGGGTCTGATGAATAAACACGCCGGGTAACCCCGGGGCCTTTGGTCGTGCGCTTCGCCGCGTCTCACATATTCTTCGATTGCGCCGCTCACTCAACGTCGTCGGGCAATGGTTTGATCTCGCTCGATTCGCGTGCCAGACGCCCGGCGAGCAAAACCGCCTGCGTGCGATTCGCGGCACCCAGTTTGCGCAGGATCATGGTCATATGCGCCTTGACCGTCGCCTCTGTGATCTGAAGATCCTCTCCGATTTGCTTGTTGAGTAGCCCGGCGCACAGCATGCCGAGCACCCGAAACTGCTGCGGAGTTAGTTGCGCTATGCGATGGCCGATCTCTAGTGCACCACGGTCTGCGCCAGGTTCCCTCTCCAGTATCAAGCCTCCCTGCGTAGCGACTTCGCCGCGCAGAACGGCCAGAACATTCTTGGCAATGGTGGCTGCGTCGGCAGATTTGGACACGAAGCTCTGTGCCCCGAATGCCAATGCCTGGCGCATGGTGTGCGGATCGTCGGACGCCGAGACGACGATGATGGGTAGCTCGGGACGTGACCCTCGCAGGTGCGCGAGGGCGTTGAACCCATAGGCGCCGGGTAGATTGAGATCCAAAAGCAGCAAATCCGCGCGAGGGTGCCGATCGAGCGCATCGAAGAGGCCGGCGACACTGTCAGCCTCGAATATCTCGCAGTTCGTACAGGCTGCCGCAACTGCGCCCTTGAGCGCCAGGCGATACAGCGGATGATCATCGACAATCAGTACTTCATAGCTCATCGATCCAGGCGTGATTGGGTCATGCCGCCGAAGCATGTCGCACCTGCAGCCGGAATGCGCAGAGCAAGGCCCGCAGCGCACCGGGCCGCAACGGTTTGTGAAGAAGGGGAAATCCCGCATCGCGAGCGGCTAGGATCAAGTCGGCGTCGTGATCGGCGCTGATCAACGCCGCGGTGAGCATCGTCGTTCGCGAATTGCACAACCGCCGCAACAATTCGATACCGTCTACGCCGTCGCCCAGATGATAGTCGGCCAGTACGGTGTCGACATTGGATCGGTCATACAACAGGGTGGCTTCCGCGCTGTTGCTCGCCTTCAGCACGTGCACACCCCACTGCCCAAGCAGCGCCTCCATCCCGTCGAGGATTGCGATGTCGTTGTCGACGCACAGTACGCGAAGGCCGTACAGGTTGCTCGGGTCCGGCGCGCGCAGATGCCGATCGATGCTTCGTGTACGTTGTGTACCGATCTCGCGCGCTACCCGGACGCCAAACATCGAGCCGCGCCCCGGATGGCTTGCGAACGAAAGGGAATGTTGCATGAGCTTGGCAAGCCGATCGCAAATCGACAGGCCGAGTCCCAGACCCTTTTCACCCCACGGCGAGTCATGTTCGAGCCTGCTGAATTCGGCGTACATTTTCTGGCGTTGATGCAATCCGATGCCAGGTCCGGTGTCATACACGGCAATTTCGAGTTCGCCGCCGCGCCTGCGGCAGCCGACCAGCACGCCGCCGCGCTCGGTGTAGCGCAGCGCATTGGAGAGATAGTTTTGCAAGATCCGTCGCAGCATGGAGCGGTCGCTACGCACGACTTCGTGGCTGCCGACGATGCGAAGCTGCAATTTTCGAGCCTGCGCAAGTGGTGCATATTGACGGCACAGGTCCTCGAGAAGATCAGTGATCGGAAAGCTGACGAAGTCGGGCTTGAGCACCCCGCTGTCGAGACGTGCACTGTCGAGCAAAGCGGTGAGAAGCTCCTCGGCGGCGCGCATCGAGTCATTGATGCGGCTGGCCAATTCCTGGACTTCGGGGTGTGCTCGCGCCTGCGATTCGAGGGCCGATACGAACAGCCTCGCTGCATTGAGCGGCTGGAGTAGATCATGGCTGGCAGCGGCGAAGAAACGCGTCTTGCTCGTATTCGCGGCTTCGGCCTCCTGTTTGGCAAGCCGCTGAGCTTCGAGCGACGCCGTCAGTTCTGAGGTGCGATGTGCGACGCGCTCCTCCAACCCCTGTTTGGCCTCGAGCAGCGCCTGTTCATGGCGTTTGAAATCCGTGATGTCCGTATAGGTGGTTACGAAGCCGCCGCCCGCCATAGGTTGACCGTGAATGCTGTACACCTGCCCATTGCGGCGGACTCTTTGAAACGTGTAGGCGGTGCCGGCACGCAAGTGCGCCAGCCGCTTTTCGACCTGTGCCTCGGGCTCGCCCGGGCCGAGCTCGCCGCGCGCGGCGTTCCATCGCAAGAGTTTGACGACAGGGCGCCCGACGATAACCAGTCCCTCGGGATACTCGAATAGCTCTAGATATCGCCGATTCCATGCGACCACGCGCAACTGCGCGTCGACCACGCTGATGCCCTGCGTCACGTTTTCCATCGTGGCCTGCAGCAACTGTCGACTAAAGCGCAATTCCTGCGAGGTTTCGTCGAGCAGCTCCGCGACTTCATCGACTTCAAGCCCCTTGCGGTGCAACGCGTGCGTAAGCACAACGCGCGCCGATGAGGCGCCGATCGACGCGGCCAATGCACGCTCGACGTGCTTCACGAGTCCCCGATCGGCAGGTTCGGTTGGCTTGGGCAAATCGCGCCGTGTTTGCGTGATGTATTCCCGAAGCGCCTGGTGGGCGGCAGTGGCGCCCAGGATCCTCGACGCCACGGTCTCAAGATCGCCCACTTTGCAGTTGATCGCGTGCAGCCCGACGGCGGGCTGTTTGGGGGCCACGAAGGCCCGGGCGGCCAGGCGCTCCTGAAGAGTTGCGCCGCGGCGCGCGGATACGATGAGCATTACTAGGATGTTCAGCGACAACGCCAACAGCGCGCGCGTTCCGATCGCATCCCCACTTGCGGCGCCCGCCATCGAATGCGGCAACAAGCCAAGTACATCGAGCCAGTGGAACCCGTGGTCTGCCACGATTCCACCGGCGAAGTTGGGCAGAAACAGTAGAAAAGCCCAGGCGGCGAAGCCGCTCAACATTCCCCAGAATACGCCCGCGCGACTGGCGCTTCTCCAGTAAAGCGCAGCGAACATAGCCGGGGCAAATTGCGCCACAGCGGCGAAGGCCAACTGACCGATCGCCGCCAAGCTGATCGAGCCCGACGCGGAGCGGTAGTATGCAAATGCCAGCAGCGCGAGCGATACGATGACGGCACGCCTGACCCAAAGCACCCGCTTTCCCAAGCTCGCGCCATCTTCCAGCCGCTGACGCCACAACAAGGGCGCGGCTATATCATTCGAGATCATTGTCGCCAAGGCCGTGCTGGCGACCACCACCATCGCCGTGGCCGCCGATAGGCCCCCCAGAAAGACCAACACCGTAAGCCAGGGCACTCCATAGCTCATCGGCAGCGTCAGAATCAGAGAGTCCGACGCGGTATGCAGCGAGAGTCCGTCGATCGTGCCGAGTGCCACCACCGGAATGACCACCGCCGAAAAGATTGCGAGATACGCGGGTAACAGCCAGCGCGCGACCTTGAGGTCCTCGGTGCGCGCGCATTCGACCACCGCGACCTGGAATTGACGCGGCAAACAGAAGATCGCACCCGCTGCCAGCAGGGTAATGATCAAGGTATTGCCGTTGAGCAGGGTTGCGCTTTGCGCGAGTTGCACGGGCAGCACCCAGGGGCGGCCGCGCAGGTGCACGCATGCAAATACACCCACCGCCACGAAGGCCAGCAGCTTCAGCACGGATTCAAACGCGATCGCCAGCATCAATCCTTCACGGTGTCGGGTTGCATCGACACGACGGGCGCCGAACAGCACCGCGAACAGCGCCATCATCAATGCAACCGCGAGGGCGGTATCCCGATACCACGGCACATGACGTGCAGTCACCGCGGTCAGCACATCGACACTGGCGGCGACGGCTTTGTACTGCAGAGCGATGTAGGGAATGGCAGCGGACAGCGCGATCACAGTCACCAATACCGCGAGCGCGCGGCTCTTGCCGAATCGAGAGGCGATGAAGTCTGCGATCGAACTGACTTTGTGCGCGCGTCCGATTCGCGCCAGCCGCTCCATGAAGGGCAATGCGAAGAGAAATACCAGGGCGGGTCCGAGGTAAATCGGCAAATAACCCCAGCCGTCGCGCACGGCGGATCCAACCGCGCCGAAGAAAGTCCAGGACGTGCAGTACACGCCGAGTGCGAGCGAGTAAATGAAGGGTCGAAGACGGCGTTGGTTGGGGTAGGTTCTTTGGCGCTCGCCGTAAAACGCGATACCGAACAGACAGCCGAGATATGTCAATGCGAGCAATGACAGAAGCCAGCTCGAAAACATGGCCACCCCCCCCCTTAACTCCCACTCTATGCGCGCGGTTGCGCCAAAACAAATCGCGCACGTTTCGATCGACCTTGGCTGAAGGGTCCGTCGAAAGCAAGCCACTATCGACCAAAGTCGAATGGCATTGCGGGAAGGTGCAAGCCTAGGATCGCCACGTGATCCTGAATCACCAACAACTATTACGCGCGATCGCGCAATGCAAAGTAGTGTCAAGAGCAGGATCGACCTAGGGGGCTCGCGCTCGCCGCTGGAGCGGCGCGCTGTGAAGATAATTTGTAGGGGGGGGGAAACTAATGAATTCGCGCAATCACTCGTTAGGAGCGGCGATTGGTCTGCTGTTGGTTTGGAGCTCGGCACAGGCGGACTTGAAAGACCCCTTGCCGGATAGCTTGTCTCTGGGGGGCGTCACCCTGTATGCGACCGTCGATGTTGGCTACGCCTATCAGAGTCATGGCGTGCCGTTGAGCAGTGAGTATCTCGGCGGCCTCGAGTACCAGGCTTTTACCACGACCCGAAACTTCGCCGGCTCTCAATCGACGTTCGCGGAAAGCGGCCTCGAGCAATCCAAGATTGGCATCCGTGTGTCAGAACCCATCATTGATGATTTCACTTTGATCGCGAGAACCGATACCGGCTTCAATCCGCTGTCGGGCCAGCTGGTGGACGCGTGCAAAGCACTCGCTTCGAACAGCGGCAAGCCGCAAGGCGAACAGACCGCGAACGCCGACAGCAGCCGTTGCGGTCAGGCCTTCAACGGCGTCATCTGGGGTGGTTTCAGCAGCCCGCGCTTTGGAGCGCTCACGATCGGTCGTCAACAGTCCCTGCAACTCGACGCGCTCGCGTTGTACGATCCGCAAACACTTTCGTACGCCTTTTCCTTCCTCGGCTACTCCGGATTCAACGCCGGCGCCGGCAGCACCGAGGCGGCGCGCTTGGACAACTCGGGCAAGTACGTGTTTACGAGCGGCCCGGTGCATATCAGCGGCCTGTACTCCAACGGCGGACAGGATACAGGTGTGCTCGGCAAATCCTACGGAGTGGATGTCGGCGCGACCTGGCTGGGATTGTCCGTCGATGCCGTCTATGAGAACTCGAAGGGTGCGGTCAATTTGCGCAGCTCCTTCGACAATCCTACCGCGAATCCCGTGCCCACGCCGGGATTGGCCGCCTATATCTCCAACGACAAGTCCTACAACCTCATGGGCAAGTACGTGTTTGATCTCGGCGATTCCAAGGACAAGCTTACGGTTTACGCAGGCTACACCCACATCGAGAAGTCGCACGCCGACTACACCGTTGGCAGTGCACAGAACAACTACCCGATCTCGGTCGGCATCAACATCAATGATTCCGCGAAATACAACATGGAATGGCTGGGCGCCCGATACGCGATGAATTCCGGTTGGAACTTCACCGGCGCGTTCTATCACATCTCGCAGAACAGCTGGACAATCGGTCTTGGGACGGCCGGCAACGACAATCTTGGTTGCGTGGCGGCCGGGTTGCTGTGCTCCGGCGATTTCAATGAGGTGTCGCTGGTTGCGGATTACATCATCAATAAACACTACGACATCTACGGCGGCGTGAACTGGTCGGAGGTCACCGATGGTCTCGCGAATGGATTTCCGGGGACCACGGTAGGAACTTCGGGAAGCGAAAATCAGACCACGATCATGTGGGGATTTCGCATAAAGATCTGAAGGTCCGCGCACACATGGCATCGAGGAAGAGGACGATATGGCAATGAGCACAACGGCAGGCACCCTGCCGCAAGGCCAGGTGGGTTCGCAGAACAATTGGCTGGTGATTGGCGCCTCCTCACTCGGGACCGTATTCGAGTGGTACGACTTTTACTTGTACGGCCTACTCGCCACGGTGATCGGTGCGCAGTTCTTTTCGGGCGTCAACGAGACCACGAGCTTCATCTTCGCGCTGGCCGCGTTTGCAGCAGGATTCGCCGTGAGGCCATTCGGCGCGCTGGTGTTCGGCCGGCTCGGTGATCTGGTTGGTAGGAAGTACACGTTCCTGATCACGATGAGCATCATGGGCGGCGCCACATTTGCGGTCGGATTGCTGCCCAACTACGCGTCGGTGGGTGTTTCGGCACCGGTACTATTGGTGGTGCTGCGACTGCTGCAAGGCTTGGCGCTTGGCGGCGAGTACGGTGGCGCGGCCACTTATGTCGCCGAGCATGCGCCTCCCGGCAAACGGGGTTTCTTCACCAGCTGGATACAAACCACGGCGACCCTGGGTTTGTTCGCCGCACTTCTGGTCGTGATCGGAACACGTACCTATGTCGGCGAGGATGCCTTCAAAGTCTGGGGCTGGCGCATCCCGTTTCTGGTATCCATTCTGTTGCTCGCCATCTCGCTGTGGATCCGAATGCAGCTGGCCGAGAGTCCAGTATTCGTCAAGATGAAGAATCTAGGAACCACATCGAAGGCGCCGCTCAAAGAAGCCTTCGGGCAGTGGCGCAACCTCAAGATCGTTTTAATCGCGTTGCTGGGCGGCGTAATGGGTCAGGCCGTGGTGTGGTACACAGGCCAGTTCTACGCGCTGTTCTTTCTGGAACGGATGCTGCGGGTCGACGGCGCTACCACGAATATTCTGACTGCAATCGCTCTGGTGCTGGCGACGCCGGGGTTCGTGTTTTTCGGCTGGCTTTCGGACAAGATCGGCCGTAAACCCATCATTTTGGCCGGCTGCTTAATCGCCATGCTGACCTATTTCCCCTTGTTCGAGTCTCTGACCCGATACGCCAATCCCGCGTTGTATGAGGCGCAGGCGACGGCACCGGTGAGCGTGTACGCCGATCCCGGACAGTGCTCCTTTCAGTTCGATCCCATCGGCAAGAACAGATTTGACTCAACATCATGCGATATCGCCAAGAGCTTCCTCGCCAAGGCCGGAGTTTCGTACACGCGAATCAATGCGCCGAGCGGCGCCGTGGCTGAAATCCGCAGCGGGACGACCAATCTGACCGCCCCGGATCCCAGGGCCATCACCGGCAAGGATCTCAAGGACGCGATAGCGAAGTTTCAAGGCGCCGCGAAAGGCGCTCTGAGCGCAGCCGGATATCCGGACAAAGCCGACCCCGCAACCATCAATAAGCCCATGGTCGTGTTGATTTTGTTCATATTGGTGCTGTACGTCACCATGGTCTACGGTCCCATTGCCGCCATGCTGGTGGAATTGTTTCCCGCAAGAATTCGCTACAGCGCGATGTCGCTCCCCTATCACATTGGAAACGGCTGGTTCGGAGGATTCTTGCCGGCAACGGCGTTTGCGATGGTGGCGGCGACGGGCGATATCTACTACGGACTTTGGTATCCCATCGTCATCGCGGGGGCGACCTTGGTTATTGGTTTGTTCTTCCTCCCGGAAACCTTCAAGAGGAATGTCGACGCCTGACCGCGCCCGCGGCGGGAGCGGCCGCCACTGCCGCAGATCAGCGCCGAGAGCGGCGGGTAACGGTGCCGGTGGCGGGTGAAGGAGGGCGCTTTAGCACCTCAACGATCGCCAGGATGGTATTCCAGTTGCGCGTTGTCACAGGGACGCCAAAGATTGCGTCAATCATTCCCAGGTAGCCGATGGTTTTCATGTGGCGCCGGTATTGTCCGAAAACAAATCGCTTCTCGGTTGCAAGGATTCGCATCAGCCACTCTCCTTGCCCCGGAAAACTCATGGGAATCGACGGCGCCAGCGACGCACGCTTCACCATGACACTGACGAAGCAAACCACGCCGGGGCCGATCGGCTCATCGCTGAACGGCTTGCGCTTTGCGATGTCGAGAAGTTCCTGACCCTTGCAGATGCTGATGCTGGCTGCAAATGGGAGTCTGCGGGATAGCTCCGCCCGGAGGCGCGTCTGACTGATGGGCGCGCCGACCACAAACGTGCCTGCGGCGCCAATGTTGACCACGTCGAGGTGTTTCAGTTGTTGCGCCAACGTCGTCGGGCGAAACGTCCGATGTCCGCCGACGTTGACGCCTCTAAGAAATACCACGAGTGCCATGAACCGCGAATTTACACCGCCTGGCGCGCCGATGATAACTATCGGACGAATGGCCGCTCAATGTCCCTTGACACGCGCGCGCGCAGCGCCAATACTTCACCGTATAGTGAAGTATTGGGATGGAGGTACGATCGATGCGGACTAGAGCGTGGGCGGTCGGGCGGGCATGCGGGCTGACTGTCCTGATTTGCGCGACCGGTTCGGCCGGCGCCGCCGAGGCAGCGGCCGCCTATCCCGCCATGGCGCCTATCGGCCGATACCTAATGCCGACCCCGGCCGATGAGATCGCGCTGGCGCGGAGCGCCGCGCCGGCTTCAATCGCCGGCGATGCTGATGTGATGACTCTCGGCGGTCATGGTTACGAAACAGCGGCGAAGGGTAAGAACGGCTTTGTCTGCATGGTTTGGCGCTCCTGGACGGCCGGCTTTGACGATCCCGAGTTCTGGAATCCCAAGCTTCGCGCACCGATATGTCTCAACGCCGCCGCCGCGCGCAGTGTTCTGCCGGGCTATCTCGAACGAACCAACTGGGTTCTCGCGGGCGTCTCAAGGACCGACATGATCGCCCGCACCCGGGCGGCGGTGGCCGCGAAGACCTTCACGCTGCCGGCACCCGGAGCAATGAGCTATATGATGTCGAAGCAGGGATACCTGGGCGATGCCGCCGGCCATTGGCATCCGCATCTCATGTTCTTTTTGCCCCGCACCGATAGCGGCGCCTGGGGCGCGAATCTCGGCGGTTCTCCTGTCATTGCTGCGCAAGGCGATCCCGAGCCCACGACGACGTTCTTCGTTCTGGTGCCGAAGTGGTCCGATGAATCACCGGCGGTCACGGAGAAGCACTAGCGCGCGATCCTTCAGCGAAATGCGCTTCCAGCTTGTCGAGCGAGCCCATCCAGCCTGCTTGGTGGCTGCGGCTCGTTGCGTCGTCCTTTAGTTGCGCGTGCGTAAAGGTAAGCTCGGTGCCCTCGGGAATGGGCCTAAGACTGATCTCGACCCGCGATTCGCCCGGGTCTTCCAGCCCGCCTTTCCAGCGCCAGCTCATGACGATGCGCGTTGGCCGCAAGATTTCAAGAAATTCGCCGCTGCTCTCGTGCTCGGTTCCGTCAAGCATGCGGAAGCGTACGCGAAAGCGGCCACCGACGCGCGGATCGGCTTCTGAAAGAAGCACAGGACCCGCGTCCGGTCCCCACCAATGCACGATGCCTTCGGCCGTCGTTACTGCGTCGAAAACAATCGCCGGACGAGCGCGGATACGGCGCACGAGCGACAGGCTGGTCATGGTCCCTTGCTCCGCGCTTCCGCTTCCTTACTCTCTGCATAGGCGGCCAGCCCGTCCAGCCTCTGCAGCCAGAAGCGCTCGTAGCGGCGCAGCCATGCCATCGCCTCGCGCATCGGCTGCGGCCGAAGCCGCACCGTCACCGTGCGGCCGGATTTTGAGCGGGTGACGAGACCGGCATCCTCGAGCACATCGAGGTGCTTCATCACGGCAGGTAACTTGATCGCAAAAGGTTCGGCGAGATCGCTGATGGACGCGCCGTCCTTGCGCTCGAGCTGCCCGAGGATGGCGCGGCGCGTCGGATCGACGAGCGCCGCAAAGGTGCGGTCAAGGCGTTTATGATAGTTCACCATATGGGAAAGTATTGACCGCGAAGTTCAGCTTGTCAAATGCCGCGGTGCCGGCATAGCGCGCCGGCGGGACGGCGGCCAGCCGCTTTAGGCGCTGGCCGCGTTCAACTGCTCGATATCGGGCTTGCTCAAATCCAGCCGTGTGGCCGAGAGCAACTCCTGCAATTGCGGCGCGGTCGTCGCGCTGGCGATCGGCGCAGTAACGCTGGGCCGCGCAATCTGCCAGGCGAGCGCCACGGCGGCGGGCGAACTGCGGTGGCGTGCGGCGATATCATCGAGCGCCGCCAGAATCTTGAAGCCACGCGCATTGAGGTATTTCTCGACGATACCCTTGCCGCGCGCGCTTTTCGCGGCGTCCGCGGCGGTTCGATATTTCCCGCTCAAAAAGCCCGATGCCAGCGCGAAGTAGGTGATGACGCCAAGCTGCTCTCTCAGGCAAAGCGGCTCGAGTTCAGATTCGTAGTCGGAGCGCGCATAAAGATTGTAGAGCGGCTGCAGGACCTCGTATCGGGGCAGCGCGCTTTTGCGGCTGACCTCCAGCGCCTCCGCCAGGCGCGCCGCCGTGTAATTCGAGGCGCCGATCGCGCGGATCTTGCCCGCGCTGAGCAACTTTTGATAGGCCCCGAGGGTCTCCTCGAGAGGCACGGTGGTGTCGTCCGCATGGGAAAAATACAGATCAATGTGATCTGTCTGCAGCCGGCGCAGCGAATCCTCGACCGAGCGGGCGATATGTGCGGCCGATAATCCCTTGCGATCGGGAGCCATCTGCATGCCCACTTTGGTTGCGATCACGACATCGTCGCGCCGTCCTCGGCGCTGCAGCCAATTGCCGATGACAGCTTCGGATTCGCCGCCGCGATGTCCCGGCACCCAGACTGAGTACACATCCGCCGTGTCGATGAAGTTGAAGCCCGCCTCGACCAGCGCATCCAGCACCGCGAACGACGCAGCCTCAGCGGCGGTCCAGCCAAACACATTGCCGCCGAGACACAGCGGAGCGACCTGCAAACCTGAACGGCCTAATTTTCGAAGCTGCATGCGACTATAGTCGCACAGCCGTGCGACGGTTTCAGCGCGGCGCCGACTTGTCGGTCAGGCTTTGCCAGGAATTCGGCCCTGTTCACGCAGCCGACCGGCTGAACGCGCCCCGTAGCCCAGGTAAATTGCGATGCCGATCGTGACCCAGATGCAGTAGACCGCCCAGGTGCGCAAAGGTATTCCGGTCAGAAGATAGCCGCAGATGAGAAGACCCGCGACCGGAACGAGCGGCACGAAGGGCGTGCGAAAGGGACGGTGCCGGTCCGGATCGGTATTGCGCAATACAAGGACAGAAACCGCTACGGTAATGAATACAATCAAGGTGCCGACGGATACCAGCTGCACCAGAATCGAGAGAGGAAAGAGTCCCGCCAAGACCGCCACCGACAAACCGCAAATCAACGTGCCCCAGTGAGGCGTGCGGAAGCGCGAGTGCACACGCGCAAAGACCGGCGGGACCAGGCCGTCGCGGCCCATCGCCATGAGCACTCGCGGTTGCGCGAGCATGACCACCAGTACCACCGACCCTAGTCCGATGACCGCCGCAAGATCAACGATGGGGAGGAGCCAGGTCAGCTCGGGACCCCCGCCGCGCAGCGCGACGGACAGCGGGCTTGCGCTGTCGAGCATTTGATACGATACGAGCCCCGTAAGAACGAGCGATACGGCGATGTAGAGCAGACTGACAGCCCCGAGCGATCCTAAGATGCCGATGGGAAGATTGCGCTGCGGATTGCGGGTGTCTTGTGCGAGCGTGGCGATTGCGTCGAACCCAAGATAGGAGACGAATACGACGGCCGCTGCGCGCAGCACGCCGCTCCAGCCATAGCGGCCGAAGCCTTCATTCGCCGGCAAAAACGGCGTCCAATTGCGCGGATGAATGTGCAGGCTGCCAAAGCCGACAACGAGAAGCAGTGCGCCGACTTTGAGCGCCACGATGACCCCGTTGACGATGCTCGACAGCCGCACGCCGCGCAGCGCGATCAAGGCCATCGCGGCGGCGAACAAAAACGCGGGTCCATTGATCAAGCTTCCCGTGGTCGTCAAGCCGTGCGCACCAATCGCAAAGGGCGCGCTCGTCAGCGAAAGGGGCAGCGGCACGCCCCACTGCGATAGCAGCGACATCAAGTAGCCGGACCAGCCCACGGCAACGTAAGAGCCCGCGAAAACGTATTCCAGAAGCAGATTCCAGCCAATGATCCATGCGGCCGCCTCGCCCAGGACGGTATAAGTAAATGCGTAGGCGCTGCCGGCAGCCGGGATCATGGCGGCCAGCTCCGCGTAACACATACCCGTCAGCGCGCAGCCAACACCGGCGATCAAGAAGGACAGCACGATCGCCGGTCCCGCGAATTGCGCGGCGGCGTTGCCCGTCACGACAAAGATTCCACCCCCGACGATGACCCCGACGCCCACCAGCACCAGGTCGAGCGGACCTAAGACCCGTTTCAGTGCCGCCGGCGCGGATTCCTGTTCCAGGTCGCGGATTGCCTCTGCAATCGACTTGCGGTGTACCCAGCTTCTTGGTGCGTTCACGAGTTGCCTTTCTTGTATTTAGCGGGCCGCCTTAGGTCGGCAGAGTACCGTGTCTTGCGGTTGATCGATATGATGGTGTTACGATCGGATGACCCATTAGAAACCGCGGCTTGAACTCAAGCGGAGATCCACATTGCGCACACGCGCCACGCATTTCTTCCTGTTCCTTGTTCTATGCGGCGCTACCGTCGCCCCGGCCCAGGCCGCCGCGGCGAATGCGAGCCCTGGCCTTACCACCCAAGCCGCGCCTCCGGATGCTCCGAAGGATCTTAAGCGGCTGATCGGCGAATACCGTTCGGCGGATGCCAAGCTCACGATCTACGAAGCAGGCGGCCAACTGCGCGCGGATGGCCTGGAGCTGCACCAGGCGCCGCTGCGGCGGCTGGCCGCGACGCGCTTCATTGCCGAGGCGGCGCCTTCGCAGCCGCTACAGCCGAGTACTCCCGTGCAGTTTCAATTGGATCGAGACGGCCAAGCCGTGTCGCTGACTGTCGGCACCCGCCGGCTGCAGTTTAAGGACATTGGCCAAGAGGTCGTGCAGCAGATTCGCGCCGGCGTGAAGTCGGATTCCGGCCAGTTGCGCGCGGCGGCGCTGGCCGCGACGCCGCCTACGGAAGCCCCTGCCAAACGCTCGTCAGATCTGATTGATCTGGCCAGTGTGGATCCGACCATCAAATTCGATATTCGCTATGCGGGTTCCAATAACTTCATCGGATTCCCGCTGTATGAACGGGCGGCTGCATACCTGCAGCGGCCGGCGGCGGAGGCACTCGGCCGCGTCGAGCACTCGCTCGCCTCGCAGGGCTTCGGGCTGCTGATCCACGACGCCTACCGGCCGTGGTTCGTGACGAAGATGTTCTGGGATGCGACACCCGAATCGGCGCATGTTTTCGTGGCCGATCCCGCGCAAGGCTCGAGGCATAATCGCGGCTGCGCGGTGGACCTGACGCTCTATGATTTAAAGTCGGGCAATGCCGTTGAAATGACCGGGCGCTACGACGAGATGTCGCCGCGATCCTATGCCGACTATCTCGGCGGCACGAGCCGGCAGCGCTGGCTGCGCGAACTGCTGCGCAGCCAAATGGAGGCGCAGGGATTTGCGGTGTATGCCGAGGAGTGGTGGCATTTCGATTACAAGGACTGGAGCGACTACGCCATCGGCACCGCCACCTTCACGCAGCTTTCGAAATGAGCGTTAGCGGAGCTCTTGCCGGGCTGAAAATTATCGAGATCGCCGGGATCGGACCCGCCCCATTTTGCGCGATGATGCTGGCGGATCACGGCGCCGAGGTGATCCGGATCGTTCCCCCCGGGGCTGAGCGGCCGGGAAGCGATTTGAGCAAGGACGTCCTTGCACGCTCGCGGAAATTCATGATTGTCGATTTGAAGCAGCCATCGGGCGTCGAGGCGGTGCGGGATCTTTGCAAAACCGCTGATGGTCTCATCGAGGGGTTTCGACCGGGCGTGATGGAGCGGCTCGGTCTCGGACCCGAGCTGCTGTTGACGGACAACCCCAAGCTGGTTTACGGCCGTATGACCGGATGGGGCCAAACCGGACCCCGTGCTCACACCGCCGGGCACGACATCAATTACATCGCTTTATCCGGCGTCCTGCACTGCGTCGGGCGTGCGGGGGATCGGCCCACGCCGCCCGTCAATCTCGTCGCGGATTTCGGCGGCGGCGGCATGATGCTGGCATTCGGCATGCTCGCCGCAATTTTGCACGCCCAGAAAACCGCGCAGGGGCAGGTGATCGATTGTGCGATGGTGGACGGCTCCGCACTGCTCGCCTCGATGATCTGGAGTTTGGCCGCACAAGGTGTTTGGTCGGAGCAGCGCGGCAGCAATATGCTCGACAGCGGCGCGCACTTCTACGATACGTATGCCTGTGCGGACGGCGGTCATATTTCGATCGGTCCGATCGAAGCGAAGTTCTATTCCGAATTCTTAAGTCGACTCGGTATCCCCGAGACGGATGATTACGCCCGCCAGCATGACCGAATTCTATGGCCATCGCTCAAGGAGCGGCTCGCCGCCGTGTTCGCCAGCAAAACTCGCGCTGAGTGGTGCGCGCTGTTTGACGGCAGCGATGCCTGCGTTGCGCCGGTGCTGTCCTTGGCCGAAGCGCTCCGTGATCCGCACAACGTCGAGCGCAAGACCTTTGTGCATGCCGGCGGTGTGATGCAGCCCCGGCCGGCACCGCGATTCTCCGCTACGCCGGCGGCTGATCCTGTCATGCCAAAAATTGCGGACGGCACCGATTCAGCGGCGCTGCTGCGGGCTGTTGGCTACACCGAAGAAAAGATCGATTCGCTGCGCGCGTCCGGCGCGGTGACGTGACGAGGCGCCGCTGCGGGGCGAGCTTAAGACCATTTCTAACGCTGCATTTGCATGAGCTGATCCATGGGCATCATGTAGTCATTGAGATTTGCCATGATAATCATCGACCCAAAGACCACCAGCCCGACCACGAAAATGCCAAAAGCCAGCGCCAGCACCGTGTTCACCGAATCCGGCGAACTGCTGACGTGCAGAAAGAACACCAAATGAACTCCCATCTGCGCAATCGCCAGAACGGCGAGCAGCACCGGTAGTCCCGGCGCCCATACCCAATGCGTCACGGCGGCGCCAAATGAGGCCAGCGTGAGCACAATCGCGAATCCGAGGCCAATCACATAGCTTTGCACGTTGCTGGCTGGATCTGCATCGTGCTCTCCCGGTGCGTCCTCGGAGTGATGCGGGGTGGCTTCGTTGTTCAAGTGCGCGCTCCCAGATAAACAATGGTGAAGACGCCGATCCAGACCAGATCGAGGGCGTGCCAAAACAAACTGAAACATACGAGCCGCTGCGCCACCTTGGGCCGCAATCCCAGTGTGGCGATTTGCGCCATCATCACCGCAAGCCAGCACAAGCCGGCGGTCACGTGCAGGCCGTGCGTGCCGACGAGTCCGAAGAATGCGGACAGAAAGGCGCTGCGCGTGGGGTTGATGCCGCGCGAAAACATGCCGATGAACTCGGACAGCTCCAAGGAAATGAACGACAGGCCGAGGACAAAGGTGACCGCGGCCCAGACGTAGATCATGGTGCGCGAGCGGCGCTCCAGCGCCAGCACGCACAGGCCGCAGGTGAAGCTCGAGACCAGCAAACAGCACGTCTCGAGAAAAACATGCTTGAGATCGAAGAGTTGCGCGCCGCTGGGACCCCCGGCGGTGCGCTGCGCGAGCACCGCATACGCGGCGAACAGTGCCGAAAAGATCACGATATCGCTGAGCAGGAACAGCCAGACTCCGACACTGACGACGATGCGGGTCGGCGCCGGACCGCGTTCGGCGAGGGGAATTTCCTCGGCGAGTGCGCTCATCCCGGCTTGGCCTCCTGCTGCGTTTCGTATTTGGCGATATCACTGGCGCTGACCTGCACCTCCGTGTCGAGCCGCCAGGAATGCCGCAACAATAATGCGATCGCGCCCACCAATCCCGCGATCGCCAGCCACCAGATATGCCAGATTGACGCGAAGCCGAACATGACCGCGCTGAATGCGGTCAGAAATCCCAGCGGGCTGGCGCGCGGCACATGGATTGCGGGCGGCGCGGCGCGCGACAGCGATTTCTTGCCGGCATGCTTCATGCTCCAAAACTCATCGATGCCGCTCACTTGCGGCAGCACCGTGAAATTCCACGGCGGCGGCGGTGAGGCCGTGGACCACTCGAGCGTGCGGCCGTTCCACGGATCTCCGGTCGTATCGCGGCGCCGATCGCGGGTCTTGATGCTGTAGACAAGCTGCGCGATGGTGAAGCAGATGCCGGCGAAAATCACGAGCGCGCCGGCGAACGCCACCCACATGAGCGGCTGCCAGGACATGTCGCTGTAGTGCTGCATGCGCCGCGTCGCGCCCATCAGTCCCAATTCATAGAGCGGCATGAAGGCGAGATAAAACCCGATGAACCAGCACCAGAACGCGGCCTTGCCCAAGCGCTCATCGAGGGTAAAGCCGAATGCCTTGGGAAACCAATACGTATAGCCGGCCATCGCGCCGAAAACGACTCCGCCAATGATGACGTTGTGAAAGTGCGCCACGAGAAACAGGCTGTTATGCAGCACGAAGTCGGCCGGCGGAATGGCCAGCAGCACACCCGTCATGCCGCCAATCACGAAGGTGACCATGAATCCCAATGACCAGTAGACCGGCGCTGTAAATCGAACCTCGCCCCGATAGAGCGTGAACAGCCAGTTAAAGACCTTAACACCCGTCGGCACTGCGATGATCATGGTCATGATGCCGAAGAACGCGTTGACGTTCGCGCCCGCGCCCATGGTGAAGAAGTGATGCAGCCACACCATGAAGGACAGCATGCAAATCGCCATCGTCGCAATCACCATCGAGCGTCGACCAAACAGCGGCTTGCCGGAAAATGTCGCAATCACTTCGGAGAAAACGCCAAACGCGGGCAGAACCAATATGTAGACTTCGGGGTGCCCCCATGCCCAGATGAGATTGATGTACATCATGGGGTTGCCGCCGGCGTCGTTGGTAAAAAAGTGAAAGCCCAAGTAGCGGTCGAGCAGCAGCATGGCAAATGTCGCAGTCAAAATGGGAAACGCCGCAACGATCAACAAGTTTGATGCCAGTGCCGTCCAGCAAAAAATCGGCATGCGGCTGTAGCTCATGCCCGGTGCGCGCAGCTTGAGTATCGTCGTCGTGAAATTGATTCCCGCCAGAAGCGTTCCAAGCCCGGAAATCTGCAGGCTCCACAAATAATAGTCCACGCCGACGCCGGGCGAGTAAGCGATCTCCGATAGCGGTGGATAGGCGAGCCAACCGGTACGCGCAAATTCTCCGACAAACAAGGATACGTTGACCAGCAGCACGCCCGCCGCAGTCAACCAGAAGCTCACGGAGTTGAGCACCGGGAAGGCGACATCGCGGACGCCCAGCTGCAGCGGCACGACAAAGTTCATGAGTCCGATCACGAACGTCATCGCCACGAAAAAGATCATGATCGTGCCGTGGGCTGAGAAAATCTGATTGTAATGCTCGGGCGGCAGGTAGCCCGCGGCGGCTCCGGCCGCTACCGCGAGCTGCGAGCGCATCATGATGGCATCGCTGAAACCCCGGAGCAGCATGACCAGCGACAGCACCACATACATCACGCCGATGCGCTTGTGGTCGGTGCTCGTCAGCCACTCGCGCCACAGGTAGGGCCACCAGCCCTTGTAGGTTACGAGCGTCAGTATTGCCGCCAGCAGTACGATGATGACGGCCGAGGTGATCAGCGGGATGGGCTGATCCAGCGGAATGGCGGCCAGGCTCAGCTTGCCGAACATCGCCGGGTGCTCATTTTCGCTGAGTGCTCATTTTGGGGTCTCGTGAGGCGCTGTGCCGGGTGTTGCCAGTATGGCGTCGAACAGCTTCGGGCTCACGGCGGCGAAGGTCCGCGGTGCTTCCTTTTGACTCGGCCGTGTGAGTTCGGCGTACTCCTTTGGTCCCAGTGAGCCGCCGTGCGCGCGCGCCGCGTCGATCCATTGCGCAAAGGCTTGCGGCGTTACCACGGTCATGTCGAAACGCATATCGGAAAAGCCGTCGCCGCTGAATTGCGCGGACAAGCCCGCAAAGGTTCCCTGATCGTCGGCTTGCAGATTGAGCTCGGTCGCCATGCCGGCCATGGTGTAAATCTGACTGCCCAGCTGCGGAATGAAGAAACTGTTCATGACTCCCGCCGAGGTGAGCCGAAAGTGCAGCGGCGTGCCGACGGGCGCGACCAAGCGATTGACGCTCGCGACATTCAAGCCGGGGTAGATGAACAGCCATTTCCAGTCGAGCGACACCACTTCGACCTCGATGGGTGTCGAGGCGGTCTGTAATCGCGTTCGGGGATCCAAATCGTGCGAGCCGATCCAGCTGATTCCGCCGAGGAACAGCACCACGAGTGCGGGAATGGCCCATACGACAAACTCGATCCGGCCCGCGTACGACCACTCGAGCTCGCGCCGCGCCTTGCGGTTGCCCGCGCGAAACCACCAAGCGAACAGGCCGGTGGCGAGAATCACCGGCACGACTACCGCCAGCATGATGACCGTTGCATTGAAGAGTATGGTGCGTTCCGCTCCGCCGACCGGTCCATGCGGATCGAGCACACCGGATGAGGTGCAGGCGCTCTCCAACAGAACCAGCACGATGCAGGCTTTGATCGGCACTCGCATACTACGGTTCACATTCTACAGTTCACCCAGAAATCCCTGCAGGACATTCATGAATGCGTCCAGCTGGTCATGATGTACCCAATGTCCGGCATTGGCAAAGCTGACAACGCGCGCGCGCCGGAAGTGACTGGCGCGTCCGTCTTTCTCGGGATTCGACGCCCAGCTGTTGTCGCCGTAGCAAAGCAGCGTGGGACAGCTGATCGCGCGCCACAGCTCCTGCAGCTGCTCCGGCGCGATGTCGACCGGCGGAAACACTCGAATATAGTTGTCGAACTTCCAACTCCATGTGCCGTCTTCATTGCGGCTGGCGGCATGCTGAGTAAGATGCTGCGCTTGTTCGGCGCTCAGGTACTTATTTTCGCCGCGCATACGCTCCAGGGCATCGGTCAGGGTCGCGTAGCGGCGCGGGCTGCGGGCGCTCACCGCGCGGCGGTCGCGGATCCATTCCTGCCAGCGCTGCTGCAGCGATAGTTGTTGCCGTTCCGCCAGCATTTTCGGCGAGGGACCCAAACCCTCGATGGCCACAACACGCCGCACATTGTCCGGGTGCAAACCGGCATAGCGAAGCGCAATATTGCCGCCCAGAGAATGCGCCACAATGGTGACGGGAGTCTCGAGCTGATGGATGATCTGCGCGAGA
>Ga0265760_10000052_pt1 | contig 33401 bp, 29 predicted proteins | sample NZIome_2_FD_200831 | JGI IMG/M metagenome (GOLD analysis project Ga0265760, IMG submission 200831) | Metatranscriptome of rhizosphere microbial communities from Maridalen valley, Oslo, Norway - NZI1 (Metagenome Metatranscriptome) | ecosystem: Host-associated > Plants > Roots > Rhizosphere >...
CGCTGACGCCATATGCTTCATGCCTTCGAGGCCATGGAACGGCGAGTCTGGCTGGAAGCTGATGGCCTGAATGGCCAGATTGAACTCCTTGAGCCGCCGCGCGGTGCCCATGAAGGTGCCGCTGGTTCCCAGCCCTGCGACAAAGTGGGTGATCCGGCCGGCCGTTTGCTGCCAGATCTCGGGTCCGGTGGTGCGGTAGTGGGCTTGCCAGTTGGCGTCGTTCGAGTACTGGTCCGCGTAGTAATAAAGATCTGGATGCTTGGCAGCCAGTTCGCGCGCCATGCGAATGGCGCCGTCGGAACCGTTGGCAGGGTCGGTATAAATAATGTTGGCGCCGTACGCGTGCAGAATGCGCTTGCGTTCGACCGATACATTCTCCGGCATGCAAAGTGTCACCGGAAAACCCTGCGCAGCACCAATCATGGCATAGGCGATGCCGGTGTTGCCGCTGGTCGAATCCAACAGAATTTTACCGGATGTTAACTTGCCACTAGCCCGGGCTTGCGCCACGATGTTGGAAGCCGCTCGGTCTTTGATCGAGCCTCCGGGATTGAGCCACTCAGCTTTGCCGAGAATCTCGATTCCGGGCAACTCACTGCCGATACGTGCGAGCCGGAGCAAAGGAGTATTGCCGATCCGATCGATAGTATGCTGGCCCAAAGTGAGGTTGGCGAACGCGTCGTCTCCGCCTGCATGTGTCGAAGAACCAGATACTTCCGCGAGGTTTGGAAACAGGCGCTGCATAAATTTCAAACTCGAAGGCCGTGACCTACGTAATGTTCCTCAGAGGCGAAACTAATCGCGAGGAACGGTTCATTAGATTATAAGAGAGACTGATCGATTCCACCGAAGATGCGGGCACCGTCCCTTTTTCAAGGATCTGCATCTAACCTAAGCGGGAACGAAGGATGAAATGGCATCAAAGGTAGAACAACGGACTTATGAAGAGGCGCTGGCCTGGCTCCGCGACCACGGCTTTGATCTGCTCGAGGCCCCGGGCACGCAAGGGCGCGTGTTCCTGAAGAAGTACAACGTATCCGCCGCCATACAGAAGAATGGCGACGATGGCGTAAAGATATTTGCCTATCCCGGCTACCTGATAGGCAGCGAGATTTCGAAGCTGGTCAACAAGGGATACCAGCAGTTTCTAAAGACTGCCAAGACCGAAGTCCCTGCTACCGCGGACCATCTGAAAGCCTTGCAACAGTTCACGGAAGAATTAAAGGAAGGCTTGGGCCTGCCTACGCTATACAACGAATCGCTCGGCACGGTCAGCGAATCGTATCATTACGACCGCGTGGAAAATCGCGACAAGCCAGCCGCCGACCGGCCCAAGCGTCCCTGGGAAAAAGCCGGAGTCATGGCCGCCGCTGCGAAAAAGGGCCGGGCGTAAGAGGTAACCTTGAGTCGCAGCGACTGAATCGCCAGAATCACGAACCCTCTTTTATGATTCGCCGTCTAGCTTTATGCTGTTTAGGAACTCGTAGGCGTTGACCGCGCAGCTTCTTTCCGGAAGTCATGATTCCAATTCGTCTCTATGAAATGATCTTGGGTGGAGCATGCGCCTTACTGGCCGCGTATCTCCTCGTGCGTCGCAAGCCCAAGGGCCCGGATGAAGTGGAACGGGAGCGCAGGGTGTGGCTCGATCGCGTGGGCCGCATTACCGACGGCACCGTCATCGACGTTCAGGAAATGCAGCCCGAGGGACGCAAGCCTGCGACGTTCCTGATCTTTCAGTACGACGTGGCCGGCGTATCCTACGAAGCGTCGCAGGATGTCACCTACTTGCGGCAACTGATCAACCTCCACTCCTGCCGCTTGGGCTTGCCCACCTCGGTGCGTTACGATCCCCAAAATCCAGGGAACTCCATCGTGGTTTCCGAGCGCTGGATGGGGTTGAGGCAATAGACGTCGTTCGACGTTGGTCCCTGGTCGTTAGCCAAAAACCAAATGCAAGCTGAGGGGAAATCCTGCGGTTCTCGTACTTGCCAACGACCAAAGACAAACGACCAACGACGCTTCTAGCTTCCCGCGGCGAATCCGCCACTATGGGCCAAAGTGAGCCGCAGGAACTTGTGGGGATTCACTGGAGTGTCATTAATGCGGACTTCGTAGTGCAGGTGTGGACCGGTGCTGCGACCGCTCAGCCCGACATAGCCAATTGTGTCGCCCCGGCGCACAAACTGTCCGGGAACGACCGCATAGCTGGCAAGATGGCCATAGCGGGTGGTAATTCCGTGGCCGTGGTCAATGGCGATAGCCCGCCCATATCCACCCATAAAGTCGGCAAAAGTCACCACGCCATCGGCTGGGGCGACGACCGGCTGCCCGTAGGAAGCCGAGATGTCGATTCCACTATGGAATGCACCCTCACCGTTGAACGGATCAGTTCGCTCTCCGAAAGATCCCGTCACCGGACCTTCTACCGGCCAAAGGTTGGGAGCGGAATTGGCTCGGAGCCAGTCCGCTGTCGTCACATTGCGCGTCAGGCCGAGAGAGATCCCAGTTGCGGCGGCGCCGCTTAGAGCAGTGTCTTTCAGGGCGTAAAGCCGATCGATGGAAGAACTAACTTGGGCGTCCTGAATGTGATCCGAAGCTTCTGATACCAGAGTCGGCTCCGACTTCAAACCGTAGAGGGAAGAAACTTCGCTGGCTAGTGAACCCAGCGATGCGACCTGAATATCTCGTTCCTGAGCGACCTGCTCCAGCCGCGAATAGCGATTTTTCAGCTCATCCTTCTGCGTTCGCAGCTCGTTAAAGCGCGAGACTTTCAAAAGCATTCGCATGTAGGAACTGGCAATTCCGGTCAGGCTTAGGACCCCGATCGCCGCTCCCACAACTAATACGTACAAATAGTGGACTGGGATGGGTATCTTACGGAGCTGCCCATCGTCGCCACGCGCTACGAAAAGTATGTAAAAACGCTTACGCAATATTTCCCCTTTGTTAAATAATCGGATCGACTATCGCGGCAGGTTCGCCGTGTAGATCCTATCGCCCGATCCCTGCTGCGATCCGACCTTTTCCACTTTGGGAATAAGGTCAGTAAATCGCTCCGTCCTACCGGAACCAGGGTCAGGCCCGAAATCTCCGTGCCTGCAATCCTAACTGCTTGCGGCACTTAGCTCGGCCAGAGTTTTTGGAAGCAGCTTCGCAACGGTACCAAAGTAGATTCATCCTGTCAACGACCCAAAGCACAGCGCCGGGTTACGAAAGACAGGTGGAATCCGCGGTACCTAGGCGGGTTACCAGCGGTAAACTTCTGCAGTATAAAGAACAATCCCACGTGGTATTCGGCGTTGCAACCTTCGAACTGCCAGCAACGCCCACCAGTCGGAGGCTTCCGTTGGATGGATTGGAGGCGGCAACGGTTGCCTTGATTCTCAATCTTCAGCGGTCACCGCACATTATCGCCCCGCTCGAGCCTTTCTGCTTGTATATGATTGATCCATCTTGCCTCTCGCCGAAAAACTGCTGATCTCTCGCATCCGAAGTCGCGCAACTCGAAGAAAAGGGATTGCAGCGGGCATCGGGGATGACTGTGCCATCCTGCAAATCCCCAGTGGTCACCAGGCCCTGGTTACTACTGATTTCAGCCTGGAAGGGATTCACTTCCGCCGCGAGTGGCATCCCCCCGAAGTCGTCGGGCATCGCTGCCTGGCCCGCGGCCTTAGCGATATCGCTGCCATGGGAGGAACGCCCGTCTCCGCATTTTTGTCGCTCGCCCTGCCTCAAAACCGGCGCCAGCCCTGGGTCGACCGGTTCATCAAAGGCCTGCTTGGGCTTGCGGATCGATTCAATGTGACCCTCGCAGGTGGCGATACGGCACAAAGCCCTGGCGGGATTCTGGCCGACATTGTTGTCATCGGATCGATTCCAAAAGGGAAAGCAATCCGGCGCTCAGGTGCCCGCTCGGGAGACAGAATTTATGTGACCGGCACGCTTGGAGGCGCCGCCGCCGGGCTGAAGTTGCTATTCGCTGGCAAGAAACTTAGGCAGGCTGATTTCCCCCAGCACTTCCATCCCGTGCCTCGAATCGAGGTTGGCCGGTTTCTGCTCGAAAAAGGTCTTGCCTCGGCCATGATCGATCTCAGCGATGGCCTTTCCACCGACCTTGGGCATATCTGCGAAGAGAGTGGTGTTGGCGCGGAGATCCAGGCTCCGGCCATCCCCTGCGCCAGCGTCGGGAAGCCAGCTCACGAAGTCGATCTGCAACTTGCCCTGCATGGCGGTGACGACTACGAATTGCTTTTCACGGGGCCTCGTGGCAAGCAAGTCCCTCCCCGAATCGCGGGTGTCGACATCACCCAAATTGGCCACGTCACGCGCCAAAAGCACATCATTCTCATGAATGACCAAGGCGTGGGACTCGAATTCCACCCCCAAGGTTGGGAGCATTTCAGACGGTAGGCCCGAATTATGAACTGGGTTGCGGCGGGTGTGTGACCCGCCCGCTCGAACAAAGCTAGTATCCGCTTTCTAAAGCATGTGACTTTCGTGCTACGAAGGCCTCATCTTCTTCTGTCGCTGGTCGCTCGACCGGTCTAGAGTGTTCTTATGTTCCGTCGACTTTCAATTCTCCCCGCCGCCTTGTGTCTCCTAAGCGTCACGCTGAGCGCCCAAGCCGCGTCCCTGCCTCCGGTGGCCAAGCCCGCCGTCGACAACGCCTTCGTCCAGAAACAATTCGGATCGACTTGCTCCCTCATCGGAATCGAGCCGCTCATCGCCGACCTGGACAGCGACGGCATTGAAGATATCGTCATCCCGGCCCGCTGCACCAATCCAATGATGGACCAGGTCGAAGACAGCTTCGTCGTCGTCGATCCCTACAACAGCTTCTTCGGTTACGGCAATCCCAAGATCACGACGCAATTTTCCTCGGACGATCCGGAACATCGCGGGTACTCTCTGTTGGTGATTCATGGAGCCGGCGCGGAGGCCTGGCACTCAGCCACTCCCAAAGCGAAGTTCATCATCATAAATCTGCCCTTCAAGCAGGTCGTCGTGAAGAAATTGGCCATCAAGAAAAAGAGATTGATCATGGGAATCTACGCCGAAGAGACCGGCGGCGATCAGGCAACCTCCGTAGTTTTCTGGGATGGCAGGAAATATAAGTACCAGCCACTCGGCTCCAGCATGGAGTAATCGCAGTTCAATGCAGGACGGGCGTCCCGCGCGGTAAAGATCCATCATCAACCTCCACATAATTCCCGATCCCTGCAACCCGCTATAATTCTCCCGCCATGAACCTCGAACAGAAATTGGCTGAACTGAAGAAGCGCGACCACCTGGCCGAAGACGGCGGCGGCGAGCGGCGCCGTGAAAAACAGCACAAGGAAGGCAAAATGTCAGCCCGGGAGCGCATTGAGTTCCTGCTCGACGAAGCCACATTCGAAGAGACCGACAAACTCGTCACCCATCGCTGCAACGACTTCGGCATGGCCGAGCAAAAATTCTACGGCGACGGCTTCATCACGGGATACGGCCGCATCGAAGGCCGCCTGGTGTTTGTCTTCGCGCAGGATTTCACGGTGTTTGGTGGATCGCTCTCGGAAGCCAACGCGGCCAAGATCGTGAAAATCATGGATCTCGCCGCCAAAATGGGAGCCCCGGTGATCGGCCTCAACGATTCCGGCGGCGCCCGTATTCAGGAAGGCGTTATGTCGCTGGCTGGCTACGCCGACATCTTCTTAAGAAATACGCTGTATAGCGGAGTCGTTCCCCAGATTTCCGCCATTATGGGTCCGTGCGCCGGAGGCGCAGTATACTCGCCCGCGATTACCGATTTCATTCTGATGGTCGACAAAACTTCCTACATGTTCATTACCGGTCCCGACGTAATCAAGACTGTGACCCACGAGGAAGTCACCAAAGATCAACTAGGCGGTGCGGAGACCCACAACGAAACTTCAGGGGTGGCCCACTTCAAAGCGCACGACGACGCCGAGTGTTTATCGATGGTCCGAGAGTTGCTCAGCTTCATGCCCTCGAACAATCTCGATGATCCGCCACGCAAGCCCTGCACCGATCCTATCGATCGAGCCGATGCAGCACTGGACAAGATTGTCCCTGACCAATCAAACTTACCCTACGACATCAAAGACCTAATCCACGCCGTGGTGGACGACGGCTATTTTTTCGAAGTCCAGGAACACTACGCAAAAAACATCGTTATAGGATTCGCGCGCCTGAATGGAAAGCCGGTCGGGATCGTAGCCAACCAGCCCGCGTTTCTAGCCGGCACCCTCGACATCAATGCCTCCATCAAAGGCGCTCGCTTCGTCCGCTTCTGCGACTGCTTCAATATCCCGCTGGTGACCTTTGAAGACGTTCCCGGATTCCTCCCTGGAACCAATCAGGAATACGGAGGCATCATCAAACACGGTGCCAAGCTGCTGTTTGCCTTTGCCGAAGCCACAGTCCCAAAGGTGACCGTCATAACTCGCAAAGCCTACGGCGGAGCCTATTGCGTCATGGCTTCGAAACACATTCGCACCGACGTAAACTATGCCTGGCCGACGGCAGAGATCGCAGTCATGGGCCCGGAAGGCGCGGTGGACATCGTCTACAAGCGCGAACTGGAGAATGCCGCGAACCGAGTAGAGGCGCGCCAAAAAAAGATCGAAGAATTCCGCGAGCGCTTCGCAAACCCCTACGTAGCTGCCGATCGCGGCTTCGTCGACGCAGTAATCCAACCCCGCGAAACCCGCAAAAAACTAATCCAAGCCCTGGAGATGCTGGAAACCAAGCGTGAGAAGAACCCCCCGAAAAAGCACGGAAATATCCCGCTGTGAAATGGAGGACGGGGCCTTTCGCCCATCCAAACGGGGCGGGACGCCCGGTCTCAATTCAAGGATCACTCGCTCGGCGACAACGGGAGCATCGATCCGTGCCGGACGTGCAGTATGTAAACCGATTGGTCTAGCACAACGAAGAGGAAACGATAGGTGCCTCGGTGGCCTGAGCCGAAAAACATTTCGTGGATCGGTTGGTCAAATGAAGCGCTCTCGGGAGCCAGTGGGCAACGCTCGGGGCGATGCGCCAGGCTTTTCGCACTCTGACGCGCCCGCCGAATCCAGTCTCGCGCCGCATCGGGCGCGTGCCCGCGGATATAGTGATAAGCGGTCCTGAGATCACCCTCAACCGCAGGAGTGACGATGACGCGATAGGTCATTTACCGGATCGCGTTTCCCGTTCCAAGTCGTCAAACATCTCATCGGCCGTCCGTCCGGCCCCTTTTCGCGCCTGCGCGAGACCTCGACGAATGCTTGCCACCGTGTCCAGTTGACCGGCGACCTCCTGATAAGCTGCAGCATCCAGCAGCACTGCCTCAGCTTTACCCTTCACGGTAAGCACCAGCGGACGCCCGGTTTTCTTCATCTGCTTCATCAGCCCCGACGAGTTGCGCTTGAACGTGGTCAGCGAATGAATGTCCCGTGTCACATCGATCATGATGCGATTGTAGCATCAATTAAGCACCTTATTCGATGCTATCGATAAACGAACTTATTAAAGCGGGACATTCCTGTCCGCTGCCTCGAGGTGGCGCTGAACCTACAAAGTGTGCAGATAAGCCAGCAGATCGTTGATTTGTTGCTGACTGAGGACCTGGGCGTAGGCGGGCATTTTGTTCCGCCCCATGCGAACGATGTCGGTGACCCGATCGTCATTGGCGGGCATTCCACTCATCGGCAGGTATTGCCGCTGGAACACGCCTTTCATGCTGGGTCCCTGCCGTCCACGCGAAGAGTAAGGCGCATGGCACCGGTCGCAATAGTTGTCATAGATCCGGCGCCCCGCGATCTGCTGCGGATTGAGTCCAAGTTCCGCATCGCTCTTGCGCCGTTGCACTTCGCAACCAGTCAGCACCAGGATAGAGAACAGGAAACAAACAGCAAACAGTTTCAGATTGCTAATTCTGATCTCCCGCTTGAAGAAAAGATGATTACGAAATTGGTCCATTTGCCAGTCGAAACCCGAAATTAAACCGCTACAATAATAAAGCAAAGCCATGCCCAGCGCGGGAACCGACGTGACGCCAAAACGAGTGACCGTAAAACGAGTCTACGAACAACCCGCTCACGGAGATGGGACGCGTGTGCTGGTCGACCGCCTCTGGCCACGCGGCCTGAGCAAAGCTCGCGCCGCAGTGGATCAATGGCTGCGCGACTTAGCCCCCTCAGACGCTCTGCGCAAGTGGTTCCATGCCCACCCCGAAGCCTGGCAGGTATTCCGCAAACGTTATCTCAAAGAGCTGGGCCGGCCGGAATCTGCGGTGGCACTCAACGAACTCTATCGTCTGGCCAATCGACGAAAGAAGCTGACCCTGCTTTTCGCGTCCAGGAATGAAGAAAAAAACAACGCCGTGGTTCTGAAAGATCTCCTGGACGGAATGCGTAAGCCCCCAACCGGCACCGGCCCCGGAGGAGTCCGAGCAGTGCGCGATCGTCAAGCTAAGAAAACGCGGAGATGATAGAGAAGCAGTCAGCATTCAGCTCTGCCCGACGATTGCGGTGAAAGTGAGTTATATGCTCTGCGCTAAGTGGTAACAGCTACTTCTCCTCCACAATCGCTTCCACAATGCTGTCTATCGCATCGAGAACGTGTTTGTTGGGAATGTTGAAATTGTTAGTGAGAATGGAAAACGCGATTTGCTGGCCGCGAACCGTCGTCGCATAACCGGAGAGCGCCTTGACTCCGCCGAGCGAGCCAGTCTTGGCGTAAACGTGCGTCCGCGGATCAAGATTCGGGAAGCGATCCGCCAGGGAACCGTCGATTCCGGCAACTGGCAGCGTTCCCCGAAAGCTGGCACCCCACGACTGGCTCGCGGCATAGCGCAACAGTTGGACAACCGCGTGGGGCGTCACCAGGTTTTGACGGGAGAGGCCGGAGCCGTCGTAAAAAAGATATTGATCGCTGGGCACGCCGGCCTGATTCAGAAAGCCGCGCAGCACTTCGAGACCGCCTTCGACGGTACCCGAGGTTCCTTTCTCCCGGCCCAACAAGCGCAGCAGAATTTCCGCGTGCAGATTCTGGCTGACCTTGTTGATCACCCGCACATCTTCGATCAGCGGCTTGGACTGGTAGCTGGCCAGCACCAGCGGCTGATTGGGCAATGTTCGCGAAGGTTCATCACCGCCGCGGGCCGGCGCGGAAGCCGTGACCGTGAAAGTGGAAAGACTGGCCAATTCGGTGTGCCGCGTGCGCTGTTTGCCGTAGACAACGATGCCACGGTTCTCCAGTAATTGGTGGAAGAGCGCGGCGGCGAATTCAGCAGGGTCTTCGATGGCGAGAGCTTCGTTAGTACCGCCATCATCCAACGGCACGTTGCCCCATAAAGTGACCAACGTGGACCCGGGTTCGCGGTTGATGAAAATTTTACGGCCTGTCCCCGCAGGCGTAGTGATGATGCGATTGTCGATGCGATAGTAATCCGCGAAAGGCGTGATGTTGACGAAAGCATGCTCACCAGCGCGATCCGCGGGAAGAATATTCACGAATACTACGTTGTCGTTGATGGTGAGCGCGGAGACTGGCGCGCCATCGGCGAGAACCAAGTCGTCCTGACTCCAACCTTCACCGTAGCGCTCGAAGGCGAAGTAGGAATCGTCGGCGATGATGTTGCCATCGACATACTTAACGCCTTTCTGGACCAACGCGTCGGCAAGTTGCTCGAGCACTTGAATGGGATGATCGTTGCGCGAGGTACGCAGGTTGTAGGGCAATTCGCGGCCGGAAAGATTGGGATCGCCGCGGCCGACTAGCACAAGGTCGCCGCTAAGGCGTCCATATTTGTCGAGAACTCCAGCGGTTTCGATGGTGGTGCGCGACGTGTAATCTGGCCCGATCAGCGCGAGCGCAGCGGCAGTCGTGAACAGCTTGGTGTTGGAAGCCGGAGTGAAAAGCTTGTCCGCGTTCTGGGCGTAAATGATTTTTCCGGTGTCGAGTGAGACTACTTCGATGCCCCAGAATCCATGGGCGAGATCGGGGGTGGAAAGGATTGTGTCAATGCGTTTGGCAACAGAGTCACGCGAGGCGGCGGGAAGTTGTGGCGCCAGCAGCAGGCAAAAAACGATCGCGAAATACGCGCGTTTTCGATGCATCCAAGTAGACCGATTGTAGCACTGGGCTGAGCGGGTTCTCGTGCCGTTTCTTCGCGTCATTGTTCGTGATCCAACATTCTCACTTCATCAACCACAAAGGACACAAAGATGCACAAAGGAAACCATGGAAAATTTGCACTTCCCCTTGAGACGCAGTTTAGATTCATGCGTCATTGGCTCTTCAGAGCATCGAGGGACGCTTTTGCTTCAGTTAGCGTGGGGTCAACGTCTAACGCTTGCTGGTAGGCGATGCGGGCTTCGGAAAGCTTGCCCATTTCCTGCAGAAGCATTCCCAGCTGCAAGTATCGCGGAGCTGAAGGTGAACCCGCCGCGTCATGGGAAATCCGGTCGATCATGCCCGCGCCTTGTGTGGGGTCAGCCTGCAACGCCAGCCGGTAGTTCTCGCGCACCTTTGCGTACTCTCCGAGTTCGTCATAGATGGTCGCGATGCTTTCGTAGCAGCGAGCCTTGATCGTGGGATCGGCGGTCACCCGAATGGTGAACTCATATTGTGCGATGGCGTCAGTCAGGCGTTCGGATTCCAGAAGAGCAGCGGCCAGGTTCACGTGCCGGAACGGATCCCCCGGGTTAAGGCCGGCAGCTTCCTCGAATCCGGCGATTGCTTCTTGTGGCCGGCCAATCTGCATCAGCGTCTTGCTCAGGTTTTCGTTGGCAACTACGTTATGTTTCGTAACCTTGACTGTATGCGACCACAGATCGTAGTCGCTCTGCCAATAGCCGATTTGGCGCCAAGTCAGAAAGGACAACGCCGCCAGGATTACAAACGCGATCGCGGCGCGCAATGGAAGATTGATTTGTCTGCGGTCAGCCGCATCAGCAGCACCCCAGACGATCATCACAAAAATTCCGATCAATGGAAGGTACGCGTAGCGGTCGGCCATGGCCTGATCGCCGACCTGGATAAGTCCGATCACAGGCACCAAGGTTCCGAGATACCAGAGCCAGCCAGTCGCCAGATATGGGCGAGCCCAGCGCTGCTTCCACACCAGGCCGCTCACGCTTATAAGAAACAGCACCGCCAAGCCGAGTTGCCACGCTGGCCGTCCCTCTCTTGGATAGGGATAGAGAAACGCGAGGTGTACAGGCCAGATCGTTTTCCATACGTACGATGCATAGGAGTAGATGGCGTTCGCCAGCCGTCCAGCGAAGGGATAAATCTCGAAAGACTGAATCGCTTGTGCCCGCTGCGCGATGATGGTGATTGCGGCGCTGCCGATGCAGAGCACCAATAGCGGCAGTTTTTCGAGGATCAGCCGCAAGAATTGGAACTGAGGTACGGGGAATACTTTTTTCGGAGCTGCATCCTGCGATCGGGCTTTGCGATTGCGTCCTTTCACAGCAGGCGATAAAGGCTGGTCCCACCCCTGGATTCTTTGCAACGGCCAGAAGTCGATCAGCAAAAGCACAAACGGAAGCGTGATGACCATGGGCTTCGTCGCGAGTCCAAGGGCGAACAGCGAGGCCACGGCGAGATAGCGCTTCACATCCGGCTTTCTGCTGTACCAACCGTAGGCTCCGAGGGTGAGCAGGAAAAACAGAGTGCTCAGCAGATTCTTGCGCTCGGCGATCCAGGCGACGGATTCCACGTTCAGCGGATGCAGGCCAAATAAAGCGGCGACCAGCAAGCTCCGCCCTTTCGCTCCGGTGGCGCGTAACAATAAAAGGAAGAGCAGCGCGACATTGAGCGCGTGCAGAAGAATGTTCGTAGAATGATGGCCCACAGGATTCGAGCCATAGAGCTGACAATCCAGCGCGTGGGAAAGCCATGTGAGCGGATGCCAGTTCTGTGCTGCCGTGGCGGTCAAGGCCCAGGTAAACGTCTGCCAGGTCACTCCAGCTTGTACATGAGGATTTTCCGTAACGTAGTTTTGATCGTCCACGTGCAGAAAAGGATTGCGTGCGGCGCGACTGTAGATGGCTGCGGTTCCGACAGAGAGGCAGAGGCAGGCAACGATGGCAAAATAAGAATGCTTTCGATCCATTTGATCGGCGTGATTGTAGCATCGGGCTGTTCAGTGGTGGGTCAAAGGAGGTTTCCCTCTAGAGCACTAGCGGGCGAGGGCAAGAGGCCCTCGCTACGGGAGGCAAGATTCCCGCGCTCTTAATTCTTGTTCTCGGCCAGGTCGTTGAGGAATTCTTTCGGTTCGGTTTGGTTCGGATCCAGTTTGAGGGCTTGCTCGTAGGCGGCGCGGGCTTCGGTCAGCTTGCCGGTTTCCTGCAACAGGATTCCGAGTTGCACGTAGCGGGCAGGGGAAGGTTGGGTGGCCACACTTTGAGTCAGCCAATTGGTCATTTCGAGGCTGCGCTGAGGAGTAACCTTCAAGGCCTGCTGGTAACTTTCGCGCACTTTGCCGTAATCTCCGAGCGCATCATAAACCGCGGCGAGGCTCTCGTAGAAGTGGGACTGCATTGCGGGATCAGAAGCTAGCGAAATGGCAATTTCGTATTCTCGAATAGCGTCCTGCAAGCGGTCGCACTGCACCAAGCCGACGGCCAGATTGCCATGCCTGACCGGGTCTGCCGGAAGAAGCTCGGCGGATTTCTCGAGAAACGGCAGGGATTCCGCCGCGCGCCCCATCTTCTGCAGAGCGTCGCCAAGGTTGCTGATACCCATGGCATTGTCGGGGGCCACGTCCAAATCACGTGCCCAGAGATCGTACTCGCTACGCCAATAGTGGATCTGGCGAATAGTTAGGAATGACAGGATGGCGAGAATGATTGTGGCAGTTGCTATGCGCCATTGGGGAGCGATACGTTTTTTGTCAGCCCAGTCCGCAGCGCTCCAGACCACCATCACGAAAATTCCGATCAGTGGAATGTAAGCATAGCGATCGGCCATGGCCTGATTGCCGACCTGTACCAGCCCAATCACAGGCACCAGCATTCCGAGATACCAAAGCCATCCGGTTAAAAGATAGGGACGGTTCGAGCGCTGAGTCCACACCAGAATACTCACGCCCGCGAGGACGAGCGCGGCCACTGCGACCTGCCACCCAGCGAGCGCGTTGCCGGGATGGGGATAGTACACGGCCAGTCCCGTGGGCCAGAATGCTTTCCACAGGTACATGGCATAAGCGTAGACAGCGTTCTCCACTCGAACATCAAGTGGAAACCGTTCCAGGGTCTGGATGGCGACGGTTCGCTGGGCCATTATGGTGAGCACAGCGCTGCCGGCACAGAACGCTAAGAGAGGTAGTTTTTCCAGCACCAGCCGTGAGAACGACACCTGGGTAAAGGTGAATTCCGGCTCCGAGACGGAACTCTTAAATCTCAGTTTTTCGTTCTTCTTGCGGCCTGGACGGCTTGGTGGAGACGTCGGGTCCCAGCGGTGGATTCGTCTCAATGGCCAGAAGTCGAGGAGCAAAAGCACGAACGGGAGAGTGATGACCATCGGCTTCGCGGCCAGTCCGAGAATGAACAACACGGCCAGGGCAAGGTAACGTTTGACGTTCGGGTTGCGAGCGTACCAACCGTAGGCGCCAAGTGCGAGCAGGAAAAAGAGCGTGCTCAGAACGTTCTTGCGTTCCGCGACCCAGGCCACGGATTCCACGTTGAGAGGATGCAGAGCGAATAATGCAGCGACAAATAAACTGCGCCCCATTGCGCCCGTTGCGTACAGCAACACGAGAAACAGAATCGCGACGTCCAGTACATGAAGCAAAAGATTCGTGACGTGATGGCCGGCCGGTTTCAGTCCGTAAAGTTGGCAATCCAGAGCATGAGAGAGCCAGGTGAGGGGATGCCAATTCTGTGCGTAGCCTGCGTTAAAGGACCAGAGAAAGACCTTCCAACTCAGTCCCGCATGTATGACGGCATTATTCGTAACGTAGTATTGATCGTCGAAATCGACAAAAGGGTGGCGCACCACCGGGCTATAAAGAGCCGCCGTGCCAATGACCAGAAACAGGCAGGAGACGATGATGAGACGTTTGCCTCTTCGATCCATGGGATGGTTGGCCGTGGCCTCTGGCACGATCGGCGAAATCCGGCGTCTGGCGCATACGCGCTCGCGTGGCTACGGCCCTTAGTGTTGCTCGCCTCCGCTGGACTGCGCTTGTTCTGAACCTGCTGAACTCCCGAAGTAGACGTCATTCAACCGCGGTTTGACGGATTTCTTAAGCGAGTCGACGGCGGCTTGCGTGCGTTGTCCAGTAACGAGTCTCTTGGCATCGCTTTCGGACATCATCTGCCGGGAAACTACCTTAAAGATGTGCCACGCTTCTTTGCCCGAGATAAGTTTGGAGATCTGTCCCGGCTGCAGCGCGAACACCTCCGCCTGAGTGCCTCCCAGTTCAGAGCGGGTCACTAGACCCATGTCGGCGTCCGGGGCGTCATCGGGATCGCCCGCGACGGTGTAAGCCTCCTCCTGCAACGTTGCGAAATCCCCGCCGGCAACGGCCTGAGTGTAAATCTTCTCCGCTTCCGCCTTCATTGCGGCTTCGTCGGCGGCAGTATCCACCTTCGCTTGAGGCGCCGCTCCTGATGGGGAAGGATGCGACTTCTGCTTTAGAATGGAAATTTGCAGCAGTTCGACCTGCTCGAAGTCGGCGGCGTGCTCCTTGTAATATTTCGCGAATTCCGCATCGGTCATGTCTGACTGCCGAGCCAGGCGCTCGTTCATGGCGCGAGCCAGCACCTGCAAGTAGGTAAACTTCAGAATTTCGTCGAAATGCGGGTCTTTATCGATGCCGAGTTCGCGAGCTTCGCGAGCAAACAGGAGTTGCTCGGAATAGAAGCGGGCAAGTTCGGCGGTAGCGTGAGGAGGCTGGTTGGGAGCAATCACGCTGGCCAGCTTTTCAAACTGCGCGCGGGTAATGATCGTGCGGCAGCTTGGGTTCAAAGCGACACTAGAACCTGCCGCTTTCGAATCTGAACCCTGCGTCTTGGATGCCGTGTCCGGCTCGGCTATCGAATAAGAATCACTGCCGCAAAGGCCATCAATTGTGATTACAGCAGCGTCCGGCGGAACATTGCTCGACGATGAGAGGCCCGATTTATCGCCTGGCGTGGAATTTCCGGCTGGCACGGCCTGCGCATGGACAGACATCCGCCCTAACGCGAGCAATGTGAACAGCGTGAAAACGAGCCACCAGTAACGCATTGGAATGGACCTCCCACAGAGAACCTGAAATGCTAACACAGCTATGATGGGGCTTTGATCTGACCAGATGGCAAGGAGAAAATTTCGCGGCGAAAAACGGATAAGATTTGCGCTGGGATCTGAATCTCGCAAAAAACAGGCCGCCAGTTACAGCGGCCTGCTCGGACTCACAGTAAAAACTTCAAACCAACTAGTTAATCTCAAATGCAGCACCGTCGACGGCGCCGGTTGCGTTGCTCCAGACAGTGCCCTTCTTGGTGCAGGTGTCGCTAGTCTGGAACCAGAAAGGACTGGTCACATCGCTGTTTGAAACCATCCAGAGCAGCACGACGGTCGGAGCTGGTTCAGTCTCACACAGGAAGTAGGTCTTGCCCTTCGCGAAGGTGACCGGTTTTGCCCCTTTCGCGAGCGTGTAACTGATGGTCTTAATCGACGTGTAATCCGGGATGGTGCCGTGCTGGACCAACTTGGCGAGTTCCGTGGTTGGGCCACTCGCTGAAGTGCCGTGCAACAGGTAGGCTGACATTTTGCCACCTTTTACGAAGGTGTAATTGGTATTGGGTGACAGGGCTTTGACAAACTTGGTATTCGCTTTGGCGCTGAAACCCATGGCCAGAGTCTGACCTGGTCCGTCTGCGGCGGCCGTTCCGGAGACGTAGTATCCGGAGCCGGTGTTATAGCTGGTGCAACCCGTGCCGCAGTTCGTGAAAAGGGCTGCAGGTGGTAACACTGGCTGGCCGTGCAAACCACTTACACCGGCGACTCCGCCTTTTACAAAGTTGTCTTGCGCCGCCGCTACCGAAACCACCAACAGGGCCAGCCCCAAGCCGAAAAGACAATTACGTAGCATCTTCTTCACTATAGTCCTCCTGAGTTTTTAACTTCTAAGGGTGTCGGGTCTACTCTCGTCATCCAAAGCTGATATAGCCCGCGGACATGCATCCTATCCTGACTAGAGTCAAAGTCAAGTGAAATTCGGGTGCGAAGATGAAATTTGTGCGCCAAGACATAAACAGCTGCACATTCTTGCGCTTATTGTGCAAGTGCGCTTCGTTGCTGTGTGTTTGGCGATATCAGGGGCCACCCCTCTCACTCCTTGCGAGACGTTGTCGCTTGGAACGCTCCGAAATTCGACAAGGTTTAGAATCGGGCCATGCGCCCGGTTTTTGAATGGAATCTAGGCTCGCATGCATTGCAATTAGGAAAGCGCACGCTCGTCATGGGCGTCATCAACGTCACTCCAGACTCGTTTTCCGATGGAGGGGCGCACTTTGACCGCGAGCGCGCAGTTGAGCACGCGATGCGCTTATTGGACGATGGTGCTGACATCCTCGACGTAGGCGGAGAATCGACGCGTCCCGGAGCCAAGGTTCTTCCTTCCGCGGAAACGGCTGGCAAGATTGCTGCACCGGCGGGGCAGCCTTTTCCGGAGAAGCAGCCAGTCAGCGAGAAAGAAGAATTGGAACGAGTGATTCCTGTGATCGCAACTCTCAAGCGAAAGCGCCCAGAGGCAGTGATCTCGGTGGATACCTACAAGGCAAATGTGGCGCGCGCGGCAGTCGAAGCGGGCGCCGAAATCGTCAACGACGTGAGCGGATTTCGCTGGGATCCACTGATGGTGAAGACGCTCGCTGGATTGAAATGCGGCGCCGTGCTCATGCACATGCGCGGGCGTCCGGAGGAGTGGCACACTTTGCCGCGGGTATCCGATATCGTGACGCTGGTCAAACGTGAACTCCGGGCGTGGGCCGATGCTGCGTTGTCAGGAGGATTGAAGAGGGAGCGGATCGCGCTCGATCCCGGGTTTGGATTCGGAAAGAGCTTTCAGGAAAATTACCCGCTGCTCAAACGCTTCGATGAGTTGCACGAGCTGCGGTATCCGCTGCTGGCGGGGGTGTCGCGGAAGTCTTTCATCGGGCGTGTGCTGGCGCGGAATGGGAGCGACGCACCAGTCAGCGACAGGCTCTACGGCACAATCGCGGCGGAGACGGCGGTCATCCTGAAGGGAGCGCACATTGTTCGCACTCACGACGTACGTGCTTGCGTAGATGCGGTACGGATCGCGGATGTAGTCGTGAGTTGAGGAACTGGCCGGCGAAACTTGTCTGATGTGCTATCCGTTGGGTTTCTCCGCGTACTCTGCGGCCATTCTCCGCGATCTCCGCGATTTGAGATTTTGTGTTTTCGAAGTCTCATCAAAACCTTAAAACGCAGAGATCGCCCGGAACAGCCGCGGAGTGGGCGGAGACGATAAATCACCTCTGAGATTCTCGGTTTTGCTCAACTGCGATGCCGTCAATTCTGGCCGACTCTCATGATAAGCGAGCTGCGGCTGCTATAATCAAGAATTGCGCTCATGAGCAGGAAGCGTTTAGTGCGTTCGACCACGGTGCTTTGTGTCCGGCGTGACGGCCACGTGGTGATGGCCGGCGACGGGCAAGTCACGCTCGGCGAAGGCGTGATCAAACATACCGCCAAGAAAATCCGGCGTTTATACCAGGACAAGATTCTGGCCGGATTCGCGGGTTCGACTGCGGATGCATTTTCGCTATTCAGCCGCTTCGAAGCCAAGCTGGAGCAGTATCATGGCAACATCGGGCGGGGAGCAGTGGAACTGGCGAAGGATTGGCGGACGGACAAGTTCTTACGGCATCTGGAGGCGTTGCTGCTGGTCTCCGACAAGGAGCAGACTTTCCTGTTGAGTGGCCAGGGCGATGTGATCGAGCCAGATGGCGGGATCGCGGCCATCGGCAGCGGCGGACCCTATGCGCAAGCGGCAGCGCAGGCGCTAGCGGCGCACACTCAACTATCCGCCCACCAGATTGCGGAAGAGGCAATGAAGATTGCCGGCAACATGTGCATTTATACGAATGACAAAGTGACGATTGAAGAGCTTTAGTCGTTAGTCGGTGGTCGTTCGCTAACCAAATTCTGACTAACGACCAACGACTAGCGACCAACGACTGATTTATGGCCATTTATTTACCCGGAACCGTAGACGAAGAACAGATTGCTCTCGACGAACTCACGCCGCGCGAGATCGTTGCCGAACTCGACAAGCACGTCATCGGACAGAAAGATGCCAAGCGCGCGGTGGCGATTGCGCTGCGCAACCGCATGCGGCGGCAGAAGCTTGCGCCGGATCTTGCCGAAGAAGTGATTCCCAAGAACATCATCATGATCGGTCCCACTGGCGTGGGCAAGACCGAGATCGCTCGCCGGCTGGCGAAGCTCGCCAACTCGCCTTTCCTCAAAGTAGAAGCGTCGAAATTCACTGAAGTCGGATATGTGGGACGGGATGTTGAGTCCATGATCCGCGATCTGGTTGAGATCGCCATTGAGATGGTGCGTGAGGAAAAGCTTGAAGACGTGGCCGACAAGGCCGAATTGAATGCTGAAGAACGCTTATTGGATATCCTCTTGCCACCGCCCGCTCCGGTTCGACCTCCGGAATCTCCGCAGGCTGGTTTCATCCTGGAAGGATCCACTGCGTCTTCATCTGGTGAATCACAGAGTCGCACCCGCGAGAAGCTTCGGCAGCAATTGCGAGAGGGCAAACTGGACGAACGCACAGTCGAAATCGATGTGCGCGAGCGTGCGTTCCCATCTTTCGAAATCATCTCCAATCAGGGTGTCGAGGAGATGGACGTCAACATCAAAGACATGTTGCCCAACATCTTCGGCCAGCGTACGAAGAAGCGGAAGATGAAGGTCAACGAAGCGTTTGAGTATTTGATCCAGGAAGAAGAGCAACGGTTGATCGACATGGATCAGGTGACGCGCACAGCCATCGATCGCGTAGAGGATTCGGGCATCATCTTCCTCGACGAGATCGACAAGATTGCGGGACGGGAAAGCGGCCACGGACCCGATGTTTCGCGTGAAGGCGTGCAGCGCGACATCCTGCCCATCGTGGAAGGAACCACGGTGAACACTCGATATGGCATGGTTCGCACCGACCACATTCTGTTTGTTGCAGCGGGAGCGTTCCACGTTTCCAAACCGAGCGATTTGATCCCGGAACTACAGGGCAGGTTCCCCATTAGGGTCGAGCTACAGTCGCTTACCATGGATGACTTCATCCGGATTCTGACTGAACCAAAGTCTTCTCTGGTAAAGCAATACACCGCGCTACTCGAAACCGAGAGCGTAAAGCTGGAATTCACCAAGGATGCGCTGGAAGAGATTGCACGCTTCGCCTTCCGCGTCAACGAAGGCACGGAGAACATTGGGGCGCGCCGCCTGCATACCATCATGGAACGCGTGCTGGATGAGATCAGCTTCGACGCCCCGGATAAAAAAGGCGAACACTTTAAAGTTGACGCTGATTATGTGCGCCACATGCTGGCAGACATCGTAAAGGACCAGGATCTGTCGCGCTACATTCTGTAGGGTTAGCAATCCATCTCCAAGGTTTTGCCCTTCTGATAACCTTGTTCTTCTGCCGATGAGGCAATCCATTGCGAAGCTCATGTTATTGCTGTCTGGCACCGCTGCCCTTGTGAGCTGCGGCGTTCCCGGCATTCCTAAGCCACCATCGTTGGATCTTCCCCAGCCGGTCACCGATCTTCGGGCGGTACGCAAGGGCGACAACGTTCACCTTGATTGGGCTGTGCCCACCGAAACTACGGATCGGCTCGCGGTGCGGCACCCAGGCCCGACTCGTATTTGCAGAAGTCTGGATGCTGCGATCAGCGAGTGCGCGAATCCCGCTGGAGAAGTCCCTGCGCCGCAGCTTCCCGGGACAGGTCCTCCGCAAACTAAGTCCGCGAAGACTAGGGCGACTATGCAAGCGAACTACACAGATCGTCTTCCGCCAACACTCCTGGTCGAGAACTCTGGTGTGCGGATTTTTTACGCGGTTTCAGTGCTGAACAGCAAAGGCCGGACCGCTGGAATATCGAATGTCGTGTCGGTTCCGGCGATTCCGGCTTTGCCCCCGCCTTCCGACTTCCGAGCTCAAGTCGCGCCGGAAGGCGTGATCTTGAGTTGGACGAAGATCCCACTTGGAACCGAAACTCCGGGGTTGCGATACATTTATCGCGTGTATCGTCGCCCGGAAGGCGGGAATACGGACACGGTGGTGGGAGAAGTACCGCTGGACGCGTCATCCGCCACCGAGCTTGTGGATCACAGCTTCGAGTGGGAGCAAACCTACTTGTATCGTGCGACCGTGGTCACCTTGATCCACGAAGAGGGAAAACCCGATCAGTTTGAAGGCGATGACTCGCCTGCGGTCAGAGTATTCTCTCACGACGTATTTCCGCCCGCTGTGCCCACTGGCCTGCAGGCAGTATTCTCGGGCGTAGGTCAGCAACCGTTCATTGACTTAATCTGGGCTCCGGACACCGATGCGGACCTTGCGGGTTACAACGTCTTCCGCCATGAAGCAGGCGCTGAGCCAGTGAAAATCAATGCAGCGCTGGTGAAGATGCCAGCGTTTCGCGACTTGAACGTTGCGTCCGGAAGGACCTACTTCTATTCCGTTTCAGCCGTCGATGTACGTGGGAACGAAAGTGCGCGGTCACAGGAGGCGAGCGAAGCTGTACCATAAGGCAGCAGTTAGCAATTGGCATTCAGCATGTGGTCCCACGACTCTGCTAAGTGCTAAATGCCAAGTGCTAGAGGCTGGGTTCTTATGAAATATTGCGGGTTCCAACTTAACGGACAATCTCATTACGGCTTGGTTGAGACGGTCGCGGGGGTGGAGCAGGTCACGAGATTGCTGCTGAAGCGGCCGGAGGAATCCGACGGCGACATCGAGGATCTGCCCTCCAAACGCATGGACCCGCTTGCTTTGTCCGAAGCGGCGTTGCTCGCTCCAGTGCGCCCGTCGAAGATTGTGTGCGTGGGCCGCAACTATCGCGAGCACGCTGCCGAGTTAGGCAATGCGGTACCAAGTGAGCCGTTGCTCTTCTTCAAGCCTCCGTCCTCGCTCCTTGCACCCGGTTGGGAAATCCGCCGGCCGAAACTTTCGCAGCGGGTGGATTTCGAAGGGGAACTCGCCGTGGTGATTGGCAAGAAATGCTACAAGCTGGGCGCGGATGAGGATGTGCGGCCCTACATTCTCGGCTACACCTGCCTCAACGATGTGACTGCGCGCGATTTGCAAAACAAAGACGGTCAGTGGACTCGAGCCAAGGGCTTCGACACCTTTTGCCCAGTCGGCCCGGTGGTGACAGACGAGATTAATCCGTGGTCCGGACTTGGGGTTGAGACGCGAGTGAACGGAGTGGTCCGACAGCAGGGCAATACCCGGGATTTCATTTTTTCACTCGGTGTCGTCATTCGATATATCACGCAGGCGATGACGCTTGTTCCCGGCGATTTGATCGCGACCGGCACTCCGAGCGGCGTCGGGCCAGTGGTTGCGGGAGATGTGATTGAGGTCAGCGTCGAAGGCGTGGGGACGCTGAGGAATTCGGTGGTCGACGAATAGGTTTTTTTAGGTGGGGACACCCGTCCTCCATCGAATCTGGATTGTGACGCTTACTTCTTTACACGCACTTGCACTTGCGTTCCTTCAGGGAGTTTGCCATCAAGTACCTCGATCTTTCCTTCGCGGACGACTCCGTTGAATTCCTGTCGTGCTTCTGGAATGTTTCCCGACGGAGACGCGGGCGAGGGCGTCCGCGCCACACGCCCCATACCTTTGTCCATGGCGGCGTTGGCCAAGCGGTCGGCTTCTTCGTTGTGTCCGCGGAGAACGTGTCCTATGGAAAACCAGTCGAGGTGTGCGATCAATTCCTTGGCGCGTCCGTGGAGGTCTTGCAGAGCGGCATTCTTCACTTTGTAGATGCCTTTGATTTGCCGTACCAGCAACTCTGAGTCGCTGATCACTTTGAGCGCCTTGTGGCCGTTGGCTACGGCATACTCCAGCGCGGCAATCAAGCCCTGATACTCCGCAAAATTGTTGGTTTGATGGCCGAGATATTCGCTCAGCGCGGCAACTTTTCGCCCGGTTTCATCTTGAATGACGACGCCGTATCCGGAAGGTCCGGGATTGCCGCGAGCGCCCCCGTCGCTGAAAGCAACGAGGTGGTGCGCGGGCTGGTTTTCGCGGGCGCTGAACAGCTCTTTACTAGCACGAGGTGAGAAATTTGACGGCATGGCGAAAGTTTACACTGCGGTTGTTGACCTGCCCAGCTACGCTCGGCCCGGACGGGCGGGGACGCCCGTCCTCCACTTTTTTTATTTCAAATAGTGGTCGAACCATCCCGTCAGGCGATCTAGGACATCGCGGCGGTGTTCGGCCTGGAGGAACTCGTGTCCTTCGCCGGGATAGATGACCAGCTGCGTTTCCACGCCTAAGGTTTTCAGCGCCCACCAGAACTCGCGGGATTGCGGCATTGGACATTCCCCATCGTACTGGCCAACCAGCACGAGGGTGGGTGTCTTCACATTTTTTATGAATGTAATGGGCGCGCTCTTGGCATAGATTGCGGGATCATCGTATACGGTCGCACCGAAATAGGGGGGCATCCATTCATCAATATCGTTTTGACCATAGTAGCTTTGCCAGTTCGCCAGTCCAGCACCAGCCACAGCGGCGCGAAAACGGTTGGTCTGGGTCACGGCCCACATGGTCATGTAGCCGCCGTAACTCCAGCCCGTGATGCCGACGCGGTTGTTGTCGACCGGCAGCGTTTTTACGACCTCGTCGACACCCTTCAAAATATCCTGAAAATCGCCGTAGCCAAAATCCTTGACGTTCGCGGCGGTAAACTTTTCCCCTTGCCCGAAGCTGCCGCGAGGATTCGGAAAGAGAACGAAATATCCGTGGGCGGATAGGTCGTAGATATTGAAGAATGCCTCAGGCCATCCGACATGCGCCTCGCCGGCCGGGCCGCCGTGCACCACCACAACCATTGGGTAGCGCTTGTTAGGATCGTAGCCGGTCGGATACATGAGCCACCCTTGAATCTTCAGGTCGCCGTTTGACCAATGGAGGCTTTTCAGTGAACCCCAGGCCGGATGGATACCATCATTTACACGAGTGACTTGCTTCCATTCTCCGATCGGACCAGCCCAAATTTCCGGCGGGTTCGTGGATGAATTCCGAATGGCTGCTGAAGACTGGCGATCTGCCGTGAGAGAAACCGTAGGTCCACCCTCAGCCTCCGTAGAGATGACGTCCGGTCCAGTCCACGCTACCGTAACTTTTCCGCTGGGTAGATCGACCCTGGAAATCCCGTCCCGACCATCGACGTTTTCGGTAAACAGAATTCTGTTCGGCGATTCCCAATAGAGCCACACCGGCGAAGCAGCAATTGCTGGGGTTACGTTGCGGGCATCTCCTCCGGTTGCGGACACGGTAAAAATGTCGCCACCGATTGACCCCTCATCGCTCATGAGCCCACCAATGAAAGCGATAGTCTTGCCATCAGGAGACCAGCGTGGAACAGCGATCTGCAAAGAAGGTTTGTAAACCGGCCTGAGTTCCCCGTTTTCTGCGCTCAGCGTGTAGAGTTCGGCAACATACCAATTGGAATCGCCCGCACCATGCGCCGCAATCGCAGCGAAACGCTTCCCGTCCGGGGACCAGTCATACTGGTAAACGTACATTTCCGGCGGCGAGAGCTGGCGTACTTTGCCCGAGCCAACATCCACCAAGGTCAGCCGCTGTTCGTAAATCTTCTGATCGATGACTCCGGTCTCGGGCACCATGGGCATCAAGGGGCCAGCTACCCGCGGCGCATTCTCCGTAAACAAGAACGCCAGCGTCTTTTGGTCGGGTGACCACGCGGGATCGGCCAGGTAGCCCTTGAGGCTGGTCAGTTTGCGCGCGCCGCCACCTTCCACGTTCGCTACGTAAAAATTCGATTGCCCCTCACCCTCAACATCGGAAAGAAAAGCCAGGTGTTTGCTGTCGGGCGACCATGCGATGGTGTCCTCACTTGCGGCGTGAACATCGCTGACCGCGGAAATACGTTTTGGCTTGGCGCCGGGAGATTTGAGGTCCTGAACATAAATAGCGGATCCAGTCTCTGACGATTGCACCCAGGCAACACGATTTCCATCCGGTGAAATGGCCACCTGATTGAAGTCTCGGACGGCAGGGCTGGTTTGCGCGCGTACTCTAGCAACTACCACGAGGCAACCCACTATCAGACCTACCCGCAATACGAGCTTTATCGACTTCCCACGGTTTGTCTTCATTTCACTTTTCCTCGAACTGGGTCATGAACGGCATACGCCAAGCCGGGCGAGGACGCCCGGCCTCCAACTGCGTTCGGGTTCATCTTCCGGCGGCCAGCCGGGTAGCTAAACGCGGCGGCAGGTCGGCGGCCAGAATACGATCCTGCGCCTTCTTCAGATTGTAGGGCACGCGGTAGAAAGCAACGATGCGGGCGTCAGAGTCGTAAACGGCGAATCCCGCCCGCCAGTCGCCATCGCGTGGCTGTCCCACGGAACCGGGATTTACCAGATAGGGCTGATTGTTCTTGAGAGGAAATTCCGACCTTTCGATTTGTCCGACCGTCTTGTACGCGGGATGAATGGAGTTGATGTGATCGCCGTTCAACATAAAGCTTCCCTGCAAATGGGTGTGCCCGAAAAAGGTCACCATGGTTGGAGCCACCATCAGCGGTTCCACCGCGTCGCCCACCGTCACTACATATTCATCTTCATCGGCAGGCGATCCGTGTACAAATTGGGCATGCGGGAGTCCTTCAACCGCAATTGGCCCCTGCGGCAAGGAACGGAGCCACTCCAGATTTTCCCCGGTAAGCTGATCGTGCGTCCATGAGGAAGCCAGGGCGGCCACGGGATTGAAATCCTTGATGTCGATCAGGCCGCACACAGCTTTGTCGTGATTGCCGCGGACGAAGACCTTTCCCAATTTGCGCGAACGCTCAATGACTTCGTTCGGACTGGCTCCGTAGCCAACAATGTCGCCCAGATTGACCACCAGGTCGTAGGGCGGTGCGGTCGCGAGGCACGCCTCTAGAGCTTCGAGATTACTATGAATGTCGCTTAACAGAAGTACGCGCACTGTTCACCGGGCAGAATGGCGATTATAGACCCACAACCGCAAAGCACGCGCGCTGTTTCTATGGATTGACTACCGGACAACGCGCCCAGTGACCTGGAGACACCTCAACCAACGGTGGCAGACTGTGCGCGCACTCCGCTATACGGGAGTCACAGCGAGGCTCAAACGGACATCCGGAAATAAACGCCTGCATGGGCGGCACCGTCCCTTCGATCGTTTGGAGAGGGCGCGTACGATCCGTTTTCAGCGTAGGCACGGCATTTAGAAGTCCGCGCGTGTAAGGATGCGCCGCTGCATGGAAAATTTCGCGTTTCGATCCCAGTTCCACAAGATTGCCCGCGTACATCACCGCGATGCGATCAGCAACCTGGGACACCACGGCGAGATCATGCGAGATGAATAGCATGGCTAGGCCGAACCTGGCCCGCAGTTCGGCAAGCAGTTTGAGAATCTGTGCTTGCACCGTGACATCCAGAGCCGTCGTGGGTTCATCAGCAATCAGCAACGCAGGACGATTCACAATGGCCATCGCAATCATAATGCGCTGCCGCATGCCCCCGGAAAGCTGGTACGGATAATCGCGGGCACGGAGAGCCGGGTTCGGAATCGCGACATCTTCCATGGCCGCAACTGCCCGCTGCCAGGCCGCCTTTTTTGTCATCTGTGTGTGCACGGCGAGCGCCTCGGCGACCTGCTCGCCGACACGCATGACTGGATTCAGAGCAGTCATGGGCTCTTGAAAAATCATGGCCACCTGCGATCCGCGCAGGTTTCGCATTTCTTCATCGCGAAGACGCAACAGATCGTGGGCTGAGCCGTTCCCGTTTGTAAACAGGATTTCTCCCGCGACTCGCGTCTGTGAGGGCAGTAAACGCATCATGGCAAGTGAAGTAACGGATTTCCCCGACCCGGATTCGCCAACCAGGCCCAGGACTTCGCCCGCGGCAAGGGTCAGGCTAAGATCACGAACTGCAATCAGCGATTGCGCCGACGCCGAACCCTGGGTTGGGAATTCGACAGTAAGACGCCGCACATCGAGCAGTGGAGGCACGAGGCATATCCTAGCAGGGCAGATACGCCTTCGTGTCCTTCGCGTCAAGTCCGAGACCCATTGGTCTTAATTGGCCTCGTTCAATCGTTGTCTGGGTCTTCAGGTTTGCTCTTGTCGTTCACGAAATATTTGGCATCGTGCGGTGCGGGAATCTTATGGAAAGCATTGTGCCGGTGAAAGTCGAAACAATCGGATAGATCGTCAGCCAAAGCATCGGCGTATCCGAGCGAAGGCAAACGGTAAACCTCTTCGATGAAATGCAGAATGCTGCCGAAATCATGCGTCACGTGAGAGACATAACCCTGCCTCGCAAACGGAGAAACGACGATCAGCGGCACGCGAAAACCGTATTCGTAGGAGTTGATGATGGTCGGAGGAACGTGGTCATACCATCCTCCCCAATCGTCCCAGGTGATGATAATGACGGTGTTGTCCCAGTATTGGCTCTGGCCGATGGCGTTGACGATCGACGCAACCCAGGACGGTCCGCGGCCTTGATTGCCTAAGGGATGATCTGATTCCTGCCCGGTTGGAATCACCCAGCTAACGTTGGCGAGTTGGCCATCGGCGATGTCCGTCAAGACCTGCGCCGGCTTCAGAACAACGTCATTGGCCCAATCCGAGCCGAAACGCAAATGCTGAATAGCATTCGGCCCGGTCCAGATGGAACCTGCCGATGGGGCGTAATACCGCCAACTGACTCCCGCATTGTCGAGCAGGTCGGCCAGGGTTTGATGATCGTAGCAGGGGTACGCTTTCTGAGCTTCGCTGCCGCTCGGATCAATCAGCCTCACATATTCGCCAGCCGGAGCAGTACACCCGGTATTGCCATTCGCATTCGTGACCCCCCCAGGATTCTCTGCAGCGAACAAATCGCTGCCTGGGCTGGGCGCGGAAGTTCCCGAAATGATGAATTGATGCGCTGGAAAACTGGGCCCTTGGTTGGTTTGGAACATGCGATCGCCAAAGGTGTACTGTTCAGCTAATTGAAAGTAAGGATTCAGGATCCCGGTCGAATTGTCGACATATTTGAACTGAGGATTGGCCGGCGGGCAATCCGTTACGCCCTTTTCGCAAGTCACCGGAATCTTGTCGGCTCCGGTCATGTTTCCATTGGCGTACATGGCCACGAACGCGGAATGGGCGTGACTCAGATCGTAATCGTTCGCCAGCGGTACGGCCGTCAGCGGGATTGTCTGACCCTGCGAATTCACCCCGCTCGTGGCGATATCTACGCCCGGCAGGAAGTTTGGGTTGCTGCCAAAAAGATTGTCGGGCGAGCGATTTTCCTGAAAGATTACGACCACGTTCAGAAGGCCGTGGTGGTGATCTGGCGGAGCCTGGGCGTGCGCAATGGTTGTACCGAGTGAAATCAGCAGTGTGAGAATCGCAGCGACAGGTTTCATGTGGTCTCCCGGGAGTTGGCGTCACTCAAAACAGTCGGTCCCAACCCACCGAGGTCGGGAAGTTGGGCTCAGTCCACCAAGTTACACGTAAATGTGCCCTAAGGGCAGTCGCCTGTCAAGAATTAAAGGGGGTTTACATCCCATGTCTGGCGCGGCTTTCGGGCTGTGAAACGGCCGTAAGAGTGTCGATCAAGCCCTTTTTATTGACCCGGCTGAGCGGCCTGCTAGATGAAAAATCATGCACATTGACAGTCCGCGAGTACTCGATGTATGTTCGCCCGACAACTGAACCACTACTGCGCCTCGTTGCTGCCGAGAAATGTACTCCCCATTTGGCGTCACAACCGAGCCGCGAATATTACACTCCTAATCTCAATAAGGACAATCCGATGAATCGAACCGCCGTTGTGCTCCACAGTCGCAAGAATAGGTTTGTCTTCTTCGCTGCCCTGGTGTTTGCGATTTCTCTCGCCATGGCCGCACCGCTTCAGGCGCAATTCTCCCTGGTCAAGATCAGTACCGACAGCTTCCATAACTCATCCAGTCAGCACAAGACCGAAGTTGAACCTGATACGTATTCGTGGGGCTCAACCATGGTGGCGGCTTTTCAAGTGGCTCGCGTTGCCGATGGCGGTGGCGCCGACTTGGGATTTAGCACTTCCACCGACGCTGGCAAAACTTGGACCTACGGTTATCTTCCAGGGCTCACTGTCAACTACAAAGGCGGAAGCAATTCGGCTGCGAGCGATGCGTCGGTGGTTTACGACGCGAAACACGGAGTGTGGTTGATTTCTAGTCTTCCGATCGGGAACTCGGGAGTGGACGTCGCCGTCAGCCGCTCCAAGGACGGCCTCCACTGGGACAACCCAATCATGGTGGATAGCAGCGGCGGAGACGACAAGAACTGGATTACGTGCGACAACAACGCCAAGAGCCGGTTCTATGGCAATTGCTACTCCGAATGGGACAGTGGAACCATATTCATGAGCACTTCCACCGACGGTGGACTCACATGGGGGTCGGCCAAGACGAGCGCGGACCAAGTCGGCGGCTCCGGTGCCGAGCCCCTGGTGCAACCGAACGGCCAGGTTGTGGTGCCTTTTCTGGGATTTAATATGCAGGCCTTTACCTCGACCGACGGCGGCGCAAGCTGGGGTACGAGCTTTACCATCGCCAACGTCAATACCTTTCAAGGGAACAGTAGTTTACGAAGCGTCGGCCTGCCTTTTCCCTCGACCGGCATTGACAAGTCCGGAAAGCTCTACGTGGTGTGGTCGGATTGCAGCTTCCGCACAGGTTGCAGCACGAATGATCTGGTGATGAGCACTTCGACCAACGGAACGAAATGGACCGCCCCAGCGCGCATTCCGATCGACAAGCTCAACAGCACGGTAGACCACTTTATTCCCGGGTTGGCGGTGGATCGCGACACCCCCGGTAAAACTGCCCATCTCACCACAACTTACTACTACTATCCGCAGGCTGACTGCGGCGATTCTACCTGCGAGATCCACGTCGGCTTTACCACTTCCACGGACGGAGGCATGACTTGGACGGCTGGAAAGGATCTTGGGGCAGGGCCGATGAAGATAAGTTGGTTGCCCGCCTCACAGAACGGACCGATGCTGGCCGACTATCTGTCATCTTCTTACATCGATGGCAAAGCATTTGGAGTTTTTATGGTGGCCAAGGCGCCTTCCGGTGGCCTGTTCAATGAAGCCGCCTACAGCACCAAGCAGCCGCTTGAGGCCTCGGTGGACGAGCCGCGCTTCAGTTCGAGAGGCGAGAAACGTATACCCAACGTTCATGCGGACCGGCCGTTCCCCAGAACGCAGGGTGAGGAGAGAGCAACTCCTCCCTCGGGCGAGCTTTTGCAGAAATAGCTCGGGTCTCTTGCACCGCCGGCACAACATGCCGGCGGTGTTTTGTTGATGCTTGCACTGGCAAGGTGCGCACCGTTCGTGCCGTCAATGTGAAATAAGCTTCACATTGACAGCTGCGAGAGGGGCGGTGTACGCTCGCCGAGCATCACTACTACCGCGTCTCGTTGCGTCCTCGAATGCGCCCCCATTCAAACCGCGGCGGTCTTTGCGGGTAAAACTCCAGCGTACTTAAGGATACTCCGAATGAAACGAACGTTCCTCAGGCCTCAGAGTGGAAGGACCATGTCTCCTTTGTTTACATCTATGTTGGCATTTTCAATCGCACTGGCAACAGTCATTCCCGCACATGCGCAAACTAATCTCGTAAAGCTCAGCACGGACACGTTCCACGACTCTGACGCGCAACATCACACCGAGGTTGAACCGGATACCTTCGCGTGGGGCTCTACTATCGTGAGCGGTTTTCAAGTCGCACGCATTTCCGGCGGCGGTGGCGCCGATGTTGGGTTTGCTACTTCCACGGACGCAGGCAAAACCTGGACCAGCGGCTATCTCCCCGGCCTGACGGATAACTACAAAGGTGGGAGCTTCACGGCCGCGAGCGATGCTGCTGTTGCCTACGATGCAAAACACGGCGTGTGGCTGATCTCAACTCTTCCCCTCATCGACAATGATGGAGAAGCGGTAGCCACCAGCCGCTCGACAGATGGAATCCACTGGGGCAAGCCGGTCATTGTGGATCAGAGCGGCTCGGACGACAAGAACTGGATTACCTGCGACAACACTCGAACCAGTCCCCACTATGGCAATTGCTACACCGAATGGGACGAACCCGCGCTAGGCGATCTCATCTTCATGAGCACCTCCACCGACGGCGGATTGACTTGGGGATCAGCGAAGAATACGGGCGATCAGGCAAGCGGTATTGGCGGACAACCTCTGGTGCTGCCGAATGGCACAGTCGTCGTGCCCATCTCCACATTAGGCACCATGATCGCTTTCCGTTCGACCGACGGTGGCAAGAGTTGGACCAGCACTTCGGTCATTGGCAACCAGAACTACCGCGGGGAAGATGGGGGGCTACGCGACGGCTTTGGTATGCCCTCGGCACAAATTGATGGCAAAGGGAAAATCTACATTGTGTGGCCGGACTGCAGTTTTCGCAGCGGCTGCAGCACCGACGACCTCGTCCTGAGCACCTCAACCAATGGCACGACGTGGACCAAAATTGCCCGCATTCCGATCGATCCGATTACGAGCACAGTGGACCATTTCATCCCCGGAATCGGCGTTGACCGGAGCACTTCGGGCAACACGGCACACCTCGCCGTGACCTATTACTACTATCCCGTTGCGAGTTGCAACAACTCCTGCCAGCTGGAAGTAGGGTTTACGATTTCGCAGGATGGCGGCAAGACTTGGACGAAAGGACAGCATCTGGCCGGACCAATGCAGTTGAGCTGGCTACCCCAATCGCAAAACGGACTGATGGTCGCCGATTACCTCGCCGTCGCATACGCGAACGGAAATCCGTTTGGAGTATTCGCCGTGGCTAAGGCACCCTCCGGCGGTCTGCTTAACGAGGCCATGTACACAACCAAGGCTCCTCTTTTGGCCGCGGCTGACGAACCTCGATTCAGCTCGAAAGGTGAAAAGCCCGTGCCCAATGCCAAAGGGAAATACGTTTGGAAGTACTACGATGACGATGGAGAGTATCCCATCCCGCCTTCAAAGCAGGGACGACCTTTGAAGCATAGGTAACCGTGATTTCCAATGTGGCCGCCGGCACGGTGTCGGCGGCCGTGAGCTCGCAACGATTCCGCGCACGCTGAATCTCAACCCACGAGGAAAATCTCATGAATCGACATGCGTTGGCTTTTTCTACTGTGATGCTAGTGGCAGCGATTTGCGTAGTAATGGTAATGCCCGCACACGCGCAATTCACTCTCGTAAAAATCAGCAGCGACACACTCAACAATTCTGACAGTGTGCACAAGACCGAAGTGGAGCCCGACTTCTTCTCCTGGGGGAATACTATCGTGGGGACTTTCCACGTCGCCCGCGTGCCCGGATCCATTGGATGGGGCAGCGCGGACGTGGGGTGGTCCACCTCCATTGACGGTGGTAAGACGTGGACATACGGCATCCTACCCGGGCTGACGGACAACTACAAGAACGGACCCTATGGGTGGGCCGCGGACCCCTCGGTTGCCTATGACGCCAAACACAAGCAATGGTTGATCTCGACCCTCCCGCTCGCGGGCCAGGAAAACTCCGGCCTAATTGGAGACGTAGCGGTGAGCCGTTCTGCAGATGGTATGCACTGGGGCAAACCGATCATCATTGATAAAACTCACGAGGACGATAAAAATTGGACCACGTGCGACAACACGCCCACGAGTCCGTACTACGGAAACTGCTACACGGAATGGGATCAAGCCTACGGCAGCGGCGACGTTCTAATGAGCACGTCGCACGATGGCGGACTGACTTGGAGCCCAGGCATTCCCTCGGCCGATCATGCCGGCGGACTCGGCGGCGAGCCCGTGGTTCAGCCCAACGGCACAGTCATTGTGCCGTTCTCAGGCGGCGGCATCGACGCTTTCCGTTCCACGGACGGTGGCAAGACCTGGAGTTCTACCGTGGTCATTTCGAACGTCGACAACCATGCGGAAGATGGCAACTTTCGCAGCTTCGCGGATCTGCCCTCCGCTGGAATTGATGCAGCCGGAAAAGCATACGTGATCTGGTGGGATTGCCGTTTTCGCAGCGGTTGCAGCTCGAACGATATTGTGATGAGCACCTCCACGGATGGCAAGAAATGGAGTGCCGTAAGCCGCATTCCGATCGACTCCACTAAGAGCACGGTGGACCACTTTATCGGGGGAATCGGAGTGGACCCTGCGACGTCCGGCAGCACCGCCCATCTTACGATCGTCTATTACTATTATCCGGTCTCGGCCTGCGGTAATTCGTGCCAACTGGAAGTGGGCTTCACGACCTCTACCAACGGTGGCAAGACCTGGACCGCAGGAAAACAATTGGCCGGACCCATGAAGTTAACCTGGCTGCCAGTCTCCGACGCGGGATACATGGTCGCGGACTACATCGGAGTTACTTATACCAATGACCAGCCGCGCGGCATATTCGCAGTCGCACATGCGCCTTCCGGTGGCCTTCTCGATGAAGCCATGTACACCACCAAGCAACCGCTCTTGGCCGCGGCTAGCGAGGAACGGTTCAGCTCGAAAGGCGAGAAGCCTGTCCCCGGTGCCAAGTCAGATCACGAAATGAAGTTCTACTACGACGACGAAGGCCGTGTGCCCATTCCTCCGTCGAGGCTGATTCCACCTCAGGAGCAGAAGTGAATCTGTGACATCGAAGTTAAGCCGCCCGCGTCTCAGTGCTGGCGGCTTTTTCTTGCGCGCAGTTTCTGGATCGCTGAACTCGGCTCTCCACAAGGATTCCGCCAGATTTTCCACATTCGAGAATTCCGATGAGTGCTTCCCGCAACATGAAGTTGCGATGCTCTGCGCGCGGCAACCACGAACTGGAGCGGATCGCCGTGAGGGCTGGCGTCGCCCGCTTGCACCAAATCCGGTCACCGGCTTGTGGAGCGGCTGCACTCGGCTGCATTCAAAGCAGATACACTTTCGCGTTTTTCGTTGACTCCCAGAATAGGAAGAGTAAAACCATAATCGTTCTTTGACACGTTCTGGAGTTTACCCGGTTGGTGCAGCGTCCGGGACCCAAGCGAAGTCACTCTGCGGCATCGCAAGATGAAAAGTAGAGAGGGCAAGCGAGGGTCTATAGCAAAGCGCTGGTCGAGGCGAACAAGAACA
>Ga0265760_10000053_pt1 | contig 32953 bp, 33 predicted proteins | sample NZIome_2_FD_200831 | JGI IMG/M metagenome (GOLD analysis project Ga0265760, IMG submission 200831) | Metatranscriptome of rhizosphere microbial communities from Maridalen valley, Oslo, Norway - NZI1 (Metagenome Metatranscriptome) | ecosystem: Host-associated > Plants > Roots > Rhizosphere >...
GGCGCTCGCGCCTTTGAGCGAGTGCGCACGTTTGCGCACGGTATCAAAGTCGCTGGCTTTGAGCGCCGCGATAATCTCCGCCAGGCATTGATCCCCGCTGCTGACGAAAGTCTCCGCGAGCTCGCGCTCGAATTCCGCATCGCCGCCGGTGAGTTCCTTGAGCGCGCCGCGATCGATGGCCGGTGCGGTCGGCGCAGCCTTCAGAAAGCGGCTCAAGGTCTCGATCACCTGTGCAGGCTCGATCGGTTTGCCGAGGTGGGCATCCATGCCGGCGGCCAGGCATTTTTCGCGATCCTCGCTCATGACATTCGCGGTGAGCGCAATGATGGGCAGCCGCTTGGCGCCGCGGCTTATCTCCATCTCGCGAATCCGCCGCGTCGCCGTAAAGCCGTCCATCACCGGCATCTGACAGTCCATCAGCACCGCATCGAAGTTCGCGGCGGCCATGCGTTCCAAGGCTTCGGCGCCGTTGTTCGCAATGGTCACCTCCGCGGCGAGATTTTGCAGCGTGCGCTGCGCCACGCGCTGATTGACCGGGTTGTCCTCGACCAGCAGGATCTTGTTGCCCCGGAAGGTCGGCAGCGCCTGCGGCGAAGTTTTGATGTTGGGCGCGTGCGGTGTCTTGCCGGTCAATACCTGATCGACCAGATTGGCCAGCAATGCGGCGCGAATGGGCTTTAGGCCGATGGCGTCCGGGCGGTATTCGCGATCCGCCGTGTCGTGCTCGGCGCCGAACAGTGACATTAAAATAAAGGGCAGGCGTGCATGACGCCCATCGGTGCGCAGGGTCTTTAGAAGATCCAGGCCGCCGTGCATCGGCATCAATTCATCGGCCAACACCAAATCGAAGGACTGCTGCGCCAAGAGTTCCAGGGCCTCACTCACGCTGCCGGCCGCCACCGTGCTGAATTGGTAGAGATTAAGCTTCGAGACCAGGCTGTCGCGCGCGGCCGGAATATCATCGACAATCAATATCTTTCGACCCAAACCGATCGGCTGGCGCGTCGGCTGCTCCTTGGCCACGTCGAGTTCGACGCCCACCCAAAAGGTCGAACCGTGGCCCACGTCGCTGCGCACGCCGACTTCGCCGCCCATCAGTTCCGCCAATCGCTTGACGATGGACAGCCCTAAGCCGGTGCCACCGTAATGGCGCGTGGTCGAGGAGTCCACCTGAGAGAATGACTTGAACAACCGGTCGATGCGATCGGCCGGAATACCAATTCCCGTGTCGGTCACCTCGATCGTGAGGGAGGCGCGCTCGTTCGTCGCGGCGCCATTGGCCACGCGAACGCTGATGTGACCCTCATGTGTGAATTTGACCGCGTTGCCCAATAAGTTTAAGACCACCTGACGCAGGCGCACCGGGTCGGCCCGTACCATCACGGGCACTTCCGGCTCGAGGGTGACGATGAGTTCGATGCCCTTGGCGGCCGTTTGCAGGGCCGTCGCAGCAACCGCCTCGTACAGCATGTGGATGAGATCGAACTCGACATTTTCGAGTTCCAGCCGGTCGGCCTCGATTTTCGACAAGTCCAGCACGCCGTTGATCAAGGACAGCAACGCTTTGGCGCTGCCGCGGATGATGTCCAAGTACTCGCGCTGCGTACTGTCGAGGGAGGTTTCCGCCAGGATCTGCGACATGCCAAGAACACCGTTCATGGGCGTGCGGATTTCGTGGCTCAAATTCGCCAGAAAGCTGCTTTTCGCGCGATTGGCCGCTTCCGCAGCGAGCTTGGCGTCGAGCGACGCCTGTTCGGCGTGTTTGCGGTCGGTGACGAGCTGCATCGCGCCGGCCAATCGCAACGGCGTCCCGTCCGCGGCGCGTTCGGCTTGGCCGCGCGCCCGCATCCATTCGTAGTGCCCCGCCTTGTGCCGCACGCGAAATTCCAAGTCGTACACGGCGCGATGCTCGAGGTGATTGTCGAGCGCCAACGCGACCCGTTCGCGGTCTTCCGGGTGAATCAAGGTCATGAACTGTGCGTGCGAAGAACCCAGTTCCTCGACGCCGTAGCCTAGGATTTCGCCGAAGCGCAGCCCATACCAGGAAACGTTGGTCAGCAGATCGATTTCCCACAGGCCGTCCTGCGTGCCGCGCAACGCGCGTTCCAGACGAATTTCCACCGAACCCAACGCCGCCTTGGTGCGCTTCAAGTCGCTGATGTCGATCAGGGCGCCGGTGATGCGCTCAACCTCTCCCGTGGGGGCGCGCGACACCTTGGCTTTCTCGCCAATCCAGCGCTCGGCGCCGCTGTCGAGCAGCACGCGATATTCGCAGCGATAATAAGGATTCGCCGGCGTGGTCTCCAAGGGCGCGCTGCGCACGCGGGCAAAATCGTCCGGGTGAACCCGGGATAACGTCCGATTCAGATCCTCGAGCGACATGGCGGCCGGGATACCCAAAAGTTCGCGGAAGTTCTCCGAGCAGATACGGGTGTTGCGGCCAAAGTCGAAATCGAAGATGGCGACGCCGGCCGCGGTCTGCGCGATGTTCAGCGACTCGGTGGCATAGTGAAGCTTGTCTTCCAACTCCTTGCGTTCAGTGATGTCGGTAATGGTGCCGATGGCGCGCGAATCGTGGCTCGCATCGCCCGGCAACACCTGACCGCGGCCGGCGAGCCAGCGAATCTCGCCGCTCGCGGTCAGCGTGCGGTATTCGGTTTCATAGCCGCCGCCCGTGGCAACTGCGTCGCTCAAGGCGTTTACAACCCCCTCGAGATCTTGCGGGTGGATGGACGCGAGCCACTCCTCCCGCGTCAAGGACAGGTCGCGGCATTCCAGACCAATCAGTTCGAAGAACAGGGAGGTGCCCTTGATGACGCCCGTCACCAGATTCAGTTCGAAGACCCCAAAGCCACCCGCGGATTGCGCGAATTCCAAAAACTCGGCCGAGCGGCGGCCCGGCGAGTCAGCCTCGCGCACGACTTCGTTTGCCGGCAGCGCAGGCGTCTGCGTGTCGGTGGACCGGCGCAATTTGTTAAGGAGTGTGTTCTGAATCGACCAGCTTCGCATGCGGCTTCCATACCCAAGGTGGGCCTTGGCCCATCATCTTAAGGGTATCGGCGGGCAGGGTCTGCGCTTGAGCTATGATCGACCTCTCATTCTCGAGTGAAAAGGCATGCGAAACCTGAAGTTACTGGGTTTTTTGGCAGGGGGAATCGTGGCGCTGTCCTGTGCCCTGCTGCTCGGCGTATGGCTGCTCGTGAATCCCAACGCCTACAAGGGCAAGATTGCCGCGGCCGTCAAAGAATCCACCGGACGAGAATTGAAACTGCCCGGTGACATCAAGCTCTCGGTGATTCCCTGGGTGGCCCTGCAGTTAGGTCCCGCAAGCCTTGGCAATCCCGCAGGCTTCAGCGATGAGCCCTTCCTCTCATTCACCCACGCGAGCGTGCGCGTCAGACTGCTGCCGTTACTCAGGCAACGGCTTGAAGTCGCCCGCGTCGAGGTCCAGGGGCTGGATTTGCGCCTGCTCAGGAATGCGGCCGGTCGAGGCAATTGGCAGGATGCCGAACAGCCCGCGGCGAAATCAGACTTGGATCACACTGCTGCGGGTCCGGCCTTGGAGTCGCTCGCGAATGTTCGGATCGACAACGGCCGCGTCACCTATCAAGGCATCACCCTCGAGAAGTTCAATCTGGAAACCGGGTCGCTCGCCGCCGATCGGCACGTCCCCGTCAGCCTGACCTTCGACTTAAGCCGCGCTCCTTCGGGCGAACAGTTGTCGCTCAATGCCAAGTTTGACTTGAGCCAAGAGGCCGCGCAGGAAACGCTGCGATTCAGCGCGGTCAATGTGAGCGGCACGCTGGGGCCGCCTGGTGAGGGTCGGCCGGCTCACTGGGAGCTGCTCGCGCCGGAAATAAATCTCAACGTGGCGCACCAGACCCTCGCTGCGCAGGCATTCAACTTCAGTTATTCGGGCATGAACCTCACGGGCGGTGCTCAAGCGACGAACATTCTCGACGATTTACACCTCGCCGGCTCGGTGACCTTGGCACCTTTGCTGTTGCGGGAAATTGAACCGCGCTTAGGATTCTCTTTACCTAGGACGCGTGACCCGAAAGCGCTGTCGCAGCTTTCCGGGACGACGGAATTCGCCTACGACTCGCAGGCCTTGAGCCTAACGAACCTGCAGCTTAAGCTCGATGACACGCAAGTTCAGGGAAATCTTAAATTGCTCGCCGGCGATGCGCAGGCCCTGCAATTCGACCTGGCGGCCGATCACATCGACCTGGACCGTTATCGCACTCCGGCAGGCGTCCCGGTCGCTGCAGGATCCGCACTGCCTGCCTCTTCAGACAAGCCAGAGTTGGCATGGGATGCAAGCGGCACGCTCACGCTAAAGTCCGCTAAGGTAGCGCGCCTGGATTTATCCAACGTACGCGTCACGGTTGCTGCCAAAGACAAGGTCCTGCATCTGTTTCCTATCGAGGCGCAGCTGGTGGGCGGCCGCTCCTCGGGCGACATCACCCTGGACAGCCGCGGCGCGACGCCCACGCTGAGTGTCGATCAGCAGTTGACCGGTATCGATATGGCGCGATTGTTGGCGGCTACAACGGGAAAGGGGCGCTTGTCCGGGCGCGCCACACTCACTTTGAAAGCCAGCGCGCGCGGCGTCGGCGTTGATGCCATGCTCAAATCCCTGACCGGACACCTCGATGCGGATCTTGCCGAAGGAGCACTGGAAGGCATTGATGTCGGGTATGAACTGAAGGTCGCCCAAGCCTTGATCGATAAATCCGCCGCGCCGGCGCACGGCAGCACGAACCGTACGCCGTTTCAGGCGTTCAAGCTGTCCTCGCAGATCACCAACGGCGTCGCAGAAACGCACGATCTGACCATCGCTTCGCAGGCACTCAAAGTTTCAGGGCAGGGGAGCGCGAATCTCGCGACCAAGGGCATTGATTTTAAGCTGTTGGCCAGCGTGGCGACCGCACCGGCCAGGAATACCGATATTCCGCTTAAAGTCACCGGCACCTATACGGATCCTACGGTCAGGCCGGACATCGAAGGACTCGCCAAGGACCAACTGAAACAAAAGCTGCAGGACATTCTGAAAAAGAATGGCCTGCAGGGCCTGTTCACAAAATGAGTGGGGGGCCTGAACAGTTCGCCCAGCGGCTCCTCGAGTGGTTCGCCGCGCATGGGCGGCACAGCCTGCCGTGGCAAATCAATCCAACGCCTTATCGCGTGTGGGTTTCCGAGGTGATGCTGCAGCAAACGCAGGTGGCGACGGTGATTCCGTACTACGCGCGCTTCATGGCACGTTTCCCGGATATCGACTCGCTGGCATCAGCGCCGCTCGATGAAGTGCTGCACCTCTGGACGGGATTGGGTTATTACGCACGCGCCCGCAACTTGCAGGCCTGCGCGAAAGTATTGGCCGCGCAACACGGCGGGGTCTTTCCGAACCGCTTAGAAGAAGTGATGGCGCTTCCTGGCATCGGCCGCTCGACCGCCGGGGCCATACTTGCACTGTCACGCGGAATACGTCATCCCATTCTCGACGGCAACGCCAAGCGGGTGCTGGCCCGGGTATTCGGGATCGCGGGCGACCCCACATCGAAGACAGTCCTTGCTGCCCTTTGGAGCCAAGCCGACGCCTGCACACCCGACCAAGAGGTCGCGGCCTATACACAGGGCATCATGGATCTGGGTGCGACATTGTGCACTCGTGCTCGCCCGGCATGCGTACCCTGTCCCATGAATACGGATTGCGTCGCCGCGCGCGAAGGCCGCCAGCAGGAATTGCCGGGCAAAAAGTTGCGGCGCTTGCGCCCGTCGCGCGAGACGACCCTGTTGATCGCGCAAACCGGCGGCGAGGGTTCCGCGGCGGTGCTGTTGGAACGGCGACCGAGTACGGGTCTATGGGGAGGTCTTTGGTCACCGCCGCAATTTGCGAACGAGAGCGACGCCATGGCGTGGTGCGCCAGAGAATTCGGTGAGGCAGGCGAATCGGAGGCTCTGGCGCCCATAGAGCATGCCTTTACGCACTTCGATTTACGGCTGAATCCCTTGCTCGTGAGAGGTAGAGAGATGCCAAAGGTCCTCGACGACGCGGATCGGATTTGGTATCGACTCGACGCGCCGCCTCGAGTCGGCTTGCCTCAGCCCATACTGCAACTGTTCAAGCGTCTGCGCGCCGGAACCGCTTAGGTTAAGATTCGTTGCATGGCACGCAAGATTCAGTGTTCTTTTTTGAAGCGCGAGGCAGAAGGCCTCGACTATCTGCCGTACCCCGGTGAATTCGGGAAGAGAATCTACAACAACATATCCAAGGAAGCTTGGGCGCAATGGGTTGCGCACCAGACGATGCTGATCAACGAGAATCGCCTGACACCGATAGAACCCAAGGCACGCGCCTTCTTGGTGGCGGAAATGGAGAAATTTCTGTTTGGCAGTGGTTCGGAGAAGCCGAAGGACTTCGTGCCCAAGTAGCAAGACGCCGCGATATGAGCAACAAAGAAGACCGGGGTGACATCGTAGTCCGCATGCGGCCGCGTCGCCGAATCGTCGGTCTTGTCGTGCTCGCCGTTTTAGCAGTGGTACTTTTTGCGGGCGGCACGCTAGCGTCCTACTACGTCGATGCGCTCTGGTTCGAATCGCTCGGCTATGCGTCGGTGTTCTGGACGCGGCTCAGTTTTCAGGCCGCAACCTTTGCAGCCTTTACGCTCCTGACATTTCTCGGGATCTATGGAGTGTTCCGGACGCTGAAACCCGAGCGGCTCGCCGCATTGATGGGGGCCACCATTCTCGTCAACCGGCGGCCGGTAGCCCTGCCGGTCGAACGCTTCCTCAACCTGATCGGCTTCGCTTTATCAGCGATCATCGCCGCCATAACCGGCGCCAGCATGACGGGGCGCTGGATGACCCTGGCCCTTTACTGGGAGGCACCCCGTCACGCCACGACGCTCGACCCGATCTTTGGGCGATCCCTGGACTTTTACTTCTTCACGCTGCCGGCCTGGCAGCTCATTGCCGGCTGGCTGTTGACGCTGGCCATTTTCGCATCTGCGATCGCCGCACTGTTTCTGATCATGAGCGGCGGCGCGCGTGTGATGAGGGAGCGCCCCGATGCCGCAGATCAGGCCAGACTGTGGCGCGGGTTGTCGATCGGCATCGCGGCGGTGCTGCTGACACTCGGTGCGCAGGTGTACTTGGGACGCTTCGAGCGGCTGTTCCAGTATGGCACCATTTTCTCGGGGGTGACCTACACCGACGCTCACGTCACCTTGACCGGCATGCTGATCGTGTCGGCCGCTTTGATCGCGGGCGCCGCCTTGGCGGCAGCCAGCGCAATTCTGTCACTGCCGAGGCGCTGGCTGCTGGCGTCCGTTGCTCCGGCCGTCATCTGCTATCTTCTCGTCGCCGTCGTGGGCTGGTACGTCAGCAGCTTCATCGTACAACCGAACCAGCTGGTGCGAGAGCGGCCATTCATTACGCACAACATTGAAATGACGCGGCGGGCATACGCGCTGGATCGCATCGAGACGCACGCATTTCCCGCCGAGACCAGCATCGACGCGGTGGAACCGGCCAAAAATCAGACCACGCTCGAGAACATCAGGTTGTGGGACTGGCGCGCGTTGCAGGATACGCTGCGCCAGATTCAGGAAATCCGCACCTACTACGACTTTCCGGATATCGACATCGATCGATATGAGATCGATGGTTCGGTCCACCAGATGATGCTCGCCACACGCGAGCTGAATGTGGAGAAATTGCCGCAAAGCAGCCGCAATTGGATCAATGAGAAGTTGATTTATACGCACGGCTACGGCGTGACCATGAATCCGGTGAACGGCTTCACGCCCGAGGGGCTGCCGACACTCGTGCTCAGCAACATGCCGATTCAAAGTACGATTCCCAGTCTTAGCGTGACGCGTCCGGAGATCTACTTCGGCGAACTGACCAACACCGACGTCTACGTCAAGACTCGCCAGAAAGAATTCGACTACCCGCAAGGCGATGCCAACAGTTTAACTTCCTACCAGGGCACTGGCGGCATTCGGATGGGCGGCTTGCTCCGACGCATCTTGATTGCGCTTGATCGGGGCGATCTGTCGAAAATACCGTTCAGCGACGATGTGAATTCGGAGAGCCGATTGTTGATGCGCCGCAAGCTGAGCGACCGCGTTCACGAGCTCGCACCGTTTCTGACACTCGACCCGGACCCCTACGTCGTGGTGGGCGAGGACGGCCGAATCCGCTGGCTGATGGATGCCTTCACGACTTCCGACAGCTACCCGTTCGCGCGCCGCTACACGCTTGGCAGCGAGCGCATCAACTACATGCGCAACAGCGTCAAAATTCTGATCGATGCCTACACCGGCGAGACGACCTTCTATGTGTTCGACGCGCAGGATCCGATCATTGCCGCCTACCGGGCTCTGTTTCCCGGCTTGTTCACCGACGCGGCAGCGATGCCGGCTGCCGTACGCAAGCACGTGCGCTACCCGGAACTGTTGTTGAACGTACAGGCCGCGGTCTACGGCCTTTATCACATGAGCAATCCCGATGTGTTCTACAACCGCGAGGATCTGTGGAGCGTCGCCTCTGAAAACAATCAGCGCCAACAGGTCATGGAGCCCAACTTTGTGCTGATGACCCTGCCGGGCGAACGATCGACCGAATTCATCGCCATCCTCCCGTTCACACCGGCCAATCGCAACAACCTGATTGGTTGGATTGCAGGTCGAAGCGACGGCGATCACTACGGCGAGGCCGTGGTCTACGACTTTCCCAAGACCAAGCTCATCGACGGTCCCTTGCAGATCGAAGCGCGCATCGATCAGAACGCGCAGTTGTCGGGTCAGTTGACCTTGTGGAACCAGCAGGGATCGCACGTGCGCCGCGGTGCTCTGATCGTCATCCCGATAGGCCGAGCGCTGCTCTACGCGGAGCCTATCTACCTGCAAGCAGACCGCAGTCCCATGCCGGAGCTGCGCTTGGTCGTGCTCGCGGTGCAGGATCGGCTCGCTTACGGGCCGACGTTCGAATCCGCGATGGCCGCCTTGTTTGGCACGGGGTCCTCCACGCTCAGCCAGCAAGCCACGCCGGGTCCCGCACCGCAGTCGGCGAGCGCTGCATCGGCGGCGCCCGCGGCTGCGGGCGACATCAACGCTTTGATTGCCGAGGCGGCGCAGAACTTCAACGATTATCAGCAGCTGACCGCGGCTGGAAAGCTCGCCGAGGCGGGTCAGAAATTGGAGGCGCTAAAGCGCAACCTTGAGCAACTTCAGGCTCGCCGCCGCTGATCGAAGGGATCTGTTTGCACGCTTCCGTGACGCAAAAATACTAGGGAGAGTAATAAAATGAAGTTGCAGACAATTGGAGTCTTACTGATATGTATTTTGGCTGCCGCCTGCGCTACGAGCGGCGGATCGCATGATGCGGCACCCGCGTCGGCTCCGGCCGACAAGGCGGTCGCGACCGATGCGGCGTTGCCACCGCTGACCCTGCCGTCGGCATCGGCGAAGCGGCTTGTTTTGAACATGATCGGACCGGCCGCGGTAACGCAGGCGAAAGACTGGTCCAGTTTCCAAGAAGAGTGGCGGGCGACGTTCGCGGATCACGCCAAGGCCGCCGGTGTGTCGTTCGACGTGCAGAAGGGCGATGCACACTCGATCAGCGAAGCCGGAACGCTATTGCAAGTCTATGTGAATGATTACCATATGGTCGGTATCGGTTCGCGAATTTTCTTTGGCGTCATGACGGGCAATGCCTATATCGATGCCAAGGCTAGCTACTCCGATCTGAACGACGGCAAGGCGTTTGGAGAGCGCGTATACAACACGAGCTCATCCGCGTGGGGCGGGGTCTTCGCGAAAATGACGCCCCAGCAGGTGGATGCCATCGCGTCGATGGTTTTCGCGGAGTTGGGCACCGCCGCGCATCCATGACGAGATGGCTCCTTTCAGGAGCACTCGTTCTGTCAGCGGGGCTCGCGTCGGGGCAACAGATGGCCATCACCTTCGACGATCTTCCCGTCCACGGCGCGATGCCGGCGGGGATGAGCCGACTCGAGATAGCGCAGTCGATTCTGGCGACGCTGAAGCGTGAGAAGACGCCGCCGGTGTATGGATTCGTCAATGGCAAGCGCGGTGAGGGGGATCCGTCCTCGCTTGCAGCGTTGCAGGCGTGGCGGGTCGCGAGGCAGCCGTTGGGGAATCATACGTGGGCGCATCTGGATTTAAACAAGGAGACGGCACAGGAGTTCGCGGCGGAAGTGTTGAGGAACGAGCCATTGCTTGAAAGTTTGATGGGGAAGAAGGATTGGCATTGGCTGCGGTATCCGTTCTTGCACGAAGGTGACACGGTAGAGAAGCGGCGCGCCGTGAGGGCGTGGCTGTCTGCGCACGGGTACAAGATCGCTGAAGTCAGCATGGATTTTGAGGACTATCTTTGGAACGAGCCGTACGCGCGGTGCCAGGATCGGCATGATGAGCCTTCGATTCGGAAACTTCACGATAGCTATTTGTCGGTGGCGGATCAGTACTACGATCTCGCTCGGCAACTCTCCCAACTGATCTATGGGCGCGATGTGAAATACGTGCTGCTGATGCATGTGGGGGCATTCGATGCGCGAATGTTGCCGGATCTGCTGACGCTCTACCGCGCCAAAGGCGTGAAATTCATCAGTCTCCCGGATGCGTTGTCGGATCCTGCGTATCAGGACGATCCGGACATCGGCGAGCCCGGCGGTGGGACATTTCTGGAGCTGATGATGCAACAGAAAAAGCTCAAGTTTCCGCCGAATACCAAGCCGTACAAGGAGCTGGAGGCGATGTGCCGGTAGGGGCGGGCGGTGCAACTCCCGACTCGCTGTGAGGTCATATTGTTAGCGCGGCGGCGTGGAGGCATGACGGGACGAGGATTAGAATGGGGCCGATCGCAGTGATTGGAAACCCAATACCACGATAATGTGCATGCATGCAAAGGTGAGCGAGTTATCGAGCGCGGCATTGTTGGCGATGGTTCTTGCCTGCGGTGCCGCGTACTCGGAGTCAGTACCGCTTATCCACGGGCATGGCACCCTGCAGGTGCCTGCCGTCATCAACGGCAAGATTTCGCTTAATTTCACGATTGACAGCGGCGCGACGGATGTTTCCATACCCGCGAGCGTATTTTCCACTCTCACTCGCGACGGCATCGTGTCACGCGAGGATTTCCTAGATAAGCGGATGTACAAACTGGCGGACGGATCCGGAGAAATCTCGCAGCGATTTCGCATTCGATCCTTGCGAGTGGGTAATTTGGAAGTTCGAGACGTCATCGCATCGATCGGCGATTCCGGGGGATTGCTGTTGCTGGGGCAGAGCTTTCTGTCGCGACTTAAATCTTGGTCGATCGACAACGAACGGCAGGCCCTGCTCATTACGGAGTCAACAACCTCGCGCTCGCCATTGATCGCGCCGGGTGCAAAAAATAGTAGCGGGGCCGGCGGTTGGGTGCGAGTCACCGCTTTGAATGAGCCAGGGGAAGAGCTCTATGTGAATACCGCAAGCTTCCAGGGCAATGGGAACTTGCGGTCGTTATGGGAAAAACACGTTTTTACGCCGCATGCCGAAAAGTGGCTGGGTAAGTGGGTGAATTACGCGATGGATCACTGGGAATTTGACTGCGACGAAGAGAGAATCAAATTGGACGCGAGGACTGACTACTACGAGGACGGGACGCGCTGGGTTGCGGATTCCAAGCTGATTTCATCAACCGCGTGGCACCGCGTCTCGCCCGACACAATCAAGGATGGAGAGTTGAAGCTCCTGTGCGATTGGCATCCAAAATAGTCTAATCAAAAGTTAGCTTCCTGATCCTATCTCGCCGGGTATGCCTAAATTGGCGTCGCGTACGGGAAGCTAACAATCGGTTCGAGCGATCGCGGGTGTTGCGGCTTCGGTGAAACCAATCCCGCGTCGCTCAATCTCATCTTTAGATGTCTGTTAGAGTCGCGGTGCTTAGCACAATTCTTGGGAGTCAATTATGCATATTGGTCGGCTGTCGATGATTGCCTGCGTTTACGCACTTCTGTCTGCATGCGTGACACCCGCGCCGGGTTCCGACAAAGTAATAATTACGCAAAACCCTGCCGATGTCTCGGCGTGTACTGCCGTGGGTAACATCAAAGCGCCTCGCGATGCGCACGGTCAGGTGGACATTTTGAACGCAGATACCGAGATGCGTAACCAGACCATTGGTTTAGGTGGGAATACTGCTTTCGAAACCTCGTCGCTCCTAGGTGAAGGTATAGCATATCGCTGCCATTGACGGGCCGACAGCTAACAATCGGTTCGAGCGATCGCGGGGCAGCGTCTTCGGAGAGCCAAGGAGAGGATCGATTGATTGGGATTGAGCAGCTTCGTTCTACGGCGACGCCCCCGGGCGTCGCTAACCTCCTCGTTAGACATCAACAGAAATTATCTCACTCAGTAACGGGGGTGCCCTGCTAGACAGTCTGGAAAGCAGCCGCTAGCCTGACCAGCGATAAACGGGAGATCTAAATGTCTGCATCACGTCTCTGGGTCATCGTCCTTGCTCTACTTGCAGCTACTGTTTCAGTTGCGGCGGATCCAGCGTCAACTCCCGTCAAGTCCACCGACTTAGGCAAGAATTCGCCGCTCGAGGGACTCAAGTATCGACTAGTCGGTCCCTTCCGCGGCGGTCGTGCCACGGGCGTTGCCGGCGTTGTCAGCGAGCCCAACACTTATTACTTCGGCGCCGCCACCGGCGGATTGTGGAAAACCATCGATGGCGGCACCAGCTGGAAGCCGTTATGGGACGATTTCCCCGAGGCCGCGGCCGCCGTCGGTGCCGTCGCCGTGGCGCCGTCTGATCCCAAAATCGTCTATGCGGGCACGGGAGAGATCAACATTCGCGGCAACGTCGCCACCGGCAATGGCCTCTATAAATCGACTGATGCCGGAAAAACGTGGCGTTTCTCCGGGCTGCGCGAAAGCCAGGTGATTGGCCGCATCATCGTCGATCCCTCCGACTCCAACATCGTTCTCGTGGCGGCGCTCGGACATACTTTCGGCGACAATCAGGAGCGCGGCGTGTTCCGCTCAACCGACGGCGGTGCCAATTGGAAGAAGGTGCTTTATGTCGACGCCAAGACCGGCGCTTCGGACGTCGCCTTCGATCCAAATAATTCCAAGATCCTCTATGCCGGCATGTGGCAGGCCTATCGCAAGCCTTGGATCATGGAGAGCGGTGGACCGGGCAGCGGCCTCTACAAGTCATTCGACGGCGGCGAGCATTGGCGGCGTTTGAGCGGCGGCGGATTGCCGGACGGCATCCTTGGCCGCATCAATGTCGCTCCGACTTCTGATTCCAAAGTGATCTACGCGATGATCGAAGCCAAGAAAGGCGGACTTTTCCGCACCAATGACGGCGGCGAGACGTGGACGCTCGTCAGCGACAAGAACAGCATCAAACAGCGGGCCTGGTATTTCAATACAGTCTTCGCCGATCCCAAGGATGCCAATACCGTCTATGTGCTCAACACCTCGCTCTACCGTTCGATCGATGGCGGCAAGAGTTTCAAGACGCTGAAGACCCAGCATGGTGACAATCACGAATTGTGGATCGACCCGACCAATCCTAAGCGCATGATCGAAGGCAATGACGGCGGCGCCAATGTCTCTGTCGATGGCGGCGAGACTTGGACCTCGGAGATGAACCAGCCGACCGCCCAGTTTTATCACATCGCTGCCGACAACGAATTTCCGTTCCGCCTCTACGGTGACCAGCAGGACAATTCCAGTATTTCAATCGCGACCGCCGGGCGCTCAGGCGGAGTCGGCATCGAGGATTGGAACCCGGTCGGCGGCGGCGAGAGCGGCTTCATCATTCCCGACCCCACCGATGCCAATATCGTGTATGGCGGCGGCTACGACGCGCAGCTGACCCGCCACGACCGGCGCACAGGCCAAAACATCCAGATCACGCCGTGGCCGCGCAATACCATGGGCTGGGCTGCGGAGAATCTGCAGTATCGATTCCAATGGACGGCGCCGATCATGATCTCGAAATTCGAGCCCCACGCCCTCTACTTTGCAGCACAGGTGCTATTCCGCTCGCTCGACCAGGGCCGCAGCTGGACAGTGATCTCGCCCGATCTGACCCGCAACGACAAATCCAAGCAGCGCTCCTCAGGCGGACCGCTGACCAAGGACAATACCAGCGTCGAGACTTATGACACCATCTTCGCCGTCGCCGAATCGCCTAGAGCCAAGGATTTGATCTGGGTCGGCAGCGATGACGGGCTGGTGCATCTGACTCAGGATAGCGGCGCCCACTGGACCAATGTGACGCCCAAGAGCATGCCCGATTTCGCCACCGTCGAAATGATCGAGCCCGATCCCGACAATCCCGCGGTCGCCTATGTTGCCGCCGACCGTCATCGGCTCGATGATTTCAAGCCTTATGCATTCCGCACCGAGGACTATGGCAAGAGCTGGACTCCCATTACCGAGGGGCTGGCGCCGGATGCGTATCTGCACGTCATCAGACGTGATCCGGCCCGGTCGGGTCTGCTATATGCCGGCACGGAGAGTGGCATCATGATGTCTTATGACGACGGTGCTCACTGGCAGAGCCTGCAATTGAACCTACCTGTGGTGCCGGTGCATGACCTCGTGGTGCATGGCGATGCCCTGGCCGTCGCCACACACGGCCGCGCCTTCTGGATGATCGACGATTTATCACCCGTGCGGCAGTGGGCATCCGCGATTCCGACCGAGACGGCGCATCTGTTCAAGCCGGCCGTCGCCAACCACACGGTCTTCGGCGGCGGCGGGCAACTGCGCTATTTCGGCGGGGCGAACCCGCCGGCCGGCGCGGTGATCAGCTACACCTTGTCGTCGCAGATCGGCAAACCGCGACCGGCCAAGGATGCCGACAAAGATTCCGACAAGAAGGACAAGGATAAAGATAAGGATAAGGATAAGGCTGACCCGCTCGATCAGCGCATCAGCCTCGATATTCTCGATGCGAGTGGCAAGCTGATCCGTCACTTCCCCGAATCCGAAGATGCCAAGAGTCCTGGTGAGGACGATTCCAAGTCTGAGCCGGAAGAGGAAGACGAGGAAGGACCTGCCTCCAAACCAATCAAGCCGCCGCATTTCGCGGGCTTCAACACTTTCGCGTGGGACTTGCGCACAGACAAGGCGCGCGCTATCAAGAACGCGCCCTTATGGGCGGGCAGCGTGGCGGGTCCCAAGGTGCTGCCGGGCCACTACCAGGTCAAGCTGACGGTCGATGGTACGAGCCAGACGCAGCCGCTCGAGATCGTACCGGATCCGCGCCGCACGGCGACTCTTGACGAACTGGCCAAGCAGTTCGAGCTGCATAGTGCGATCAACGCCCTGCTGACCGAGGTGCATGACACCGTACTCGACATACGCGCCACCCGTGTGAAGATCATCGCGGCAAAGAAGGCAGCCGCTGGAGCGCAAGCAGCCAAGGTTGCGGCCGCTGGCGATGCCCTCGACCGCAAGCTGACCGAGGTTGAGGAGATCTTGATACAGCCGCGCTCGCATGCCTCGGAGGACGCGCTGAACTATCCGGTACGTCTAAACAACACGCTGGCGGCGCTGGGGTCGCTCGTGGGTTCCGGCGATGCTGCTCCCACTGCGCAGGACGAGGCCATGTTCGCCGAACTGAAGAGCGAGGCAACACCGGCCTTGACTCGATGGCGCGAGCTCAAGACCGGAGAGGTTGCTGCGTTCGAGAAGCTCGGTATGTGAGATCGCAGGACCAGCCAGTCGCGGTGTCGAAACCACAGCCGTAAAGCGGACGGTGAGTGTTTCCAGTAGCATGAGACTTCCAGAAACCTATTTCGTCGCATTCTGAGATCAAGGATGATGAAACCAGATCGCAACCTCCCATTAATGCGCAGGCTCCTTGGCGCAGTGACTGTGACGACGATTGTCCTGTTATCTGCACCATTTACTGAAATATTGGCGGCCAACAATCACCCGGCATTGAGTCCAAATCAGGATTTCTCGAACCCTCTATTACAGATTCACGCACCATATTCCGAAGGCTGGTTCGGCTCTGAACGCACGGACCACTCTATCGTTTTTGGAAAAGCTGGGTCGAGTGCGCACGAAACGATCGCCGCCGCAGTGATTCTATTCCACCTTCCCGCCTTCTCAGACTCGGAAGCTTTTACGCAATACGTGAGGGAAGCTGTCATCACGGGTTCACCGACAGAGCGATTTGAGACGTTTGATGTAAACGTGCAGTACTCAGGAGATCGTGGATATCCCTGCGTCACTTAACATGCCGTAAGTAATGAAAAGAAGGTTCGCGTTTCGCCTTTTTATAGCAAGACGTTAAGGTTTGAGCTGTTTGCATTGTACTGTCAGTATCCCTTAAGGCCCGGATTGGGCTTCATATTCTCGCCGCGGTGGCGGCAGCGATGCGAACATGGATCGGGAGGCCGCAGCCTTTATCGACTCTATCCAGGTGACGCCACACGGTAGTGCGCCATAACATCATTTTGAAAATGAGGGCGGTGCAATGCACATGAACAGAAACGCTCCCCACGTATCGCGAATTGTCTTCATTTCATCGATTGCGGGTTTTATTTTGAGCTCCTGTGTGTCGGGAGCGCCGAATCTGAGTGACGACCAAGAGCACAAGCTCTCCACCGTTTCGACGTATCCGCTTGGGCAAACTCCTACTCGGCCATACACCGTGTTAGGGAATATAAGTGCCGCAGACTGCTCAGGGTCTCCAATGGGTGGTCGAGTAACGGGACGGGCTGATCGCGCTCTGGATACGCTCAAGCGGAAAGCCGTCGCGATTAATGCAGATTCGATTATAGAGGTCAGCTGCGGGACCGCGCCCATGGTCAATAATTGCTGGGCCGCTCAAGAATGCACAGGGAAGGCTATTTACTTTTTGAAGCCATCGCCGGACGGTGCTATTGATTCGAGCAATAAATTGCCGCAATAGGTCCAGATCCTTTGGCGTTCATGCAATCGACCGAGAAGTGTAAAAGGGAGATGATACCGATGGCTTACTCGACACCTCGCATCACGCCCTACCTTTTATATGAGGATCTACGCGGCGCGCTGGATTGGCTCGCAAAGGCCTTCGGATTCAGCTTGCGTCATCCGGTCCCAGATGGAGAGATAACGCATGCCGAGATGCAGGTCGGCGACGACGGCGTCATTATGATGGGATATCCGGGTCCTCAGTACCGAAATCCAAAGCGGCAGGGTCAAGCGACTCAGAACCTTTACGTCCGCGTTGACAGCTTGGACGCTCACTTCGAGCGTGCGGTTAAAGCCGGCGCAATTGTACTTGAAAAGCCGACTGATCAACCCTATGGAGATCGGCGCTATGGTGTTGAGGACCCGGAGGGGCATCGCTGGTATTTTGCCGAAACAATTTTTCGTGCAACGTAAACCGCCGCGTCTCCTTTCCGCCGACAACCGACTGGCATCCGTCTCAGACCGGCCAACAGCGGTCATTCACCAATCGTTATTGCCTGCTTTGAAGCTGCCGTCCGTATGCAGACCCGGCGGCGCCGGCGTTTTGCCCCAACGGCATGAGTGCTGACTCGAAAGCGACGAGCGCCGGAATTCATACGGCAACGAAGAATCGAAAATATAGAGACGTGACCAGCGAAGCCAGAGCCTGCACTGATGCCCAGGTTAGAATCGCTGACAATATTCCCTTGCCCCAAGACAACGCACGTTTACCCGCAAGGAATTGCGCTGTGGCAAAACCGAAGTACAACGGCCAGATTGGCCAATAGGCGTAGTACAGCGATCTGATTGTCGAGGTGTGATGACGAAAGACGTACCAGACGGGAATCACAATCACGATGACGAAGAGCACGCGCATGCCAGATGTATACGCTGCAAGAACCAGATGCTCGGCCAAGTTGAAACCGCCGCGCACATCGAACAGACGCGAAAACGCCGCCAGTAGCGGAACTTCCGCGAACATGACAATGTTGATATGACGTTGCAGGAAGTCACCCACGACGTTTGGATTACTGGACGAGATTGCCTGGAACCCAGTCAGCGCGGTCATGGCCGATGCTGCGGCGACTACAACGAACAGAAATGCAAACGGCCCAAAGTAACGCTTGCGCTTTCCCTGCACGTAGTTCTGCGCAACATGCCCAGGTTGCACGAGCAGCAGTCGCACTAACGACAATGCGCTACGGTCTACGTGAACGAAAACGTGCAGTAGATCATGACCGATCGCATGTAGCGACAAGCGCTTGGAGTCGACTTTTTGCCCGCAAACCCCACAGAATGCATGGTCTGCCTCGATTTCGGCATCACAGTTTCCGCATTTTCTCGTAACGTCATTGACCATGTTGAAAACGGTTAATCCAATGGCCATGCCAAAGTTAGAGTGTAGACGAATGGGCGTCGTGAAAGAGTCTACAAGATTAGTGGATGCCGTTTCCATTTGCGGCCGGCCGGCTTCGCACCTCTGTACGCCTGACTTTCGAGGTGCAAATCACATCCGGTGTCCATTCAGCTGGTGCCAGATGGACAGACAATGGCGTGCCGCAAAGCGGCCGCTTGCCACCGGCAGAAAGGGGTCGAAAGCTGGCATCGCGGGTTGGTTGCGCGCTCACCGGCAGCAACCGGCCAGCTGCGGTCAATCGATGCATTGAAGTGCCCTCCCGAAAGCGGTCATCGATGACGCTGGAATACCGTCGGGCCTGAGCAGTTCGAACTGCTGTCACTTTTTGCCCTCCGTTTCCGATGCACCTCAGTGAGGCCGAACTCAGACGCAAGTAACCCCCGCCGGATTGTCCAGCGTCATCATCAAGCAAAGGAGAGCGCCATGAACAAGATCGAAGACCGTCGCGCCGCACTCAATGATGCACCGCGCCTTGTCTTTCACTTTACCTTCTCGGGGCTCTTGCTAATAGCGCTTACCGCGTGCGGTGGCGGCAGCAACGGCCAAAGCGCCGTGCCGACGCCACCGCCAATGGTAACGCCAGAAAGCGGGGACGCCTGGCAGGAACGCTACGTCGGCACAGTAACGATTGGGGGTGTTCAATACTTTGGCGACGCGATGCTGACGGCAGACGGCCTTATTCGACTGTACGTGGGTGGTCCATATGCTGACGATGGATTAATGCCGCAAACCGTACCTGCGAACTCCGCGCAATTGGTCGGCACGCTCCACGGGAAGACGAACCAGATATCCGGTGATGGTCTGGTATTCGGCCAGCAGTGCGAAGTCCCGGACCCCATCCAATTCTGCGCTGAAATCGGGCAGGCCAGCATCAGCATTGCAGTCGATCCCGCCGATACATTTGCCAGCATATTCGCCAACATTCAGGGCAACATCCTGGTAACAACCAGCGCCGGTACCGATACATGGTCGCTAAACATAGCTGCATTCAGCAATTACTTCGTCGATCTGCCGGCGACGCAGGGAGGCCTCGCGGGCAACTATAACGAAGAGCTCGCCGATTTCGCACTCAACGGCGACACGATCATCAGCATCGACGCACAGGGGGTGCTGTCCTTACAGAGCCCGAGTTCAGGCTGTGCGGGCAACGGCCAGATACGGCCGCATTTGAACGGGGCGGTCAATGTCTACGATGTGTCCCTGACTATCTCGGGCTGCAATGCACAATACAACAACTTCAACAGCACATTTGACGGTCTGGCTACCACCAGTCCCAGCGACGAATGGAACTACGATTCCTATTTGCGGATGTGGCTGTCGCAGCCAAATGCAGATGCCTCAGGTTCGTCGCCGCCGGCTCTGACAACATGGGCGTCGTGGGTGTCACAAAACTGATATGGCGCCGGTAGTACGGTCCTGCGTCCGGTAGAAAACCGGTGAGACTCGTCGCTCGGAAGCTGTCGCTCACCAAGGGCGGGAAGGGTCCGGCTTCAGACAATCCCCTCCGAACGAACGAGAGGGCTGTGGCAACTAATGAACGGGCGGTGGCGCTTGAATCGTCCAGGTAGCGAGCAGATCAGGATCATCAATGGTTTCGTCGGTGCCGTGCAACCGGTACCGTCCAGGGCTCGCTTTCTGGATGCACCGAAGGTCCGGAGGCATGTTCCATGTCTTGCCTTCGCTATTTCCTTTGAGAGCAATCAAGATGCCACCACGCGATGCCGTCTTGATGATTCCGTGCAACTGCTGTCGGCGTGTTTCGTTGCCTTCATGATCTAAATAAGTGATGCCAACAAGAATATGCTTTCCGACATGTGCTGCCGCTAAAGACTCATCAAACGGCGGGGGTTTGTTCACTTTGGCCATTCTGTAGACTTTACGGTACTGCCGGAAACGGACCGTGACAAATTGCCGAACTCGGTCGGGAGTACGCGCTGGCAGCTTCCTCCTTTCTGCCAAACTAACGACCGGTCGTAATCGCTTATAGTTCGAGGCACGTTGGTGAAGCCTACCTTACTAACAGGCCACAGAGGACATGAATGAAGCGACGGATTGCTGCAGCCTTGACCACTTTGCTCTGGGCCTTCTTCACATACGTTGGATATGACCTAATCTCGGGCGTGATTAGGCAACACGCGCCGGGCTATCCGAACGCCGGGCAGTGGCACTACTACGTTCACTTCCCGATGGCCATGTTGTTGCTCAGCGTGGGCCTCCTATTGTTCGCGAGAAGGATGCATATTGGGTTGTTCATAGCCCTATGGGTTCTGCAGCTCGTCTTGTTTGTCCCATTTTTCCTCGGGTACACGGGCGGTGTGTAGCCGTATCCTCGATATCCTCCGGCACAATATCAATAATATTGTGGAGTAAAGTCGATGGGGTTGCTACAAAGCCGCCGGTCGCCTCCGGCAGCAACGGGTCGATGAGAGACGTAACGTACGGGATTGTTCACTCCAAGTTATGAGTGAAGTTATAGGACGCCAGATCAGGCAAACATGAGAGATCTCACAGCGATTCTTGCAATCGCCCTTATCGTCGGCGGAGTCATGTCCATAGTGGTGCTGAGCGTGCGTGATGCGGAGAAAGTCCGCGCCAAGGCGCAAGAGTTGATCGCAAACCCGGTTCGCCTGCCTCCTGGCGGAGAGCGGGTGTTCCGCAAGCCGAAGTTATTCGGCTACATGCTCATTCTCTTCTTTATCGGCATTCTTGGCATGGCAACATACAGTGTGATTCACAGCACCGGCCTGGCTCGCGGCGTGGGCGCTGGCGTCGTGGTCCTTCTTGCGATCAGCCCGTTAGTTATGGGTATCAGGAGCCTGAGATATTCCGTGCGCGTGTCGAATGACGAACTGACCATATCCGACCTCACTACAAAAAGCGTACCGCTACGAGAGATCGGCGAAGTTACCATCGGAGTCTCGAGGGCATCTTCGTTTTGCCAGATACGTTTGATCACGGGAGAGGAAGACCTTAACGTGCCGTCGGATCTTGAACGATTTCCGGAATTCGTGAGTTTATTGTCGGAGAGTGTGAACGCGTCAAAAACCGGCTCATGAACGGACCTTGATCGAAATCGTGTTGCTCGGAAGCGGCCGGTGGCCACAGGCCGCAGTGGGTCGTGATGGAGTTCCCAGGATTTAGTGGACACGTCGTCGCCTGCTTCGTGCGGCTTCAAAGTCCTCGGGACTGACGCCACCTAGGTGACTGTGGCGCCGAGTCTGATTGTAGAAAGATTCGATGTATTCGGAAATGTCGGCGTGTGCAATTTCGCGATTCCTGTAGATTTTCTTCTTGATGCGTTCTTTCTTCAAGCTACTGAAGAATGACTCGGCAACCGCATTGTCCCAGCAGTTGCCGCGACGACTCATACTCGGCTCAAGATTATTGGTTCGGCAGAAGCGACGCCAATCGTCGCTTCCGTACTGTGATCCTTGGTCAGAGTGAATGATCGTTCGGTTCGGGCGTCGCCGCCGCACTGCCATCAGGATCGCGTCGAGTACGAGCTCGCGGCCGATTGCCGGCCTTGTTGCCCAACCAATGATCATTCGCGAGAACAGGTCCATGACCACGGCAAGGTAGAGCCAGCCCTGCCATGTGCGAATGTAGGTAATATCGGTTACCCAGGCCTTGTTGGGGCTCGACACGTCGAAATTGCGCATCAGTACATTCGGAACAAGTTCAGAGGGCTTCGATGCCGATCGGTGCCTCCTCCGATACCCACCCACAGCCCGAATCTTGTTGACGCGCATCAGCCGTGCCACTCGATGTTTGCTGCACGTCTCTCCGGCTTCGCGGAGATCAAGAAATACACGTGGCGCCCCGTAAACACCGTGACTGGCGACGAACGATGCGCGGATCAGTCGGAGGAGCCTCGCGTCTTCCTGAGCTCGATGCGATATCGGCTCATGCAGCCAGGTGTAGTAGCCGCTGCGGGTAACCTCCAGAATCCGGCACATCATTTTGACGTCGTACTGACTTCGATTTGCCTTGATAAACTCGTACACGCGGCGGACCTTCCCCGTGCTTAGTTTCGTGGGCATTGGTCTTCCTCTGTGCTTGTAATGCCATTAGCTTCACGTGTCCACAGAATCCTGGGAAGTCCATGAGGACTCATTCGACGTCCTGGTAGCGTTACAGGCTCCTGGCGGCCAACTTCCGGTCACTTCGATCACGAAAATGCCTTCCCCAATGCCGCGATTCAATTAGAGATTAGAATCGTGGGCTTAAGGCAATAGAACCAATGATCGGGGGCGATTGCTAGTGAACGTATCAGATGATGTCGCGGAGCATAAGGATTGGCTTCTGTCCCTTGTCCCCGCGCCGAACTCAGGTATTTGGGTCGATTTGGGGTGTGGAGATGGTTCTGACGTGCGGCGCCTCGCTTTACGCCAACCGGCGGCAGGCCTTCGCATCGTAGGGATCGACGGCAATCGCAAGGTGATTGAAGAAGCTCAACGCAACACTGGTGATGACTCACGGGTAGAGTTTCAAAGTTATTCACTGGGACGAACGCTTCCTTTCGAAGACGCTACGGTCGATGTAGCGTACTCCAACAATTTGATCGAGTGCCTCGCTGATGTTTCGTCGTTCATATCTGAAATCACTCGTATTCTTCGGCCTGGGGGATTCGTCGTCATGGCCCATTGGGACTGGGACTCCCAGATGTTTGACGGTAGTGACAAGAATCGCAATCGTCGGCTCGTGCATGCCTTTTGCGATTGGCAGCAGGATTGGATGGATCATGCCGACGGTTGGATGGGACGACGGCTTTGGTCAACTTTTAATTCAACCGGGCGTTTCGATGGCTTGATTCACACCCGTGTGCTCACAAACTCGGTTTTTTCGCCGCGACACTTTGGTTATGCGAGAGCCCAGGACATGAGGGAGTTGGTCAAAAGAGGCCTTGCGACTTCACTCGACGTAGACGCGTTCCTCGCTGAGCAACTGACGCTCAACGCTAGTGGCCGCTATTTCTATTGCATCACGGGATTTGCGTATGTTGGCCGCGTCCAAACGCATCGTAGCTAGTCGATCCCGACGCCAGCAAGCGGCCAGTCATGAGCGTCTTTTGTGGGTCGAGGGCAGTCTGTCGCCGGTCCTTCGCCGCGTCGTTACAGGCAGCCACCGGCCATTTTCTGCCGGTCGCCGCGCTGATATCAGCGCCACTTAGCTGACGTTGGTTGCCAAGGTGAGGCGCGTAGAAGACCATAGCCCGTCATAAAAAGCGCAATAAGGCCGAACCGGAACCCACGATCGTTCACGTTTCTTGTTTGAGAGAGGCAAGGAAAATGAAGAACTCAATTGTATTCACGATCGCATTCGCTTTGATATTTTATTCAACTGGTGCGTCGTTCATCGAGGGCTTTGTCAATTACAGTAGTTGGCACCTCATAGGCGCACGAGAATTTTCTACCTACCACAAGTTCATCACGCCACGCGTTCTCGGCCTCTTGGTCGCACCCATGCTCCTGGGCACGGTATTCTCGGTTCTTATGCTCTGGTTTCGGCCGCCGTCAATACCCTCATGGGCCGTATGGCTGGTCATTGCGCTTCAGGTTGTGGTCTGGGTCTCCTCGGCAACCATTCAGGTGCCGATACAATTTCAGCTCAGCAGTGAAGGTCTATCAATACCTCGAATCAACCATCTAATCCTGACCAACTTTTGGCTCCGGCGTGTTCCATACGGCATCACCGCAGTAATATTTCTTTGGATGATGGCGGCCACGCTGGGCAAACAAAGGTGAAGACACGATGCGGGTTGCAATACGCGCTTAGGACCGTCGAAGCTGACGATCACGCGTTGATCTTTTACGCTTCCGGCAGGTTCATGACGAATTGAAATGGCGTGCTCCAAAGCAGACTTTCGCAGTCGCCAGCAGTGGGTCGACCAGGGACCATTCAAAGGCCTCCGTCATAAGGTTCTCAGACGGCCTTCCTTAGCGTTTCGGCCATACGGGTTTGCCAGCCCGGACCTGTCGCCTTCCAGCGTGCCAAGGTATCCGGCGGCAGGCGCAGGGAAATTGACGTGCGGGCATTGCCGGTTTTGGGTCGGCCCAGAGGCTTGAGCATTTTTGCAGCAGCTTGCTTGCCAAAAATCTCTGGTAAGACTTCGCGCGCCTTGCGCGCGCGCGAAAAGGTCTCCTTTGTCCAGACCGGATTCTCACGATCCGCTCGTTCAGGATTGCGCTTGCGCTTCATACCGCTCTACCTCACGTTTATTGGCCTTACATAGACTGATAATGTGCGCTTTTCCAGATCGCGGCGTGAACACCAAGACGTGCAGCCGCTCCGCAATCAGCCCAAATGCCTGAAATCGGCTTTCGCCATAATCTCTCCGCGTGTCCGCAACGATCAGAGGGCAGTTCCATTCAAATGCGAGCGCTTGCTCAAATGAGATCCCGCGCGTTGCAATGTTCCGGGCGTTCTTCGCGGCATCGAAGCTGATGTCCACTTAAATAGTGTATATACGTATATACAATAATACAAGTCCCACTGCGACAGAGAGGATTCGGGGCGCGTTGATGAAAAATCATTTGGTATTGATTAACCTCCAGACACTGGAAATGCCGTAATGAGCTGGATGTTGCTTCATCCGAACGCGGGGCAGTGGCACTAGTTCGTTCACTTCCCGATGGCCACGTTGTTTCTCAGCGTGGGCCTCCTATTGCTCGCGAGAAGGATGCATATTGCGTTGTTCATTGCCCTATGGGTCCTGCAGCTCGCCTTGTCTGTCCCATTCTTCCTAGGGTACACGGGCGGTGTGTAGCCGTATCCTCGATACCCTTCGGCACAATATCAACAATGGCGAGCGGCGATAGTCGGCCAACAGCGGGTGGGTCGGTCCTGAAATCGGCGCCGCGAAGCGGCCGTTCTGCTGCTGCGGTAAGCTAACCCTTGCACTTGATGACATCGTTCTTTTTAGCTCCTAGCCGCCGCGGTGAACTACGAATGATCAACAATCTACGACCGCCCCTTCACATCGTCATGGCGCTAGGCATCGCAACATGGCCGGCGCTGGCCACAGCCCAGACTGCCGATTCATCCATCGATAGCGTATTCGCTGCGTACTCGGCCTCAACGCCGGGTTGCGCCGTGGGAATCGAACGCGCCGGGCAACCGGTCCTCGAACGTGCTTATGGCGCGGCGGATCTCGAGCATGGCGTACCCAACCGTGTGGACACGGTGTTCGAAGCCGGCTCGGTGAGCAAACAGTTCACCGCCGCCTCGGTATTGTTGCTAGTACAGGACGGTCGATTGTCGCTTAACGACTCCGTTCGCAAATACATCCCCGAACTGTCCGATTTCGCCGGTCCCGTCACCATCGCGGAACTGCTCGGTCATACGAGCGGGCTGCGCGACTGGGGCGGTGTTGAGGATATTGCAGGCTGGCCGAGAGGCGACCGGGTCTACTCGATGGACGAGATTCTGCACATAACGGTCCTGCAAGAAGCGTTGAACTATAAGCCGGGTTCGGCATGGTCGTACACCAACACCGGCTACAACCTGCTTGCGATCATCATCGAGCGAGTCAGCGGCAAGAAGCTGCCGGCGTTTTCGCACGAGCGGATTTTCGTTCCGCTGGGCATGGCACACTCGACATGGCGCGACGACTTCCGGCGCCTCGTTCGAGACCGAGCCATTGCTTATAGCGAGGGTAGCAGCGGCTATCAGCAGAACATGCCGTTCGAGAATTCCATCGGAAATGGAGGCCTGCTAACCACGGTCGGTGATCTCTTGATCTGGAATCGAGCGCTCAGTCAGGGCGCGCTCGGTGCCTTCGTAACCGCCGAGTTACAGCGTCGCTCGATCCTCAACGACGGGCGCGCGGTTGATTACGCTCGAGGGCTATTCATCGAGAGCTACCGCGGATTTGCCGAGGTCTCCCATTCTGGAGCCACCGGGGGCTATCGAGCTTGGCTCGGCCGCTACCCGGACCAGCATCTTTCGATTGCTCTGCTCTGCAACGCCGCCGACGCCAGTACGCCCGCCTTGGCTCATGCTGTGGCCGATCGCTACCTTTCCGGCGCGCCTTCGCGCGCCGCTGTTGCGCGGAATCCTTCGCTGGCCAAATGGGCCGGACTGTATGCGGACGATCGCGCAGGCGCGCCGATGACACTCACATGGAGTGGCGATCATTTACAGAGCGACGATGGCGCCACGCTCAATACCGCGCCCGGGGGCCGGTTGCGCCTGGGGAATCGATCGGTGACGCTGCTGTCGGACGATAGCATTCAGCTGGATCAAACAGGCGATGTCATTACGTTCAAGCGGGTCGGATCCTACGCGCCGACGCGCGCCGAACTGCAGCCGATTGTCGGCCACTATCGAAGCGCCGAGGCCGAGGCCGGCTTCATTGTCTCGTTGGACGGCGACCAACTGCGCTTCACGGTTCAGAACCGGCCAGAAGCCACCGGCTCACTCAAGCCCGTTTACCAGGACACATTCGCAGGACCCCAAGGTTTGGTTCGTCTTGTATTCGGTCCAGGTGGCACAGTGATCGCGCTGCGTCTGTCCAACGACCGCGTTTGGGACCTGCGGGCCGTGCGGGAGCCTTAGTCGTCTGGCCAGGCCGTTGGGTGACACCACGCCTCTCGCTTCGCCATCCTGGCTTCGCGGAGTGTATGGGGAGTCGCAACCTGAATAATGTATGGAAGATAGGATTATTCCGGTATGCCCGCGGTTGGGTGTATCTGCCGGTCTTACCGTCCTCTGCGTTACCGGAAGGTGGAAGCGAGCACCGTCGCTAATCGATTTGGCGTAGTTTGCACAACTGAAGGCGCGGTCTTCGGGAGCGAATCGGGCGCCTGCCGGCCAAAAGCAGGCGCTCGATGTCCCCGGAATTCCCTCGGGAGCTGTCGTTCGCTGGTCGAGCCGCAATTTGCTGGCTGTCCACCGTGGCGACTGTGACAGCCTTGGCTGGACGTGCTCGTGGATTATGGTATTCAATGAATCGTGAGTACTGGAACCGTCAGATTTGCTCTAATTAAACTGTTGGTGTCGGCGATCGTCTTGGCCTTTCTAAGTGCTTTAATTATTGCGAATCCACACAGTTCCGCCAATGGAATTATTGGCGGCCTGATTATCGTTGTGATTTTTCCATCGACCCTGCTATTTGGAATCGACGCCAGTAAAGCCATCAAACGTGAAACTCCATCACACAGGTCGGTGCAGATTCTCGGAAAGGCGCTTGGCGTACCACAAGGGGTTTTCGGCGTGATTCTCGTGGCCTTTGGTGTCGTATTTCCGATTATGGGCATTCGAGATTTTATCGAAACCGGATCACTTGGAGAGAATCCAGTGTTCCGTCTAGTTTACATCGGTACGGCTATCTTGATGTTCAGCGTCGGTTACCACTACGTGAAAGAAAGCCTATGGCTCCTCGTGTTTGGTCGTAAGCCGAACAACGAACAATGATCTGCAGGAGCGGCCGATCCACCTTCCCATTGCGGACATCGGTGGCAGACCGGAGTGGTCGATAGCACGCGTACAAAGAAATTCATGAGAGTTATTCGGCTAATACCGGTGCTTTTGACAACCATGCTCTTGGCGTGGTGGGCGCTTGCGTCAAATTATTCGTCGTACGGTAGTTGGCATGTTTATGTTGCGCTTGCATTTCCGCCGCTGGTGCTGCTATCGCATTTGGGCTTAATCGCATTGAATAGGCCAAGGAAACCGTTCGTCATATACGCTCTGGTCAATTTCGCAATCTTCGTACCGATCTGGATCGGTTGCCTGATGGGTTTGTCGCATGACTCGCTATAGATGGATTGCCCGCTAGCACCATACAGGCGGCCTGAGAGCTGACTGTCGCGACCGGCAGCTCAGGGTCGCATGAGGCCTGCCGGCCATATTTAATTTTGCTTCGGGTTGGCGCCGGCCAGCGTGCGAATGACAATCGCGAGTCCGACGATTATCCCGCCAATTACCCAGCGGTGACTGAACCACAGCGTGTCGATGCGCGCCCGCTCCGGATCGATACGCGAATAGGCGATCGGAACCGAGTCGCCCCTCGAAAACCGTGCAATGGCCTGCTGAGTCGAGTTCACCACCCGATGCGGCATACCGTCGGCGTCCTTGAACTCGAATACCGGATAGACTTGCCTGGAGTGCCTGCGCTCGAAGTCAACGATTGTTCCTTGTGCCTGCAGGGAACCGGGAGTCGACCGCTGGTAGCTGCCGTCGAGCAGAGCGCCGGCGAGAATAAAACACGCGCCCAGAGCCAGGAAACCAATTGGTCGCTGCATGGTAGCCAAAGAATATCCCGGAGCCTGTAAAGAAGACAGTGACGATTGCCCGTTTTGGATCAGTTTGAGTCGGACCGATGCTCGGCGAAAGCAGATAATGCGTTACGAAGCGCGGCAACAAGGCATTCGCTGGAATGCGCTCATGATTTTGAAAGACCTCGATTTGTTCGGTGCTTGTACTCACCGAACTCTCGCGAATATTGAGCAAATTCGAGCGCCGACACTGACCGTGCTGATACAACAAATGGACAAGAAAGGGTGGGTTAAACGCTCTGCATTCCAAGGAGATGCGCGGGTTAGCCTGGTGTGTATCACCGCCAAAGGACGCAAGGAGCTCAAGCGCGCGGGAAGGCTGTTGAAGCTTCGAATGGACGAAGAACTGCAACTTGTGCCGGAAAGAGTGCAGCGCGAACTGGAGCGCAGTCTCGCCCCCGTTATCAGTGCATTTATGGGTGTGATTAGCGCTCGTCGAGCGGCCACATGAACAGCCTCCAGACGTTGGTGGAGGATTTCTACCGGCAACACAAGCTTGTAGGGCTTTGCGCGGCCGTAGTCAGGGGTCAACAGGACATTGAGATCGGTGCGGCCGGTGTTCGCCGAGCCGGAAGCGCTGAGCGCGTAACGACTGCTGACCAGTGGCACATCGGGTCCAACGCCAAGGCGATTACCACCTTCTTGTGCGCCCGCCAAGTTGAGCTCGGCAAAATCCACTGGGACACGTCGTTGTCGGACCTGATGGGCGACATCGTGGTGAATGCAACGCCGGAGACCAAAGCGGTAACACTGATCGATCTGCTGGCTCATCGTTCAGGTGTCCGAGATCGAGGCCTCTTGAGCTGGATACGTCAGGCGCGTAAGGATGGCCGCTCATCGACGGAGCAGCGATTTCAATTGGCCAAGAGACTGCTCACTCAAGCGAAATGGCCTGCGAAGTCGGACACCGCTCACTATTCGAATTTTGGGTACTGTCTCGCCGCCGCCATGCTGGAGCGCGCCACCGGGACTAGCTGGGAAGACATGGTACGCGCAGAAGTCTTTTTACCGCTCGGAATGAGCGCTGCCGGATTTGGTGCCCCTGGCGCAAGTGGGTCAGCTCAGCCGTGGGGACACGCGGGGTTCTTTCGAGCTGCGCCCAAAGATCCAGCCTTGCAATCCTCTGACTTCCCTCCTGCCATGGGTCCGGCTGGCGGAATTCACTTGAACATGCACGACTGGGCGCGATTCGCGAGGCTTTTTTTCGAGGACAGCCCGACCAATGGCATTCTCTCAGCGCAGGGAATTGCGCGTCTGACAACTCCGCTCTCGACTCTCAAGGACATCAGAACGTCATTTCGCCCCTCACCTTATGCCTTAGGCTGGGTCGTTCTTCGACCTCAAATGGGTAGCGGTGAAGTACTGGTACATGCGGGAAGCAATATGAATTTCTTCGCATCGATCCACATCGCGCGACAACGTAATCTCGCAATCATGATAGCGACGAATACGGGTATGTTTCGGGCCATCAAGCCGGTTGGGAAGCTACAGGAGCTGCTGGTGGCAGCTTACGTTCAATAAAAAATCGGCTTTGACTTGGATAGACAAGGCGCTTTCCCACAACAGTAACGAGTTGCGGAGAAGTGTAGAGTTGGCATTGGGGGTCCGTCGCTGCGCGCTTTTATCGCAGGACAAGGGCAGTCTTGACACACGGCGGGAAAGATCGGCTAGGCAAATTTTGGGGGCATACCGGACGCACGTGGATTATGGAACGCGCCTATCGAAATCTCGGCTACTTCCTACTCGCGCTTCTGCCAATTTTTATCGCCGGCTTCTGGATTCCATATTTATCCGAGATTCCTGCATTCGATCCTTCCATTACGCCACCCGTGCACGTCCATGCAGTGTTGCTCTTTACCTGGATCGCGCTCTTGGTCTTTCAGCCGCTCGCCATTCGATACAGAGCATTCTCGGCACATCGACTTCTCGGGAGGGCGTCCTATGTTGTGATGGCATTGATCGTGCCATCCGTTCTGGCGATGATCTGGAAGGAGTATCACGAGAAGCTGGCAGAGGGGAAGTCTATGGTCTTCGCGCTACAGGCGGAATTCCTTTCGGCTGCCCAGCTAGTGGTAACTGTAGCGATGTATGTTTTGGCCATCGTTCGCATTCAAAAGCGCGACGTACCAGCGCACATGCGCTACATGATCTGCATTGCTCTTTTTTTGTTACCGGCTGGCTTGGCCAGAACACTTGGATACTGGTTCAACCTGAGGCAGGTGACATCTCAGACGATTAGCCTTGCAGTTATTGAGACGTGCCTTGCAGCGCTATTCGCCTTCGACATTCGCCGTCAATTCAATGCGCGGCCGTACATCGTCGCTTTTCTCGCATACAACGCGACTGCCCTGGTCTGGATAGCCCTTGGGCGGCCTGTCTAAAAAGGGTACAGGCACAGCTCTGGTCCGGTGTCCGATAAAGACTACAACGAGATCAGCTATCGATGCATTGACGAGGGCGCGTAGTGCCGTACCCTCACTGCCCCCTCCGCAGGAAAATCAAATCCCGAAGTGAACAGGTCCAGGTCAACAAAACTTCATACCGCAGTATTTCCCCGCATTAGTGCGCAAGGAGAGAGCGATGAGCGAAGATTTCTCGAGCAGTAAACTGCAAAGCGAGACGATCGATCAGCCTCGCCGTAGCTTTATTGGGACCGCAGCCATGACGATCGCGGCTGCGCAGGTCGGAGGGATTGCATCCGCCCCCGCCCAGACCGGTAAGCCAGCATCAAAAGTACCTGCGATCAAGCCCGGTACTAACACATCCTTCAAGTCCCTCAAGCAGATCAACGCCGGCCTTCTGAGTGTCGGCTACGCCGAAGACGGGCCTGCCGATGGTCCGGCTGTCGTTCTGCTGCACGGTTGGCCGTACGACATACACAGCTATGTCGACGTTGCGCCGCTGCTGGCGTCCAAGGGTTATCACGTCATCGTCCCGTATCTTCGCGGCTACGGCTCGACACGCTTCCTGGCACGCGACACGGTCCGCAATGCCCAGCAGTCCCTGGTCGGCCTCGACATCATCGCGTTGATGGATGCGCTCAAGATTCAGACCGCTACGATCGCCGGCTTCGACTGGGGCGCGCGCACGGTGGACGTCATGGCAACACTCTGGCCGGAACGCTGCAAGGCGATCGTTTCTGTCGGCGGCTATCTGATCAGTACCCCCGCAGGCAACCAGGTGCCGTGGCCACCCGAGCCTGCGTTCCTGTTTTGGTACCAGTATTATTTCGCTACCCCCGTCGGCAAGGCCGGCTATGAGAAATACCTCGACCAGTTCAATAAGTTCATCTGGCACCAGGCTTCGCCGAAGTGGAATTTCGATGATGCTACATACGAGCGCTCAGCAGCGTCCTTCCACAACCCCGACCACGTTGACATCGTGATGCACGACTATCGCTGGCGGCTTGGCCTGGCCGACGGCGAGCGCAAATATGACGACCTGGAAAAGCGGCTGGCCGCACTTGCTCCCATCGCCGTGCCCACGATCACCATGGAAGGCGACGCCAACGGGGCCATCCACGCACCTAGCACAGCCTATCGCAACAAGTTCTCCGGAAAGTATGACTACCGGCTTATCACCGGCGGTGTCGGCCACAATCTGCCGCAAGAAGCCCCACAGGCCTTTGCGCAGGCTGTGATCGACGCCGTCGGTTTCAGCTAGCTGAGGCTTTCGCCTCCGTCGCGCTACCGGAACGTGACCTCCTTGGCCTCGGACACCTCGACCCACTTCGAGCTTGGCGAGACTTCGGCCTCGTAGTTGTCATGCCAGTTCCACCACTTGTACGGCGCGCTCTGGGGGTAGCCTGCCGGCGAGTCCTCCCAAGTCTCCTGACGCCCGAGAGCCGTGATATCGAGGTAGCTCCAGACGGTCCCCATCGCTTCGTCGCCGCGCTCATTGATGAGGTATGTGCGGAACACCCGCTCGCCATCGCGGATGAATGCATTGTGGCCGTGCCACTCGGACACACCGAAGTCGGCGTCGAAACTGTCGGTGATGGTATACCAGGGAATTTTCCAGCCCATTCGCGCCTTCAGGCGCGCGATGTCCGCCTGCGGCGCGCGTGAGACGTACGCGAGCGTGGTGTCGCGCGCGTTCAGATGGGTCAGATGGCTGACTTGATCAGCGCCTAGGGAACAACCGCGGCAGGCGTGCTCGGGCCAGCCGAACACCCCGGGCTCGAAAAAGGCACGATAGATGATCAATTGACGCCGACCCTCGAACAAATCGAGCAGGCTCATCTTGCCCTTCGGTCCGTCGAACTGGTACTTCTGGTCCAC
>Ga0265760_10000054_pt1 | contig 32883 bp, 34 predicted proteins | sample NZIome_2_FD_200831 | JGI IMG/M metagenome (GOLD analysis project Ga0265760, IMG submission 200831) | Metatranscriptome of rhizosphere microbial communities from Maridalen valley, Oslo, Norway - NZI1 (Metagenome Metatranscriptome) | ecosystem: Host-associated > Plants > Roots > Rhizosphere >...
ATCGGCGGCCTCATCGTCGCGGCGGTACTCGTGGGCGTCGGCTACGAGCAAATCATGCGTTGGCGGGCAGCCCGGGAGTTTCCCGTGCAAGGGCGCCTCATCGATATCGGCGGCCGCCACATGCAGATCGACTGCCGGGGCAGCGGCGCGCCCACCGTCGTGTTCGAGGCGGGGCTCGATACCATGGGATCACTCAGCTGGAGCGCAGTGCAGGACGCAATCGCGGCCACCACGAGAGCCTGCGCCTATAGCCGGGCAGGCATCATGTGGAGCGAGCCGCGAGCCGGGACGTTCGAACCCGACAGCGTGGCTCGCGATCTTCACGCCTTGCTGCTTGCTGCCGGGGAGCGGTCTCCCTTTGTCATGGTGGGCCATTCCCTCGGGGGTCCCTACATCATGAACTTCACCCGCCTGTATCCGCAGGATGTCGCGGGATTGGTGTTCGTTGATGCATCGCATCCAGAGCAAATCGGCCGCATGACGCAGGCCGCCGGCAAGAAAATGGAAGCGGGAAAGGCAATGATGAAGGTCGCGAGCGCCTTGAGCTGGACGGGAATTCCGCGACTGGTCGCCGCGCATACCGAGAGCCCGACAATCCCAGCGCAGGCGAAGCTCGCCGGCGATGCCTATGCCAGTCGCTCACTGGGCTCGGCACTTGAGGAATTGGAGTCTTTGGACGCCACCCTCTCGGCGGCCGGTCAGCTGCGACAGTTGGGAGATCGGCCGGTCGTAGTGCTGACCGCCATGAAGCCCTATCCCGCAGCCATGCTGAAGGCCATGCAACTGACGACCGAGCAGGGCCAGCGAATCCAGGCCGTTTGGAAAGACATGCACGATGAAGAAGCATCGTGGTCTCATCACAGCCGGCACCAGCTCGTGCCCGATGCCACGCACTACATTCAGTTCGACCGCCCGGATGTCGTCATCGCCGCCGTGGGGGACGTTGTAAACGATGTGCGCGCGGGCGGCACGTCTGCCAATACACCCGTGGCAAAAGAACCTTAAAAAGGCGACGATCCCGATGAAAATCAAAGAACTCGTCTGCGCCGCTGCTTGGATGATTCTCACCGGCGCCGCTGCGCGCGCCGACGAGGTCACCATTGTATCCAACGTTTTGGGACCCGAGGGTCCGCTGTACGTCGATGGCAACCTCTACTTCGTGGGTTGGGTCTCGAATACGCTTTCCAGATGGGACGGCAAATCCACCACCATCTTGAATAGTCTCGCGGGTTGCAGCCACAACGGACTGGCATTGACCCAGCACAAGACATTCCTGCTCGCGTGCACCGACAATCACGGTGCCATCCTCGAGCTCGACATGAGCGGCAGGCAGCTGCGGCGCTGGGACAGGGATATCAAGGGAAACAAGTTCACGGGCGGCATCAACGACGTCATGGTCGCGGGCAACGGCGGTGCCTACGCGACGGTTTTTGGGCCGCCCGAAAACGTGCCGACCGCCGTGGCGGGGAAGATTCTCTATCTCGCGCCCGGTGCAAATGCCTGGCTCGAGGTCGCGAGGGATCTTAACTACGCAAACGGCATCGGCATCTCTCCCGACCAGAAGACACTCTACGTCAGCGAAACCGTGGGGAACTGCATATTGAAGTTCGACGTCAATCGCGATGGCACGCTCAAGAATCGATCGAATTTCGCGCTGCTGAATCTTCTTACTCCCAATAAGGCAAATTCCTGGTGGCTGGGTCCGGACAGCATGAAGATCGACTCCAAGGGGAACATGTATGTAGCGCAGTGGTTCGGCGGACAGATACTCAAGATATCGCCCAACGGCAAACTTCTGCGGCGAATCGCGATAGCCGCGGGAGACGGGACGACCAATGTCGCGTTTGGTCCGGGAGAGAAGGATTTGTACGTGACGGTGGTGAAGGATCCGAATGATCCGCAAGCCAGAGGCGGCGTGGTCAAAATTCCCAACGATCAAAATTGATATTGAAAGTGCGCACGCACGGTGCGAGGCACCCCGGGATGCACAACATAATCGGCAACCGGGGCTGCTTCGTTCTTCAGGCGTGACACGTAGTAATACTCAATATCATTCCATTTCACATCGGCGATGTTGAACAGGTCGATCGCGGCAAGCCACTTCGCGGCGCGAAAGCCGATTTGCGCATCGACCGTGGTGTACGCCGGGGATTTCGCGCTGTTGTCCTCTACCAACGGCGACTCGCCGAAATGCCGCGCACGCAGCGCACCGAACCAGCCGGAGTCGCGTTGCGCTACCAACCCTAAATCCGTGACGTTGCTGGGACTGTTCGGGATATAGCGCCCGACGATGCCAATGGGCACGGTGCAAGGATTCGACAGCGCCGCTTCGGCGCAGCCCAGATCATCCGGCGCGGAGTTGTGATCGAAGCGCGCCCGTGTAAAGGCGGTATTGAGTTCCGCCGACAGCCAATCGTTGAAGTGGTAGGTGTTTCCCCACTCGATACCGGTGCGCGTGGTTGCGCCGCTGGGCGAGGTCACCCCCGCATCGCCATCGAAAACCAGCTCGGACTTTAATTTCAATTCGAATACATCCAGCCGCGTATCGAGACTGGGAATGATCTTCGTTGCGACACCGACCTCCCCGCTCGTGGCTCGGGTCAACGGCGTCACGGGACTCTGCTCGGGGTTTTGGCCGCTGCGCGTGACGCCGCGCGCGTCGTTGCTGTGATAGCCGTCGCCGATATTGATGAAGTAGGTGGTCTTCGCCCAGGGACCCAAGGTGAGTCCAAATTTGGGACTGAAGATGGAGGCTCGCTTATTAGCGGTGTCGCAGCCCAACGGGTCGCTGTTGATGTTGCAACTACCGTCGGGATTCAACATCTTGTCTCTTACGTCAAAGTCAAACTGATCCTCTCGCAGGCTTAAGGTCGTTTGCACATGGTCGAGCCACCGCGTACTCGTCTCGGCATACACCGCGCCGTTTGACTCCAAGACGCCGGCGTTCTGGGTGGTGCCAATTATTTGCCGCTCGAAGGTGGAAAAAATGCCGACATCTTTGATGTCATCGATGCGCGCCTGGACCCCAATGACATTGGTGGTCGCGGCGCCCAAGAACGAGGTAAACCAAGACTCGGACGCTTTGAAGCCATACACCACCCGGTCATCGTGCTGCAGCATCTGATCGCCATTGATTGGATCGCGCAAGTAATAGGTGAATGTCGACCAGAGATCTAATTTGTAGCGAATCAGGTAAGCCGACACTTGGACTTGGGTCTCGTCGCTGCGCTTGACGCGGCTGAAGGAAAGGCTCGAGCGAGCCGAGACCCCGCCATCGGTCGGATTCAAAGTTCCAAATCGATCGATTAAACCCTCGGAAATGGCGCGCAACGGCACCTGGTCGGTAGAGTTCCACCGTCCGGAATACGCCATCGCCGTCAGCGTGAAATAATCCGCAGTGTCGCCGCGAAAATATCGCAGGACACCGTTCAGACGATTATAGTCATCCGGTACCTCAAAAGGACCGTCGTTATGATAAATCTCGCCGGCGGCTATGAGCGTGCCGTCGAATAGGCCGGTCGAGCCCATGAGTAATTCGCGTCGATAACCGTCTTCGCCGAAGCCCGTCGTTGCGCTGGTGGGCACTTCAGTTACGAGCCCGACCCGCGCGGTGCCCGCGGTCGCGAAATCGCCCTCATCGGCGTAGTAAGGGCCTTTCTTGTAGTGCAGGTCCGCGGCAAGTTCCGGGATCACGAAATTAAAGTCGGAGTAGCCTTGGCCGTGCGCGTGCGTGGGCATGTTGACGGGCATGTCATCGACCTCGAGCGCAAGATCGGTGCCATGGTCCAAGTTGAATGCCCGCAGGAAATACTGGTTTGCTTTGCCCTCACCTGAGTGCTGCGTGACGATGAGTCCCGGGACGTTTTCGAGTATTGCCGCAGGGCGCAGCAGCGGTTCACTCTGTATTCGCGCCCCGCTGACATCGCCCGCCGAGGCGGCCGTCATGTTGCTGATGCCCGTGGCGACGACGGTAATGGTATCGAGCGGCTCCGCGAGCAAATCAGCGGTTTCGGCGCCATGAGCGCTAAATCCTGACAAAAGCATGGCCGCCGCGGCGCCAAATGGCGCAAGGACCTGTTTTGACGCCGAATCTCGCATCTCCCAGGGCTATTCGCAGGCCGCCACCGATGGGATGCACCCTGTGAGATGCAAAGCCATTTATTGTTGGCTATTGAACGACCGCCTGGCAATCGCCCCGGCTGCGCAATCGCCTATACTTCGTCGAGTACTGGTGCGATTCCGCAAGAGGATCCTTGACTACATCCGCAACCCCAAGCAAAACGCTGGCCGGCCTCGCGCCGCCGCCCCTGAAGCCGGCATCATTTCTGAAGACGCTGCGCGCTTCTAGGGGCAACGCCTTTGAAGTGATTCCCTTGCGAGCCTACGAGCAGCCAGTCTATTTGGCGAAGTCGATCCTCGGCAACGTTCTCATGGTCAACGACCCTGAAGGGGTCCGTCGCGTACTATTGGATAACGTTGCTAACTATCCGAAAAACGATTTAGAAATCGACTTCTTTTCGGCGATGTTTGGCGAAGGTTTGTTGAGCGCTCCTCCCGCCAAGTGGCGCACGCATCGAAAAGTGATGGCGCCCTCCTTTGGCACCCGCACCGTCGAATCTTATGCGCCGGCGATGGTGGAGACCGCGGTAGCTTTCGCCAGGCATTGGGACGAGCTGCCCGATTCTGCGGAAATAGACATCGCCGAGGAAATGAAGGCGCTGACGCTGAAGATCATCTGCCGGACCATGTTCTCCGCGGACGCGGATGAATTGGCAACTCTCTCCCGCGAGGCGCTCAACTTCGTCCAGGCCTCGCTGGAGTTCGGCTTGCTGGACGTCCTGCCGGTGATAGGTCCGCGGCGCATCAAGCGCACGGTCGAGGCGATACGCGCGCACTTCAAGGGAATGGATGCTGCGATTTATCGCCTGATCAGCGAGCGCGAGAAGATTCGCGACGAGGCTCCCAGAGATTTCCTGACGCGGTTGGTCGCCGCGAAGGATCCGGACGATGGCGCCGGGTTGAATGCGAGCGAGGTGCGCGACGAAGTCATCACGATTTTCGTAGCTGGCTACGAGACGACAGCCGTGAGCATGACCTGGATATGGTATTTGCTGTCGCAACATCCGCTCGAGGAGGCGAAGCTGCACGAGGAGTTGGATACCGTGCTCGCCGGCAGAGCGCCGACCGTTGAGGATCTGCCGAACCTGCCTTTTACGCGCATGGTTATTGAAGAGGCGATGCGCATCTATCCGCCGGCGCCGGGCATATCGATTCGGGAAGCTCAGGAAGCCGACGAAATCTGCGGCTTCAAAGTGACACCTGGACTCCAGGTTCTAATATCGCCTTGGGTGCTGCACCGTCACCGCCGCCTTTGGGATAATCCCGAGCGCTTCGATCCGACGCGATTCGATAGGGAATCAACGGAAAGGCGGCCGCGCTTCTCGTACTTGCCTTTCGGCGGCGGACCTCGTGTGTGCATCGGCGCGACGCTTGCCATGACCGAGGCGACATTGATCCTTGCGGTGCTCGCCCAGCGGTTTCGCCTGCGCCTCAAGGAACCGCAGGAAATCAAACTACAAACGCGCATCACCTTGCGTCCCAAGAACGGGATGATAACCGTCTTGGAACGGCGCCCTTTCAGCGCTTCAGGTGCGCGCGGGCAGCCTTGACGGTGTTCGCATACAATGTCGCATCATTCACTGCGTTGTGGCGCCCATGGACAAAGCACTGCGTTCTGAAAAAGAACCGCCGCAACCTTCGGAAGGCGGTTACCGGCGGATGATTCTGCCGCACCCCGTGTCATTGCTTGGCACTGGGGCGCCCGATGTGGAGACGGCGATGATGGGGCAGCTGGCGCCGGATACCATATTCATGATGGGCGACAATCCGGCTCTATCGAAGATGCCGGAGAAGCCGAAGCTGCTGGATTTCTTTCGGCAGCGATTTTCGCCGTTCACGCGCAATCATCTGTTGCAGAGCGCCATGCTTGCGCTCAAAAGCGGCATGGAGGAGAAAGTCGTGCTGGCGTGTTTGCTGCACGACATCGCGAACGGAGCGCTGATTCGCGTTGATCACGGATATTGGGGCGCGCAGCTCATTGAGCCTTACGTTTCAGAGGAGATCACCTGGGCGGTCCGAAATCATCAGGCGTTGCGCTTTTTCGCCGATGAGTCGGTGGGCTATGAATATCCCGACGCCTACATCAGGTTCTTTGGCCCCGACTATCAGCCCGCCGAATACGTCAAGCAGGCCTACTTGCAGGCGCGGCGGCATAGGTGGTACATGACCTCGCGCCTCATTACCTTGAACGACCTGTATTCGTTCGATCCGAACGTCACCGTGGACCCCGAGCTGTTCAGCGATATTATCGGCAGGCATTTCAAGCAGCCTCAGGAGGGACTGGGGTTCGATGGCTCGGCGGTTGCGCACATGTGGCGAACCATGATCTGGCCGAATAATCTGCTGTGATGCTTGGAATACGGCCTGCACAAATAGGAGCTGGGGATGGAACTGCAAATCAACGATCAGAACGTCACCGTTGCCGCGGAACCGGATCTCCCGCTGCTGTGGGTGTTGCGCGATCTGCTGGGAATGACCGGCACAAAATTTGGCTGCGGCATGGCGCTCTGCGGTGCGTGTACCGTGCTGATCGACGGCCAGGCGCAGCGCTCGTGTGTGCTGCCGGTCGCGCAAGCCGCGGGAAAGAAGATCACCACCATTGAAGGCGTCGGCACGACTCCGGCGGGCGCGGCACTCCAAGGGGCATGGCTCGAGATCAACGTTCCGCAATGCGGCTATTGCCAGGCGGGACAGATCATGTCTGCCGCCGCGTTGCTGCAAGCCAAACCGAATCCGAGCGATACCGACATCGATGCCGCCATGTCGGGGAATATCTGCCGCTGCGGAACATACCCGCGCATACGCACGGCCATCAAACAGGCAGCCGCCAGGAGCCACAGCAAATGAGCGCGGTTGCCGATGAATTCGCCTCATCGAGGGGCTTGAGCCGCCGCGAATTTCTGCGGCGACTTCAAGCGATGGGCGGCTTGCTGCTCGTCGCCGACGGGCTGCAGATTGCCAAGGCGGCGGCTGCGCCCAAGTACGGCGCCGCGGGCATGCCGCATGGCACCGTCGACAGCCCGCTGGTGTTCCTAACCGTGGGCGATGATGGCTGGGTCACCATCGTCGTGCACCGCTCAGAAATGGGCCAGGGCGTGCGCACCGGCATGCCTCTCATTGTCGCGGACGAACTGGAAGCGGATTGGAGCAAGGTCCGCGTTCAGCAAGCACCGGCCGATGAAGAGAAATACGGCAACCAAGACACGGACGGGTCGCGCAGCACCCGGCATTTCATTGACCCGATGCGTCGCTGCGGCGCCGCGGCTCGAATGATGTTGGAACAAGCCGCCGCGTTGTCCTGGAACGTCCCGGTGGGTGAAGTTCATGCGATCAACCACGAAGTCCTGCACCAGAAAACCGGCCGCAAACTCGGCTACGGCACCCTCGCCAAGCGCGCCGCGAAGCTGCCGGTACCGGACGCAAGTGTACTGCGCCTAAAGAGCTCCGCGGAGTTTCGCTACGTCGGCAAGGGCGGCGTACCCATTGTCGACGGACACGATATCGTCACCGGTCAGGCGCAGTACGGCATCGACCCGTGGTTCAAAGACATGAGCTTCGCCGTCATAGCGCGCTCGCCGGTATTGGGCGGCAGCGTCAAGCATTTCGACGGCAACGCCGCCGCAGCGGCACCAGGCGTGCAGAAAGTGCTGCAAATGCCCGCGCCGGTTCCAAAGGCCACATTTCATCCTCTCGCCGGTGTCGCGATCATCGCCAATTCCACGGGCGCGGCGATCGCGGCGCGCAAACTGCTCAATATCGAGTGGGATGACGGTGCCAACGGCAGCTACGATTCCGATGACTATCGAGCCTCGATGCAGGAGTCCGCCCACAAACCCGGCAAGGTAGTTCGCGAGTCGGGCAACGTGGACTCGGCCTTTAAGTCCTCAGCCAAAACAGTCGAGGCGGAATACTACATTCCGCACATAGCCCACGCGACGATGGAGCCGCCGTGCGCAGTGGCGCGAATCATCGCCGGCAAGGTCGAAGTCTGGGCGCCCACCCAAGCACCGCAAGTCACGCGCGAAGACGTTGCGAAACATCTCGGGATCCCGGCGGAAAACGTCACCGTGCATGTGACGCTGCTCGGCGGAGGATTCGGACGCAAATCAAAGCCGGACTTTGCCATCGAGGCCGCGCTGTTGTCGCAGGCAATGGATGGACGCCCGGTCAAGGTGACCTGGACCCGCGAAGATGACCTGCATCATGACTTTCTGCACACCGTTTCCGTCGAATATATGAAGGCCGGCGTGGGTGCCGACGGCAAGGTCTCTGCGTGGTTGCATCGAAGTGTGGCGCCATCGCTCGCGACGATTTTCGCTCCCAGCGTCAATCACGAAGTCGGCGCCGAGCTGGGAATGGGCTTTATCAACATGCCCTACGACATTCCCAACCTGCGGCTTGAAAACCCGGAAGCCAGCGCGCATTGCCGCATAGGCTGGTTTCGCTCCGTATCCAACATTCCTCACGCTTTTGCCGTACAGTCGTTTGTGGCGGAGCTGGCGGCAAGCACCAACAAGGATCACCGCGACTACTTGCTGGAACTCATCGGGCCTGCGCGTCAGATCGATCCTGATAGCCTGCAAGACCATTGGAATCACGGTGAGTCACCGCAGCGCTATCCGGTGGACACCGGCCGCTTGCGGCGAGTCGTCGAAACCGTCACGCGGGAAGCCGGCTGGGGCAAGAAATTCGCGCCTGGCCGGGGGATGGGACTCGCGGCGCACTACAGTTTTTTGAGCTATGCCGCGGCCGTCGTGGAAGTGAACATCGATGAGCAGGGACGAATCGCGGTGCCGCGCGTCGATATTGCATTTGACTGCGGCCCGCAAGTCAATCCCGAACGCATTCGTTCGCAACTCGAAGGCGCCGTGATCATGGGCTTGAGCCTCGCGATGTTCGGCGAGATCACGTTTAAGAAGGGTCGGTCGCAACAGAATAACTTTCACCAGTATCGCGTCACGAGGATGAATGAGGCACCCGCCGATATCCGGGTGCACTTGATTCCGGCGGCGGATTGGACCGTGCCGCTCGGCGGTGTGGGTGAGCCCGGCGTGCCGCCGGTTGCGCCGGCACTGTGCAACGCGGTGTTTGCGGCGACCGGCAAGCGAATTCGCAGCCTGCCAATCAAGGATCAGGCGAAACGCGCAACGTGAACGGGCGCAACAGCGTTTGCTCTAAGAGAGCGCGCCTTGCTGGGGCACGCCAGGCCTTGATAGAACTGAAGTCAGTTGCGCCGCCAGATCGCCCAAGCTGTACGGCTTCGGCAGCAGGGGAATGCCTGCGCTTTCGGCGTCGCTTTTCCCTGCCGCGGAGAAACCGCTGACCAAAACCACGGGTAGTGAGATGTTGCGTTGGCGCATCTCCCGCACCAACGCCATTCCGTCCATGCCGCCGGGCATCATCACATCCGACAGCACCAGTCCGATGCCAGGCGTAGCTGCGAGCTCGTTCAGGGCGGCTTGTCCGGTCGAAACCGATATCACCTCGTAGCCCAACTCTTCCAACATCGCGCTCGTCAGCGATGCGACCTGAACATCGTCTTCGACCAGCAGCACCCGGCACTGCCCCGGCGCGCACGCCGAAACACCCTGGCGAGACTCCACTAGCCGTGGAGCTGAGCTCGGGTTTTCATTGGATCGCGGCAGCAGCAGCAGTACCTTGGTACCTTCCTGGGCGCGGCTCTCAATTTGCACCGAACCGCCGGAGCCGTGCGCGAAGCCATACACTTGTGCAAGCCCCAAGCCAGAGCCCTTGCCGATGTCTTTGGTCGTATAGAACGGCTCGAGACAGCGCGTAATGGTCTCCGCGTCCATACCCACACCGGTATCGCTCACCGATATCTCTACGAAATCACCGCTAATTCCGTATTCGCGCAAGTTCGCGCGGTTCACCGCCGCGATCGTGATCGTGCCGCCCTGGGGCATGGCATCACGCGCGTTCACGCAAAGATTCAGCAGCGCGATACCCATCTCGCCCTCATCGACGCGCACCGGCCACACGTCTGGGTCGAAAACAGTTTTGACCGTAACCGATCCGCCCAACGAGCCATCGAGCAGCTCTCTCATCCCCTCCACGTGCCGAGGAATGGCGATCGGCTTTGCATACAGTTCCTTTTGTCGTGAGAAAGCCAGGAGTTGCCGCGTCAGCGCGGCGCCTCGCTCCGCCGCTTGACGCATCCCATCCCGCACCGCCTGTCGCCGCTCCGCTGTCAGCTCGCGCTCCAATATGCTCAGACCGCCGCTGATGACCATCAAGAGATTGTTGAAATCGTGCGCAATACCGCCTGTCAGCTGGCCAACCGCTTCCATCTTCTGACTTTGGCGCAGCAGCCGTTCGGTGCGCTCGCGCTCCACGACCTGAGCCAGCAGAGCGGCGTGCGCGTCGCGCAGCTGATCAGCTGTGTGTCGTTGTTCGGTCAGGTCGGTAATGATGCCACAAAAAATCTCTTCGCCATTTACGCCGGCGCCGCGCAATGCGCTGAAGGACACATGAGTCGGGATGACACTCCCTCGTTCCGTTTTTATTCCAAGTTCGCCTTTGGATGCGGATGCGATCAACTCGAGTGCCTGGGGCCAATCGGCCGCCGGGATGAATCGCGCTAAAGATCCGCCGATCACGCGTTCAGGCTGGGTCTCAACCAGTTCGGCGAGGCGCCGGTTGCAGTAAAGGATGTCTCCGCTGCGGGTTAGGGTCAGTGCACCTTCCTGCATTTCCTCGACCAGCAGCCGGTAGGTCTGATCCGCGGTCTCGAGCGTGTAAACCCGGGGCACGTTGTCGGCGCCCGCGACCACAACGGCGTCGACGTCGCCGTTGCGGATGGCATCAAGCGTCTCCTCGGCCTCCCGCAGTTTCTCTCGAAGTGCGTTATTTTCCTGGCGTAGCAGCTGCTGCGCGTTCGTATCGCCAGCGGTGGCGGAGGATTCTCGACCAACGGGAGTTTTCATTTGGCAACGGCGGCGGTTTCTTTGGGACTTAAGCCCAAACCAACCAGAACACGCTCTTCATTGGTAAGATCGCCGATGATTCGCCGCAGCGGCAGCGGCAGCATCTTGACCAAGGTCGGCGCGGCCAGGATTTGATGCTCTTGCGCCGCGGCAGGATCTTGGTAAATATCGACCACTTCAAGATCGTACTCGCCGTGCAGCCGCTCCTCGCATACGCGCCGAAGATTTGCGATCGCTCGCGATGAGCGCGACGTCGTTCCGGTAATAAACAAACGCAACACATAGGGTGGACCCTTGGCAAGCGCGGTAGGCAGCGTGTCGCTCACGGCGCAGCAACCGAACGCAAATCCAACCCCACCAAGACCCGTTCCATGTTCGACAGGTTTCCGATGATTCGCTTCAACGGCTCCGGCAGTCGGCGCACGAGCGTCGGCACCGCCAATATCTGGTCCCCTGCCGCGAGTTGCGGATGTTCGAGCAGATCGATTACTTCGATTTGATATCGCCCCACCAAGTGCTCCTCGCAAATATTTTGCAAGTTCGCAAGCGCTGTAATGGATTTCGGGGTCTGGCCTGCCACATAGAGTCGCAGGTTGTAGTGACCATCCGGAAGCGGCGACTCCTGCAGTGCTGTGTTTTTCATTTGATTCATGACCCGGTCCCCCCACGCTGAATAGCCATCGTGCGTCTCTCGGCCTGCAAGCGCTTCTCGCACTCCTCTTCGTGCTGCAGAGATTTTTGAGCCTCTTCTTCCTCGGATTCAAGCTCTGCGCGCAGCTCCGCAATTTGCCGTTCAAGCGCCGCACGTTTTCGTTGGATATCGCGATGCTTGCGCTCACTGTCTTGCGCGCGCCGCACAGCGGAAGCCGCGTCGACCATTTCCTGCGCGATACGCGCAGACCCCGTCAAGACGCCCGCGCTTCCCAAGTAGGCGTCGATGAGCTTTACGCCCTGCGATGTCAGTTGATACTCGCGGATCTGATTGGAATGGTTCATCCCGCGCGACTTGAGGACATAGATTCCGCGATTGCGTTCGCCGTTGCTTTCGAGTTGCACGAGCGACAGCCAGGTGTCCATAAGCGATGACATGCTGGCATCCGCCTTGTCCATTCCGTCCACGGAAAGCAGGTCGCTGAGAAATGCCGTGATTCCGCGACTTTTTAGCAAATCGATTATCCGCAGCAGCATTGAGTGCACATCGCCGGTTTCGCCCCTCAAGGCGGAGATCGGATCCAGTACCGCAGCGGCAGGCGCGAACTGCTCGATCTCCCGGTACATGCGCGCCAGGTGCATTTCGAGTCCGAACAGGCTCGGCCGCGCAGCCTCGAAGCGCAGCAGTCCGGCATCGACGCGCGGCTGCAAATCGAGACCAATGGAGCGCATATTGCGAATGATTTGCGCCGGCGATTCCTCGAAGGCGAAATACAGGCAGCGCTCGCCGCGCGCACAAACCGCCTCGACAAAGTGAGCCGCCAGGCTGGTCTTCCCGGTCCCGGCGGTTCCCGACACAAGAATGCTCGTGCCAGTATAAAACCCACCGGCTCCAAGCATCTGGTCCAAGCCCGCAATCCCGGTCGAGATCACCTCATTGGAAGCCGAATGCTCCAGTCCCGCCGAGGTGACCGGCAACACGGATATGCCCTGCGCATCGATTAGAAAGGGATACTCATTGGTCCCGTGCGCAGAGCCCCGATATTTAACGACTCGCAGCCGCCTGGTCGTAATTTGATTGCTGACCCGGTTATCGAGCAGCAACACGCAATCCGATACGTATTCCTCGATGCCAAACCGTGTGAGCGTTCCCGTTCCTTGCTCGGCCGTGATAATTGCCGTCACGCCGCGCTCTTTGAGCCACGCAAAAAGCCGGCGAATCTCCGCGCGCAAAATCTGCGTATCGCCCAAACCGGCAAACAGCACTTCGAGGGTGTCCAGCACCACACGCTTGGCGCCGATTGATTTGATCGCGAAGTCCAGACGCACGAACAAACCCTCGAGATCGTATTCGCCGGATTCCTCGATTTCGCTGCGCTCGACACGCACGAAGTCAATTGCAATCTTCTTCTGCGCGATTAGAGTCCCCAGGCCGTAGCCTAGTGAGGCGACATTTTGGATGAGGTCGTCGCGCGACTCCTCAAAGCTCATGAACACGCCCGGCTCGTTGAACATCACGGCGCCGTTGACCAGAAACGTAGTTGCGAGCAGGGTCTTACCGCAGCCGGGACCGCCACAGATGAGCGTTGGCCGCCCGGCGGGCAATCCGCCAAACGTAACCGCGTCGAGTCCCGTGATGCCGGTTGTTGACTTCGCGAGCAGCAGCGCCGCTGCAGCAGATCTGGATTCCGTGGTGCTCATTGATTCTCGTTGTCCTTGAATACCGGTACTGACCCAGAAGCGACCGGGCTGCGCGCGACCACGTTAATGCGCTCGCGCAGCGCGGTTTCAATGAAATTGGTGAGCGACCGATTATCTCTGGCGGCCGATTGCCGCACCTCGGCGAGAAGATCCGGATTTAGCCGCACCGTGACCGGTGTTTTTAGTTGTGCCACCCCTGCACTTTGGCAGAGCGATGCGTAATGCAATACACGCATCCCCGCGCTCTTGTTGTCAGCAGTTTCCTACAGTATCAGCAGTTTCCTACAGTGCCGACAGCCACGAGTGGGTGGGCTCAGTGATCAGCAGGCCATCCCGTAGCCAGTGCCGGCTGCCTCGATCCAGTTTCGGGACGATGTGCTCGAAATCCGCCTGGTCCTGTGGGCGCATTCGGTGCGACTTGTACAGGAGCTGAATCTCGGGCGCGAGATACGGTATGCCCTGCACGCTGCGTCGAATCGCGATGTTGAGCGGACGTTGAATTTGTCGTTGACGACGGTAGATCCAATGCTCGTTCTCCGCTTCATCGAGCATCAGCTCCATCGCCCATTCATCCTTAAGTGCCGGCCGGCACCACAGCGAAAACACGTCAGGTCGCGGTCGCATGCCGGCATCAAGCCGACTAAGAACACCCTCTTTTGCCTCGAACACTTCCCATGCCACCAAGGACGTAAGCGCCTGCAATGCATCCTTCCGCAATATTCCGACATCCAGATCCTTGTGCGGCCGACTCTGATTTCCCGCATAGATATCCAGCGCCCAGCCGCCTGCAATCCACCAGGGCACGGTAAGCGACGCGAGCCAAGGAGCTGCTTCGCTGGGAGATGCCGTTCGCCACGACCCAGACTCGGCGACCGAAATTGTTTGCAAAGTCATCTTTATGTGAAACACCTCACAGCCCAATTGACCGCAACACGGTTAGGGTTTGCCATCGGCAATTATTATCCAAACGAGTATCGCCATGCTGCATGCATTTAAATCGAAATTAGCTCTGAGCGGAATCGTCATTGCGGCGGTGCTCGCCGGTTGCGTGGTCGCCGCGCCGCCGCCGCGCCACCACCCCGCCTACCTGCATGCGCTATCTGACCTACGGACCGCGCGCTGGCTCATCGAGCACCGACCGGGCAACTGGGCCCAGACCACCGATGAGGTTGAAGCCGTGCGGCAGATTGATGCCGCCATCGGGGATCTCAAGCAAGCCGCGTACAACGATGGCAAGAATCTGAACGATCATCCGCCGGTCGACGAGCGTCCTGACCATGCCGGCAGAATCCACGAGGCGTTGGAGTATCTGCGCAAAGCGCGCGCGGACATCTCCAGCGAAGAGGACAATGGCAACGCGCAGGGTTGGCGGAATCGGGCGATCGGGCACATCGATGCCGCGATCGGCGCCGCGCGCCGCGTATTTCACGAATAGCTCAGGCACGGGTCGCTCAAAGCAGCGCACGACTCAAAAAGAGCGCGCGACTCGAAGGAGCGCACAAGTAACGTAGCGAAGCGTCAGCCGGCCTCGGCGACGCTCGTTTGCTCGACACCATCCGGATTCATTTCGACTCTGGACGGACTGTCGAAAATCATGGTGGCAACCGTCTCCGGGGAAAACTCCGGCCACTTGGGTAGCTGCGGATGATTGGGATTTCCCGTCCTGGCGAAGTGGATCCAGGCGTCGCACATTTTCCCCGCTAGCGCGCGCGCTTCAACGCCGCCGCCCGTCATCGTCTCGCAACGATCGGTGTTGTCGAACACAAAGGCGATTTCCGCGCAATGAAAGGCGCGCGGCCGACCGCTCAAGATGGGGGTCTGCCAGGTAAACCAATACAAATAGGCTGGCGCCCCGCCCTGTGCCGCCTTCAATTTAGCCTGCTCGATCGCGCTGCCACGCACGCCGGAGGCGGCAATGCGCGACCAGATATCGAACGGCTTCGCTCGCGGTGTGCGCTGGCGAAAAGCACCGATCACGCTCGTCGTCTTTTCTCCATAGAGTTCGTGCACGTGCTTCTCAAGATCCGCCTTACTCATCGCTTCAAATTCGGGATGATTGATCGCAGTCACAAACTCGTTCAGCGTCGTGCCGATGATCATTGGTATATCGGCAGAGAGGGCCGGCGCGCCGGGATCGAATGGATGGCTGGGAAGAGTCTTGCCATCGACCACCGGCCCGAATCCCAATAATGCCGAAAGACGCCGAAAATTAGGCACGCCTCCGGCAACCTTGGGGCGCCGTTCCCGCAGCACCTTGTCCGCGGCCGTCAGGATCTGCTGATACGGCAGCGTCTGGATTTGTCCAATCGTCGCCGCGCTAAGCCCCAATTCGCTGACGATGGCATCCGCCACCTTCTGCGCATTTTCCGCTGGGATACCCTGCAATATCGAGCCGCTCTCGACAATTGCGCGGTGAAACAGGCCCTTGGCCGCCGGCATCGCCATGAGGGTGGACACCTTTCCGCCTCCTCCGGACTGGCCGAATATCGTGACCCGGTGCGGATCGCCGCCAAAATTTTCAATGTTGTCGCGCACCCACTCGAGCGCGGCCACAATGTCGAGCATGCCGACATTGCCGGACTCGGCAAACTGAGCGCCGAATTTCGACAGATCCAGATAACCGAAGGCATTCAATCGGTGATTCAAAGACACGACCACCACGTCGCCGCGACGGGCCAGATTCTCGCCATCGTAAGAACGCAGCTCTTGACCTGAACCCGCCGAGTAACCGCCGCCGTGCAGCCAAACCATGACGGGGCGCTTTTTACCGTCAGCCACGCCGGCCGTCCAAACATTGATGCGCAGGCAATCCTCGCTTTGCACGCCGTCGTCCCAGGCGAACATAAAGGCCTCTTCGTCGTTCGCCCAACCGGCGCGAGGTCCTTGCGGAGCCACATAGCCGTATTGGCGTGAACTGCGCACACCTTCCCAAGACTTCGGTTTTACCGGCGGCATGAAGCGATTCGGACCGGCGCAATTGTCGGCGTACGGAATGCCCTTGAAGGTAAAGATCCCGCCACGGATGTAGCCGGCGACTCGTCCTAAGCGCGTGGCTGCGACGGCATGCCCATCCCGCGCGATCAGCGGCGCTGCGCTCTGCGAAGCCTGAACCCGCGCCGCTGCCGCAAGCGCGCCGGAAACGGCAGCTGGAGCGGCAGCGCCGCAGGCCAGCGCCGCTGCTCCCCGCAGCAGTGCACGGCGCTGAATGACTGGAACGCCCTTCGACCTACGCGCTGAGATGAGCCGCTCGGTTTTCATCGCATCTCCCCCAAACTGATTCACCATTACCGGGCGTCACCGTAGCGCCACCGCAGCCTTTATAGCCACGCATGGATGCGGTGGCCCTTCCATCTATATACTTGATTGCTCTAAAGGAGTGAAAGCTGTGGCGTTCGAAATGACCAAACTGGTGGGGGCTGAATTTCCGCTGTTCGCCTTCAGCCATTGCCGCGATGTGGTGGCGGCGGTGAGCCGGGCCGGCGGCTTTGGCGTATTGGGGGGCGCGCGTTTCTCCGCGCAGTCGTTGGAACAGGAATTGAAATGGATCGATGCTCACGTCGATGGCAAGCCCTACGGCATCGATATTCTGATTCCGGAGCATCAAGCCGTAAAAGCGGGAACCAGTGTCGAGGCGATCGCCGCGATGCTGCCGACCGAGCATCGCGCCTTCGTGGCAGAGCTGCTGCGCCGAAGCGGTATCGAACCCAAAGCTGAGCCGCCGCAGGGTCGGGCAACGACGGCGTACGACGGCGAGCCGCTGCTGGACGTCGCGTTCAAACATCCGATTCGACTGATCGCCAACGCGCTCGGGATTGCCCCGCCCATGATGATTGAGCGCGCGCGGCATCATGGCGTTCCGGTAGCGGCCTTGGTCGGCGCAAAAGAACATGCGATTCGCCAAGTAAACGCCGGTGTCGATATCATTGTGGCGCAAGGAGGCGAGGCAGGCGGCCACTGCGGCGAGGTGTCAACCTTGGTGCTCATTCCTGAAGTCATCGGCGCCATATCGAAGGTTCGCAAGGTGCCGGTACTCGCGGCGGGAGGAATCATGACAGGCCGGCAAATGGCGGGGATGATGGCGATGGGCGCGGCCGGGGCATGGACCGGTTCAGTGTGGCTCGCGACCACCGACTCTGAGACCTCTGAGGTGTTGCGCGACAAACTCATTGCCGCAACATCGCGCGACACCGTCCGCTCCAAATATCGGACCGGGAAGTTCAGCCGGCAATTGCGTTCCGCGTGGCACGACGCGTGGGAAGCGCAAGGCGCGCCTGGCGCTTTGCCCATGCCGTTGATGAGCGTACTGGTCGAACCGGTGCTGCAGCAAATCAACAGCGCAGCACTGAAAGGCAACCCGCAGGCTCAAGAGCTCGTAACCTATTTTGTAGGCCAGGGTGTCGGGTTGATCGACGGCGTGAAATCCGCCACCCGGGTCGTTCAAGATTTCAAAGAAGATTTTGCGGAAGCCATGAGCACGGTGATGACCTGGAGCGAATGAATAAAATCACGCCCCGAGATTTTCATAACGCCTTCATCGCGGCCATGAAGTCCGAGGAGGATGGTTTTCGCACGGCCCTCGGTTTTGATTCGAAATCATACAAATACTTCATAAGATCGACCATTTACCCCAGGATCGCCAGGCATCTCGGCCTGTCGTCTTGGAACAAGGAGTACTACACCCTTGATGGCATGTTCTATGAAGAGCGCGGTGTTGACGCCACGGGCAAGTTCGCCTCGTATGCGAATTGGGTGTCCGTTGCGATAGAACACGAAATCGACGCGGCTCACGCGCAAGAAACCATGAACAAGCTGCAGCTGTTCAACGCGCCGCTGAAGGTGCTGATCACCTATGCGCCGCCGGGCACAGCCACCGAGTCGCTGCTGCGCAAATATGAGAACATCATCCGAGCCTCGGACGTGTTCAACGACGTCGCGACCTTGAGACAACAACTGGTGATCCTCGGCACGCCAAAAACCGTGGCGGAGTGGCGCCTGTATGCCTACGAGAATGACGGCTTTGTATTGATGCTGCCGGCCTGAAAGCCCCTTCGAGCGTCGCAGAGGTTTATCGCTCGACCAGGAACCTGATCCCGGCGGAGTCGATTGCGAAACGCCCCGAAGCAACCTGACCAATCCATTCAGCCGTCTCCAGCGCGCCGCCAAAGGAGAAGAAGTGCGGCGCAATCACGCGAGTTGCGCCGGGTAGCTGCATCAGGCGCATAAGGTGCTGCTCGGGCGTCGTGGCGAGTTCAGCAATCCCGGCGACCCTGCGCCGCGAACTCGGGCGCGAGGCGCGCGACTTCAGCCTAAGCGTGCCGCCCGATGATAAGGCGGTGTTTCGTTACGAGATGCATACCCTCCCCTCTGAAATCGGCGACCGAATTGGCACCTCGACTCTGTTCGCCGCCTGGAATGCCGCAATCTATGTGAATCAAATCGAGGACGAACGGCTCGATGAAGTTGTTCCGAACGGCGCCTACCTCGCGGCGACGCAAAATGTGCTGCAGAAACACGGCGGCCTATGGTTCAACGACGAGGCCTTCGTGGTCGCGCGGCGGCGCGCGTAAGCGGCAACGGCGCTGTCATGAAGAGCTACACGCCAAAGTCCGTAACCGACGCGGTGCTCCAGCAAATGGAGAGCACATCGGATGAACGTCTTAAGACCGTTGTAGCGAGCGCGATCCGCCATCTGCACGCGTTTGCCAGAGACGTGAACCTGACTCCTTCCGAGTGGTTGAAGGCGATCGAGTTCCTCACGCGCGTCGGCAAGACCTGCACACCCACCCGGCAGGAATTTATCTTGCTCTCGGACGTGGTGGGTTTGAGCACCCTGGTAAACACACTGCATGACGCGACAGCACTGGAAAAGGCCACCTCCACCAGCCTGCTGGGGCCGTTCTTTCGCGAGGATGCTCCGCAGTTAGAGCTCGGCAGGCAGATTTCGCATGCCGACAAATCCCAGGAAATCCTCTTGTGGGGCGCGGTGCGCTCCGCCGCGGGACAAGCCGTGGCCAATGCGAAACTGATGGTCTGGCAAACCTCGAGTGCCGGAGTCTATGACTTGCAGGAGGGAGACGGCAGCGATCGACTACCGCGGCACGTTCCACACCGATACGGAGGGTAAATACCATTTACGCACGGTGCGGCCGCTCGGCTATTTCATTCCGATGGACGGCCCGGTCGGCGATCTCGTCCGCGCCCAGCAGCGTGCCGGCTGCCGCCCGGCGCACATACATTTCCTCATCAGCGCGCCGGAGTTTCGAGAATTGGTCACCGCGCTGTATTTTCCCGGCCAGTATCTGGAAACCGACGTGGTGTTCGGCGCATCGCCCGAACTTGTGGCAAACGAGAAAATAAGCGACCCAGAAGCGCCGGCAAAAGGATTGCCCAGTGTGCATTTCGATTTCACGTTGGCACGCGCCGGCTCGGTGGATATGGGCAGCGGCCATGCGGGAGGCGGACGCGTGGGCGCCGATCCCACCAAACTCGGCGCGGCGTAGCCGCACGCTATTGCGCTTGGCCGTTTTCGGGTCCTAGACGGTCAGGTGCACCATCTTCGTCCGGGCACAGGCGACCGAGGGTTCGCCGGGCTGTCCTTGACTGTGGGAGCCGGCCATAAAGGTCGTGCCGCCGAGAATCAATCCGTTCACGAACAGCGCCAGGGCCACCGCGCCGAGTTTCATCGCAAGCCGAGTCTTCATTGAATTACTCCGTGGGCGTGAGCTTATATCTGCGACTAGTCAGCATTGACTCAGGTTGTTTGCCAAAGTTCCGCAGTAATTTCCCCGCCATCGCCAAGGCTCAGTAGATCTCCGGTACGACCATGTCGGCGGGCACCGCCTGGCGAGAATAGTGCTCGTGATGCTCGCGGGCGGGCAGAACATAGCCTGGTTTGACCACCTCTTTATAGGGAAACTGCTCCAGCAGGTGATGGATGCAATTGAGCCGGGCGCGCTTCTTGTCGACCGCGTGAACGACCCACCACTTCGCCTCGGGTATGTGTGAGCGCTCCAACATGACCTCTTTCGCCTTTGTGTAGTCCTCCCATCGGCGGCGCGATTCCAGATCCATGGGGCTGAGCTTCCATTGCTTGAGCGGGTCGTGGATGCGGCCGAGAAAACGGACATACTGCTCCTCGTCGGTGATCGAGAACCAATACTTCAGCAGCCTGATTCCGGAGCGCACGAGCATGCGCTCAAATTCCGGCACGGAACGATAGAACTCCTCATATTCCTCGGGCGTGCAGAATCCCATCACCCGTTCGACGCCGGCGCGGTTGTACCAACTGCGGTCGAATAAAACGATCTCCCCGGCCGCGGGAAGGTGCGGCACGTAGCGTTGGAAATACCATTGCGTGCGCTCGCGATCATTGGGCGCCGGCAACGCCACTGCTCTGCAGACGCGGGGGTTCAAGCGCTGGGTAATCCGCTTGATGATGCCGCCCTTTCCCGCGGCGTCGCGTCCCTCGAAGACAATCACCACTTTTTCTTTCGCTTCGACCACCCAGTCTTGCAGTTTCACCAACTCGGCCTGCAGCCGGAATAGATCGTTGAAGTAGCGCAGGCGATAGGCCCTTTCGGCCTCGGCATCGGCACCCGAACTGGGCGGCAACCCGGGAACTTTTTGCCGATCCTCGATTTCCATCTCCAATTCTTCATCGTAGCCATCCGCCAGATCGCGGCTGATCCGGCGGATCAGCTCCTCGTTATCCAGATGCGGAGCGTCATTCATGTGCAAAATTCCTTGTTGAGATGGGGCAAGCCTTGGCGCCCCAAATTTCGCTCGCATATTCGCCGATCGTACGGTCGCTTGAGAACCTGCCCGAGGCGGCAATGTTCAGGATCGCCTTGCGCGCCCAATTGCGCGGATCCGCATACCAAGTGCGCATCTGCTGATCGGCCTTCAGATACGAGGTCAAATCCGCCAAATGCATGTAGCGATCCCCATGCATCAGAAGGTCGTACAGCGGCTGAAAAAGCTTCCGGTCGGAGCCGCTGAAGTGTCCGGCGCCGATCAGGTCGAGTGCCGCGTGCGTCTCGGATTCATGATCGTAGTGCCAACGTGGATCGTACCAGGCGCGGCTGTCGGCAACCTGCTTCGCGGTAAGGCCGAACAGAAGAAAATTCTCTTCGCCGGCTTCGGCGGCCATCTCGATCGTCGCGCCGTCGCGGGTTCCCATTGTCAATGCGCCGTTCATCATGAACTTCATGTTGCTGGTGCCGCTGGCCTCGTAGCCGGCGGTGGATATCTGATTCGAAACGTCGCTGGCCGGAATCAGTCTTTGCGCCAGCGTGACGTCGTAGTCGGGTAAAAAGAAGATGCGCAACTGTGCGTTCGCGACCGGGTCGGCGGCAATCGTTCCAGCCAGGTTTTCAATGAACTTGATGATGAGCTTCGCAATGAAATAGGCCGGTGCGGCCTTGCCGGCGAAAAAAAACGTCCGCGGCGACCGCAGGGCTTGAGGATTGCCGCGCAATCGGTTGTAGAGAACGACGATGCGCAGCGCGTTGAGGAGCTGTCTCTTGTATTCGTGGATGCGCTTGATATGGCAATCGAATATCGTTTCAGGATCGACGCTGAAGCCGAATTTCATATTGATCCATTGGGCGCAGAGTCTCTTGCTCTCATGCTTCACTTGCATGAATCTGTCGAGAAAGGCGGCGTCGCTGGCCAGCGGCTTGAGGCGGGTCAACTGGTCAAGATTGGTGATCCACGCGCTGCCGATGGCGTCGGTAATCAATTCGGCGAGCGGGGGATTCGCCAGCAAAAGCCAGCGTCGCGGCGTTACGCCGTTGGTCTTGTTGCTAAATCTCGCCGGAAACATTTCCGCGAGATCCTTGACGGTCGTCGTGCGCAATAGCTCGGAGTGAATCTTTGCAACGCCGTTGGTGCTGTGAGAGCCAACGATGGCTAAATTCGCCATGCGCACGTGCTTTATCGCTCCCTCCTCGATCAGGCTCATGCGTTGCACGCGGCCTTCGTCGCCCGGATATTGGCTGCGCACGGCATCCAGCAGGCGTCGGTTGATCTCATAGATGATTTCAAGCTGACGCGGCACCAGCAGTTGAAACCACGGCAGCGGCCAGCGTTCGAGGGCCTCCGGCAACAGAGTGTGATTGGTATAGCCCAACGTGCGGCAGCTCAAATCCCACGCGGTGTCCCAACCCAAATGCGCTTCGTCCAGCAAGATGCGCATCAGCTCCGGGACAGCGAGGCTCGGATGAGTGTCGTTGAGCTGAAGTGCTGTTTTTTCGGGAAGCAAGCTCCAGTCCGTGTTGTGCGCGCGAAAGCGCCGAATGACGTCCGCCAAGGAGCAGGCCACCAGGAAATATTCCTGCACGAAGCGCAGTCCCTGCCCCAGGCTGGTGGAGTCATCGGGATACAGCACGCGCGTTAAAGACTCCGCCTCGAGCGCCTCGGCTACCGCACCGACGAACTCGCCGTGACTGAATGCCTGGAAATCGAAATAATCGGGCGCTCTGGCGGCCCACAGGCGCAGCGTATTGACGGTGTTGCCGCCGTAACCCACGATCGGGCGATCGTAGGGCACGCCAATCAAGCGCGATGGTTTGTCGGCGATTGCACGCAGGGTGCCCTCGCGCACCTCAAACGAGCAATTGAGCTGAATCTCGACTTGATCGCGCACCCGGCGGATTTCCCACGGATCATGGCGCGCCAGCCAGTTATCCGGATATTCGACTTGCCATCCGTCACGGATGATTTGCTTGAACATGCCGTACTCGTACCTGAGCCCATAGCCCATCGCCGGTAACTGCATCGTGGCCATGGAATCCAGAAAGCAAGCTGCCAGGCGCCCAAGTCCACCATTGCCGAGCCCGGCATCCGGCTCCTGCTCGAGGATGGCGACCCAATCCAGATTGGCCTCATTGACGGTGCGACGGGCATCCGGATCCAAAAGCAGATTCTCCACGTTGTTGGCGAGCGATCGGCCAATGAGAAATTCCATCGACAGGTAATAAACTTGCTTCGGGTTCTCGCGCGCATACGTGCTCTCGGTATCCACCCAGCGTTGTGCCAGAACCTCGCGCACCGCGAGCGCAAAAGCCTCAAAGCGCTCGCGCGGAGTCGCGCTCGCCAAGCCGACCACCTTGTCCATCAGGAGGTGTTTTTCGTAGAGTGTCTTGTCCACCCGCGGCGTACCGTGCGCTTCGCCATTCCGGTCATTCAATCCCGCCGCGGATGCGCCGGATTGGTCGACTTCGGCGCTGGATTTAGGCTGCTCGTTCATCATGAGACTTGGGCCTCCTGGGCGGCAACGCGCCCGGCACCTATAACGCTACCGCAACCACATTGGGATTTTGTGAATGTACACGGACTAGAAGAAGGGCTGCAATGCAATATGCGGCGGCTTTTCCGTCGTAGCCTATTGAAATGAAAGGAATTAACCGACGTTGGCAATCTTATCCAGGGCGCTCACGGCAGCGCCCGGCAGCTTGAGGTGTGCCGCCGCGAGGTTCTCGCGCAGATGATTGACCGACGAGGTGCCGGGAATCAGCAGAATGTTGGGTGCGCGCTGCAGCAGCCAGGCGAGCGCCACCTGCATTGGCGTGACGCCGAGCGCCTTGGCGACATCCGAGAGCACGGTCGACTGCAACGGCGTGAAGCCGCCCAGCGGAAAGAACGGGACATAAGCAATAGCGGCGCCGGCAAGCTCGTCGATCAGAGCATCGTCGGCTCGATGCGCAAGATTGTAGTGATTCTGCACACAGACAATGTCCGCGAGGGCGCGCCCTTCTTCGACCTGCTTGCTCGTCACATTGCTGAGCCCGATGTGACGGACCAGGCCTTGGCGCTGCAGTTCCGCGAGTACCGTGAGCGGCGCCTCGATGCGGCCCTCGGCGGGTCCGTGAGCGCTGAACATCAGGCGCAGGTTGACCACGTCGAGCGCATGTACTTTCAGGTTTCGAAGGTTGTCATGCACGGCGCTCGTCAAGCCTTCCGCGGAGAATGCCGGATTCCATGATCCGTCGGCGCCGCGGCGCGCGCCGATTTTGGTGACGATCACAAGATCGCCGGGATAAGGATGAAGGGCCTCGCGGATGAGATGATTGGTGACGTGCGGGCCGTAATAGTCGCTCGTATCGATATGATCGACTCCGCTTGCCAGCGCCTCGCGCAGCACGGCGAGCGCAGCTTGCCGATCTTTCGGCGGCCCGAACACTCCCGGCCCTGCGAGCTGCATTGCGCCGTACCCCACCCGCTTCACGCGGCGAGTCCCGAGTGCGAATGTTTGCGCATTGCTGCTATCGATCATGCTGGTGACTCCTCGGCCGAGGTGCGAATGCGAAGCACGCAATATAACAACAAATGCCCGGTGGGCTTGGGGCACCGGCCGAGGGCAATACCCGGGCTGAGGAGCGCTGCTAGGTCAACCTGACCAGGGCGTCCTTGGTCAATACCGGAAGGGCCAGTCGCGCTTCGTGTTCGGCCACCAAGGCGCGGTCATCATGCTGCCACGGATGAAAACCGGGCCGGAAGAACGATAACCACGCCGGAAAGATTTGCCGCAATAGGCCGGGATAAATCACTAAATACGAGAAGATGCGGAGCGACGTCTGCGGCCCGCTCATCCCGTCCTGTTTGAGGAATTGCCGCATCGCGCGCACGCGACCCCGTAGAAAGGTATAGCTGATGTGCAGCATCACGAGCGAACGAAACTTCCAGCGCTTATAGGCCGACAGCTTTTGCGTGGCGGCAAGAAAGGTGTCATACGCCACGCCCTTGTGCTCGATCTCCTCTATAGCGTGCCATTTCCATAGTCGCGCGGTCTCGGGCGTTGCGCCCTTGAAGTGACGCTCACTTTTCAAGCAGGCGTGCGCGATGATTGCGGTGAAATGCTCCAATGCAACGGTTGTCACCAAGCCGAAGATGGGCGGCTGGTCTTTCAATTCCGCCAAGCGGGCATCCAGATCAGCGTGCATCGGGCGGACATCATAGCCCGCTTGCTCGACCTGATTGTTTAGGTGATTGTGCTCGCGGCTGTGGGCGGCTTCTTGCTTGATGAAGGCATCAATTTGCGCCTGCTGCTGCTGCGGCACGCTGTCGCGAAAATTTCTTACGCTCTCGATGAAGAACGCTTCGCCTTTTGGAAAGGTGAGAGACAGGCTATTGTAAAACGCCGTGGCGACGGCATCGCCGCCGTTCCACCAACGCTCCGCGGTTCGGCCGCGGCCGAACATCACATTGCGGGGTTGAATACGCAAGTCCGCGGGGGTGGGCGAAAAATGATCCATGGCGCACTCGATCCAAACCAGGGGAGTCCCACGTTAGTCTCTATTTATGTACTCGTCAATATACTATTGATGGATACATAAATTATCGTCAACGCAGTGCAGCAAGAGCCTGCGCGAAGAAATCCCGGCGCTTGGCGGCACTGGCGCCCAAAATGTCGCCCAGCAGCGGCCCCACCGAGGACTCCGCGTAGGCCGCGAACGCCACGATCAGGGCGACGCGCGCTATGCGTTTGGCATCGGTCTTGGAGCGGGGGCGCGCGCGGCTGGAAATGAAATCGGCCAGCATGCGATTCACCGGCGCCAGACGTGAGGTCTCTCCCGAGCGCACCAGCCAGCCCAAAACACGCCCAAGCCCATTCTGGGTGAAGAGATCAAATACCCGGACTACCACCGCACGGTAGTCGTGTTCGAGGTTGTCCATCTCCACATCGACCGTCTGCAATCCCGCCAGCAACTCGCGCACCAGATCTTCGGCAATCGCGGCGTGCAGCCCGGCTGCCGAGCCGAAGTGATGGCTCAAATTGGGATAGGTGACTCCCGCCGCGTCCGCCACCGCGCGCATCGTGAGAAACTCGTCGCTCCCCTCGACGATCAGTCGCCGGGCAGCGGCCAGCGCTTGGGCACGCATGTCGGATGCCACCCGTCGAATTCGCGGCTTCCGTCTGGCGTTTGCGGAGTTCTTCTTCATGACCAAGAAGTCTGCGCGATGCTTCCTATGGCAAGCAAGAGCACTAGACCATGCGCTCGAACCGCACATAACTCGCTTCCATTCCTCGCTCCATGCCGGTCGAGAGCATGCGAGTCCGCGTTTCAACATCGGGCAACGTCATGCGCACGGTCATCAACGTGCCCGTGCCGTCGGGTTCAAAACTCGTTTCGACATGGTTGTCCGGCGTCACGTCCGGCAAGTGCATGCGCTCGACGTGCACTATTCGCCGGTACGGCGTAAGTTCAATGAATTCTCCCGTCAGATAAAAGCCCGCGCCCTTTTCATTGGCCCATTCATATCGGATCTTGCCCTTAGGTGTGGCTTCGCAGATACATACGGGCATGGTCCAACCCTCCGGACCCAACAGCCATTTTTGCACCAGCTTCGGGTCGGTGTGCGCCCGATATACTGCCTCGGGCCGCGCGGCGAAGCGCCTGGTCACAACAATGCACTTATCGCCTTCCGTCTTAAGAGTGAGCTTGCTCATCGTTTTCTCCTTCCCCGTTGGGGCTTCATATCCGCCAGCACCGCATCAAGCCGGTCGTAGTTGCTTACCAATGCCTTGCGCAGCATCGCAAGCCACTGATCAATCGCCTCAACACCGCCCTTGGCCAGGCGACACGGTCTTTTCGCGCCCTCAACCCGCCGCGCAATAAGCCCCGCGCTTTCGAGAACTCGCAAATGCTTCGAGATGGCGGGCTGGGAGATATCAAATGGTTGCGCGAGTTCCATGACTGTCTGCTCGCCCAGGGCCAGACGCCCCAGAATTGCCCTGCGTGTCGGATCAGACAGTGCGGAAAAGGCCGTATCAAGATCTAACATAGCTAATAGGTTATATAACTAATAAGTTATAGTCAAGCAGCGAAGAAGGGCGCGAGCGCACACATCGCCGCATTGTCCGACCCCCTACCCCGGCCAAACTGGTTTTCTTAGCGCTGAGTTGCTTGAGTCGCGCAGGAACCTCACCCAGTATTGGCAGTCAACATCCAAGCGCACGTTAGAACCTTGTGCGGAGTCTGGATTTTCGAGCGAATGCCGGCGAAAACATTGCGACCGACCGTCCTTTTCATCGTGTTAGCGGTCCATTTAGCGACACTGGCACTGCTTCTTGCGCGCTCCCGAACCCTAGCCGTCGCCGGCGCTGCCGAACATCCCATAGAGTTGGTAGTCCTTCCGCCGCTGAAGCCCCCGCAATTGCGGATAGAGAATACTCGGCCTGAACATTGGAGCACCAATATTGCCGTAGCGCTCGCACCGCCCGCGCTCACCGCTTCGTCCGAATCTGGTCCCGCATCGGCGCCAGACGGTCGCGGCTCGGCAGTGAATTGGTTTGCGGAAGCGCATCGCGCCGTGCGCGCATTCGAGATCCGCACGCATCAGACGACGAATAGCGCTCTGTCCGTATCGTCATCGTTGGACGTGTCAGGGTCGCGCGAACATCACGCCGGCGATGAATTAAAGACCGCCAGCGGTGATTGGATCGTATGGATCAATGCCGACTGCTATCAAATCGCGAGCTGGCATTCGGACGCGCCTGACCTCGGCGTCATCTCACCCAGGACAATCTGTCGGAGCCCGACCGCCACTCCGCCCAGCCACTGACTTCCGCATCGCGTTGTCATCCTTTAGTATCTTCCGATGCAGCTCCCGACTGACCACAGGATTACTGAATCGCAAGCGAATTTCGCTGACGCCGCCCAAATGGCGATATTTCTAGCGTCTATTCCCGATGCCGATGATCTCGCGGCTCTTTTGATGGAACGCAGAGTCGTTTCTACCCGCACTTTCGATGACGATGCCATGATGGCGCGGTTTCTGCGCAGTAACGGCACTACCGTAACCTGTTATACCGTCGAAGCCATCACGATCGATGAAGCGGAGATGATCGCCGCACAATGCGAACTGCTAGAGGATTGGAATGTAGAGAACTTTTCGCGTGCCGTGCACGTTGCGCTCGATCCGGACCTATAGACTCCCCTCGACGCTGCAGGCCACGACGTTAAATTTTCATGCCACCAAAAGCGTTCGTATCGTGGAGCTCCGGCAAGGACAGCGCGTTCGCGCTTTGCGAGGCCCGGCGGCTCGGGCTCGCCGAGGTGGCGGGCGTCGTGACGACCGTCAACGAAGTTTATGACCGGGTCGCGATGCACGGGGTGCGTTCCGAACTGCTCGATCGCCAAATTGCGGCGTTGCAGGTGCCCGCAATCAAGGTCTTGATACCGAGCCCCTGCACGAACGAGGTCTATGAGGCGCGCATGGCCGACGCCTGCGGCGCGATCAAAGCCTCCGGCGTTCGCCACATAATATTTGGCGATCTATTTCTCGAAGACATTCGCGCCTATCGCGAACGAACCCTCGCAGTGCTCGGCATGACGCCGATCTTTCCGCTATGGGGTCGCAACACCCGGCGGTTGGCCGCGGAAATGATCGACAGCGGACTCGTCGCGCACCTGGTGTGTCTGGATCCGAAGCGAATTCCCGCGAGCTTTGCGGGACGCCGTTTCGATGCAGCGCTGCTGCAGGAGATTCCGGCCCATGTCGATCCGTGCGGGGAGAATGGCGAGTTTCACAGCGTCGTTACGCAGGGTCCGATGTTTTCCGCGCCCATCGGCGTCTCCATCGGCCAGACAGTCGAGCGCGACGGGTTCGTCTTCACTGACGTGATACCCGACTAAATCATTTCGAGAACCTTATTTGGGACGGTAGGCTTCGGCCAACAGATCGCCGTCGATCCCCGCGTTTTCCTTAGCACCGGTAGCATAACGATACAAGGCTGCCGTGTAGATGCTGTGCAAGGTCGTACTCACCAGGCCAAGGGCGATCATTGCTACTACAAAGAGCGCCATTGCCAGGAATATCGATGCGGGCGCCCGCGTCGACATCGCGGCAAATACGATCAGCAAGGCGAGAGCGATGATGGGAAGCGCTACCACGGCCACGCCCAGACTGATACCGCCGTTGCCGATGATGTTCTCGCCCCAATTGCGCCGCAAAAGCGCGAGGCTGCGCGAGATCGCTTCGACCGGACCGACGTCCTCCTCGATCAATACCGGCAGCGTCATCGCTGTCGCAATCGTCCAGCCCGCGCCGATAATCGAGATGACGATGCGGCCAATGAACCCCACCCGCTCCTCGATGGCGCGCAGAATCGTGCCGACCGTGGCGGCGATGAAGGCGTAACCCAAAATGGCCGGCAGGTGCGCGAGCGCCATCTGCAAACCCTCGCTGACGCTGGCCGATTCGCCGTCGAGCCGCTTGAGCGCCACGCTGATCAGCGCCGAATTGAAGAACATCATCACGGTGTAGCTCACGAAATAGAACGCATACATCGTGATGTAGAACAACAATCGACTGGTGTGCGTGGTGCTGCCATCCGCGAGCGCGGGTTGCAAACTGTGATAAAGCGAAAATACCGGCAGCGCAAAGGATCCGAGCAGAACCAGCAAGACAATGGAGGACAACAACGGGAACACCAGCAGCGCGGGATCTTCCTTGAGAACGTTCCAGCATTGCCCGGCAAGCGACCAACTGCGAGAGATCTTGTCGAACACGGATTGACCCTCCCTAGCGACCCGCACATTGCGCCACAGATCAGCCGCTTTTGGGCGATCATTTGCCGAAACTGTGAATTGCGCGCGTTAAGCGCGCATCTGGCTGTTTCCAATGCCAAAAGTCATGTTACATAACGCAGAATGGGCGGCTCAGGAGCCCGGTCAGCCGGCAACAAAGACTCATCGAGCTCGGGCGGCGCAACATCGACTACAACTGATTATTCCGTCGCTGCGAACTGGGTTTGTCGCCCTGGCTCGGACGTGCCTTGCACGACCGGATTGGATGCGCAGGTCCTCAAGGCGGATGGAAGTTCCGGCGCGCTCAAGTTCTACTACGCGGGAGCCAATTCGCCCGCGTGGGTCGAGGCACTCGGACAGCTTACCGGCACCTGCCAAACAGGCTCGGGGGGGCCGACATATTCGTCGTCACAGTTTTACCGGGACAGTTTTCTGGCAAGACACCAGCATCTTGACGGCCGCCGAAGTGGCACCGGGCTGGGGAGTTCATCCCCTCGACCTATCGCTGGTTCAAGGCAATATCTTGGATGTGCTTGATGCCGAAATAGCGACCTGGCAGGCGCAGAACTAACGAGTGCCGGCATCCAGCTTGCGGCTCGGATGCAGTCCGCACCGGCGCGATTCACTGCGCTCCCACCTCCATCGCCCAGGCGCAATTTGCGAAACGCTGTCCGCCGTGCGTTCGCGCAAATCTCGGGTAGAGGCCAGCAAACAACTGACCGGGCCTCTATAGTGAGCAGATGATCGATTTTGCCCAAACACTGTCCGGCTTTGTCGTGGGAGTGATTGTCGGACTCACCGGTGTTGGCGGCGGATCACTCATGACCCCGATTTTGGTGTTGTTCTTCGGAATTCACCCCGTAACGGCGGTGGGCACGGATCTCTTGCATGCCGCGATCACCAAATCGGGCGGAACTTACGTACATGCGAAAAAGAATCGAGTTGACTGGCGCATCACCGCGCTCTTGGCCGCCGGCAGCCTGCCTTCCGCGGTAATCACGCTACTTAGCCTGCATGCCTTCACGGGCGGCCTCGGCAGCTCCAAAATCATCACCACTACGCTTGGAGTCGCGCTGATTTTCACCGGCTTCGCGCTGCTGCTGCGTACTCGCATGAAGCGCCTTTCCGTCGCATACGGTCATGTTGAGCTTCCGCGCCACCCGGGATTCACGATCGCGACTGGTGTGGTGCTGGGTATTCTTGTTTCACTCTCCTCGGTGGGAGCAGGCGCGCTGGGCATTACTGCATTGATTTTCCTCTACCCGAGGCTCGCTGCACAAAGAATAGTTGCGTCGGACTTGGCGCACGCCGTGCCGCTGACACTCGTTGCCGGCCTGGGTCATTGGCTGTTCGGCGATGTCGATTGGCTACTGCTGATCTCCCTGCTGGTCGGCTCATTACCCGGCATTTATCTCGGCAGCCATCTGGTCGGGCACATACCGGAGTGGCTCTTGCGTGTGCTATTGATCGTGATGCTGCTCCTAATCGGCGCGCGACTGCTCATGTTTTGATTAGAATGCCGCATGACAGTCGTCACGGCTCTGAAATGGCCTGAGTTGCCCCTGGTCGATTGGCGTGCGACGTACGCCACGCTGCATATGTGGTCGCAAATCGTCGGCAAGACGCGTCTTGCGCTCGCGCCGATGGAAAACCACTGGTGGCAAGTGGCGCTTTACCTCACCGCTCGCGGATTGACGACATCTGCCATGCCGCATGGCAGCCGCAGCGTCGAGGTGCAGTTCGACTTCATATCGCATCAGCTCCTAATACAAGTGAGCGATGGCTCACGGCGCTTTTTTTCGCTGACCTCAATGACCGTGGCCGACTTTTTTGCGCAGTATATGAACGCGCTGCACGAGCTGGGGATTGACCCCGCGATCTATGCATCACCGGTCGAAGTCATGACAGCGATCCCCTTTGCACAAGACCACGAACACGCGACCTACAATGCCCATGCCGCACACCAATGCTGGTTGATTTTTCTCGACACACAGCGCGTCATGAAAACTTTTCGCGGCGCCTTCACCGGAAAACAAAGTCCAGTGCATTTCTTTTGGGGCAGTTTCGATCTCGCCTGTACGCGCTTCTCCGGGCGGCGCGCGCCGCGGCATCCCGGCGGCGCACCCCACTGCCCCGATAGGGTGATGGTCGAAGCGTACTCGCGCGAATGCAGCAGTTGCGGCTTCTGGCCGGGCGACGAGAAATCGCAGCCATCGTTCTATGCCTACGCTTATCCCGAACCGCCGGGATATGCGATGCACAGCGTGCAGCCCGTCGCCGCGCGCTACGACACCACGGCCCGCGAATTTCTGCTGCCCTACGAATCACTGCGTGCGGCACCCAATCCTGACGAGGTGCTGCTGCGCTTCTTCCAGGCGACCTATGAAGCGGCCGCCGAGCTCGGCCGCTGGGATCGCGCGGCACTCGATCGTATTGCGCTCGGCAACCCGCCGTAGCTGCCGCGCTCTCCAACTAACCCCTGCTCATTCAAGTACTTGGGTGCCACACTCCCGACCCTGTTATCATTCTACTTGATTGATCACTCAAATTATGATCTGATCGATCAATCAAGCGGAGAAATGATGGAAGACGAGTCCACTCGCGAGCGGCTCATCGCCGCCGCGCTGAAATTGTTCGGCGAAAAGGGCTATCAATCGACGAGCGTCGCGGATGTCCAGCGCGAGTCGGACTGCCACAGCGGCAGCTTTTATCACTTCTTCCCCACCAAGCAAGATTTGCTGCTGGCAGTCCTCGAACGCTACCGCGCTGGGATTGTGCCCATGCTCATTGAGCCCGCCTGGGCCGATGTCCACGATCCGATCGAGCGCATTTTTGCGCTGCTCGCACGTTATCGGATGTTGCTCGAGATGACTCACTGCGGTTTTGGCTGCCCCATCGGCAGTTTGGCGTTGGAGCTTCATGAGCCGGATCCCCCG
>Ga0265760_10000055_pt1 | contig 32416 bp, 29 predicted proteins | sample NZIome_2_FD_200831 | JGI IMG/M metagenome (GOLD analysis project Ga0265760, IMG submission 200831) | Metatranscriptome of rhizosphere microbial communities from Maridalen valley, Oslo, Norway - NZI1 (Metagenome Metatranscriptome) | ecosystem: Host-associated > Plants > Roots > Rhizosphere >...
AATCCCACCCTCTCCGCCATTTTGTGATGGCTGCGCTGCCCCGCAACGCATGTGTTGGGGACATTGACCAGGCAGCCCTGTGGCCTGCCGGGCAACCGCTCGAATCCCACCCTTCAACGGTCTTTGTCTCTTGCTCTCAAGTAGGTAGTTCCTATTCTTGGTGCATCCTTCACGTCCGTTCGCTTGGGCTAAAGTTCGGGGTATGATCGGAAAATCGGACGGCAACGTCGCTGCGTGTTCGCGAAGCCTGCCTGTATAATCAAGATTCAGAATGCGACTACCCGCCCCCAATACGGTTTTGCAAAATCCGACTCAATTTAATATTGACGCGATCGCCCGGATGGAGCATGACGCTTTGCACCGTCGCAGCCTGCTCGAAAGGATCAGTGATTTTATTTTTCAATGCGTAGGCAGCATTGCATTCCTGATTTTCCAGGTAATGCTGTTTGCCGTTTGGTGCGCGATCAATCTTAAGTTGATTCACGGAGTGAAAGCCTTCGATCCGTTCCCGTTCGGCATTTTGGCGCTTGTGATTTCCTCGGAAAGTGTTTTCCTCACCATTTTCGTGCTGATCAGCCAAAATCGAATGTTTCGGCAGTCCGAGAGGCGCTCGCATTTGGATCTGCAGGTCGGCATGTTGGCGGAACAAGAGTTAACCTCCATGCTAAAGATGCAACACAGGATCTGCGAGCATCTTGGTATTCAGGTGGAATCTGCCAAGCAGGAAGTCCGGAATTTCAGCACGGCGACCGATGTGCAGAAGCTGGCGAACGAGCTCGAGAAAAAACTCCCCACGACGTAAAAACACTGACGTAAAAACACTATTGTCCTTGGCGAAGGTGGATCCCGCCATGGCTGGCACATGCTGCGATCCCACGCGCCCAGGGAAAGTTTGCACGGCTCCCGAGCAGCGAGCGGAATGGGCAACCGCAAGATTAGCGCGTCCAACTATGAGCGAATGGCCGACGAAGTTTCGGGGCGGCGCAGTTTCGGTTTTAGCGGGGAAGCCCAGCGCACAAGATAGTTCCAGCGTGCCTGCGCCTGAGATGACAACAGACACAGGTCACGCTACACTCCCCGGGCGGAGGCAAGCCAATGGGCTGGATGTACGAAATTCCAAGCTGGATGCTCTGTCTGCTGGTGATGGCTGTGACGGCGGCCGTGGGCGTGGGCGGCCTGTTCGTCACGCGTCCCTGGATCGCGCGCCTGCATGGCACGCGCTCGCACAACGATGTTGTCGGAATTTTTCTAAACGTCATCGGAATCATTTACGGCATCGCGCTGGGATTGATTGCCGTGGCCACGTGGCAAAATTATAGCAACACGGGCGCGAAGGTCAACGACGAGGCGGCCTGCGTCGCCGCGCTTTATCGCGACGTCAGCAGTCTGCCGGAGCCGGCGCGCTCCGATCTTCAGCAGCAGTTGCGGAGCTACACCCGCATCGTGATTGACGTATCCTGGGCGGCGCAGCGCGAAGGAAGAATCCCGGATGCAGGCACGGAGCAGCTCAACGCCTTTCAAGCCACGCTCGACCACTTCGATCCCGCCACCGATGGCCAAAAAATTCTCTTTGCGGAAACGTTGAGGGCATTCAACCGCCTCGTCGAATTGCGGCGCGTCCGCATGGAGCAGACGGTTTCCGGCCTCCCCTTTCCCGTTTGGGTGGTGGTGATTGCCGGCGCGTTCATTACTCTGGCGGTGACGTGGTTCGTGCGTAGCCTTAGCTTGAGCGTGCACATCTGGATGACATTCTTGCTTTCCATTTTTCTAGGCTTGGTGATCCAATTGATGATTCGACTGGACAAGCCCTATCGTGGAAGCTATAGCATCAGCCCGTCAGCCTTCGAAGTTGTCTACCAGCAGTTGATGGCTGCACCAAACATCGCCACTCCGCCCAAACGTTAATCGGCCCTTTGCGGGATCCAACTCAGCGCAATCGGAAATACTTCAATGGGAACTGAGGGCGTCGCCAAGTGGATCACACCGGACGGCGCATGCGTGAACCTGGCGTGCACCGATACCGGGAGGAGATGTGAGCCTCGCGGGTTAGTGTATTTATGGCTGACGGGCCGGGCCGATCATCGGCACGCGAACAGGCTTCGCCATTCCATAAAAGACCACAACGCCCTGACCGCCACAGCGGGTAGAAAGCGCTTCGCTGGGTGTCTCGACACAGCTGTCGACGTCCTGCCAGTTGTTAGTGACCCAGACGTTCCCGGCGGGATCGACGTCAATGTCAACCTCCATCTGCAGCCCCCCACCGACGTAGCCGAGCGGAGGCGAAATTGGGTCGCCCGTCTTCATCCCGGGCGGGCAGTGCTCGGTCCGGACGCCGCAAAGGTGCGCGATCTGGCCTGACGCGCCGGCGAAGTTTGAGATCCAGACATTGTCATCACCATCCACGGCCACAGCCCAAGGCCCAGGAAGGCTGCCGCCCATAAATGGGGAGCCAGAAAATTGGCTGCCGTCTGGCCGCAGCAGTACAACGCTGCCGCCGTTGCTGCCCCCTTGCTGCTCGGACATGGTCTTCGTCAAGTAATCAGAGGCCTTCGTAAGACCATAGAGCTTCAGGCGTACCCCCATGTCCACCAGATGGGCCATGCCCAGTAGCCCGCTTCCAAACCGGTTGGTCACCCAGACGTTGCCCTGGCTGTCGATGGCAAGCCCGCTGGTATTGAATCCGCCGGTCTTGAAGTTCTCGGCTTTGGTTGGATTGGAGGCAGGAAAACGTGTCAGGTGGTCAGCGCCGCTATTGGACACCCAAATCCGGTCCTGCTGGTCGATAGCGAGGTGAAATGGCACCTTGAACGACTTACACGGCTCCGCGCTATCACCCTCGCAAACGATGCGGCCCTTCCCGATGTCGCCCTTGGGGAAATAGACGAGCTGGCTCTTCGAGACGCCTAACACCCAAACATCCTCGGTGGGCGTCACAATGACGCCTTGCATCAGCCCGAGCCGGCCATTGAAAGTGATGCCCTCCGGTGGCGTGAGCGGCTTGCCGTTCTTGTCGAAGACGGAAATCGCCTTCGAGCCGTAGGTGGTGAACCAAGCATTGTCCCTGGCGTCGACTGCGGCGCCGAAGGTGCCGCCCTCCATCCCGCCGCCCGTGAACCCCGTGGTGATTGGCGATAGCGCTCGTCCGCTCGGCGCGAACTTGGTTGCGTGGCCCTCCCATAAAGAATCCTGCCCCTGCCAGCCGACCGAAAAATTGTCGCCGACCCAGAGATTGCCCTCGCTGTCGAACATGGCCTTGCCGCCTGCTCGATACCCGCCACCGTCAAACTTCAGTGGAAGAACCCATGCGCTGGGTGCCCAGTTGAGGTATGGCATGTACGGAACAGGTCGCAGATTCTTGCCTTGCGAAATCGGATACAAGTAATTCAACAAGGCAAAGAGCTTTTCGGGCTTGTACCAAGGGTAACGAGCGACGGATTCGGCCGCTTCCAGGGTGTCCTTCGGGTAAGCGCCGGTCGGAGCTGTCGCAGCATAGAAAAGACTGCTGCACGCATCGGACTTCAGCAGGGTAACACAGCCCGCAAGCACATCGGCCAGCGTCGCGAAATTAGCCATCGTCGGTGTCTGGCCGCTGTTGAGCGGATCCTGAATCGCGCCGCCCCAGCCACCCGTTTGAAGATCGACGAAGTTGGAGATGTTGCCAGCCGCGATGCGAAGGCCTAGAGGGTTCCCCTGCAGCGTAGTGCCGGTGAGGAATTGCGCGTTCATCCATACTGATGCCACCGTTGTGAATTCGTTTATGGTCACTTTTTCGGGTGGCGTATTGCCGAGCACAGCGAGGAGAACGATGGCCGGATTGTCGCCGCTGCCCTTGTGAGCGGTTGGCTCGCCCCCAGTGGCTACGAGGTATAGAGAAGTGTCACTGCCGCGCGCTTCTGTCGTGCGAATGTCGAATCGGCCCTGCTCATTTGCTTTGGTTTCCGCCAGGTTTATTGGCGCGTGGTCGCTTGCTTCCCATAAAGTCACAGTTGACCCGGCAATCGGCGCGCCTGCTCCCAGCACCTGCCCGCTAACGTGATCGGCAGCGAAGGCTGGGCTTGCAATCAAAATGATGGTGAGGGCTAGCGCGCGCGTGTAGGATCGAACGCAACCATGAATGCTCATCTTCTTCATATCTCCTCAGTCAACAAAATCATAACGTTCGTCGAGGGCCAAGGTCAACCCCTAGACGCCGTTGAGTAGGTTATAACAGTTTCGATTATTCCCTTGATCGCTGCCGGTGGGTTATAGTGGTTCCGCAATGACAAGCTTCTTTCGATTTCTTCAGATTTTCTCGCTGGGTACCTGGGTCGGCGGGATACTGTTTCTCAGCTTCATTCTCGCGCCGGGCGCGTTCACTCTGCTCGCCAGCCGCGACCAGGCCGGCACGCTGGTGGGCTTTTCACTCACGCGGTTGCATATCGGCGGGATAATTATGGGAGCGGTTTACGTGCTGGCGTCCCTCGCGTTGGCCAAATCCATCTCCGCGCTGGGACGCCCGGCTGTGCTATGCGTTGTCGCGATGATGGTTCTTACCGCCGTTTCCCAGTTCGGCGTTACTACTCGCCTGGCTGCCCTGCGCAACCAAATGGTTTCCGTGGACGCCACGCCCGCCACGAATCCTCTTCGCGTCCGGTTCGACCGCCTTCACGGCGTCTCCGTAAAACTCGAAGGCGGCGTCCTACTACTCGGCCTCGCCGCACTGTTTTTTACAGCGCGAAAATAGCCCTCAACAGACCCCCCGCATTGCTTTCTCCCTTTTCAGTTGACGGTGAGAGTGATGGACGTGGTCTGCGTGACAGCGCCCGCTCCGCTGGTCGCCGCTTTCACCGTAATGGTGTAAGTTCCCGCCGGCGTGCCGGAGTTCCCGCCACCGCCTTCACCTCCGCTACTACTGCCGCCGCAAGAGGCCATGCCAATTGCCGTCAGCAGAAGAACTCCGCTGCACGTCGCCCAGCGCAGTTTGCTGCTCGGCTCCAGCCGCCATCCAATCAGCGCCATCGCCAGAATCCCACCAAGGCCCATCAACACGATGCGCATCGGCAATGGAGAGCTGGGCTTACTCGGCGGCCCACTGAAAATTCCTGATGCCGCCGTTGTCTGAATGGTCAGCGTGCTGGTGACCGGGTTGCCGTTCGGCGTTACCATCAGCGGATCGAAAGCGCATGTCGTTTCCGCCGGCAGGCCGCTGCAACTGAAGGTGACTGCCTGGTTGAAGCCATCCTCCGGCGTCACTGTCACCGCGGCTTGCGCATTTCCGCCCGGCGCGCTCACCGTCAGAGTCGACGGGTCGCCGGCCACCTCGAATGACTGCACTTGAAACGGAATCGTCACCGAATTGCTGACTCCGTTTGCGCTGGAACCGGTCACCAGGATCATCTGCGCGCCAGGAGTGGTTTCCGATGTGGTTTTCTCCGTCACCGTGGCAGTGACCGGGTTGCCTCCCGGAGTCACGCTGGCGGGGTTGACGGTGCACGTTGAGCCGTCCGGCCCGCTGCAACTGAGGTTTACCGGCTGGTTGAATGAGCCGTATTCAGGAGAAATGGTGATGGTGGCCTGAACCGTCTGCCCAGCGACGGCAGTGAGGCTGGCCGGGTTGCTGGCCAACGTAAAATTCGGCGGCGCAAAAAATCCGTTGCCCTGGTTCAACAATATGCTGACGGCATTGTCCGCGGAATCGGTGGTAACCAAATCCGGTTTCCCGTCGTTATTAAAATCCCCTGTAGCGATTTCATTAGCTCCGCTTCCGGTTGGATATACAACCGCTGTTTGCAGCGTCCCATCGCCATTCCCGAGCAGGGTAGTGACAAAAGACGGGTAATTGGGAGGGTCTGCAAAATTTTGTCCGGTTGTCGCCACATCGAGGTTGCCGTCGCCGTTGAAATCCGCGGTGGTCACTGAACTCGCGATCGCGCTGGGATAACCCACGGGGGCTTGGAACGTGCCGTTGCCGTTACCCAACATTACCGACAGACTTGGGACATTACTTAGAGACTGCCCTGCCGCCAGCAGGTCGAGATCGTTGGTGTGCGTCAATTGGCCGACTGCGACGGAACCCGTTGCCATACTCAAGGACGTGTTCTGTCCAGCTTGAAATGTTCCATCCCCATTGCCTAACATGATCGATACACCGCCGTAGAAACCATTGGGAGAGACGTCAAACGACCCCAAAGCGAGGTCCTGGAAGCCGTCATTATTGAAATCACCGACAACGATTGCGCCAAGCGGGGAATTGGCGCTATTGTAATCAACCTCCGGCTGGAACGTGCCGTTTCCATTGCCCAGCAAGATGCCTACGGCCGAAGGGTAGACGGTATTGCTGCAATACGCAGCGACACAATAGTAGGTAAGAGCAATGTCCGGCTTTTGGTCACCATTGAAATCCCCCACCGCCAATGACGCAAGCAGCCCATAGGAAACGGAAATGCTGATTGCCGGTTGAAATGTTCCATCGCCGTTGCCGAAGAGAATTGAAATTGCTTGCCCGTCCAAAGTCACCAGCGCCAGGTCCAGATTTCCGTCGCCGTTGAAGTCCGCGGTCACGATGTTGCCAGCAGAGTCCTCCACCGGGTAATCCACGTGCGGCTGGAACGTGCCGTCGCCGTTGCCGAGAAGTATCGAGACGACAGGCGAATTTCCGCACTTCGTCGGGTTGCAATCGTCGGCGGATACCGCCAGGTCCGCATTGCCATCCTTGTTGAAGTCGCCAACCACCACAGCCACCGGGTCGTTTGCCGTTGGATATTCCGGAGGCACGTTGGACTGGTCTTTCCCCGTAACATGCGACGCCAAATTTTTGGATCGGACGCCAAACATGCTTTGCGCTGGCAAGCCGCTGACGGAAAGCCCCGCCAGTGCCAGAACAGCTAATGCCACGAAAACAGTGCGCTGCATAAAGCCTCCCATGCTCGCGGCTGGGGACGCGCACGGTCGAGCAATTCGCGCGGCAGAAGGCCGCCGAAGGTAACAACCCCGCCGCCGCAAAACAGTTGCATCTTCGCGATAGATATTTCTCTCCAAGGGGCTGCGCCCCATCAAACGCGCTTGCGGGAATAATGTAGAGGACAATTGTCAGGCTATTCCGTCTTTTTTTGTTTGCCGGCGGGCTTGGTGCGCGATTTTCTTTTCGCGTGGGCGGTTGGCGATTTCGCGAGGGTTTCCGGTCGTTTCGGCGCTTTGGTTTTCTGCCGGGATTTCTCCTCGGCCTTCCTGCGGTTGTGCAAATCCACGGCGCGCCACAGATACCAGCTCGCCACGGAGCGATACGGCCGCCATCGTTCGCCAAACGCGGCCAGTTCCTTGGGCTTGGGCATTTCCTTGCGGCGGTACGCTAGCGCAAAACCGTTGCGCACTCCAAAGTCGAGCACCGGCAGCACGTCCGGCCGACCCAGACGAAACATCAGCAGCATTTCCGCGGTCCACACGCCCACTCCGCGCACCGCCGTCAGCCGCGCCACGATTTCCGCGCTCTCCATCCCTTCCATATCCTCGAACGAAGGCACCACGCCCGCGGCGGTTTTCTCGGCCAGGTCGCGCAATGCGGCAATTTTTTGGCGTGACAAGCCGGCCGCGCGCAACTCCGAATCAGTCGCGACCAAAAACTGCTCTGGCGACGGAATTTCGCCCCCGCCAACGCGTTCCCGCACGCGCGTAAAAATCGCTTCGGCGGCTTTGCCGTTCAATTGCTGATAGAGGATTGAGCGGAACAGCGATTCGTACGGCGTGCGGTACACATCCCGCCGCATGCGGAACGGTCCAGCGCGCTCGATCAGCCGACGCATCCGCGCGTCCGCCTTTTTCAGGTGCCGCACAGCATGGCGATGGTTAAAAGGGTAGGGAGGCGGCTTTTTCATGGTGGACCTTTCCTGCTCGATTCCGGCTCGATCGCGAGCGCATGTTATTATCACACGCGCATGCAAACTGGAATCATAGGACTTCCGCAAACTGGCAAGACGAGTCTCTTCCGCGTGCTCACGCGTGCGCAGGTGGATTCGCGCGCTCCGCATGGAGCCACGCACGTGGGCATCGCTCGCGTTCCCGACGCGCGCCTAACCAAGCTCGCCGACAAATTTCATCCCAAGAAAATCACGCCCGCCACCATTGAATACGTGGACATCGGCGGACTGAAGCAGGACCGCGCGAAGGATAGCGCCTCGCTCGTTCCCTTGCGCGAAGCGGACGCGCTCGCACATGTCGTCCGCCTCTTCGACGATCCCGCGATTCCGCATCCCAGCGGCTCGGTGGATCCCTTGCGCGATATCGAGACGCTCGACCTCGAATTGATGTTGAACGATCTCGATCAGCTCGAGCGCCGTCTCGAACGCGTCGAAAAAGACCTGAAGAAAAAGGCCGATCCGCGCACCGAAGCCGAACGCGTCCTGCTCGAACGCTGCAAGACGGCTCTTGAATCCGAAAAAGCCCTGCGCGAATTGGAATTCAAGCCCGAAGAGTTGAAAATGCTGGCCGGCTTTCAGTTCCTGACGCAGCGTCCCATGATTTACGTGCTGAATGTTGCCGACGACGAAGCTTCGCGCATGGACAGCGTCATCGAGCGGCATCATCTCGAGAAACTTCGCGGACGCCCCGCCACCGCCATCGTGCCTTTCTGCGGAAAAATTGAAGCCGAGCTTGCCGACATCAGCGACGCCGAAGCCGCGGAAATGATGAGCGCCTACGGCCTTTCCGAATCCGGCCGCGACCGCCTCATCGAAGCCACCTACCAGTTGCTGGGATTGATTTCGTTCCTCACTTCCGGCGAGCCGGAGGTGCGCGCCTGGACCATCACTCGCGGCTCCACGGCCCAGAAAGCCGCCGGCGCGATTCATAGTGACATTGAGCGCGGCTTCATCAAGGCCGAAGTCGTGAACTGGGAGGAATTGATCGCCGCCGGAGATTGGGCGGCCGCGCGCGAGCTCGCCCAGGTGCGCCTGGAAGGCAAGGAGTACGTTGTCCGCGATGGCGACGTTATCTTGTTCCGCCATTCAAGCTGAGGATTTGGCCATGGCCACGGGATTCGCCGGACGCGCGGCGCTGGCTCTGGGCCTGGGATTAATCGCCGCGCTGGGCAACGTGGCCGGCGGATGGTTCATCACCCAGCGCCAATGGTCGCGCGAATTTCTGAAGTATTTCGTGGCTTTGGGCGCGGGCTTCATGCTGGCCACTGCCTTCCTGGAGATGATTCCCGAGTCGCTGCGCCTGCGGCAGAATGTCTCGCCCGTTTTTCTGCTGGTGCTGGGCGGCTATCTGCTGGTGCATCTCTTCGAGCACACTATCGCGCCCCATTTTCATTTCGGCGAAGAAACGCACACCGCTCCCATCAGCCACGCGCACGCAAGCTGGGCTGCGCTGCTGGGCCTCACCATCCACACATTTTTCGACGGAGTGGCCATTGCTTCCGGAGCCATCGTCTCCGTGGGCTTGGTGATGCTGATTTTCCTGGCCATTTTTTTGCACAAAATTCCGGAGGGATTTACAGTTTCCTCGCTGATGCTTGCCGGAGGACACAGCCGCCGCGCCGCTTTTCAGGCTGCCGCGCTTCTGGGCGCCGCCACTCTCGCCGGAGCCGGCATGATGCTGCTCTTCCGCGGAGCGGTGGCCGCCGCGCTCCCCTTTTCCGCCGGCGTCACCATTTACGTCGCCGCGTCCGATTTAATCCCCGAAGTTAACAAGGAGCCTCACGCCGGCGTCGCCATCGCCGTCTTCCTCGGCGCGCTCGCCATGCTCCTCCTCCGCTCACTTTTTCACCTGTAACGTGGGATCGTATTCAGTAATCTTCACCTTGTCATTTCCTGCGTCATGTAAAAAATCACTCCAGTACAAAGCTCAAATTGCACTGGTGCTTCTTCGAGGCTAACGGTTTTTTCCGGGTGCAAGTATGGGTTTCTTTCAAGCAAGCGAATTTCGTCCAGTCGTGCCGCTATGTTATCAGGCGCTCCTTTTAGCCTTAGATGGTTAATGTAGGCGTTCCAATCCTTGTTTTTTGGTAAAGACCACGGTTGTCCCGCCAGAAATTCGTAATAGCTCAACATGAGAGATTCTGTCGCTCTGAATATGTGGAAGGCGCAAGCTGTCGGGCAATCAAATGCCAAGCACCTTCCAGCTTGCTGCAAATCTTTCAGGATTTCAGGTGTGAACGCCTTCCGCAATCTATCGGGATATTTCTCTTCGGGACTCTCAATCAATTTTCGGGTGTCGTATATTCCCTTCGGCTCAACAACGAAAACATCAAGATTGCGCCGCTCGCGTTCAAAAGCCTTTTCAAACTCATCGCGGTGCCAGAAAATTGTGCAGCAATCTTCTTGTGTCATCGGGTCGCCGCTGGCCGATAAATACTTACTCAACAGTCCCATCAATTCAAAGGCATGTGCACGGCAATCAGCAACAGCAAGTCCCTGCGTTTCCATAATAAAAGAACGAATCCATTTCGACGTGTCAGCCAAGCCTTCCATATGCAATTCTAAACGGGACATACCTGTTCCCATTTTTCGCGTATTTTCTAGCGCCACCCCCAAATGGTAAAAGATATTGAGGTTTGTCCTCTTCAAACTGGAATCCTTGACGGGAATAAACCACGTTCCCCAGTATTTTGGCGATAAAAATGCGCTGCGGGGTGGCGAACTTTCGCCTCGCCAGCATCACATACCGCCTCATTATGGGCGCAAGGTGCGGGTGGCTCAAGCATATTGTTATCCTACTTAGGACAAACTTACTTGAAGCATCCAACGTCAAGACGCATGATGGGATCTGCGTTGAGCACTTCTTACGGCAGTTTAGGGAACGCGTCGGTGCATAGCCAATTAACAAGAAAGGTCACGTTCTAGTGGCTCTTAAAGCATATTTCGATGGCTCTCATTTTCCCGGCGGCGGGTGGGAGACTAGCACCTATATCACTTTGGCCGGATATTCAGCCGATGAGGAAATATGGAAGGCTTTTGATGATAAGTGGAACTCGGTACTAGCAGATAACAGCAAGCGTCCAGCAGCAAAATACCTTCACATGAAGGAAGCCATATTGCTAGATAAGGAATTTAGTGCGAAAAGGGGATGGAATTACGACAAGGTATTTTCTCTTATAAACGAATTGCTGCGTTATTTGAGCATCATAGACAAGAAAAGATTTCACCAGTTCGCGTGCACTGTAAAAATGGACGCATATCGCAAGATGGTCTCTGAGGGGATGTCGCTTGATACGCCGATTGAGATTATCAATACGTGCTGTCCCGAACTAGCATTGTCTTGGTATTTTCTTCATCATCCCGACAAAATCATTCACAGCGCGCACTTTTTCTTCGACCAAGGCGAGCCTTTTGAGGAAGTGTTTAGGAATCGTTGGACTACAGAAAAAAACAAAATAGTCACGCTGGCCGTTCTTGCAGACATTTGGCAAATACTGAAGTCCGTGACTTCCGCGGATTCAAAGGAAAGGCCAGCATTGCAAGCTGCTGACTTATTTGCTTGGTCAATCAATAGAGACCTTGCAAAACCCCCCGGCATTCCTTTTCCGGGAAGGAATCACCACATGTTCATGAAAAACATCGTTGCATCAAGTTGGAAAGTTTGGGATGAAAAGGCTTTCCGGGAGGAATATGACTCCGAGTACCAAAAAATCAAAATTGTCTGAGCGTCAGAAATTCCATGACGCCTGAACAATGCGGATTTTTGGGAGATTTGGAGCGCATTGACTTCACTGTCTGTGAATCGTGTCCGAACACGGCCCTGAGCGATGCGAAGGGAGTGACTTGGCGAAGGGCGCGGCCTCTCCAAAAATTCACAGCAGCAGCGATTGCAATTTTTATTTTGCGGGCTACTATAAGTTGTGGCTATGGGTTCCAACTGCGACTACAAGCGGCCGGTCCGCCCGCAATCGGGCAAACTTTGCCCCATGCGGATCGCTCTGGCCAGTGAATTCGCCCAGTCAGCCGCCCGATTTTGCGAGCGGGGCGGCGCAATCGCCGAAAATATGACCGCATTTCAGCCCGGCGCGGAGAAGCAAAAAAGGGCCCGAATTTCAGAGTTTCTAGCCGGGACACGCGGGTTTTCAGCCGGGACACGCGTACGATTAGAAATTCCCGCAAGTCGCTTGAAATCAATGACATCACACTTCGCAAGGTGGGACAAAATCGCATGTTCTCAAAATGCCCTATCTTGGTGCAACCAATAGTTAAACTAACACTTTAACTATTGCATTTTTGACCCTCCCGGGTCGCCGCGCCTCCCCTGCACGGCCTGAGCCCAGCCCTGGGCGCAGTCCTGAGCGTAGCCCTGAGCGCAGCCGAAGGGGGAGTGCATTCGCGGTCGCGGCTTCAGCCGCGACATTTAGCCTGCCGCCAGATGCTTCTTCCTCTGCTCCGCGCTCCTGCTCAACGCGCCTTCAACTCCTTCAGCTTTTCGTATTTTCGGCGGACGTAATGCGCGGCGGCGCGCGCGATGCAAACCCCCGCGTATCCATCCAGAAAGCCCAGCTTCAAAAAATACGTTTGCGCAAAAGTCCACGGCGGAGCGAGCAACAAATCCAGCGGCGATGCGCGACGCCCGTGCGCGGCCATTTCCCGCGCCGCCAAATCCGTGTAGATTTCCGTGCGCTGATATTGCGCCTCCAGCGACTGCCATGTGTAGTGCAGAATTTCTCCCGCCAACGCCGCCACCGGCCCCTCAATCGCGACGGACTCGTGAACATAATCGCCGTGCCAACTTCCTCGCCGCCGGTCATACAAACGAATCTTCCAATCCGGATACCATCCCGAATGGCGAATCCATCGGCCCATATAAAACGCTCGGCGCGGCCAGCGATACCCCGCGGGCTGCGACATTTTCTGTCCATCCGCGCTCGCTGGCGAAATCGCTTTCCAGCTTCGCAGCGCCGCTTGCGCCGCCGGGTCCAGCTCTTCATCCGCGTCGAGATTCAGAACCCAGTCGTGCCGGGCCTGCGCCGCCGCGAAATTCTTCTGCGCGGCATACCCCGGCCAGGGATTGTGCAGCACCCGCGCTCCCAGTTCGTCCGCGATCCGGCAAGTGGCGTCGCTGGAACCGGAATCAACCACCAGAACCTCGTCCGCATCGCCCAGTGAGCGAATCGCGCGGGCGACATTTTCTGCCTCGTTAAAGGTGATGATGGTGGCGGAAAGTGGCGGCATTTCTTGGACTGGGCGCGCTCGTCGGAGCGAAACTTTACCCTGCAGCGCGGGTTCATTGTATGTGGCGTCGCTGCAAAAGCATAGCGCAAGCTCGGCCAAAGGTTTCCGTCCTGGGAGCCGCCAATCATTGCCTTTTTCGAAGGTTTCCGGGCGCAAACCGATCCCGCGGCAGGGGAGCGACGCTGGCATTGACGGACAACTTTATGGTTCGGCCAGGGTTAGATACAATGTGCTGGTGATGCCGAGGTCAGACGTCCAACTCATGATGGACGCGAAGGCCGGCGACGAAGCCTCGTTCGACGAGCTTTTGCAGCGTTACCGGACGCCGGTGGTGAACTTTCTTCAGCGCATGGTCCGAGATCATGCCACTGCTGAAGATCTGGCCCAGGAAGTATTTATTCGCGTCTACAAAGCTCGGAATAAATACACTCCGAGCGCCAAGTTTACGACCTGGCTTTTTCGCATTTGCACGAATCTTGCGCTGAACTCCTTGCGCGACGGGCGCCGCCGTCAGAAAGAAGTTTCCCTGGATGCGCCGCCGGAGGAAGACACCGCTCCTCTGGATGTGCCTTCGCGCGAGCGGCGAATCGATGAGTGGATGATGGATCGCGATCGCGCCCGGGCAGTTCGCCAAGCGGTTGAGCGTTTGCCGGCAAAGCAGCGAGCGGCCGTCCTGATGCACAAGTATCAGGAGATGGAATATGCCGAAATCGCCGATGCATTGGATTGCTCGGAAAGCGCCTTGAAATCTTTGCTCTTTCGCGCTTATGAAACATTGAGAGTTGAGTTGTCATCGTTGGTGGGGGCACCGGCGGCGTTTAGTGCGGGGAAGGGGGGGTAACATGAATTGTCAGGAATTGTCATCGGACTGGCTGTCTTACATGGACGGGCGAAGCACGCCCGCGCAACGTTCGCGCATTGAGGTGCATGCGCTGGAATGCGCCCTCTGCCGGCTTCGTGCCGCGGAATATCGCGAGCTTTGGAGCGCGCTCGAGGAAGTTCCCATGGCGGAGCCTTCGCCGGCTTTCAACGCCGGTGTGCGTGCGCGCATCGCCGCGGAGAGCCGCCCGCATTTTTGGGATTGGATGATGCCTTCGCCGCGACTGGCATTTGCGCTGGCTTTGCTGATGGCGCTTTCCGTTTGGTTTGCCCGCGTTCCGACGGACGTTACCACCGCGCAAAGCGATCAGGAATTCAAGATGATCCGCGACCTGCGAGTGCTCGAAAATTATGATGTGCTCAAGGATTTCAGCGCCCTTTCGGAATTGCCCCCTGCTGCGCAACCCGCGCAGCCTGACGGCACGCCCGTGAACAACCAAATAATGTAAATGCTGAACTCAAGAAATTGGCCGGGGGGACTTTCAATAAATTCAGCAGCGATGAAATTTCGCGGAACCAATTCGGCTGTGTTTCTCCTTGTGTTCTGGATGACGCTGACCGTCTGCCCTGCGCACGCACAGCGCCGCGCTCAGACTGCGCCCGCTACCCGCGTCTTGCCGGATGCTTCCACGTCGCAACCGCAGTCCGAGCAGCGACAGTCCAATCAATCGCAATCCGAGCAGCGACAGCCCAATCAACAGCAGGCAGAGCAGCAACCAGCATCACAGCAACCAGCGCCACAGGAATCGGCACCACAGGAATCGGCACCGCAGCAAACTCTGATTGCACAGAACTCCCCGCCGCAACGGCCAAGCGCGTCCGCGCCCGCCATTCCTCCGCAGTGGGAGGATCGTCTTCGGGAAATGTCGCCCGAAGAGCAGGAGCGCTTCCTCAGAAATAACGAGCGCTTCCAAAGCCTTCCTCCGGAACAGCAAGCGCAGATTCGCGAGCGGCTGCGCAACTGGAACGGCATGAATCCGGATGAACGCCAGGCGTTGCGAGACCGCCAGCGCATCTGGGAGCAGCTTTCACCCCAACAGCGCGACTATGCTCGGCGTGAACTGTTGCCCAAGTGGCGCAGCATGCCCGAGGAACGCAGGCAAGTGCTGCTCTCGCGGATGCGTGTATTGAGCAACACGAACGCAGCGGACCGCGCGGCGAAACTGAACGATCCGAATTTTATGCGCGGCCTGAGTTCCGATGAACAGGACATGCTGAGAAATCTGAGCGCGCTTCGAAGCGGCGCGGCCGGCGGCGGGCCTCCGCCTCCCGGTTCCAATCGATAGTTTTTTTGCTTTTTAACCTGGCCATGCTTTCCTCGGCCTCCGCGGGCCCAGCTTAAAATTCCAGATTGTCCAAAGGCATATTGGCTGTCCGCCCCGCAGAAACCGCGCGAGAAGGCGGCCTACTACCGCTTGTCGTCCCGGATTACCCCAACTACTAGATGTGGTGTGCCTGCGTTTCGCGTCCGTCTGTAGCGCGGCGGCCCATTTATCCACAAGATTATTTTTCGAAAAGCTCTTCTTTTCCCTTGACAAGTTTCGCAGCAGGCCTACAATTGGGGCACAAAGTGGGAAGAAGTGGTAAAAAATAGTAAGACAGTGGAAGGCAGTGGCAGGTGGTGTGAAGTTGTGGCAAGCGTCGCTTTCCGGCGAAGGAAGCGGCAAATCGAATGCGCGGTAATTCTCAAGCAACCGTGGATGAAAAGGGGCGGGTCAAGGTTCCCGCCGGATTTCTTGGGGAACTGCGCAAGTTCGGCCCGAAATTTTTCGTTACCAGTGAAGCCGGCGCGTTCGCGCTGATTTATCCGATGAAAGTGTGGGAAGGAATCGAGAAAAAGCTTGCTGCACTCTCCACGCACAATCGTGCGAAGCAGAAATTTCTTGACCGCACAAACTATTACGGCCAGGAAGTGGAACTCGATGGGCAAGGCCGGTTGCTGCTGCCGCCGGTGCTGCGCGAGGCGGCGAAATTGGAAGGTACCGTGGATGTGCTTGGGAATCCCAACGCTTTGCACGTTTGGAACCATGTGCGCTTCGCCGAGCACTTGAAGCGCAATGAGATGACGCCGGACGACGATCAGGTTTTGGACACGCTGGGTATCTAGAGCTTTGGAAGCGCTGCACACGCCGGTTCTGCTCGGCGAAGTAGTTGAGGGGCTTAACATTCGGCCCGGGGGCACATACCTGGACGCCACGGTGGGGGCCGGGGGTTACGCGATTGAGATTGCCCGCAGGCTCGGGCATGGGCGACTCATCGGATTAGATCGCGATCCGCAGGCGTTGGAATCGGCGCGCGAAAGACTGAAAGATTTTGAAGAGAAGGTGACGCTGGTGCAGGCAAATTTTTCGCAGATCGCCGACGTGCAAAGGGACCTGAAGCTACCGCTGTTTCAGGGTGTGGTCGCAGATCTGGGTGTTTCGAGCATGCAGCTTGACCGCGCCGAGCGGGGATTTGCTATTCGCCAGCCGGGTCCGTTGGATATGCGCATGAACCCGGAAGACGAATTGACAGCACAAGACATTGTGAACACGTGGCCGGAAAGGGAATTGGCCAATCTCCTCTATGAAAAGGGCGAGGAGAGAGATTCACGAAGAATCGCCAGACGTATTGTCCACGCGCGGCCCATCCGCGACACGGGACATCTGGCAACGGTTGTGGCAGGAGCCCGGATGAACAGGGGAAGGCAGAGACTGCATCCCGCGACAAAAACGTTTCTGGCGCTGCGGATAGCGGTGAATCGAGAAGAGGAGGAACTCGGGCAGTTTCTGACCCGGACCCCTGCCACTTTAGATTTCGGAGGACGGTTGGTGGTGCTGAGCTACCACTCGCTGGAAGATCGCGCCGTGAAACGCGCCTTTCAACAGGAAGCGCGGGACGGTCAGCTGAGGATTCTGACTCGCAAGCCGGTGCAAACCGGCGAGGAAGAAACGCGCGCGAATCCACGCGCGAGAAGCGCCAAGTTGCGCATTGCGAAAAGGGTTGCGCCGGAGGAGCGCGAAAGCGCGCTGAGCCATGACTGAATTTTTTACTGTAAAACAGATCGACAATTCGCGCCTGGTGCGCGAGCTGGCTCCCGGTCGCGTGCGTGAATGTTGCCGCTGGGGCGCCTGGAGCCTGGTGCTGGCAATATTTTGCATGCTATATGCCTGGCAGCATTTTCAGTGCATTCAATTGCGTTGTGACCTGCAGGATTTGCAGGAGCGGCGCGCGCAATCTGAAGAGGTCAGCCAGGAATTGCGCATTGAGCTGGCCACGCTGCGTTCGCCCATGCGTATTGATGCGATTGCACGCGGGCAGCTTGGCCTGACGGTTCCGCTGCCTGGGCAGGTGGCCCCGGCCTCCGCGCCGAGCGAGGCGGTCCTGGCGCAGATGCATCCTGTCTCCGCTATTGCGGCCCGGCCGTAATTTTTTTCGTTACCTGAAATGCTTGCCTGACCGCTGTCTTGGGGGACGAGCGAAAATCTTGAACTAATAGGCCAAAGTCCATGGAGCCGTCTAAGCCGTCTGCCCGCTGGTTCGCTCTTCTCTGCATCGGTGCCCTGTGGGCACTAACGGTTATCAGTCAGTTAGGTTGGCTCCAACTCGTTCGCTACAGCACCTATCTCAGCAAGGCGCGCCGGCAGCAGCAGCATTTGGTTGAAATCAGTCCGGAGCGCGGCGTTATCTACGACCGCAATGGGCGCGAACTAGCCGTCAGCACGCCGGTAGCATCCTGTTTCGCCAATCCTTCCGAGATTACAGATCCCGCAATGGTCGCGGGACTTCTATCGCCGATTCTGGGGACGCCGGAGCCGGAGATTGAGGCCAGACTTTCAGAGAAAAAGGGTTTTGTCTGGATCCAGCGAAAGCTGGCGCCTGATGTGTCTCAGCGTATTGAAGCGTTGAATCTCCGCGGCGTCTATCTTCAAAAGGAAAGCCAGCGGTTCTATCCCCAGGGATCACTTGCTGCGCACGTACTCGGCTATGTGGATACGGATGGCCGAGGGTTAGGGGGAGTTGAATACGAATTCGACAAGCAAATCCGGGGCCGAGCCGGTCAAATGCTTGTTCTCCAGGACGCGCATCAGCGCTGGTTGGATCGCAAGGTCATTCCTTCGGTGCCGGGCGCGTCTATCGTCCTCACGATTGATGAAAACATCCAGTTCATCGCGGAAAAAGAGCTGGCAGAGGAGATGCTTACCAGCCACGCCAAATCCGGCGTAGTGGTGGTGCAGAATCCCGAGAACGGCGAGATTCTGGCGCTTGCAAGCTGGCCCGATTTCGATCCCAATCACGCTGGGCGCGCTCCGCAGGATAATCTGATGGATCGCGCGGTGTCGGCAGCCTATGAACCGGGTTCGACATTCAAACTGATTACGCTCTCCGGGGCGCTGCAGGAGGGAATCACAAACCCGGACGAGGTGGTGGATTGCCAGATGGGCAAGATCGTGGTCGCCGGGCGTCTGATCCACGACCACAAGCCGTTCGGCCTTCTCAGCGTCGCCGATGTGCTGGCAAAATCCAGCGACATTGGCACCATTAAGATCGGATTGCGGCTGGGAGCGCCGAAGTTCTATCAGTACATCCGCGCTTTTGGATTTGGAGAGGATACGGGGATCGAGCTGCCGGGAGAGAACCCGGGCTTACTGCGTCATGTTGAGAACTGGTCGGCCAGTTCGATTGGTTCGCTGGCGATGGGGCAGGAGATCAGCATCAACCCGTTGCAGTTGATTTCCGCTGTTTCGTCGATTGCGGATGGCGGAATCCTCCATAAACCCCGTATTATTCACGAAATCCGGGGCGGCAGCGCGACTTTGCATCCGGCGCCTGATTCGCGCGATCTGAGCGCGACCACGGCAGCCACCGTTCGCGAAATGATGCAACGAGTAGTTTTGTCCGGCACCGCCAGAGCCGCGCAGCTGGCCGGATATAGCGTTGCGGGCAAGACTGGAACCGCGCAAAAAATTGATCCCGCCACGGGCCGTTATTCCGCCACGCAATACATTGCGTCATTCGTGGGATTTGCGCCGGTGAACAATCCGCCAGTTACGATTTTGGTGGTGCTGGATTCGCCGGTGGGACTTCACATGGGCGGCGACACGGCAGCCCCTCTCTTCAAGAGAATCATGGAACAGGTGCTCGCATACCTGGCCGTGCCCCGCGACCAGCCGCTCTCTCCGCAGCAACTGGAATTTGCGCGCAAGGGCGCGCCACCACGTCAGCCCAACGCGGTAGAAGCTGACGCCGCCGCTGAAGATGACGCTCCGGGAACCGTGGTTTCAGACGTCATGCCGTCCATTGCCCCGTCAGACTCCCGGGCGATCTCCAACCCGGGCGCCGAAGCGGCGGGCGCGGTTGAAACTGCCTCTTTTGCGGGAGGCCCACCGGTGGCGGTCCCGGACTTCTCCGGGCGCAGCGTCCGTGACGTGACTGAGCTTTCTTTGCGCCTGGGATTGAATCCGGCGCTCATTGGAAGCGGAATTGCCTCGGAACAATATCCACAACCGGGAACTATGCTGCCTCCAGGAGGCCGCGTTAGGGTGCGCTTTGCCCGCACGGCGCTGGCAACCGTTGCCGCTCGCGAGGTTTCCGGCAAATGAGATCTCTGATGCAGCCGCATGCCGTTTGGAGCGACGCTTACCCCGCGCCTATACTGAAGTCACATGGCATGAAGCTGCGCGAAGTTTTGACAGGGATTGATGTGGTCGGAATGGCGGGCTCGGCGGATACCGATGTGACCACTATTGCTTGTGACAGCCGCAACGTGGTCCCTGGAACGTTATTTTTCGCGCTTGCCGGCTCCAAAACAGACGGAAATCTTTTCATCCGTGAAGCGATCGCGCGCAAAGCCGCCGCGATCGTGAGCCAGGAGCCGCCTCCGGAAACTTTGCCTTCCGCAGCGTGGATCGAAGTGGAACTGCCGCGCCGCGCTCTGGCCCTGGCCTCCGCAAATTTTTACGGCCACCCCGCGGACTCTCTTCGACTCATCGGCATCACTGGAACCAATGGAAAGACAACGACCGCCTATCTGTTGGATTCCATTCTGCGGGCCGCCGACCATGTAACCGGACTCACCGGCACCGTCGAATGGCGCACGCCTGCGGGAAGCCAGCCCTCCAGCAACACCACACCCGAATCGCTTCATTTGCAACGCATGTTGGCGGAAGTGCGCGATGCGGGCGGCACGCACGCGATCCTGGAGGTTAGTTCCCATTCGCTGATGATGGATCGCCTGTGGGGATGCCATTTTGCGGTGGCTGTTTTCACCAATCTCACGCGCGACCATCTCGACTATCACAAGGATTTGGAGAGTTACTTCGCTGCCAAGCGCCGCCTTTTTGAAGGCACCGGTGCGGGCGCTCCCGATGTCGCCGTCATCAATGCGGATGATGCGCGAGCAGTCTCTTTGACGGGCCTGGCAGGCCGCACGATCACTTATGGGTTGCGCAATGGGGCGCAAATTACGGCGCGCAAAGTGCAGTCCACCTGGGAGGGTCTCGAATTTACCGCGCAGACTCCGGCGGGCAAACTCGAAGTTCGCTCTTCGCTGACGGCCCGCATTAATGTTTACAACATTCTGGCGGCCATTGCGGCGGCGTTAGCTCTGGACATTTCCGTGCCGGTCATCGAAAAGGGAATTGCCGAGCTGCAAAGCGTGTCGGGCCGCTTTCAGCGCATCGATGAAGGGCAACCGTTCCTTGTGGTGGTGGATTATGCACACACCGATGACGCGCTGCGTAATGTGATCACTACGGCCCGCGAACTGAATCCCGACGGCCGCATCATCACTCTTTTCGGACCCGGCGGCGAAAAAGACCGCACGAAGCGCCCGTTGATGGGCGAGGCGGCGGGCAGCCTCAGCGATCTTGTGATTCTGACGAGTGACAATCCCCGGTCGGAAGATCCGCTGCTCATCATCAATGATGTCCTGGTGGGAATGCAGAAAGTGGATGGCAATTACCGTGTTGAGCTGGATCGCGAGCGCGCCATCGAAGCGGCTTTTGCGGAGGCACTGCCCGGGGACACGGTGTTGTTGGCGGGCAAAGGTCACGAGACTGTCCAAATTTTGAAAGATCAAACGCTGGAGTTTGATGACCGCGTGGCGGCGCGCAGAATCCTGCGGCAGCACGGCTATCGCAAGACAAAGTAACGATTTTTCCGGGCGTCATTGGCGCCGGGCATGAGATTCAGTTGCCATTTTGGAGGGAAGGTGAGCGCAACGGCGTGACACTCAGCCCGCGGGAGATGCAATGCAATGGAAGGTGGAACAAGCGGCTCGCGCTTTGGGCCTTGCGGCTCCCTCCGGGATCAGCCCCGTGGCCCGGCTGGCCGGTGTCTCGATTGATTCCCGCGCTGTACGCCCCAACGAATTGTTCATTGCCATTCGCGGGCCGCGATTCGATGGCCATGCTTTCGTGGAGCAAGCCCTGGGGGCTGGCGCTCTGGCGGCCGTGGTTCAACGGGCTGCGTATGGGGACTTCTTACCCGAAATTCGCTCGCGGATGTTCCCGGTGGACGATACGCTGGCCGCGCTCCAACAACTGGCGCGCGCTGTCCTGCACGAATGGCGCGCCGCTTCGCCGGGCCGCCGGGTCGCTGCGATTACCGGCTCGGCGGGCAAGACCACAGCCAAGGAAATCCTTGCGGCATTGTTGGGCTCGCGTGTGCGTGTCTTGAAATCGGAAGGCAATCTTAACAACGAATACGGACTTCCGCTCACGCTGTTGCGCCTGGAAGATGCCGATGACGTCGTCGTCGCCGAGTTGGGAATGTCGCGACGCGGGGAGCTGGCCCGCCTCGCTGCTCTGGCCGAGCCTCAAATCGGCGTGGTGACCTGTGTCGCCCCAGTACATCTCGAGTACTTCTCGTCCGTGGATGAAATCGCCCTCGCCAAGCGTGAACTGGTTGATGGCCTCGCGGGTCCAGCTCCTGTTGCCGTGCTCAATGCCGATGATTCGCGAGTGGCTCGCTTTGCGGAGGGGTTTCGCGGCCGGACGATTACCTTCGGAATCAATGCCGATGCTGATTTTCGCGCCGAGAATATAGAAGACCGCGGCATGCAAGGATCCAATTGGGATTGTGTCAGCTCGGCGGGCCGTACGCGCCTTTCCCAGGCGCTGCCGGGCCGTCACAGTATTTATAACGCCCTTGCAGCTCTGGCCGCCGCGTCGCAATGGGATATTTTGCCGGTGGACGCGGCCTCGGTACTTCGCTCTATTCGTCCCGCAAGCATGCGCGGCGAGTTGATCCACTTCGCACCCGGATTCACTGTAGTTAACGATGCCTATAATTCCAACCCCGCCGCACTTTCGCTGGCAGTGGAAGCCATCACCGCAACTCCTGGCTATCGCCGCCGTTTAATCGTCGCCGGCGAGATGCGCGAGCTCGGGTCCACCTCCGTGGAATTGCATCGCCAATGCGGACGAGAGATGGCGCGCGTGGGAAATGTGGACTGGATTTTCGCCGTCAGTGGCGATGCCGCTGAGATTCTGGAGGGCGCAATAGCCGCCGGTTTCCCGCAGCACCAAACCCGTTTCTTCGAATCCTCTTTGCAGGCCGCCGAGTTTCTGACCGAGTTCTTGAAGGCGGGTGATCTACTGTTGGTAAAGGGTTCGCGGAGCGTCCGCATGGAAGCGATTGTGGAGGCGCTCCTGACGGCCTATCCGCATCCTTTGCAGGCAGCCGTGACCGGCGGAGAGCCGGGGCGGGCGCAGCCGCCGCGCCTAGAGACGAGCTGACATGCTCTATTATCTATTCGTCACCGTTCTGCGTCCTCACTTCAGCCCTCTGAATGTTTTTCGCTACATTACCGTCCGCACCGCGCTCGCCAGCCTGACGGCGTTGTTTCTCTCGATGGCTCTGGGCCCCTGGGTTATTCGGCGATTGCGGTTGCTCCAGATCGGGCAGTTTATTCGCCAGGAGGGTCCCGAAAGGCATCTATCCAAGGCCGGCACTCCCACCATGGGCGGAATTCTGATTGTGGTTTCCATCGCCGTGCCGACCTTGCTCTGGGCTAATCTGCGTAGTCCTTACGCGCTGCTGGCGCTGGGCGCCACGCTGGCTTTTGCGGCCATCGGCTTTGTGGACGATTACAACAAGGTTGTCCGCAAGCACAATCAGGGTCTAACCGGCCGGCAAAAATTCTCGTTACAGATTCTTATCTGTGTTCTGGTGGGGGCCGTGTTGCTGCATTTGCAGGCCCGGGGTGGTTATAGCACAACTCTGAGCGTGCCGTTTTTCAAGCGCCTGCATCCGGACCTGGTAATTCCCTCGCTGTGGTCTTCGCCGCACCTGTGGCCTCTCGCGGTACTGCCGTTTCTGGTGTTCCTGGTCCTCGTCATTGTGGGCTCTTCGAACGCCGTGAATCTTACCGACGGCCTGGACGGCCTGGCCATCGGCTGCGTGCTCGTTTCCGCAGGGGCGCTCACCGTGCTTACCTACGTCACCAGCCATGCGCATTTCGCCGAGTATCTGGAAATCCAGAAACTGCCGGCAGTCGCCGAGCTGACGATTTTCTGCGGCTCGCTTGTCGGGGCGTCGCTTGGTTTTCTTTGGTATAACGCCCATCCCGCGGAGCTTTTCATGGGCGACGTCGGCTCGCTGGCCCTTGGCGGAGCTATTGGCGTGGTCGCCGTCATCATCAAGCAGGAAATCCTGCTGCTCTCCATTGGGGGCGTTTTCGTCCTCGAAGCGATGTCCGTGATTATCCAGGTGGCTTCGTACAAGCTGCGCGGCAAACGCATTTTTCGAATGGCGCCCCTGCATCATCATTTCGAGTTGGCGGGCTGGAGCGAATCTAAAATCATTGTGCGGTTCTGGATTCTGGCGCTGGTCTTCGCGCTTTTTTCCCTGACCACTCTGAAGTTGCGGTGAATCGATGAAGCCGTTGTTCCAACTCGAAGGGAAAAATGTGCTGGTTATCGGGCTGGCTCGCACGGGCATTGCCACAGCCGAATTTTGTGCGGCTCGCGGCGCTCATGTGACGGTGATCGAACGCCAGCCGGAATCCGCTGTCGCCGACGCCGCAAACAGTCTTCGGCGGCATGACGTTCGTGTGGAGTGCGGAGGTGATTTCCCGGAATTATTTTCCGGCGCTGAACTCATCGTTCCCAGTCCCGGCGTCTCCGCGGATTTACCCGCGATTCGAGACGCGCGAGGGCGAGGAATAAAGGTCTGGAGCGAGATCGAACTGGCTTGGCGATTCCTTCGCGGTCGCCTGGTGGCCGTCACCGGGTCGAACGGGAAAACCACTACAACAGCATTGCTCGGGCACATCTTCAACGTTGCGGGCCTTCCGATACTGGTGGGGGGCAATATCGGCACGCCGTTGATTTCGCTCGCCGGCGAATCTACTGATAGTTCCATTACCGTGGCGGAAGTCAGCAGCTTTCAGCTCGAACTTATCGAATCATTTCGCCCCGATGTGGCGGTGATGCTGAACCTCACTCCCGATCATCTGGACCGCCATGTTTCTTTCGAAAATTACGCCCGCGCCAAGTGGCGCATCTTCGAAAATCAGCGAGACTCGGACGCCGCCGTCCTGAATGCCGACGATGAAGGAGTTGCGCAGCGCGTGCCCAGCGGACCGCGCATTTTCGAGTTTAGCCGCCAGCGCCCGGTTCCCGCGGGCGCTTTTCTTCGCGATGGCTCGATTATCCTTCGCGATGGCGCCGCTGAATCCGCGATCATGCGCCGCGACGAGATGCAATTGCCCGGAACGCACAACATCGAGAACGTGCTTGCGGCGGTTGTAGCCGCGCGTTTGGCTGGTCTTCCCGACGCGGCAATCGCGCAGGGCGTGCGCACTTTTACAGGCGTTGAACATCGCCTCGAGTTTGTCGCCGAGATTGCCGGCGTGCGTTTCTACAACGATTCCAAGGCCACAAACGTGGACGCCGCGTGCAAAGCCCTGGCGTCCTTCAACGAGTCGCTGCACGTGATCCTTGGCGGAAAGGACAAGGACAGTGACTATACGACCCTGCGCGAGCCTCTGCGCCGTCACGCTGCCCGCGTTTTCCTGATTGGCGCGGCTGCCGAGAAAATTGCCGAGGAGATCGGCGACGTTGTCCCCATGAGTATGGTGGGCACTTTGCAGGAGGCAGTGTCGCGAGCGTTCGCTGTCGCGCGCCCGGGAGAAATTGTGCTCCTCGCGCCGGCTTGCGCCAGCTTCGATCAGTTTCGGAACTTCGAGCATCGCGGCGAGGTTTTTAAGCAGCTTGTCGCGCAGCTTATGGAACATGCGGGCGCGAATGCGTCCGCGCGGAAAGGTTAGCCATGCCTCGCAGATTGCAATACGACCGGCAGCTCTTCGGTGTCACCGTGGCTCTATGCCTCATCGGCGCCATCATGGTCTTCAGCGCCTCGGCCATGACGTCGCGGGAGATATACGGCAGCGCTTACACCTTCCTTTTCCGCCAGCTTATATTTCTTGTGCTGGGCGGCGCCGGAATGTTGGCGCTGATGAACGTAGACTACCGCCGATTGCGCCAACCGAAGACCGTGTTCACGGCGCTTGCCGGCACTATCGCGCTGCTCTTGCTGGTTTTTCTCTGCGATCGCTCGCATGCCACGCACCGCTGGATTCGATACGGCGCCATCGGCATTCAGCCGTCGGAGTTTGCCAAGCTGGCTACGATCCTTTATCTGGCATGGTTTTTAGAATCGCACAGCAGCCGGCCGGATTTTAATATTCACAACATACGTCAAACGCTGGCGCCGGCGCTGGCTCCCGTGCTGCTGATGATTGTATTGATCCTGTGTGAGCCGGATATGGGTACAGCGGCGATGCTGCTCTTCGTCGCGGCGGCTATATTTTTTGTTATGGGATTTTCTCTGCGTATTCTTGCAGGCTTCGCACTGGCGATGGTGCCAATCGTTTACCTGCTGATTGTGCGCGTCCCATATCGTTACGCGCGCATGCAGGCATTCTTGTTTCCCAGCACGGACCCGCAAGGCCGTGGTTTCCAGCTCATCCAATCGCTCATTGCTGTCGGCTCTGGAGGCCTTACTGGCGTGGGCTTGATGAATAGCCGCCAAAAACTGTTTTATTTGCCCGAAGCGCACACGGATTTCATTTTTGCCGTCTTGTGCGAGGAATTGGGCTTCATCGGAGCAGTGGTCCTGATCGCGCTTTTCGTTTGGTACGCATGGCGCGGGCTTCGAACGGCTTGGCGCGCGCCGGACGCTTTCGGCCGCCTGCTGGCGCTGGGAATCACGGTGTTGGTCGCGGGACAAGCGCTCATTAATCTCAGCGTTGTGGTGGGACTGATGCCCACGAAGGGAATCCCGCTCCCCTTTGTTAGTTATGGCGGGTCCAGCCTGCTGGTGATGCTTCTGGCGACGGGCGTGCTCTTGAACATCAGCCAGCATGCAGAATGAAACGCGCTGCCGATGACGCTTCCGTGAACTTGCTGGTGGCAGGCGGTGGCACGGGTGGCCACATTTTCCCCGCCCTAGAGGTGGCGCGCGCCTGGCAGCGCCTTGGTGAAGAGCGGGGCAGGGAACATGGCGTCGTCTTTGTAGGCACGGCGCGAGGTTTGGAAACGCGATTGGTACCCGACGCTGGATTCAGGCTTGAGTTAATCCGTGCCGCCGGTTTGAAGGGAATGGGCGGATTACGTTTTGCGCGAAACGCCGCAAGTCTGGCGCCGGCGCTTTGGGATTCTGCCGCAATTTTGCGGCGTTGGAGGCCTCGTGTGGTGCTGGGCATGGGGGCCTATGCTTCGGGTCCGGTGATTCTGGCGGCTGTGTTGGCAAGAATTCCATCCATGATTTTTGAGCCTAATCTCGAGCCTGGATTCACCAACCGCATTCTGGGAGTGATGGTAACGCGCATGGCTACCGCATTCGCCGCCACGGCGCGGCGATGGGGTTCTCGCGCCATCACGACCGGCTGCCCGGTGCGCGACGAATTTTTCGAGATTGCCCCCCGGGAGCATCGCGTGCCGTTCCACATACTGATTACCGGAGGCAGCCAGGGCGCTTCGCCGGTCAATCAGGCGGTTATCGCAGCACTGCCACTGCTGAAATCTTGGCGGGAGCGTCTTTTTCTGGTGCATCAGACGGGCGAACACGACTATAATTCAGTTCGTGACGCGTATGGGCAGCACAATTTTTCCGCGGAGGTCACGCCCTTCATTCAGAATATGGCGGAGCGTTTCGCCCAGGCCGATTTGATTGTTTGCCGCGCCGGCGCCATCACCGTCGCGGAAGTAGCCGCCTCCGGCCGCGCCGCCATCTTCATCCCTTTTGGGGCCGCCGCCGACTCTCACCAGTTGCACAATGCCGAATGGCTTTCCGAGCAGGGCGCGGCGCGCATCATCCCTCAGGATATTCTGACGCCGGAGTGCCTTGTGCGCGAAATTTCTTCGTTGTTGAACACTCCTCGGGAATTGCAGGCCATGGAGCAACGCGTTCGGGCGCTGGCCCGGCCACATGCGGCGGAACAGATTGCCTTGTTGCTCGCAGGGATGGCGCGTGCATGACTTTCACATTTCGCAATTTCCAGCGCGTCCATTTTTCCGGCATCGGCGGCACGGGGATGAGCGGCATCGCCGAAGTCCTGATCTCGCTGGGTTATTCCGTTTCCGGTTCCGATCTTCGCGCTTCCTCGGTTACGCGGCGGCTGGCCGATCTCGGCGCGGCCATTCGGGAAAATCATTCGGCGGAAAATGTGCACGGCGCAAACGTGGTAGTTACGTCCTCGGCGGTTCGCCCGGATAACCCGGAAGTTCTTGAAGCTCACCGCCTGAAAATTCCGGTGATTCCTCGGGCCGAAATGCTGGCCGAACTCATGCGCCTGAAATTCGGCATTGCCGTTGCAGGTGCACATGGAAAGACGACGACTACATCGCTGGTGGCCGCTGTCCTCGCGGCGGCGGATTTGGACCCCACCTTCGTGGTGGGCGGCCGCTTGAATCATGCCGGTACGGGCGGCCGGCTGGGCCAGGGTGAATATATGGTTGTGGAAGCGGATGAAAGCGACCGCACGTTTCTTCTTCTGAATCCTGTCATCGCAGTGGTCACCACGATTGACCGCGAGCATCTCGATCAGTATTCCTCGCTCGCCGAAATCCTGAGCACGTTCACTCAGTTCGTGAACCGCGTGCCTTTTTACGGCGCGGCAGTCTTGTGTATAGACGATCCCAATATTCAAACCATCCTCCCGGACATTATGCGCCCCACAATTACTTACGGCACGTCCAGCCACGCGGACGTACGTATCAGCGACGTCCGCCCGTGGGGATACGGCAGCGAATTTCGACTGTCGTTCCGTGGCGCGGATCTGGGTGTTTTTCGCCTTCCGACGCCGCCAGGTTTGCACAATGTGCGTAATGCTGCAGCAGCCGCGGCCGTTGCGCTCCATTTGAAATTGCCAGCGGACGTTATTCGCGCGGGCCTGGCCCGTTTCGGCGGCGTGGGTCGTCGCTTTGAAGTGAAAGGCCCTTTCAGCGGCATCACATTGGTGGACGACTACGGCCACCATCCGGCCGAAATTCGTGCCACCTTGGAAGCGGCGCGCGCTTGCGGGTTCAAGCGCCTGCTGGTTCTCTTCCAGCCGCACCGCTATTCGCGGACACAGCATTTGTGGGACGATTTCGCCCATGCCTTCAGTGATGCAGACGTTTTGGCTGTCATGGACATTTATCCGGCGGGGGAACAGCCCATTTCCGGCATCAATGCCAAGCTCCTCGCCGGCGCAATTCAGGAAACTCAGCTCGCCCGCGTCCATTACGTTGAGTCCATGCAGGCTGCGGTGGAACTTTTCCTCCGCGAAGCGCGCCCGGGCGACGCGATCCTGGCCATCGGCGCGGGCAGCGTTGGACGCGCGCTCGATCAACTCGCGGTACTTCTTCAAACCGAGGTAGCCACGACCCATGCGCATTAGTCATTTGCCGGTTGCTGCGTCGCTGCGTGAACTCGGCGCGGAAATCCAGCCGCAGTCCTCTCTGGCAGAGCTCACTTCGCTGGGCATTGGCGGCACCACGGACCGCCTGCTGATTCGTCGCTATGAAAATTTCCCCGATATTATTCGCCTGCTCGATGACGGCGGCGTCCCGCACCGGTTACTGGGTGGAGGAACAAATCTCCTTGTCGCCGATGGAGAATTGCCGTGGGTCGTACTCCAGCTTCCGCCGCCGCATCCCGGCGTGAGCGTTGAAGGTGATTTGGCTTTTGCGGATGCTGCCGCGGATTTGGGCGGCATGGTGACGTTCTGTGCGCGCCACGATCTGGGTGGCATGGAAGGCCTTATCGGCGTGCCCGGCAGCGTGGGTGGCGCGCTACGCATGAACGCGGGCGCGTACGGCATGCAGATCGGCAGCTACGTTCGTGAAGTTCAGCTCTATCGCCATGCCTCGCGCAGCCTGGAGACGCTTCGCGACGACGACATTCGCTTTGACTATCGCCACACATCCTTCGCTCCGGAAGACATCATGCTTCGCGTTACGCTTCAACTGCCGGCGCGGCCCTACCGCGACATTATCGCGGCCATTCGCGTCTGCAATGAGAAGCGGCGCGCCAGCCAGCCGCTGAATGAAAAAAGTGCGGGCTGCATCTTCAAAAATCCTCCCGGTGCTTCGGCGGGCCGCATGTTCGAAGAACTTGGCCTAAAGGGTTTTCGTGTCGGTGGCGCAATGGTCAGCCATCGCCATGCCAATTTTTTTGTCAACGCCGGTGGGGCCACGTGCGCCGACATGCTGGCGCTTATCGAAGCAGTTCGTAAGAGGGTATTTGGAGCTTATGGCGTGCATCTCGATAACGAGGTGATCCTCTGGCAAAACTGAGGGACATGGGCGTTGGCGGATATCCTTCGGACGTGCTCGAGAAGGAAGAGCCGCGGTATCTTCGCCGCCAGAAACCGGTCGAAATCAAGCGCCGCAAATTCAACCGCCGCGCGCTGCGGACTTATCTGCGCGGTTCTTTCTGGTTTGTTGTCCTCGCGCTTGCCGTGGGTATCGTCGGCGCCGGCATCCACTACATTTTTTTTTCCCCGCGATTCCTGCTGGTGCACCCTTCGCAGGTTTCCATCTCGGGGAATACATATGTACCGGCAACCAGCATTCTGGAGATTTTCGCACCCGATCATGGGCATAGCCTGCTGCGAATTCCTCTGAGCGAGCGCCGCCGCCAGGTGGAAGCAATTCCCTGGGTGCGGCAAGCCGTTGTCCGCCGCACGCTGCCTGATCGTATTTCCGTCGAAATTCAGGAGCGTTTGCCGGTGGCGTGGCTTCGCCTGGATACAAATTTATCGCTCATCGAGGCCGACGGAGTCATCCTGGATCGCCCGCTGCAAGGCTCGTTTCATTTTCCCGCAGTCACCGGCCTCACCGCGGAAATGCCCCAAGCCGATCGTGGTGATCGCATTCGCATGATGCTCGATTTTCTTCAGCAGATCGACTTGGCGCATCCTGGCTCGAGCAACCGCGTGAGCGAGGTTGATCTTTCTGACGGCGCGGACGTGCGCGCCACTTTTGCCCGCCTCGCGGACCTCGATCCGGCTGCCGCTGGAGACACGCGCCAGGACGGCGCAGTCGTGATACAGTTCGGTGACCGGGATTTCCAGGACAAGTTTCGAATGCTGCTCGAAAATCTGGAGCAGTGGCGCGTCTCGGTGGGAAAAATTGAAGCTGTAGACATGCGTTTCGGCCGCGAGGCAGTGGTAAATCCCCAGACCGCCAGCGTCTCCGCCCCGGCATCGCAAGACGTCGCCGTGTCGCCTCCTCTTCAGGCGGAAGCGAAAAAACATTAGCTTTCAGCGAGGCCGTGTTTTCACCGGCGTTGCAATTGCATTTGGGTTTGAAGGAGCAGGAGTTTTTGGCCCGTAAAGATCGCTTCATCGTCGGAATGGATATCGGTACGACAAAGACTTGCGCCCTTATTGTCGAACCTCAGGCGGATAGTCTTCGTTTCGTTGCTTTGGGCGCTGTAGAGTCTCGCGGCTGGCGGCGTGGCCAGATTGTGAATCTTGATCTTGCCGTCACGTCCATACGGCGCGCGGTTGAAGCTGCCGAAGTCGAAGCCGGCTTTCCCGTCGAATCCGCCCTGATCGGATTGGCCGGCAGCCACGTCCGCGGCATCACCAGCCGGGGTGGTATTTCTTTGGGCCGCCGTCCACGCGACGTTCAGCGGGACGACGTGCGACGCGCCGTCGAAGCCGCGCGCGGCATTTCGCTTCCAGAGGACCGCGACGTCCTGCACGTCCTGCCGCAGGAGTTTGTCCTTGATGCGCAGGAGGGCGTCCGCGATCCGCTCGGCATGGTAGGCCAGCGCCTGGAAGCCAACGTTCACATCGTTACCTCCGTCGCCACCGCAACGCAGAACGTCGTGACCGCGGTCAACCGCGCCGGTATAGTCGTCAGTGATACCGTTCTCGAGCCGCTGGCGGCCGCCGAAGCCTGCCTCACCCAGGACGAACGCGATCTGGGCTGTTGCCTGATCGATCTGGGCGGAGGCACCACCGAAATCATTGTGTTTACCGGCGGAGTTGTTCGCCATATTGCTGCGTTTCCGGTTGGCGGGGACCATTTCACGAACGATCTGGCTGTCGGCCTGCGTACTCCCATGCTTGACGCTGAGCGTGTGAAATGCGAGCACGCTTCGGCCTGGCGCGGCACTTCGCCGGCGGGCACTGAAATTGAAGTCGCCAGCGTGGGCGATCGCCCTCCGCGCACGGTGCTTTCACGCTCCATTGCCGAGATCACGGAGGCTCGCTCGCATGAGCTGCTGACACTGGTGCGCGAGGAACTGCGCCGCGCCGGCCTCGATTCCCAGATTCCCGCCGGCCTGGTTTTTACCGGAGGCGCGTCGCAACTGCGCGGCCTGATGGAGCTGGCCGAAAGTATTTTTGCGCTGCCTGCGCGCCTGGCGTACCCACGCGGCATCGAAGACATGGAAGACAAGGCAGACCGCCCGGAATATTCCACTGCCGTAGGGCTGGTTCTTTATGGCGCGCGCATGCGGCGTCTGGCTAGCGAGAATGGCCACCGCGGTGGCGGGTGGTGGGGCAGGATTTTTGGTCCGTAGTTTCGCGGTGAATTTCGCCGCATGGAGAAAATTTGTGGTAGCAAAGATTCATTCCCGGGAGGATTCATGACGCCAAAAGAAGCACCCATCCGTGTCTCATTCAGTGACGACTCGCTCAACGGCGCGAAAATCAAAGTCATCGGCGTGGGCGGCGGCGGTACGAATGCCGTCAACCGCATGATCAAAGCCAAAGTGGAAGGTATTGAGTTCATTGCCGCCAATACGGACCTGCAAGCCCTTAAACTCTGCCAGGCACCGTTGAAGATTCAACTCGGCGCAAAGCTTACCAAAGGTCTCGGAGCAGGCGCGGACCCGGAAATTGGCCGCAAAGCCGCGCTGGAAGATACTGAAAAGATTCTCGAAGCTCTCGATGGCGCGGACATGGTGTTCGTCACTTCCGG